>Ga0209381_1001186_pt1 | contig 45474 bp, 46 predicted proteins | sample DewCreD2012metaG_FD_184111 | JGI IMG/M metagenome (GOLD analysis project Ga0209381, IMG submission 184111) | Hot spring sediment bacterial and archeal communities from British Columbia, Canada, to study Microbial Dark Matter (Phase II) - Dewar... ... | reverse complement strand
CGCTTGCGCCCAACAGAAACGCTGGGTGAAGCCAAGGAGCGTTTGCAGCGGGAAACTTTCATCCCAGACTACTATCACAAGCCGCCTATGCTCAAGGGTAAAATCTCTATGCAATTACTCCTATCTGCGTAAGTACTGTCACTGATCACTGATCACTGTTCACTGTTCACTGTTCACTGATCACTGTTCACTGATCACTGTCTATTCTCCACTGCTCACTGAACGCTAAGCAGCGCCTGTTTCTGCTCCACGCTTTCGCCTGCCTTCACGCGGATGCGCGCGACTGTGCCGTCGCGGGGCGATTTCAACTCGTTTTGCATCTTCATGGATTCGAGAATCACCAGCACCTGTCCCTTTTTGACCTGCTGACCTTCCTCGACGGGAACAGCCACCACCAGCCCCGGCATGGGCGCTTTGAGGTGGAACTCGCCGGTCTCTGCCACGCCTCCGCCTGCCGCCGCCCGCAGACGTTTCTCGCGTTCATCCTCCACCTTGACCGGGTACAGGCGTCCGTGCAGCAGCACCTGCCAGCCTTCGTCGCTCTCGTTCACGTATGCTTCGTGCGATTTGCCGTCCACAATCAGGGAATAGACCGGCTGTCCGCTGACCGAGACGAAGTCCACTTCGTAGGTTTTGCCGTCAATGCTGACGTGATGTTCGTCAATGATTTCGACGAGAAATTCTTTTTCGCCGACTGTAGTGATATATCTCATGGCAGATTACCTGTGCATTCTTTCCCAGCGCCCCACCCATTTCCAGTTGCTGGTGTCGCGCTCGTTGCGCTGGACGATTTGAGCCGAACGTTCGGTTGCCCGATGCGCCACCAGCGTGGCGAGCAGGGCGGCGGTTTCATCGTAGTTCTTGCGGTTCTCTTCGGCGTCTTCCATGGAGAAACGTTCCTCGACGAAGCGTGTGTCGTATTGCCCGCCCATGAAGCGGTGCGAGTCCATCATGGTCTGGTGGAAGGGGATGTTCGTGCGCACGCCGATGATGCGGTATTCCTCCAGTGCGCGGCGCATACGCAGGATGGCTTGCGCGCGCGTTTCGCCCCAGACGATCAGTTTGGCAATCATCGGGTCGTAGAACGGCGTAATTTCGAAACCGGGATACACGCCCGTGTCCACGCGCACGCCGGGACCGGTGGGCAGGATGCTGTGCGTGATGCGCCCGGTGGACGGCATGAAGTTGTTGTAGGGGTCTTCGGCGTTGATGCGGCACTCGATGGCGTGACCGTTGAAACGCACATCCTCTTGACGGTAACTCAACGCCCGTCCGCGCGCGATGCGGATTTGTTCCTTCACAATGTCAATACCCGTCACCATCTCGGTGACCGGATGCTCCACCTGCAGGCGCGTGTTCATTTCCAGGAAGTAAAAATTGTGTTCCTTGTCGAGCAGGAATTCGATGGTCCCGGCGTTGACGTAATTGACCGCCTGCGCGGCTTTGACCGCCACCGCTCCCATACGCGCCCGCAATTCCTCGTCCAGTTCGGGGGAGGGCGCCTCTTCCAGCAGTTTCTGATGCCGGCGCTGGAGGGAACACTCGCGCTCGCCCAGGTGGATGACGTTGCCGTGTGTATCCGCCAGGATTTGGATTTCGATGTGCCGCGCCCCCTCGACCAGTTTTTCGAGATAGACATTCCCATCCCCAAACGCCGACTCTGCCTCGCGCCTCGCGGACTCCAGAAGGGCTGGCATCTCCTCGAGCGACTTCACCTCCCTCATGCCTTTTCCGCCTCCGCCCGCCGTGGCTTTGATCAATAATGGGAAGCCAATCTGCGGCGCGACGGCGAGCAATTCCTCGTTGGAGAGCGCCCCTTCGCCCTCCGTGCCGGGCACTACCGGCACCCCCGCCGCCATGACCGTGTTGCGGGCGGTCATCTTATCGCCCATTGCCGCAATCGCAGACGGCTTGGGACCGATAAACGCGATGCCCATCTCTTCGCAGGCGGCGGCGAATTCCTCGCGCTCTGCCAGAAAGCCGTAACCGGGATGAATGGCATCCGCCCCCGACCTTTTGGCAATGTCGAGAATCTTATCCATGCGCAGATACGACTCGCGCGAGGGCGCCGGTCCCAGCAAATACGCCTCATCCGCATAGCGGACGTGCAGGGCGTGCCGGTCCGCTTCCGAGAAGACAGCGACCGTCTCGATGCCCAGTTCACGGCAGGCGCGGATGATACGCACCGCAATCTCGCCTCGATTGGCAATCAATACTTTACTAAACATGGCTCCTCAATCGCAAATCCAAAATCCAAAATCGAAAATCGCAAATCAAAGCGGTATGTTTCCATGCTTCTTCGCCGGGTTGGAGTCGCGCTTGTTGCTCAACATCTCCAGCGCGTTGATCAGGCGCGGGCGCGTTTCCTTCGGCTCGATCACATCGTCAATGTAGCCGCGCGAAGCCGCCACATAGGGATTGGCAAATTTCTCGCGATATTCCGCCACCAACTCCGCTTTGCGCTGCGCGGGGTCTGCAGCTTTTTCCAGTTCCTTGCGGAAGATGATGTTGACCGCGCCGTCCGGTCCCATCACGGCGATTTCGGCGGAGGGCCAGGCAACGTTGAAATCGCCGCGGATGTGCTTGCTGCTCATCACGTCGTAGGCGCCACCGTATGCCTTGCGGGTGATGACCGTCAGTTTGGGGACGGTCGCTTCACAATAGGCATACAGCAGTTTTGCGCCCGAGCGGATGATGCCGTTGTGTTCCTGATGCGTGCCGGGCAAAAAGCCGGGTACGTCTTCCAGAGTCAGAATGGGGATGTTGAACGCATCGCAAAAGCGGACGAAACGCGCCGCCTTCTCGCTCGCGTCAATATCCAGCACGCCTGCCAGCACCGCCGGCTGATTTGCCACAATGCCGATGGAGTGACCGCCCAGCCGCGCAAACCCGACGACGATGTTCTGCGCGTAATTCTCGTGAATCTCGAAAAACTGCCCGTTATCCACAATCAGCCGAATGACATCCTTCATGTCGTAGGGCTTGTTGGGGTCGTCGGGGATGATGTCATTCAGGGCTTCGTCCATGCGCAGCGGGTCGTCGCCGGTCGGCACGAAAGGCGGGTCTTCCATGTTGTTCTGCGGCAGGTAGCCCAGCAGTTTGCGGATGAGGTACAAGGTATCCGCTTCGCTGTCTGCGGCGACGTGACAGACGCCGGACTTTTCTGAATGGACACTTGCGCCGCCCAGTTCCTCCTGCGTCACCTCCTCGTGCGTCACCGCTTTGACCACGTCGGGTCCCGTCACGAACATGTAGGATGTGTTGCGCGTCATGAAGATGAAGTCGGTTAGCGCGGGGGAATAGACGGCGCCGCCGGCGCACGGTCCCATGATGGCGGAAATCTGCGGGATGACGCCCGATGCCAGCGTGTTGCGCAGGAAGATGTCGGCGTAGCCTGCCAGCGACACCACACCTTCCTGAATGCGCGCGCCGCCTGAATCGTTCAAGCCGATGATGGGCGCGCCGTTCTTCATCGCCATATCCATGATTTTGCAGACCTTCTCGGCGTGCACTTCGCCCAGGCTCCCGCCGAAGACGGTGAAATCCTGCGAGAAGACGTACACCAGCCGCCCCTCGATGGTCCCCCAGCCGGTCACCACCGAGTCGCTCAGGAACTTTTGCTTGTCGAGCCCGAAATCGTGCGTGCGGTGTTGAACGAAGGCGTCAATCTCGCGGAAGGAGCCTTTGTCGAGCAGCAGGTCAATGCGTTCGCGTGCCGTCAGGCGTCCCTTTTTGTGCTGCGCTTCGATGCGCTCCGCTCCGCCGCCCTGTCTTGAACGGGCGCGTTTCTCATGCAGAATTTGATTTTTCAACTGGTTGCTCATGTGCCTCACTTTTTGCGAAGTAGGATTGGGTCCGTGGAAGATTTGTCAGCGTGCCTGCCAGCGCGATGAGCAGCGCTGAAACGGTCAGGGCAAAGGGCAGGTTGGCGCGGGATGTTTCGAAGAAGAGCCGCTCGACCCAATATTCGACCAGCCACAGGATGACGGCTGTGAACGCGCCCGCCGCCGCCCACCGTTTCCGCCGCAGAATGCCAAACACGAGGACGCCTCCCGCCGCCCCCCAGCCTGCTCCTGTTGCTAAAAGATACAGCACGCTGAGGCTGGAGTCGAATTCAGCCAGCACATCCTGCCAGCGCAGGACTGCTGCAAAGCGGGTGGCGCCCCAGGCTGTTAGCAATAACACCATTCCCAGGAGCAGGGTTACACCGAATGGACGTCGTTTTTCAGGCATGGATCAGGCTCATTGGAACAGAATCAGGTTTGGGCGGGGAAAGAAGCGTTACTCGATGTCCAGGGTAATCTTTCCGAAGTTTTCGTTTCGTTCGAGTCTTTCCTGTGCGCGGGCGGCGTCCTTCAAGGGAAAGGTCGAATCCATCACGGGCTGTAATTTTCCAGCCACGATCAAATCCATCACCTGCCGGAATTCATCCAGCGTGCTCATGGTCGAACCGAGGATGCTCAGGTGTTTGGCGAACAGATAGCGGTTGTCAATTTCGAACTTGGGTCCGCCGCTGTTGCCGACGGTGAGAAGCCTGCCGCCTTTACGCAGTGTGCGCAGGCTTTGCATGAATGTGGTGCCGACGTTGTCCACGACCACATCCACGCCGCGCTTGTTTGTGGCGAGATAGACCGCCTTCGACCAGTCCTCCTCTTGGGAGCGGTCAATCAGGATGTCTGCGCCGAGCGCCTCTGCCTTTGCCAGTTTCTGCGCGTCGCTCCCCACGACGATAACCTGCGCGCCCAGAAATTTGGCGATTTGCACGCTGGCAGTGTTGACTCCTCCCCCCGCGCCGACGACGAGGACGGTTTCCCCTGCCTGCACTTTCCCACGCGTCACCAGCGAGTGCCACGCCGTTTGATAGACCAGCGCCGATGCCGCCGCGCGGTGATAGTCGAAGCCTTCGGGCAGTTTGTACAGTTGCTTGATGGGCAGGGCGATATATTCCGCATACGTTCCGCGCACGGTCTCGCCGAGCAGATGCCAGTTAGCGCACATATTGTCTTTGCCCGCCAGGCAAAACTCACATTGACCGCAGCCGAGGTTGGCGTTGATGACGACGCGGTCACCGACTTTCAGCCCTCCCTCTGTCCCCCCCAAAGTTGGGGGGGATGAAAGGGAGGGTAAAGCCACCACCTCTCCCGCGCCGTCCGCGCCGGGGATGTGGGGAAGTTCCAACTTCAAGCCCGCCCAGCCCTTGCGGACGAACACGTCCACGCGGTTGAGCGCGGCGGCGCGCAAGCGAATCAACGCTTCGCCGGGTTTGGGTTCAGGGGCGGGAAAGTCCGCGTATTCGAGGACTTCGGGTCCCCCGTGCTGGTGAAAGAGGACGGCTTTCATGGACGGTTACTTCAATCCCATCTCGCTTCTCGAAATGACCAGGCGCTGAATTTCACTTGTGCCTTCGTAGATTTCGGTGATCTTGGCGTCACGGAAGTAGCGCTCGATGGGCAGTTCCTTGCTGTAGCCCATACCGCCGTGAATCTGCACCGCCTGATGCGCCACCCACATGGCGGTCTCGCTGGCAAACAACTTCGCCATCGAAGCCTCCAGCGAATAGCGGCTGCCGTTCTTTTTGGATTTTTCCTTTGCCATTGCTGCGTTGTAAATCAATAATCTGGATGCTTCGATGCGCGTCTTCATGTCTGCGATTTTGAAGCCTGTCCCCTGAAACGCGCCAATCGGCTGACCGAACGCCTCGCGCGTGACCGCATACTGGCGCGCCGCTTCGTAAGCCGCTTCGGCAATCCCAAGCGCCTGCGTGGCAATGCCGATGCGCCCGGCGTCCAGCACGGTCATGGCAATCTTGAAACCCTCGCCTTCCTCGCCGAGGCGGTTTTCGACCGGCACACGGCAGTCCTCGAAGATCAACTCGCTGGTCGCCGAGGCGCGGATGCCGAGTTTGGGTTCCTTTTTGCCGCGCGTCAGACCGGGCGTGTTCGCTTCGACCAAAAACGCCGTGATGCCTTTATGTTTCTTTTCCGGGTCGGTCATCATGAAGACCACATAGTAATCCGCCACCGGTCCGCTGGTGACCCAGGATTTGCGTCCGTTCAGAATGTAGTGGTTGCCGTCGCGGATGGCGCGCGATTTCATTGTGCCGGCGTCCGAGCCGCTCATGGGTTCGGTCAGCGAGTACGCGCCGATGGCTTTTCCTGAGGCAATGGGCGTAACAAATTTCTTCTTTTGCTCCTCCGTCCCAAACTTCAGAATGCCGTGACAATACAAGGAGTTGTTCACCGACATGATGACGCCGTGCGATGCGTCCACTTTGGAGATTTCCTCCAGGGCAAGCACGTAGGCAAGCGTGTCCATGCCGGCGCCGCCGTATTCTTCGGGGACTTCGATGCCCATGAAACCCATTTCGCCCATCTTTTGGATGGTCTTATGGGGAAATTCGCCGCTTTCATCGAATTCTGCTGCAATGGGGGCGATCTCCTTTTCCGCAAAATCGCGGGCGGTGTCGCGAATCATTTTGTGTTCGTCGCTCAGGGGGTACAAAGCAAGTTCGCTCATTCCATTCCTCCGGATGTGATGAGGGGATTATACCCCTTCGGAGTACACGGAACGCTCTGATAAAATGGGGAAAACCTCTCATGAACACAAAGCCTTCCCCTTCCGAACGTATCTGGGCGGCGTTCGCCCACCTCTCCACACTGGCAATGGGCATCGGTCTGCCGCTTGCGCTCATCGGCTGGTCGGAGAACCGCCGCAAGTCCAGGTATGCGGCGTTCCAGTCTCTGCAGGCGCTGGGATACCAGACGCTGGGGTACACTCTCTGGCTGATTGGCATGCTCGTCCTGGCGGTGGTCTCTTCGGTAGGATTTGCCGCCAGCGTGCGCACCATCGAGACGCTCGAAGCCGATCTCGCCGCCTGGACGGCAGGCTACTCCCTGGTCATTTTCGGTCTCGTCGCCCTGTATCTTGTTCCGCCCGTCCTCGCGGCGGCTGCCTGCGCCCTCGGCATGGACTTTCGCTATCCCCTCCTCGGAAGCCGTCTCGCCCGTTATCTGGATTACGACCCCTCCCGCGCCTCGGACGAATCCCTCTGGCTGAACGAGGACCACGAGGACCGCTGGGTGGCGGGGATGGGACATTTTGCGGTCATCATCGCGCTGTGGGGATTGCTGGCGCCGATTACCGCCTGGGCGCTGCAGGGGAAGCGAAGCCCGTTTCTCAAATTTCAATCTGCGCAGACGCTGGTGTATCAGATTGGAACGTCGTTGTTGTATGTCGCGGCGGGATTCTTCTATGTTTTTGGCTTGGTCGTATTTGCCCTGACCATTGGCTTTGAGGGCGACGCCGGGGTGCTTTCAGCGGGCAGTATGGCGGGCGCGATTGTATTTCTCGTGTCGCTGTTGATTGCCATGCTGATCATGTTGACCGTGCCGCTGCTGCATATCCTCGGTCAGTGGGCGGGATACCGCGTGCTGAAAGGACATTACTACCGTTATCCCATCATCGGCAGGTTGATGGAAAAATGGATGACCGACAAATCTTACAGCGCAAGCGGACGTTAGAGAACGTCCGCTGCGCCGCGGAATAAGAGACGCTCTCCAGCGTCGGATTGTGCGCTGTATCTAAAAACGTCTTCGAGAAATGCGGCTGAACCTACCCTGGAGGAGGAGCCATGAAAATTTTGATTGCAACCGACATGGAAGGAATTACCGGCGTGACGACGTGGGACCAGGTCACGCCGGGACACGCGGAATATGCGCGCTTTCGCAAGTTGATGACTCAGGACGTGAACGCCGCGATTCGCGGAGCGATTGAAGCAGGCGCGGACGAGGTCATTGTGGCAGACGGTCATTGGAACGGGTCAAACATCCTCATCGAGGAACTCGATCCGCGCGCCCGCCTGAACAGCGGCTCGCCCAGTCCGTTTTCGATGATGCAGGGCATTGACGAGACGGTGGACGGCGTGTTCTTTGTCGGTTATCACGCCCGCAACGGTTCGCCCAACGCCATCCTCGACCATACCTGGTCCTCGAAGACGGTGGCAAATGTGTGGCTGAATGATATTTTGACCGGAGAATACGGTTTGAACGCGGCGGTGGCGGGTCATTTCGGCGCGCCGGTCATCATGGCAAGCGGCGACCAGACAGCGTGCAGTCAAATTGTGGAGCTGCTGGGGGATTTGGAAACAGCGGTCGTCAAGCAGGCAGTAGGGCGTTTTGCGGCGGAGTGCCTGCCGCCGGCGGTTACGCAGGAACTGATTGCCGAGGCGGCTTCGCGGGCGGTCACCCGTCTGCTGGAGGGCGATGTGCCGGATCCGTTCGTGCTGGATATGCCGCTGCGCGTGACGGTGGAGTTTTTTACCTCGGATATGGCGGACCGGGCGTCGCGGATTCCGTTTACCCAGCGGGAGGGGACGCGCGTCTCGTTGGTCGCAGAGGAAATGGCGTCGGCGTATAACGGTTTTCGGGCGCTGGTGATGCTGGCAAGCGGCTGAGGGGAGGAAAAGGCTGATGGGGGTAGAATCAGCCGTCAGTTTGGGAAAGAGGCGGCGCGGAGCGCGTCTGGATCGGAAATTGGTGATTGACGCTGTTCTGTATTTTTTTATAATAAGCCTGTTTGTGACCAAGGCTTGTTTCGAGGAAGGAGGTGGCGGCGCAGGGAGTGTTTTCCATCGGTTTGTTTTTTGCCAATTCAAAAATTCCAAAGGAGAGAGAATCATGAAATCCAAGTGGTTCGTAATGATGAGCCTGCTGATGGTGGCGAGCATTGCCCTTTCGGCGTGTGCAGGCGCGGCGGGCGGCGGCGAGGAAGCCGCCGGAGGACCGTTGAAGGAGGTCGGCGAAGGGGAAGGTGCGCTTTCGATTGTCGCCTGGGCTGGCTACATCGAACGCGGCGAGACTGACCCGAATTATGACTGGGTGACCCAGTTCGAAAAGGATACCGGCTGTATCGTGAGTGTGAAGACCGCCGCCACTTCGGACGAGATGGTTGCGCTGATGAACGAAGGCGGCTTCGACCTGGTGACCGCTTCGGGCGATGCCTCCAATCGTTTGATTGCCGCCAAGCGTGTCCAGCAAATCAACATTGACCTGATCCCCAGTTACAGCAAGATTGACCCGCGTTTGCAGAACGCCCCCTGGCACACAGTGGATACCAATGGCGACGGCGTGGCGGAGCATTACGGCGTGCCGTATTCCTCCGGGCAGAATATCCTGATGTATCGCACCGATGTGTTCGGCGACCAGCCGCCCGATAGTTGGAATGTGGTCTTCGAGGAGATGACCCTGCCGGACGGCAAATCGAACAAGGGACGCATTCAGGCGTATGATGGTCCCATCTATGTGGCGGATGCGGCGCTGTACCTGATGTATCACCGCCCCGAACTGGGGATTACCAACCCGTATGCGCTCAACCGTGACCAGTTCAATGCGGCGATTGACCTCCTGCGCCAGCAGCGTCAGTTGATCAATCGCTACTGGCACGATGCCTTCATCCAGATGGATGACTTCACCAACGAGGGCGTGGCGGCTTCCAGCTCGTGGCCCTTCCAGGCGAACCTGCTGAAATTTGGCGGCGCGCCCATTGACAAGGTCGTCCCGAAGGAAGGCGCCACCGGCTGGGCGGATACGACCATGCTGCACGTGGATGCCGCGCATCCCAACTGCGCTTACAAGTGGATGGAATGGTCGCTCAACCCCAAAGTGCAGGGTGATTTGGCGGCGTGGTTCCAGAACATTCCCGTCCGTTTGGATGCGTGCGAGGGCAATGACTTGCTCGGTCCCGATGGATGCGTGAACAACGGCTTGAACGACTTCGACAAAATCTGGTGGTGGCGCACTCCCACCTCGGATTGCGGCGATACCGATCCTGCCACAGAGTGTGTGCCTTACCACGAGTGGGTCACCAATTACGTCGCCGTCATCGGCGGACGCTAATCCTGCGTCGTATGCGGCGTCGGGCGGGGAAACCCGCCTGACGCCCCTTTTCAATCAGTGAGTTGCTCAACAACATGACCAGTCAGACACAATCAGCCATTCGGTTCGACAACGTCAGCAAATCTTTCGGCAATGTGAAGGCGGTGGATCAAGCCAACTTGGAGATTCGAGACGGGGAATTCTTCTCCCTGCTCGGACCTTCCGGCTCCGGCAAGACCACCTGCCTGCGGATGATTGCCGGTTTCGAGGTGCCCACCTCGGGGCATATCTATCTCTACGGGCAGGATGTCTCCAACCTGCCGCCCTACGAACGCGACGTGAACACGGTCTTTCAGGACTATGCCCTGTTTCCGCACATGAGCGTGGGGGATAACATCGCTTATGGTTTGATGGTGAAGGGCGTGCCAAAATCCGAGCGGACGAAGCGGGTGGATGAAATGCTCGAACTCGTCCAACTGACCGGATACGCCGACCGCAAGCCCTCTCAACTCTCCGGCGGACAGCGCCAGCGCGTCGCCCTCGCCCGCGCCTTGATCAATCATCCCAAAGTTTTGCTTCTCGATGAACCGCTTGGCGCCCTCGACCTGAAACTGCGCCAGCAGATGCAGGTGGAGCTCAAGGCGATTCAAAAACGCGTCGGCATCACCTTCATCTTTGTCACCCATGACCAGGAAGAAGCGTTGACCATGAGCGACCGTATCGCCGTGTTCAACGAGGGAAAAATCGTTCAGGTTGGCACGCCGGCGGAAATCTATGAACATCCCGCTACTGCCTTTGTCGCCGGCTTTGTGGGAACCTCCAACCTGGTGAGCGGCGAGGTGGCAAAGCGCATCACCGGGCGGGAGATTCGCTTCTCCATCCGCCCGGAAAAGATTCACATGGGGACGATGGACACCAAAATCGAGGCGGATAGTTACAGCGCCGACGGTGTGGTGCGCGACGTAATTTATCTCGGTCTCTACACCCGCTACCTCATCGAGCTGAACGGCGGCGGCGACCTGGTGGTGGTGGAGCAAAACCTCAAGACCACTTCCATGGACGTGCTGAAGGTCAAGGGTCAGCCGGTGCGCCTGCACTGGAAAAAGGAACATATCCGCGAGGTGGGAGGTTCGTAATGCTCCAGCGTCTTTCCACGTTTCTGTATCAGCGTCCGCGCCTCGTTCTGGCGCTCCTGCTGGGACCGCCCATGCTCTACATGGTGGTCGTATATTTGGGTTCGCTCTTTATTCTGCTGCTCAACAGTTTTTATTACCTTGAAGAGTTCACCGGGCTGATCGTCCGTGAGTTCACGCTGCGAACATACGCGCAGATCTTCGAGCCTGCCAACCGCGACATCTTCGTCCGCACGGCGGGCATGGCGGCGGCGGTGACGGTCGCCGATGCGTTGATTGCCTTCCCGCTCGCCTATTACATCGCCAAATTCGCCTCCCCTCGTCTGAAGACTTGGCTCATCATCGCCGTGACCATCCCGCTCTGGTCGAGTTATCTGGTGCGCGTCTATGCCTGGAAGTTGATTCTGGCGCAGGAGGGCATCCTCTCGTGGTTTATCAACCTCCTGCATCTCGATGGGGCGCTGAACTGGCTGTTGAGCCTGCCCGGCATCGGCGGTTCGTCCCTGGCGCTCTCGCCGATTGGCATGTTCATCGTCTTTGTGTATATCTGGCTGCCCTACATGATCATCCCCATCCAAACGGCGCTGGAGCGCGTGCCTGCGTCTCTGCTCGAAGCCTCCAGCGATTTGGGCGCAAAGCCGTTTCAGACCTTCCGAACCGTCATCCTGCCGCTGGCGTTTCCGGGCGTGGTGGCGGGTTCGATTTTCACCTTTTCGCTGACGCTGGGCGATTTCATCGTGCCGCTTTCGCTTGGTAATTCCAAATTTTTCATCGGGCAGGCGGTCTATTCCTATCAAGGCACGGCAGGGAACATTCCCCTTGCTGCCGCCATGACGATGGGACCTGTCGTCATCATGATTGTTTACCTGCTGATTGCAAGAAAACTGGGAGCCTTCGATGCCCTCTAACGTTTCCTACGGTCAAAAAGCCTCCTGGGGATTGACGCTCGCGGCATGGGGCGGGCTGTTGTTCCTGCACGTTCCCATCCTGATTATCTTCCTCTACACCCTCACGCCCGACGAAACCACCTACACCTTTCCGCTGCCGGGCATTACCTTCAAGTGGTTCGGCGTTGCCCTCCAGCGCGCGGACCTGTGGCGGGCCCTGACCCTCTCTCTGCAGGTGGCGGCGGTTGCCACAGTGATTGCACTCGTCCTCGGCACGCTTGCCGCGGCGGCTGTGTATCGCAGCAAGTTCTTCGGCAGGGAGGCGGTTTCCTTTCTCCTCGTTTTGCCCATTGCCCTGCCCGGCATTGTGACCGGCATTGCCCTGCGCACCAGCATCGGCGCGCTGGATATTCCCTTTTCCTACTGGACGATTGTGGTCGGTCATGCCACGTTTTGCGTGGTGGTGGTGTACAACAATGTGCTGGCGCGCTTCCGCCGCATGCAGGGTTCGCAAATTGAAGCCTCGATGGACCTCGGCGCCAACGCGTTCCAAACATTCCGCTATGTGGTCTTTCCCAACATCGCCACCGCTCTGCTGGCAGGCGGGATGCTGGCATTTGCCCTCTCGTTCGACGAGGTCATCGTGACGACCTTTACCGCTGGTCAGCAGACCACGCTGCCCATCTGGATCTTCAGCCAGTTGACCCGTCCGCGTGACCGACCCGTGACGAACGTGGTGGCGTTGTTCGTCATGCTCATCACCTTCCTGCCGATTTTCTTCGCGCAAAAGATCACGGCGCAAAGTTCGGATACGGAAGGCGGCTCGAAGTGAATCGCTTTCAGCGTGGATGCGGCTGAATGGGCGGGACCAGCCTCCAGTCCGGAAAGAGGCGAAATTCCTGTCTCGAAAAGATTGACACCACGTCAATAGCCGTTACAATTGCGTCAAAATTCCAAAAGGAGCGTTCGATATCGCAACGACTCGCACGAGTGTGAATGAAGCAATACTTGTGCCGCTTTTCTAACTTGATACGCCACGAATAAAATCTGGCTTCCGCCGCCCTCCAACTCAGACTTGGTGAGGCGGCGGGACTGCTTAAGACAATTGCAGTCAACACAGTGGTTCAGAGCTGTTGTGCTTTGACTGTTTTTGTTTTTTCTTATAGATGGGACTTACGCAAAAACTTGCGTAGAGCGCGTTCTCTAACGCGCCGTCCGGGCAATCGGCGTTGGAGAACGCCGGGTACGCATAAGTCCTGTGAAGAGAAGCGCGAACGATCCGCAACAGCCGTGTAGTCACTTTGGCGCCGTTTGCCAAAGAATCATTTTGGGCGAAATGCCTTTAACAAAAAGAAAGGAAAGAATGGCCGGTCAATATTATTCCTACCTGAACCCGAAATGCGCCTCGGGTGAATTCGAAGAAAAAGGCGGATGCGGTGTGTTTGCCCGCGAGCCGATTCGGAAGGGCGAGTTGATCTGCCTGTGGGGCGGGCGGATTGTGGCGGCAGACGAACTCGACCCCAACATGCAATACTTTACCCAGCGCATTCTCCAGATTGAAGAAGGCTTTTATCTGGAGGCGCCCCTGCCGCTGGAGCCTTCCGATTGCTTCAATCACTCCTGTGACCCGAATGCCGGTTTCACAGGGCAGATCGGTCTGGTTGCCATGCGCGACATTCACGCCGGCGAGGAAATCACCTTCGATTACGCCATGTGCGACGGCTCGGATTACGACGAATTCACCTGCTACTGCGGCAGTCCCAATTGCCGCGGGCAGATCAAAGGCACCGACTGGTCGCGCCCCGAACTGTGGGAAAAGTACGACGGTTACTTCATGCCCTATCTGGCGCGGCGCATCGAAAAACTCAAAGCCAAAGTGCGCGTGACAGCGTAGAAAAAAACGGATTGCGCGGTACAATCGTGCAATCCGTTTTCCTTTTAACTCATGCTCAAATCCTTCCATCTTCGCATTTATTTGATTGCACTCGTCTTTCGGCTGATTCCCGTTTTGCTTTCGCGCGGATTGGGCATCGGGCTCGACGACATGTTCCAATACGACATGCTGGCGCGCAGTCTCGCCGGCGGACACGGCTTCCGCTGGTACGCCGAAGCGGACTTGCAGCAACTCGCCTCATTCGTGGACTTCGACCTGACCAGCCTCCCGGACTATGATCCACGCCTCGGCATTCCCACCTCCTTCCGTGCGCCGCTCTATCCGGCCTTTCTGGCGGTGGTGTATTTCTTCAGCGGGACGGGCTTTACCCGTTTCTTTGCCGCGCGGCTGGCGCAGGCAATTTTTCTCGGCGCGCCGCTTGCGCCGTTGACCTATTGGGCGGCGAAACGCCTCTTTCCACTCTCCTCTTTCTTCTTTCCTCTTTCTTCTCTCGACGAACAGGAAAGAGGAGAGAGGCAAGAAAAAGCCGCGCGCACCGCTTCGTGGATTGTTGCTGTCTATCCCATTCTCCTCGTTTATCCCCTCGGTCTCGGCACGGAAAACCCCTTCTTCGTCCTCCTCCTCGCCTCTTTCCTCTTTCTTCTTGCCTCCCTCGAAACCCCCTCTGCTTTCCACTTTCTACTTTCTGGTTTATTCCTCGCCCTCACTGCCCTCACCCGTTCCGTCATCCTTCCCTTTGCCCTCGCCGCCTTCTGTCTTTTGCTTTACCTGCATGGACGCCGTGCGCTGACGGCGGTGCTTGCCTTTGTGATGGTCGTCTCTCCGTGGATTGTCCGCAATTCGCTCCTGCATCACAAACTGACCGGCATCGAGACCTCCATGGGCTACAACCTGTACCTCGGCTATCACCCGCAGGGAAACGGCTCGTTTGTCTTCGGTCCCTCGCTGGATTTGCTGACCATCCTCGACGATGCCGAGCGCGACCGCGTTGGCACACAGCGGGCAATCGAATTTATCAAGGCGCAGCCGGAACGCTTCCTGCCTTTGGCGGTTAACCGCCTGGGCTTTTTCTTCGGTCTCGAAAAGCGCGTCCTGATGTACTTCTATTCGAACAATCTCATCGGTTTCGTTCCGCTGCCGCTCCTGTTGACCCTTTCGGCGGTTTTGCTTCTGCCTTTCGTAGTCATCTCGATTTCTGCCGCGTTGAGCATTCCGCTCCTTCGCTGGTCGCCTCAAATGAGTCTGCTTGCTCTTTTGCTGGTCTTCTACACCCTTCCGCATGTCCTCATTCTTTCTGAAGACCGCTTCCATCTGGCGCTGGTGCCGTATCTCGCCATCCTTGCCGCGCAATTTTGGGTGAACGGCTGGAACGCGCTCGCCGCCCGCTGGCGCGAAGGAGGAACGGGAAAACTCCTCGTCACGCTTTCCGTTCTTGTCGTGCTGCTTCTTGTTGCCAACTGGGGAGTCGAACTCCACCGCGACTGGGATAAAATCACCCAACTCCTCGGACCCGACGGCAACCGCACCTACTTCAACTACTGACCGCTGATCACTGTTTACTGATCACTGATCACTGATGACTGGATCACTGATGACTATGAAACTCCTCCTCGGCGACCGCCTCCGCTTCGACTGGAAAATCGTCTCCATCACCATTCTCTCCACCCTCCTGTTGATAGTGGACTACTATCACCGCCTCACGCCCTACTACTACTGGGACCGCGTCATCCTCTATCTGGTTGTGCCGCTGTTCGTTGTTATCGTTTTCTTTCGGGAACACCCCAAAGAATACGGCTTCTCCCTCGGCGACTGGAAAGCGGGGCTTTTGCTGACTGCGCTCGGCATTCTGTTGATGGCGCCCGTCATCTATTATCTTGGCAGCGGCGACGCGTCCATGCAGGAGTATTACAAACCCTTCACCAAAGGACTCCCCTGGACCACCTTCCTCGACCTCATCGGCTGGGAGTTCCTCTTCCGCGGTTGGATCTTGTTCGGTTACGCCCGCAAATTCGGAGCGGAAGCCCTCTGGCTGCAAGCCGTCCCGTTTGCGCTGATGCACAACGGCAAACCCGAAGTGGAAACCCTCTCCACCATCTTTGGCGGCTTTGCCTTTGGCTGGCTGGCATGGAGGACGAAATCGTTCGTCTGGCCCTTCCTCATTCACTGGTTCATCGCCACGTTCATCATCATCGTCGCCGCGGGTCTTGTCTAACCTTTCCACCTTCCACCCTCTACTTTCTACCCTCCACTTTCTACCCTCCACTTTCCACTTTCCACCCCATGCCCTCCTTCACCCTCCGACCCGCCCGTGAATCAGAATCCCGCCAAATTCGAGACCTGATTCACTTGGTCGGGATCAATCCCACAGGTCTGGATTGGAAGCGTTTCATCGTGGCGGTAAACGAACGGGATGAGATGATCGGCTGCGGGCAGTTGAAGCCTCATGGGACGGACATCCTGGAATTGGCTTCATTGGCGGTCTATCCCGAATATCGGGGGAAAGGTGTGGCGCGCGCCATCGTCGAGCATTTGCTGGCGCACAGCCCGCGACCGTTGTACCTCATGTGTGCCTCGCCGCTGGGTGCGTTTTACGAAAAGTTCGGCTTTCGGCGGCTTTCCTACGAGGAAATGCCGCGTTACTTCCAGCGCATTGCCCGCCTGGCAGGACTTTTGACCTCCCTTGCCCGGCGGGAGGAACGCCTGCTGGTGATGAAGTTGCAGTAAAATTGCGTCAATGCAAAACTTGAAATTCATCCTCAATTTGGTGGCGGGAATTCTATTTGGTTTGTTTCTTGCCGCCCTCGTATGGGTGGTGACCCGCAATCCCAGCGGGCAGGCTGTGATGCTCCGCCCGGCGCCGACTGAAAAGCCCATCATCGTGCATGTGACCGGCGCTGTGCCGCGACCGGGCGTCTATGCCCTGCCCAAGGGGGCGCGCGTGCAGGATGCCGTCTCTGCCGCCGGCGGATTTCTGGCAGAGGCAGATAAAGAGTCCCTCAATCTGGCGCAGGAACTCGAAGACGGGCAAAAACTGGATATTCCCTTCCTCGAGGGTTTTTCTCCCGTGCTTCCCACCGCCGCCGTGCAGATGACGGTTTCCCCGGCAGATGCCGACCTGGTCAACATCAACACCGCCTCCGCCGCCGAACTCGAAACCCTGCCCGGCATCGGTCCGACCATCGCCCAGAAAATCATCGAGTACCGCGAACAAAACGGACCTTTCCTCTCGACCGAAGACATTATCAATGTCTCCGGTATTGGTCCCGGCACCTACGAACGCATCAAAGACCTCATCACGGTGGGACCCTAACCATGCCGTTCGACCATTTCGACCTCATCGCTCCTTTCTATGCGCGGGTGAACTATTCTGCAGCGGCGAAAATGCGTGAACTCGCCGCCCTGCCCGTGCAAGGACGTTTGCTCGACATCGGCGGCGGCACAGGACGGGTCGCCTCTGCCTTGCTGAATGACGTGGACGAGGTCATCGTCGCCGATGTTTCGATGGGAATGCTAAAACAGACGCATCGTTCCGCCCTCAAACCTGTTTGCTCGTACTCCGAACTTTTACCCTTCCCCGACAACTTCTTCGAGCGCGTCATCATGGTGGATGCCCTCCACCACGTCATTGACCAGCCTGCCACCGCGTGCGAAATGTTCCGCGTGCTCAAACCCGGCGGGCGGATTATCATCGAAGAACCCGACATCAACACCTTCGCCGTCAAACTGATTGCGCTGGCGGAAAAACTGCTCCTCATGCGCAGCCACTTCCTTTCCCCGCTTCAAATCGTCTCGTTGTTCCCAGGCAGCCGCGCCGACATTGTTTCCGAAAACGCCAGCGCCTGGGTGGTCATCTCCAAAATGTAGGAACTCACCTTACGCGAAACGTCCCGAAGGTCTTCGCAAATTACGCCTGTTTTCCAGCCAAACCTTCGGGAGGGTGCGTAACATCAGTAATTCATGTTACACGGTGGCGCGAGATTTCTCTCGCATTTTCGGGCGACATGAACCCCCTTGCGGGGACAATGTGTCGCGCTACGAAGAAACTGCGTAGGGTGAGTCAGTAATAAAACAAACCGCCCGGTCGCGCTGACCGGGCGATTGTATTGGACTTTATCGGTAATTAGAAAAAACGTCCCGAAGGTTGCTACCAGACGTTCAAATTGCTCAAACCAAACCTTCGGGACGGTGAATGAAGGTTAATTCCGATAAAGTCTATTATTCGATCCTGCCGTCCCACGTATTCCATTTGCGCCCGTCGCGGGCGAGCAGTTCGTCCGCTTCGGCGGGACCCCATGAGCCGGGTTCATACACCGCCAGCGGCTGACTGTTCGATTCCCACGCCTCCAAAATCGGGTCCATCAGCCCCCAGGCGGTCTCCACCTCGTCGGCGCGGGTGAACAGGGAGGCATCCCCCGTCAACGTGTCCAGCAGGAGGCGCTCGTAGGCGTCGGGAATCGCCGTCTTGCCGAACGAGTCGGCGTAGTGGAATTCCATGTCCACCGAGCGCAAATCCGAAACCGTATCGGGCACCTTCGCTTCGAACCGCCAGTGAATGCCCTCATCGGGCTGGAGATACAAAATCAGCATGTTCGGCGTGATCCGCCCGTCCTTGGTGGGGAAGAGCAGGTGCGGCGGCTCCTTGAATTGAATGGTCACCTGCGAGAGTTTTTCCTTGAGGTTCTTCCCCGAGCGCAGATAGAACGGGACTCCCTGCCAGCGCCAGTTGTCAATTTGCAACTTGACCGCCGCGTAGGTAGGCGTGGTGGATTCGGGGTTCACGCCGCTTTCCTGACGATAGCCTGCGTACTGCGCCCGAACCGTTTTCTGCGCCACCTCCTCCGCTTTCATCGGGCGGATGGAACTCAACACCTTGACCTTTTCGTTGCGCAGGGCGTTCGCCTCGAAGGAGGCGGGCGGCTCCATGGCGACCAGCGTGAGCAGTTGCAGGAGGTGGTTTTGGAACATGTCGCGCAGGACGCCCACGCTGTCGTAGAAGCGTCCGCGGTGCTCCACACCGACTTTTTCGGCGACCGTGATTTCCACGTGGTCAATGTAGTTGCGATTCCACAGCGGCTCGAAGATGGTGTTGGCAAAACGCGCCACCAGGATGTTCTGCACGGTCTCTTTGCCGAGGTAATGGTCAATGCGGTAGATTTGCTTCTCGTTCAGCGTCTTGTGGATTTGTTGATTCAAACTGTGAGCAGATGCGAGGTCCGTGCCGAACGGCTTCTCGATGACCACGCGCCGCCAGCCGTTGTACTCGGTCAACTGGTCGGTGAGACCGAGCAGGTCAATGATGCTGGGGAACACGCCGGGCGGCGTCGCCATGTAGTAGATGCGGTTACCCGAACTGATTTCCCAGTCCTTGAGAAACGCGGCAAGTTTTTTGAAGTCTGCCAGGTCGGTGTAGCGTCCCTGCTGATAGGCGAGATTGGCGGCAAATGCCTGCCACTCCTCGTCCTTGTATTCGAAGGGGGCGAACTGCTTCATCCCCTCTTCGAGATGCGCGCGGAACTGTTCGTCTGTAAAAGCGGTGTTGCCGTAGCCGACAATGCGGAACTGCTTCGGCAGGCGTCCCTTGCGGTACAGGTTGAACAGCGACGGCACGAGTTTGCGCTGTGTCAGGTCGCCTGACGCGCCGAAGATGACGATGGTGGTGGGTAAACCGTTATCCATATTGCTCCCGATTAAGCCGTGCGGAGGATGCGCCGCACTTTCATTCCACTTTCTTGATGGCATGTCCGCCGAATTGATTCCGCAGCGCCGCCAGCATCCGCGCCGCGTAGTTTTCCTCGTCGCGGCTGACGAAGCGCATCTGCAAAGCCAGCGTGATGACCGGCGCAGGCACGTCGAGGTCAATGGACTCGAACACCGTCCAGCGTCCCTCCCCCGAATCCGCCACCCAGGGTTTGATGTCCTTGAGTTGCGCGTCCTCGTCCAGAGCGTTTGCGGCGAGGTCCAACAGCCACGAGCGCACCACGCTGCCATGCTGCCAGACATGCGAAATCTTCGCCAGGTCGAGGTTGAATTCCTTCTTTGCCTTCATGATGCTGAACCCTTCGGCAAACGCCTGCATCATGCCGTACTCGATGCCGTTATGCACCATCTTGACGAAATGACCCGCGCCATGCGGACCCATCCAGCCCCAGCCTTTATCGGGCGCGGGAGCCAGCGTCTCGAAGATGGGACGCAGCTTTTCCGCGACCTCGGGCTTGCCCCCGATCATCAGGCTGTAGCCTTCGCTGAGACCCCAAATCCCGCCGCTGGTGCCGCAGTCCAGAAATTCGATGCCCTTCGGCTCCAGTTCTGCCGCGTGACGGGCGGAGTCCTTGTAGTTCGAGTTGCCGCCGTCAATGACAATGTCGCCTTTGCCCAGCAAATTCGAGAGTTGGTCAATTGTGTCGTCGGTGGCTTTGCCCGCCGGCACCATCACCCAAACGATGCGCGGTGCGTGAAGTTTTCCCACCGCTTCTTCGAGCGAATATGCGCCCTCAACGCCATGGCTGACCGCTTCGTCCACAGTGGCGGCAGTGCGCGCATAACCTACTACGCGGTGACCGCCGCGCACGAGACGCGTTGCCATATTCATCCCCATCTTTCCTAAACCGATGATTGCGAGTTCCATGTTGTTTTCTCCTTGATTTTTTTACCGCAAAGCCGCAAAGGGCGCGGAGTTTTTTCTTCTTTCCTCTTTCTTTGTTTGAAAAATTATCCCTCATGTTACGCGGTAGCGCGAGATTTATCTCGCATTTTCAGGCGACATGGATGTCGCTCTACGAAGCAACTGCGTAAGGTGAGTTATCCTTCACAAAAACTTCTTGTCAATTCTCTTGGCAGTTTCCCTGCCGCGTCCTCGTCCAGCAGCCAGAGCAGGTCGCCGTTTTTCGGGCTGATGCGCTGGGCGGGCAGGCGTTCGGGGTCAAACCTGTCGCTCAATACCTCCGCCAAAGTCTTTGCTTTCTTTTCGCCGCTCACCATGAATGCCACTGTCCGCGCCTGATTGAAGACGAGCGGTGTCAGGGTGACGCGGTTGACAGGGCGGTCCTGATACTGCGCGGTGACGGGAATCACGGGTTCGGTCACGTCCAGGGGCGAGCCGGGGAAGAGCGAGGCGGTATGCCCGTCCTCGCCCATGCCGAGATAGACCAGGTCGAAGCGCGGAAATTCCAGCGGGGGAGAGGCGAAGCGGCTGAGGGTGAGGGCATAGTCCCTCGAAGCCTCAACAGGCTCCAGTTCCCCTTTGATGCGGTGGAGGTTCGACTCGGGGATGGCGACGCGGCTCAGGAACGCATCCCATGCCTGGCGGTAGTTCGATCCCGCATCCCCCGGCGGGACGCAGCGTTCATCGCCCCAAAAGACGTGAACGTGTTGCCAATCTACAGTTTCGCGGTAATCTGCGGCAAGCAGTTGAAAGAGGCGGCTGGGGGTACTGCCGCCGTTGAGCGCAGTTAGAAAGCGACCGCGCGCAGCGATGGCTTCGGCGGCTTTCTCGGCAAAGAGTCCCGCCGCGGTGCGGCTCAAATTTTCCATGTCTTTGAAGATGCGGATTTGGAAATTCATACGTGTTTCCATGCCATGTGAGTTTGGAGTGTGCGGCGGGCGGCGCCTTCGATTTCGGCGAGGGTGTGGGCGTGACTTTCTCCGCTGACCATTTCGCCGAAGGTGACGCGCGGCGTGAGACCGAAGAGTTCTTTGCCAGCCAGCATTTGACGGGCAAGTTGATAGAGAAAGGCGAGGCGCTGGCGGTCGGGTCTTTGTTTGCGGAGCCAGGTGATGGGGTGACGGAAGGCTTTCGGCGAGATGACGCCGCTGGTGATGGCGGTGAGAATTTGCAACCCCGGCACGTGGTTTAGAAAGATTTCAAGGCTGCGCGACCAATGCTTGAATTCAGCGTCTGCATGGGGCATGAAGTCGGGGTCGGCTTCGATGCCGCCGAGCGGAAAGATGAGCAGTGCGCCGCCCGCTTTGAGGTGGCGGATTGATTCACGGACCACCTGCATTCTTCCAAAGGTGTTCGACGAGTCGGGCGCGAAGATGGCGTGTTTGCTGAGGTTGGGGAGATGCTCGAAAAAAGGAATATCGCCGATGATGATTTTGTAATCGGCGCGCGGGACGTGGGCAGAGATGACAACGGAATCCACGTTGGCGGGGTGGTTGGAGGCGATGACCAAGGGTCCGCTGGCGGGGATGTTTTCCACGCCGCGCGCTTCATGCGTTTTGACGAAACGCGGCAGGAGCCAGCGTGCGCCTCCGCACAAACCGCCCTCTGCGACGGCGCGATCCAAAGCGAGTCCTACCTCGGCGGCGGCGCGGGCGGCTTTACCAAAGACGAGACGAATCCAGCGTTTGACGCCCTCCGTCTGCGGCAGGGCAAAGGCTTTGGTCAGTTCGTAGATGAGGGTTTCGGTGAGGGTGTGAATGTCGTTCGATGTCATTTTTATCCACGAAGCACACGAAAGGACACGAAGGAATTTTTGTTTTATCGACGAAGTACACGAAAGAGTGCGAAGAAATTCAAGTCTTTTCGAACAGGAACCATGCAGAGGGGCGCTCGCGGCGCTCGAAGCCGTCTTGGCGGGAGCGAAGGAGAAGCGAAGGGGAGATAAGGTCGAGGTCCGCCTCGGCAAGCCCGGGTCCGGGTTGAAGCGGGCGCTGCCCTGAGATTGTCGAAGGGTCGGGTTTGAAGAAGGCGTATAGCAGCCAGAATCCGCCGGGGACGAGGATGCGTTCCAGTTGAGTCAGATAGTCCTGTTTTTGGGTGCGAGTGAGGCTGTGAAAGCATCCAATATCGAGAGCGAGGTCGAAGGGACCGCTGATGCCGTTCAAGCGCGTCACATCGCCCACGCGCAAGTCTGCGGTGAGATGTTCGCGTTTGAGCTTGGCTTTTGCGATATGGATGGCGCGCGGGGCAAAATCCACGCCGCAAACCTGCCAGCCAGCCTTTGCCAGCGTGATGACGTTGGTGCCGGTGCCGCAGCCGAGGTCAATGGCTCGACCGGGCGGATGGGTGCGGATGAATTCGAGAAGTTCGGGAGGGGAAATGCCGCTGTCCCAGGGCGGTTTGCGAAAATACCAGAGGTTGAAACGCAGGCGTCGAAACATGAATGGCTATAAAATCTTTTGCGTTTGCCGCACCTGTTGCATTCGCGGTGTCACGCGAAATTGACGAAAGTTGTCACTTTGACAATTCAAATGAGTTCTTTTACAATCACTCGGCTTTACTTACATCCTACGTCAGGAAGGGCTTCTCATGAAAGAGTATACCACCGAGTTTCTCCGTAACGTTGCGCTGGTCTCGCATGGGGGAGCGGGAAAGACAATGCTGGCGGAGGCATTTCTTCATGCGACGGGGGCTACCACCAGGCTGGGTAGAGTGGAAGACGGGACAACGGTGTCGGATTATGATGACGAGGAACACCGCCGAAAGATTTCTTTGTATGCAAGCGTAATCCCCGTCGAACACCGTGATCATAAGATCAATGTTATAGACGCGCCGGGCTACACCGATTTTGTGGGCGAGATGATCTCTGCCTTGAGTGTGGCTGACGGCGCGGTTCTTTTAGTGGATGCTGTGTCGGGCATCGAGGTCGGCACCGAACTGGCATGGAAATACGCCGACCAGTTCAACCTGCCGCGCTTCATCGTCATCAACAAGATGGACCGCGAAAACGCCGACTTTGCCAAGGTCTATGCCGAGGTGGAGGAGTTCGTGCGCGGGCGCGGCAAACGCACGGTGAAGATTCATCTGCCGATTGGCGAGAAGCAGGATTTCAAAGGCGTGGTGGATGTCATCGGCATGAAAGCCTACATGGGCGACGGCAAGACGATTGCCGAAATCCCCGCCGAGTTGAAGGAAGCGGCAGACAAAGCCCACTTCGACCTCGTGGAAGCCGCGGCGGAGGGCGAAGACGAATTGATGGAGAAATACCTCGAGAACGGTTCTCTCTCCGACGAAGAGATGGTGCGCGGGCTCAAAGACATCGTCTACTCTGGAGCCTTTGTGCCGGTCTTTTGCGCGGCGGGCGCGCGGGAAATCGGCATCATTGCCCTGCTCAACGACATCATTGACCTCATGCCCTCGCCGCTGAACGCCCCCAAGCGCACCGCCCAGGGCAAGGATGGGGAGGAGGAACTGAAGCCCTCCGACTCCGCTCCGCTGGCGGCGTATGTGTGGAAGACCACTGCCGACCCCTTCGTCGGCAAGATGACCTATTTCCGTCTCTTCTCCGGCAGCATTCAGGCGGATGCGCATGTCTGGAATCAAAACAAAGGCGCAGATGAACGCATGTCGGGTCTGCACTTCCAGCGCGGCAAGGAAGCCATCCCGGCGAAGATCGTCCACGCCGGCGATCTTGCCGTCGTCTCCAAGTTGACCGTCACGGTGACGGGCGACACGTTCTGCGACAAGGGACATCCGCTGACCATTATGCCGCCGAAATATCCTGCGGCGCTCTATCGCGTGGCGGTCTCGCCCAAGACCCAGGCAGACGCGGCGAAAATCACCCCGACCCTCACCCGTCTGTGCGAAGAGGATATGACCCTTTCCTGGTTCAACGACCCCATCACGCATGAGACGGTTTTGCAGGGCATGGGCGACCAGCACATTGACGTTGCCATCACCCGCGCCCAGACCAAGTTCCAGGTGGGGCTGAACATTCGCGAGCCGAAGATACCCTACCGCGAGGGCATCACCCGCAAAGCCTCTGCCCAATACCGCCACAAAAAGCAGACGGGCGGCGCGGGTCAATTCGGCGAGGTGCATCTGCGCATCGAGCCTTTGCCCGATGCCGAATTCGAGTTCACTGACGAACTGGTCGGCATGAACCTCTCCCGCTCCTACCTGCCGTCCATCGAAAAAGGCATCAAAGCGACGATGGAACGCGGCGCGTTTGCCGGCTACCCGATGAGCAACGTCAAGGTCATCGTCTATGACGGCAAAGAACATGAAGTGGACTCGAAGCCGGTGGCGTTCGAAATCGCCGGGCGCGAAGCCTTCAAACTGGCGGTGCAGGACGCCGGTCCCGTGCTGTTCGAGCCGATCATGAACGTCCGCGTGACGGTGCCGGATGCGAACATGGGCGACGTGATGAGCGACCTCAACAGCCGCCGCGGGCGCGTGCAGGGGACCGAATCTGAACACGGCATGACGGTCATCATTGCCCACGTCCCACTGGCGGAAATGACCCGCTACACCACCCAAATCCGCTCACTGACCGGCGGACGCGGCTACTTCACGATGGAATTCGACCACTACGACATCGTCCCGAACCACATCGCCCAGCAAATCATCGAAGCCCACAAGAAGGAAATGGAAGCCAAGAAGGAAGAGTAGGCTGGTAATTGGAGATCGGTAATTGAATCGCAAAAGTCCCGTTGCGGCTGCATCGGGACTTCTTTTTGCACTTGTTTACCTGTTTACCTGTGTACCTGTTTACCTGTGTACCTTTACCCCCGCCCCTCACTTCGGCGCAAATAAAATATCCTCCACCGATGTCTTCATCAGAATGCGCCTGCCCTTGAACTCCATCAAATCGGCAAGTGATTTTTTCTTCGTGCCGTCCCACAGCACGAGATTGTCGCGTTGTTTTGCCATGTACTCCGGCAGTTTGTCCAGTTCGGCGTATTGATCGAAGAACCCCACCAGGCGGCGGAACAACTTGGGCAGGAGCAGAATATCCTCCTGAATGGTGCGGACATCCCACATCGTAAAATCGGAGGTGCGATCAATGGACCAGATGCCGCGCTTGGTCTTGCGGGCGCGGGCAACCACGGCGCGAATCTTCTCGGCAAAGGTGCGCTCGGTGGTGGTGTAAAACGTCGGGTATGCCAGTCCCTCGCGCGCCAGCAAAAAGTTGACCGATTTCTCCACCGGCAGGTCGGCGGAATCGAGCACAGCGCCGTCGGGGAGTTTTGCCGATTTGGGGAAGACGTAACTCACAGGGCGTCCGTAGCGGTCGGTGGAGGCAGAAGCGATATATCCTGCCTTGCCGTCGTTGGCATCCACAATTTGGGTTACGCTCAGGCTGTACACCACTTCGGTGATGTTGAGCAGCTCCAGCAGGGATTCGAGCGCCGCCAGCGCAAACGGACGCGGCTGATGCCAGCCTTCATAGTGCGTCTCCAGCGCGTCAATCGCCTCGATGCGCAGCTGCTTCTTTTTGGCGTTCTTTTCCGCCTCACTGCTCCATTTGAAAAAATCCCAATGCTCGGGTTTGTTTGCCTGAAAGCGAATCGAGTCGCCGTCGGGCTGAAACCCCTTGACGTGAAATGTCCCTGCGATGACCTTGTATTGCGCCATACCTGCCTCCTTTGGATGTTCGGATTGTAAGCGCAAACCCCGTCTGCCTGCATTAAAATATCGCCATGCCTATGGTCAAAATCCCCGCCCCGCTGAAATTCTATGTGGACAACCAGAGCGAGTTCGAAGTGCCAGGCGCAACGGTCGCCGAACTTCTCGAAAACGTTGTCTCTCGGTATCCCTCTTTCAAAGCCCACCTGTTCGATTCAAATGGCAAACTGCGCCGCTACTTCAACGTGTTTGTCAACGGCGTGCATATCCGCGACCTGAATGGGATGGAAACACCCCTGCAGGAGGGCGACAAAGTCATCCTCATGGCGTCGGCGGCGGGCGGGTAATTTTTATGTTGACAAAATCGGTAAGATTCATAAAATAGCAGACATCAAATCGAAAACCATGAACACATTCATCCATTGCTTGTGTCTCCGGCGGGGTTCGTAACCGCCGCCTGAGACGAAACCGCAGTCAGCAGACCTCAGACGGCAGGACGACCCCGCGTGCAAAACATTGCAGCGAGTGGCGCTCGTTCGCCGTCTTTTTGTTTCCCTGCTGACTGCTTTTGATTTTAACAAGAGAGTGAATATGACCCTGCTCGACTATCGAATTGTTGAAACGACTTCCCTCCCGCTGGACGGACTCACCGCCCACGTGGGCAATACGCCTCTTCTTCCGCTTCGCCGCCTGACCCGGGACCTGTCTCCTCTTACCCAAATCTTTGCCAAGGCTGAATGGTTCAACCCCGGCGGCTCCGTAAAGGACCGACCTGCGCTCAACATCATCCAAACCGCGCTGGCAAATGGAGACCTCGGCAAAGGCAAACGCCTGCTCGACTCGACCTCCGGCAACATGGGCATTTCCTACGCCACCTTTGGGGCGGCGCTGGGCATTCCGGTTACCATCGTCATCCCTGCCAATGCCAGCCCCGAACGGATGTCCATCCTCAAAGCGCTGGGCGCGGAGTTGATTCTCTCCGATCCGCTCGAAGGCTCGGACGGCGCGATTCTCAAAGCACGCGAACTTGCCGCGCAATACCCGGACTTGTACTGGTACGCTGACCAATACAACAACCCTGCCAACTGGCAGGCGCATTACAAATCCACAGGTCCCGAGATTCTCCAGCAGACCAACGGACACATCACGCACTTTGTCGCCGGGCTCGGAACGTCTGGAACATTGATGGGGACGAGTCGTTACCTGCGCGAACATCTGCCGCACGTGAAAATCATCTCCTTTCAGCCGGATGCTCCGTTTCACGGCTTGGAAGGACTCAAGCACATGCCTACGGCGATCAAGCCGGGGATTTATGACCAGTCCGTGGCGGATGAACAGATTGAGGTCCAGACCGAAGCGGCGCACGAGATGGTGAGGCGGCTGGCGCGGGAGGAAGGTCTGTTCGTGGGGATTTCGTCGGGCGCGGCGGCAGTCGCCGCTTTGCGTGTAGCCAGTAAGTTGCGCGAAGGCATCGTTGTGACGATCTTCCCCGATGCAGGCTACAAATATTTGAGCGATAAGGCGCTGTGGGAGGAGAAGAAATGAAATTGCGAATTCGGCGTGAAGCGCTGGCGCAAATTCAAGCGCATGGGGAGCGGGCGTATCCCGAAGAGGGGGCGGGCTTTCTGCTCGGCGTGGACAACGGAGAAAAGACGGTGATGCATATTCTGGCTTTGCCCAATGCACGCGAGGACGGCGCCAGGCACAACCGTTATTTGATCACTCCCGAAGATTATCTTCATGCAGAATTGGAGGCAGAGCGGTTGGGGGTGAGTTTGGTTGGCGTCTTCCACTCGCATCCCGATCACCCGAACCAGCCGTCTGAGTTCGACCGCGAGTGGGCGCAGCCTTACTTTTCCTACGTGATTACGAGCGTGGAAAAGGGAAGGGCAGTTGAAAGCCGTTCGTGGCTGTTGAAGGAAGACCGCTCGCAGTTCGAGGAAGAAAAAATTGAAATCTTATAGATGGTCTCGATATGGCGGTGTTGGTCAAGGACGATGAAGTTTGTGTTGAGACATCGCCGCTTATTCGATTGTCATCCAAACCAAAGGAGAAAAGATTATGTCCCTCTATTTTGTTCGTCATCAGCATGCGGCAGAAACCTGCCCGGCGAAAAATCCTGAAATGGGTCAGATGCTTGTTCAGCACGTGAGCAGGAAAAACGCCCGCAAATTCGGCGTGGATATTCTTGGCGATGCTGTGTTGGATGGTCAGCACACGTTCGTGTTGATTGTCGAAGCCGAAGAGAAACAATATATCGAGCAGTTTATGCAGCCATTTGCAATGGCGGGTTCCGTGGAAATTCATCCCGCCTCAACGTGCGAAGCCGTCGTCGAGCGTCAGGGTTGCGATGCGGTGCCGGCATAGATGAAGTAGAATCTGCAGCAGAATGAGAAAATTATGTCCATTTTGAAAATCCCCACTCCCTTACGTTCCTACACTGATGGTCGGGCGGAAGTCACCGTCAACGGCGGGACGGTCGCTTCGGCGCTTTCCAGTTTGATCGAGCAGCATCCCGCGCTCAAACCTCATCTCTTCAACGAGCAGGGCGAACTGCGCGCCTTCGTCAATCTGTTTTTGGGCGAGCATAACATCAAAGACTTGCAGGGACTCGATACACCCCTGAGCGAAAACGATCGCCTGATCTTGATTCCCTCGATAGCCGGAGGTTGATATGACTCTGCCGGAACTTTCTCACGAAGAAATCCTGCGCTATTCCCGCCACCTGCTCATTCCAGAAGTGGGGCTGGAGGGTCAGCGCAAACTCAAGGCATCGTCGGTGCTGGTCATTGGCACGGGCGGACTGGGCTCGCCGGTGGCGCTGTATCTGGCGGCGGCGGGCGTTGGGCGCATCGGGCTGGTGGATTATGACGTGGTGGATTCGTCCAACCTTCAGCGGCAGGTCATTCACGGCACATCCACAATCGGGAAGTTGAAAGTGGAAAGCGCCCGCGCCAAATTGCTGGACTTGAATCCCGACATTCAAGTGGATGTCTATAACGAGCCATACACCTCCGAGAATGCCATGCGCATCGCCTCGGACTACGACCTGATCATTGACGGCACTGACAATTTCCCCACCCGTTACCTCACCAACGACGTGGCGGTCTTCCTCGGCAAGCCGAACATCTACGGCTCCATCTTCCGCTTCGACGGGCAGGTGAGCGTCTTCTACGCCAAGGAAGGTCCGTGCTACCGCTGTCTCTTCCCCGAACCGCCTCCGCCGGGACTGGTGCCTTCGTGTGCGGAGGGAGGCGTGCTGGGCGTTCTGCCGGGCACTATTGGCACGATTCAGGCGACCGAGGCGTTGAAGGTTCTGCTTGGGATTGGCACGCCGCTCATCGGAAAACTGCTCCTGTACAACGCCCTCGATATGTCCTTTGACTTTGTCACGCTCAAGAAGAATCCCAATTGCCGCGTGTGCGGTCCGAACGCCGACATCAAGGAATTGATTGATTATGAGGAATTCTGCGGCGTGCCAGGGCATGATCATGGCGAGGAAGGCTCGGCTGGCGAAGGTCTCGACATCACTGCCGGGGAACTTGCCGAGCGCCTGAAGACGAACCATCTCAAACTACTGGACGTGCGCGAGCCGCATGAGTTGGAAATTTCCGCTTTGCCTGGGGCGGTGAACATCCCGCTGGGTCAACTCGCGGCGCGGCTCTCCGAGTTGGATTCGGCGGAGGAGATGGTGGTCTTTTGCAAAGGCGGGACGCGCTCGGCGCGGGCGCTGGAACTGCTGGCAAGCGCCGGCTTCAAGAAGGTTAAGAACCTCAAAGGCGGCATCAACGCCTGGGCGCGGGAAGTGGATCGGAGCCTGCCGGTGTATTGAGTTGGTGGTTGTCGAGCAGCGTTTGTTACGTATCGAGACCACACCGAGCAAGCCCCTCGCCTGATGGAAGAAGAAAGAGGAAAGCCCGTCTTGCGGCAGCGTCGAAGGAATGAAAAAACCTCCTGTCAGATATTGGCGGGAGGGTTGTTATTTTTAACTCATGTTACGCGGTAGCGCGAGATTTATCTTGCGTTTTCAGGCGACATAAATGTCACGCTACGAGAAAACTGCGTAAGGTGAGTTTTTAAGAACATTGTTGTCGGTGCGGTAAAATACCCCTACTTTCACCAAAGGAGAGAGAATGGGATTGCCCGTATCTTCGGAAAAACGTGTCTTTGATAGTGTACTGGGAGCGATTGGGAACACACCGCTCGTGCGGCTGAAGCGGATTGGGCGTGATTTGCCTTGTCCGCTGTATGCAAAATTGGAGTTGATGAACCCGGGCGGTTCGGTCAAGGACCGCGTGGGGGCGTTCATCATCGAGCAGGCGGAGAAACGCGGCGAACTCAAACCGGGCGGGACCATCGTCGAGGCAACCAGCGGCAACACGGGTGTGGGTCTTGCCATCGCGGCGGCGCTCAAGGGCTACAAGACCATCTTCGTCATACCCGATAAGATGAGCAACGAAAAGATTCTGCTCCTGCGCGCCTATGGAGCGAAGGTGGTCATCACGCCGACCGCCGTCGAACCCGATGACCCGCGCTCATATTACGAAGTGGCGAAGAGATTCGCCCGCGAGACCCCGAACGCAATTCTGGCAAATCAATATCACAACCCCGACAACCCAAAAACGCATGAGTTGAGTACGGGTCCCGAAATCTGGGAACAGACCGATGGGCGTGTGACCGATGTCATTATCGGCATGGGTACCGGCGGGACCATCTCCGGCGTCGGCCGGTATCTCAAATCCAAGAATCCAAACGTCAAGATCGTGGGTGTGGACATCGAAGGCTCGATCCTGACCGAAATCTGGCAGAACAAGGGAAAGATCCCCGAAGGTGCGTATCCGAAAACGTACAAGGTGGAAGGCATCGGCGAGGACTTTTTACCCTCTGCCACTGACCTCTCGGTGGTGGATTGGATCGAACGTGCGGGCGACAAGGAGTCGTTTTTGTGGGCGCGCCAACTCGTACGGCAGGAGGGGATTTTCGCGGGCGGTTCGTCTGGCTCCGCGATTGCCGGTGCGCTCAAATACTGCCGCCGCCTCACTCCGGACCGTCTGGCTGTGGTCATTTTGCCCGATTCAGGTTCGCGCTACCTCTCCAAGTTTTACGATGACAAGTGGATGCGCGAGTTCGGCTTCCTCTCGATGGAGTTCGGCGAAACTGCCCTCGGCGACCTGCTGATTGCCAAACCGAACAAGGCTTTGTTTACCGCCAGGTTGGGCGATTCGATCCGCAAGGTGGTATCGGTCATGCATCAGAACGCCGTTTCGCAGATGCCGGTCGTTGGAGCGGACGGCACACTGGTTGGTCTCATCGAGGAAGTGGATTTGCTCAATCACATGCTCGAGAAACACGATCACAGTCACGATGAACCGATTGATGCGCTCGTGCAAAACGCCAGCGCAGTCTTTCCTGCGGAAGCGTCCCTCGAGGAAGCCATGCCGTCGCTCAAATCCGGTCTTGCATTGATAGTCGTGGAAAACAGCAAGCCCATTGGCATTTTGACGAAAATAGACGTGCTGGATTACGTGGCAGGGAAGATATAGGTCGCCTTGGTTGTATTGAAGAGACACCCCTGCACTGCAGGGGTGTCTCTTTTTAGGTTTCGGTATGGTCTATGAGCCAGAGCAGGCGGATGGGGTCCCATATAAATTCCACTTGAAAATTCCGGTCTTTTACCACCTGTCCGTTTTTCTTGTAGTACGTCATTTCCACCAGGATTTTCGCTCTTATGGGGGAAATTTCCAGAAGGGCTGTTTGGTCAATGCTGACCGATTCAATGGTGTTCCAGAAGCCAACGTATTGATCTTCGTAGTCAATGTCCTTTCGGAATCTTTCGCTTAGCCAGGTCCATGCTTGGGCGTAATTTCGTGAGTTGATCAGAGAGTAATAATCTCGAATCGCCAGTTCAGGCGAGTATGCTGGTATCGTGAATGTGGGGGAGGGGGTATTCGTTGGCGGCGGGGTAAAACTGGGCGTTACGGTACTTGTCGGTAAAACAATGGCTGGGGTGCTGGTAGGAAGTTCTTGTGGGTTGAAAGGCGTAAATGTAAAAGTAGGAGGCGCCGGAGTGGGTGTAACGGATGCGGTGGGTGAGAGTGTATTTACAGGGGAAAAAATTTGCTGTTGATGAAGAAAAATATCTCCCAGGAGGAAAGATATTCCAATAAGGGTGAGCAAAGACCCAGTAACGACTGTCTTTTTGCCGGGCGTGATGGAGACTTTTTCAACCTTTAGAATATTGATGCCAATCAACAGGAGAAAAACACCCCCTGCAATAAAAAGGGTCGCCAGAGTTGGAAGCGGACTGGTAATATCTGGGATCATTTCTTTCCTCCGAAATTTTAAATATTGCGCCCTGCTTGCCTGGCAATTATATACCTTTCAATCCAGATGATTAACTCAATGTTATGCGGTAGTGCGAGATTTATCTCGCGTTTTCAGCGACATGAATGTTGCGCTGCGCGGAAACTGCGTAACATCAGTGATTAAAGTAAACATGGGACTCGCAGAAACGAGTCCCATGTTCGATATGCTACTTTCTACTTTCCAATCGTCCTACTTATCTTCCGCAATGCTCTGCCCGCTGTGCTTCAAAGCCGCATGAGCCGCAGCGAGACGCGCCACCGGCACGCGGAACGGCGAACACGAAACGTAGTTGTTGCCAATGATGTGGCACCACTCGATGGAGTCGGGGTCGCCGCCGTGTTCGCCGCAGATGCCCACCTCGAGGTTCGGGCGGGTCTTGCGTCCCTCGGTGATTGCCCATTGCATCAGCCTGCCCACGCCGGGGCGGTCGAGCGTCTGGAAGGGGTTCTTTTCGAGGATGCCCTGTTCCTGATAGGTGATAAGGAAATTGCGCTCGGCGTCGTCGCGGGAGTAACCGTAGGTCATCTGGGTCAGGTCGTTCGTGCCAAAGGAGAAGAATTCGGCGCGCTGGGCAATCTCTTCTGCTGTCACCGCTGCACGCGGGATTTCGATCATCGTGCCGAACTTGTAATCGAACTTGACCTTTTTCTCTTCCATCACGGTCTTGGCAATGCGTTCCAGCCTCGGCTGAATCCATTCCAATTCCTTGACCGTGCCGGTCAGCGGGATCATGACCTCCGGCTTGACCACAATGCCGCGCAGGGTGCAGTCTGCCGCCGCCTCGAAGATGGCGCGAACCTGCATCTCCACGATTTCGGGCATGGCAATGCTCAGGCGCACACCGCGCAGACCCATCATCGGGTTCGATTCGTGCATACCCTTGATGGCGCGCAGGAGTTCCTCCTTTTCCTTCAGCCCTTCGGTCTCGCCTTTGACGCGCATCGTAATAACCTCTTCGAGGAGTTTTTCCTCGTCGGGCATGAATTCGTGCAGAGGCGGGTCAATCAGACGAATGATGACCGGGTAGCCGTCCATCGCCTCGAAGAGACCGTCGAAGTCGCGGCGCTGGTAGGGAAGCAGTTCGTTCAGAGCGGCGGTGCGTTCGTCGCTGGTCTTCGCCAGGATCATGCGCTGGACGATGGGCAGACGCTCGGGTTCGAAGAACATGTGCTCGGTCCGGCAGAGACCGATGCCCACCGCGCCATAGGAGCGGGCGCGGCGCGCGTCCTTCGGGTAGTCTGCATTCGCCCAGACCTGCAGACCGCGCGTGGGCCAGCCCTTGGGCGCTTTGCGGATGTCCTTGCGGGCGCAGATTTCATCCGCCCATTTCAACAGGGTGAGCAGTTCGGTCTGCTCCTCGAGAGAGGGCGAAGTGGTGGGAATTTTGCCGATGAAGACTTTGCCGGTCGTGCCGTCCACCGAAATCCAGTCTCCTTCACGGACGACTTTATCGCCGACGGTCATCAAGCGCTTTTCGAGGTCAATTTTGATCGCCGACGCGCCGACCACGCAGGGGATGCCGAACTGACGAGCGACTACTGCTGCGTGTGAGGTTGCGCCGCCTTCGCTGGTAAGCACGCCCTGTGAAGCAATCATGCCATGGACATCATCGGGCTTGGTGAAGGGACGCACCATAATGGTCTGTTGTTTTTCTTCCTTCGCCATTCTCTCGGCGGTATCCGCATCGAAATAGACCTGACCGACTGCCGCGCCGGGCGAGGCGTTGACGCCCTTGGCGAAGAAGGAGCCGTCGTTTTCGGCTTTTTTCATAGCGGCGTCATCGAATTGGGGATGGAGGAGAGAATCCACGTTTTCGGGCGTGACGCGCAGGACGGCTTCTTCTTTCGTGATAAGTTTTTCCTTCGCCATGTCCACCGCAATCTTGACGGCGGCTTTGGCGGTGCGTTTGCCGTTGCGGGTCTGGAGCATCCACAGTTTGCCGCGCTCGATAGTGAACTCGACATCCTGCATGTCCTTGTAGTGCTTCTCCAGTTTTTTGGTGATGTCCATGAACTGCTTGTAGGCTTTGGGCATCTCTTTGGCGAGTTTTTCGATGGGTTCCGCGTTGCGGATGCCCGCCACCACGTCTTCACCTTGGGCATTCAGCAGGTATTCGCCCATCATCTTCTTCTCGCCGGTGGACGGGTCGCGCGTGAACGCCACGCCCGTGCCAGAGTCGTTGCCCATGTTGCCGAAAACCATCGTCACGATGTTAACGGCGGTACCCAGGTCGTCCGAAATGCCGGTGGCGCGGCGATAGTCCACGGCGCGTTTGCCGTTCCAGGATTCGAACACGGCTTTGGTGGCAAGTTCGAGCTGTTTGTACACGTCCTGCGGGAAGTCGAACCCCACCAGACCTTTGAAGACGTTTTTGAAGGTGTGAGTGAGTTCCTTCCAGTCCTCGGCGGTCATGTCGGTATCTACCTTGTATCCGTGCTTTTCTTTGTACTCCGCCATCGGGTGTTCGAAAACCTCGTCATCGAGGTTGAAGACGGTGGTGCCGAACATTTCGATGAGGCGGCGGTACAGGTCCCACACGAAGCGCGGATTGTTCGTCAGCCGAATCATCCCCTCCACGACCTCGTCGTTCAAACCGATGTTGAGGATGGTGTTCATCATGCCGGGCATCGAGAACTTTGCCCCCGAACGGCAGGAAACCAGCAGAGGGTTATTCGGGTCGCCAAATTTCTTGCCGGTTGCCTTTTCGGTTTGCTTCATGGCGGCAAGCACTTGCTCCCACATACCGGGCGGAAATTTGCCCGTCTTGCGGTACTCGTTGCACGCCTCGGTCGTGACCGTGAAACCGGGCGGCACTGGAACTCCTGCGCGGGTCATATCTGCCAGCCCGGAGCCTTTTCCTCCCAGCAACGCGCGGACGCCTTCCCACGAACCGGCATACTTCTCGGCGGCTTTCACCTCTCCAAAAAGATAAACCCATTTGTGCGCAGCCGTCTTTTTAGCGGCTGGAGTTCGTTTGACTGCTTTTTTTCCGGTCTTTTTGGTTGAGATTTTTGTTGTCATGTGACCTCCAACATGGATAAGAATTTCTACTAATTGTGTGAAGTTTACCACAAACACCCGGAACAAAAGTTATAATTTGGGCGTTCATTTGTCAGGATTTCGTGTGAAAACTTTACCTGTAATTTCTGTAAATATCCTGCAAAGTGTAATGATACAATTTTGGGTAATAATTGGCGCGTACAGGAAAACACTATGGCTATAAAAATCATTGTCATTGATGACGATACAGCAGTAACCGATCTCCTCTCTGCGCTTTTGCGCTCGCATGGTTTCGAAGTGCGCGCCACCAATAGCAGCACCGAGGGCATGAACCTCATCCGGGAGGAGCATTTCGACCTCGTCATCCTCGACTTGATGATGCCCGATATGGACGGCTGGGAAATCTGCAAAGAGGTGCGCTCGTTCAGCCAAGTGCCCATCATTGTGCTTTCCGCCCTCAACGATCCCTCCATGGTGGCGAGCGTCCTCGATGCCGGCGCGGATGACTATCTGACCAAGCCGACCCCCAGCCGCATCCTTGTGGCGCACATCAACCGCCTGCTCCGCCGCAACGGGACTGCGCCGCTTTCCGCCGACGCCATCATCAAGACCAATCCTTCAAAGCCGCTTCCCGCGACATAACGCGGTAGCGCGAGATTCTTGTCCTGAGCCTGCCGAAGGGTATCTCGTGTTTTCAGGCGACATGAATGTCGCGCTACAAGAAACCTGCATAAGGTGATTCTGTAAAACAAACCATCCCGCCGCCCAAGCCGCGACGGGATGGTTGCTTTCTGATGCGCTGTGTGTGGCGTTTGAGGGTGCCTGTTTACGCCCCTTTGTGCAGGGTGGATAACGCCCGTGCGGTTTCCTCTTTTGCCTCCAGCATGGGCAGATGCCCAACGCCCGGCAACTCGACCAGCAGGGCGTGAGGCGCTGCATCCTTTGCCTCCCGCGCCCGCTCGATGGGAATTAGCACATCGGCATCCCCATGGACGATGACGATGGGACAGGTCAAAGATGCCAGCGTGGAGGTGGAATCGGGGCGTTCTGCCATTGCCTTGAGTGCGCCGATGCAGGCTTGCGGAGTCTGACGTTCCATCACCCGGCGGGCGAAAACTTGCAGGTTGGGGTCACTGGTGAATTTGGGTGTCATCGCCTCCACGATTCCGCCGATACCTTTTTCCGCCGCCTCCGCCGCAGACTTGTAACGTCCCTCCTTGCGGTCGGGGGAATCTGCCAGCGTTTGAGAGGCTATTAGTCCAAGCCCCGTCAGACGGTCCGGAAAGAGGCGGGCAAAAGCCAGCGCCACGTAGCCGCCCATCGAATGTCCTGCAATAGCGATTTTCCCCATGCCAAGGAAATCCAGCAATGCGGCGATGTCTGCGGCGTAGTCGTCCATGGTGTACGGCGTGTCAATGGTCGTGGACTCGCCGAAGCCGCGCAGGTCGGGGAGGAGGAGGTCGAATTTGTCCTCGAGCAGAGGGACGATGTCATCCCAGATGTGATGGTCGAGGGGATAGCCGTGCAGAAGCACGAGCGGGGAACCTGTGCCGCGGCGGGCGTATGCCAGTTCGATGCCGTTGATGTGAATCGTTTGCATGGGGATCCTTTCATTTCCAGTTCACTGAGGCTTTGAGTTTGCTCCCCAGTTTCGAGTAATAGTGGATATAACCATGCTCCCGTCCAAATTCATAGACGCGGCGGGTGATGTCCACATCTGCCTTGCAGTATTCCGCCACTCTGTCCAGTTCTCCGCTCTGAAACCACAACACCGACTGAAGGCCGTCGGCGGTTTTGGCTGTGCCGAGGGTGGCTTTGGCGATGCTATCCAGGCTCAGGCGGAAGCCGAGCGTGCGGAAGATGTCTTGCAGCATGTCGGTGGAGCGGAAGGCGCGGAAGTTTTCGTTTGGGGCGTAGGGTTTGAGCACTTCGTAGTCGAAGTTGAGGATGTTGAAGCCGATGACGCGGTCGGCGGCTTTCAGTTCGGCGATGAGCGCTGCCGCATCCGCTTCCCAATAGACGGCGAAATCGTTCCGCGCGGTGGACCAGGTCACGCCGCAGGCGAGGCGGAGTTTGCCGGCGTCGCGCCCACCGATTTCGTCAAAGGTCTTCTGTGTTTCCAGGTCGAAGTACACAATGTTCATTTTGATTTCCGATTTGCGATTTACGATTTACGATGGTCACCTTACGCGGTAGCGCGAGATTCTTGCCCTGAGCCTGCCGAAGGGTATCTCGTGTTTTCAGGCGACATGAATGTCGCGCTACGAGAAAACTGCGTAAGGTGAGTTACGATGGACGATTGTCCGCCAGCCAGTTGCGGGCGAAGTGCAGGGCTTCCTCGCGGGTGTTGATTTTACCCGTCGCCTGCGCTTCCTGAATGGCTTCGAGCAATTGCCCAATGATTCTGCCGGGCTGGAGGTTCAACTCTTTCATCAACTCGTTTCCGTCCAGCAGGCGGGGCGGCGCGACGGTCTCCTGCGGCTTCTCCCAGTAATTCTCGAGCAGGAGGCGGGCGATGTCGAGCGCGGCGGTCCAGGTTTCCTGCGTGAGCGTTGATCCGCGCGTTCCGCGCAGGTCGGCGAGACCGAACAGGACAAGGTCCACGCCCGCTTCGCCGGTGTCGCGGAAGAAGCGGTAGATGGCTTTGCGCGAAGGCTCCTGCCCGTCGTGTTCGAGGCGGCTGGTGAAGAAGTGAAAGCGCATGTGATGGCGGACGATTTTTTCGATGCGTTCGATTTCGTCGTTGCTGAGATTGAACTCGCGCGCCCGGCGGGAGGCGGTTTCCGCGCCGCGGATGTCGTGATCGAAAAAGCGGATCCGCCCCGCCTCGTCCACGGACCTGGAGGCGGGTTTCTCGACATCGTGATACAGCGCCGCGAAGAACAACGCCGCACGGACGGAACGGTCGGCGTTGAGGGACTGGGCGAAGTGCGCGGCGATTTGTTCACGAAATCTGCCCAGCCGCAGGGTGAGCAGACCGGTGAACAGGTCGTTGGTCTCTTCGGCGGAGTAGCCAACGCGCAGAGCGGCAAGCAGGCTTTCGAGATGTTTGAGCGCGCTCAGGGTGTGTTCCCACACGTCGTAGATGTGCGGGTCGGATTGGGTCACGCCTTTCATGGCGGTGAGTTCGGGGAGGAGGTGGGGGAAGATGCCCAGCATTTCCAGCGCGCGCAGGGCGGCATCGGGTTTGGGTCCTTCGAGGATTTTGAACAATTCGTCCCGTTTGCGTTCCGCGGAAACTTTGGGCAAGAGAGGAGCGGCGTCTTTCATCGCTTTGCGGGCGGAGGGTTCGATTTTGAGGTCGAATTCCGCTGCCTGACGGACGGCGCGCAGGATGCGGACCGGGTCGTCGGTGAAGGAGGCGGGGGTGCAGGGACGAATCACTTTGGCGCGCAGGTCGGATGCGCCGTTGAGGGGGTCGTGGATGGTTTGGGTGTGGATGTCGAAGGCGATGGCGTTGAGGGTAAAGTCGCGGTTGCGGAGGTCTTCTTCGAGGGTTGCGCCGCGCCAGGAGGCAAAGTCGAGGAAGATGCGCGAGCCGTCGGCATCGGTGAAGATGACGCGCCCGGTGTCGCGCTCTTTGTCGAGCGGCACGAAGTCGGCGTGGAGGGCGTTGGCGACTTTTCGGGCGGAGGCAATGCCTTTGGATGGCAGGACAAAGTCGAGGTCCCGTGAGAGGCGGTTGAGGAGCATGTCGCTCACGGCGCCGCCGACGAGGAATACCTCCGTCTCCGGCAGGATGTCTCGGATTTTTTCGAGCAGAGGAGGAAGGGGGAGAGGCATGGGGATGTAGAGGACCTCGGGCTTTTCTTTGTGACGGCTTTTTTGTGCGGCGTGCAGGGCTTGTTCGGGCGTCCCCCCTTGGGCGATGATGTGACCGCGGATCCGGGCGACCCAGCGCCCCGCGTAGGCTGAAAGGGCTTGAGGGTCGTCGGGCATGAGGTTACTTGGGCGGCTGGTATTTTTTCAGGTCCACCACGCCGATGAAGGGCAGGTTGCGGTAGTATTCGTCAATGTCTAGCCCGTAGCCGAAGACGAATTTGTTGGGGATGCTGAACCCGCGATAGTGGATCGGCACGACGGCTTCGCGGCGTTCGGCTTTGTCGAGCAGGGCGCAGACTTTGAGGCTCTTGGGCTGGCGGAGTTGGAGCATCTCCAAGACGTAGGCGATGGTGTGACCGCTGTCCACGATGTCTTCGACGAGGAGTACGTCCTTGCCTTGGATGTCGGTTTGCAAATCCATCGCCACGCGCACGGTGCCGCTCGATTCGCGTTTGCCGACTCCGTAGGAGGAGACCGCCATGTAGTCCACCGTGTGAGGGGAGGTGATGCAGCGGCTGAGGTCCACGAGGAAGGGGACGCCGCCGCGCAGGATGCAGATGAGGAGCAGGTTGCCGTCGGGGTAGTCGGCGCTGATTTGGGATCCCAGTTCTTTGACGCGGGCTTGTAGTGTTTTTTCGTCTATCAGAATTTCGGCGAGGATGTCTTTATAGTCCTGCATGGCTGACCTCCCATTGTTACTTTGGAACTTCATGATGTTTGCGGCAGCGCGCTTCGTAGAGTTCGGATGCGCCGACGATGACCACCGGGTCGTCGTAGCGGGCGGGCTTGCCGTTGACCAGTCTTTGCGTGCGGGAGGCTTCGTCGCCGCAGACCATGCAGATGGCGTGGAGTTTGTCCACCCGTTCGGCGGTGGACATGAGGACAGGCATGGGTCCGAACGGTTCGCCGCGGAAGTCCATATCGAGACCGGCGATGATGACGCGGATGCCGCGTCCCGCCAGTTCCTGAACGACGGGGATGATTTCGGGGTCGAAGAACTGTGCTTCGTCTATGCCGACGACGGTGGTATCCGCTTCGAGTTTTTTGCGGATGTCGGCGGCTTTTTCCACGGGGATGGCGTCGAAGTTCGAGCCGGTGTGCGAGGTGACTTTGCCGGCGGCGTAGCGCACGTCTATGGCGGGCTTGAAGACCTGCACTTTTTGTTTGGCAATCACCGCCCGCACCAGACGGCGGATCAACTCGTCCGTTTTACCGCTGAACATCGAACCGCAAACCACTTCAATGGAACCGTTTGTATGCCGCATATCTTCTCCCGCCCCTCGGCTGATGAGGGGCAAAAAATCAGGCACGGCGCGGATGCGCCATGCCTGTAAGTTTACCTGAGATTAAGTTTTCTGCAACCCTTGGGAAGACTCCCGCCGGAACTTACGCCGCGGCTTCGGGAATTTCGTAGCCAAGCGCGCGCAATTTCTTCTTGGCAGCGGTCAGTGAAGCCTGACCAAAGCCGGAAATCGCCAGCACTGCCTGGTTGCCGCCGCTGAGTTTTTCGAGGAACTGACCGACGTTCTCGATGCCGGCCGCCTTGAGCGCCTCGGTGGCGCGGGTGGGAAGACCCAGCTCGGCGATCGGGCGTTCGGGGGAACCTTTCAGTTCTTCCTTGACGCGCTGTTGCTCCACATACGCCTGGCGGACAGACAGTTTCTTGTAGAAACGGTCCACCTGACCTTCGGTGTCGAGGATGCGCTGTGCTTCGCCGGTGAAGAAGGGATGACAGTTCGAACACAAGTCCACGCGGATTTCTTTTTTGGTGGAGCCGGTTGTCCAGGTGTGCCCGCAGGAGGAGCAAATCACCTTGGCTTCGGGATAGTAAGTGGGATGGATATCTTTCTTCATGATTAGCCTTCCGCCTGCGGCAGGACGTTTGCACGCTTTTGCCCGCGGACAACGTCGTACATCACGACGCCGTCAGCGGTTGCAAACAGGGTATCGTCCTTGCCGACTTTGACATTCAGCCCCGGCTTGATCTTGGTGCCGCGCTGACGCACAAGGATATGACCGGAAAGCACGAACTCACCGGCAAAACGCTTCACGCCCAAACGCTGGGCATTGGAATCTCGTCCGTTGCGGCTCGAGCCGCCGCCTTTTTTATGTGCCATGGCTACCTCTGCTTATTCTGATTTTCCGATGAAATCCACCATCAGGCGGGTATATTCCTGGCGGTGTCCACCGCGCACGCGGATGCGCTTCTTCGGGCGGTACTTGAATGAAAGCAGTTTGGGACCCTTAACATGGTCCACCACAGTGGCTTTGACTGCCACGCCGTCCACGGTGGGCGTTCCGACCAGCACCTCGTCGCCGTCTGCCACGAGCAGGACGCGGTCGAGGTTGAGTTGTTCTCCCGCTTCTACGGGCAGGCGATCCACCTCAATGGTTCGCCCTTCGACGGCGCGGTATTGCTTGCCGCCGCTTTCTATGATTGCAAATTTCATGTTTTATCTCCAGTCATTCACTTCACCGCGTACCTGCGGAGTGTACGCACTCGTCGCCGGCGGGCGGGGAAGCTGGGGGTTTTGGTTGTCTTGCGACAAACAACCGCCTCAGCGACCTTACTGCTGAGGCAGAAGCGGACGGTATTATACATGCCCGCCGGGGATGTGTCAACGTATTGACAAACCTCCCCGTCTCCTGTACCCTCGCTTCATGCCGACCCTCAGCCTGCCGCAACGTCAAATTGCCGAATCTCCCCTTGACCTTAAACTTTTCCTCTCCGGTCCCGCCGGCTGCGGCAAGACCACTGCGGGCGTCGAACGGATGCGCTATCTGCTCGAACAGGGCGTGCCCGGTGAGACCATCCTTCTGCTTACACCTCAACGCTCTCTTCAGGAGCCGTATCTCGATTTGCTCTACAGCCCCGAACGAAACGCAGGCGGCGAGGTGACCCCGGCAACCTTCGGCGGTCTGGCGCGCCGCATGTGTGACCTGTTTTGGTCCCTGGCGGCGGAGGCGGCTGGTTTTGCCCATCCCGACCAGCCGCCCGTGTTCCTCACGCTGGAGACCGCGCAATATTACATGGCGCATCTCGTCCGCCCGCTGCTGGACGCGGATTATTTCGAGTCGGTGACAATTGACCGCAACCGTTTGTACTCACAAATCATTGACAACCTCAACAAGGCGGCGGTGATTGGTTTTCCGCACACGGAAATCGGCGCACGGCTCGACGCTGCCTACTTCGGCGACCCCGCCCAGCGCCGCGTCTATGCCGATGCGCAGGACTGCGCCAACCGCTTCCGTCAATATTGCCTCGACCATAACCTGCTCGATTTTTCCCTGCAATTCGAAATCTTTGCCAATATTTTGTGGGAGCAGGAGATTGTCCGTGATTACCTTATGCGGACCTACCGCCATCTGATTTATGACAATGTGGAAGAAGACGTGCCGCGTGCGCATGATATTCTCCGCGAATGGCTGCCTTCGTTCGATTCCGCTCTGCTCATTTACGACGAAGGCGCGGGCTTCCGCTACTTCCTCGGCGCGGACGTTCAGACCGGCTGGGCATTGCGCGAATTATGCGACGAGCATGTGCGCCTGCAGGAGAGTTTTGTCATGTCGGCTGAGGTTGCCAATCTCGGCAGTTCTCTCGTGCAGGCGATTGCACCCAATTCGGATGCCTTGCATTTTCCGCCTTCCTCGGATGAAACGAAAGAAGAAAGAGGAAAGAACGACGCTCTCCAAATCATCCAATCCCGCTTCTACCCCCAATTACTCGATGCGGTTGCGGATGAAATCGAGCGGCTTTTGACGGAAGACATTCATCCTTCCGCATTTCGCCTTCAGCCTTCTGATATCGTCATCCTTGCTCCTTACCTTTCGGATGCCCTGCGCTTTTCCATCACGAACCGCCTCGAAGCGCGCGGAATTCCCTGGCGTTCGCACCGTCCCTCCCGTTCCCTGCACGATGAACCCGCTTCTCATGCGCTGATTACCCTTGCCGCGCTGGCGCATCCGCATTGGAGCATTCACCCGCCCAAATTCGACGTGGCGTATGCCCTGATGCAGTCCATTGACGGGCTGGACCTTGTCCGCGCGCAACTGCTCACCGAGATTGTTTACCGCCAGCGCGATTTGGGGCTTTCGTCCTTCGACCAGATCAAATCAGATATACAGGACCGCATCACCTTTTCCGTTGGCAATCGCTACTCCGTTCTGCGCGATTGGCTGTTGACATACCGCGAACGCGATCCACTGCCTCTCGATCACTTCTTCCGTAAATTGTTTGGCGAAGTGCTCTCCCAACCCGGTTTTGGTTATCACTCAAGTTTTGATTCGGTTCGCGTGGCGGCGAGTCTGGTCGAATCGGTGAAGAAATTCCGCCAATCGCTCGAATCCACTTTCAATGAGTCCATTGCCGCCGACCCAATCCCCAATCTTGGGCGTGAATACATCCAAATGCTCCAAGACGGCGTCATCGCCGCGTCGTATTTGGAGGGATGGCAGGCAGAGGAGAAAGAGGCAGTTTTGGTCGCACCCGCCCACACGTTCCTGATGATGAACCGCCCGGTCTCCGTCCAATTCTGGCTCGACGCCGGCTCTAGCGGATGGTACGAGCGGCTGTCCCAGCCGTTGACTCATCCCTACGTGCTGTCGCGCGGCTGGAAGGCGGGAACGCAATGGACGGACGCCGACGATGTTCGATATGGCAAAGAGGCGCTGGCGCGGCTGGTTTCGGGATTGTTGCATCGCTGCCGCGAGCGCGTCTATGTCTGTCTCTCCGAACTTGGCGAAAGCGGCTTTGAACAGCGCGGCGAGTTGTTGCGGGCGTTCCAGAAGGCAGTATGAGTTTCAAATTTCAAGTGTGCAAAAATGAGTGAACATAATCAGTCGCATCCCCGCTGGCTGGTGGCTGCCGTCGTTGTTGGCGTCATCAGCATCGTAGTGATTGCCGCCGCTTTTCCGAACATTGTTTCGCCGCTGGATTCTCGTCCGACGCCGACCGTTTGGCAGGCAACTGTTAGCCCCAGCGGGAGTTCCTCTTCGTACCAGCCGGAACTTCTGCCGCCTCCCACCTACACCCCGCCTCCCACACGGACCTTGACTCCTGTGCCAACCAACACGCCTCTCCCCACGCGGACGCCCTTCATCCTGCCCACGATCGCCTTCGACAGCCCGCTCTTGCTCCTGCCCGATCTCACCGTGACCGGCATCGGCAACCCGATTTGTGTGCCTGACCGCAAAGGCACGATTGTAGAAATCGGCATTTTCATTCGGAACATTGGGCGTGCCGGCACCCGCTATTTCGGTTCCTTCCGTGTGGACGTGTTCCTGCTCATGGGGCAGCAGCGTTATGGGTTGGACGAATGGGCGCAGAAATTCAACGGCGTTATCGGAACGTCCAATATGGAAATCTCGAGCCTCGACGCCAATGCCGATGTCAAATTGACTGTGGTGCTTGACTTGAAGGGCAACAAAGACTTTGGTGTGGAAGTGCTGGTCAATTCAGGCGGCGACCCCATGCGCGAAGAGGACATGACGAACAATTCGTTGACAAAATACTTTTCGGCACAGTGTTACTAGCATCCTCAAATCAGGAAAAGGCTAACCATGCCATACTGGAAACTTTACTACCACTTCGTTTGGGGTACGAAAAACCGTTTGCCCTTGATTGAGGCAACTCTGGAACCTGAGTTGTATCGCGTCATCGCGGCAAAAGCCCAGGATATGGGTGGATTGGTTCATGCAATTGGCGGAATCGAAGATCATGTTCATGTCGCCGTTTCCATTCCTCCGAAACTTGCGCTTGCAAAATTCATCGGTGACGTGAAGGGGAATAGTTCGCATTACGTGAATCACGTCATCAAACCTGAGTTTGAATTCTATTGGCAGGCTGAATACGGCGTGTTATCTTTTGGCGAAAGAAATCTCGCTGCGGTGGTACGATATATTCATAACCAGAAACAGCACCACGCAGACGGGACGTTGATCGCGGCGATGGAGAGGATGGACGATGTGTAGCTCGCACGGGGATGAACCCCCGTGCTACCCATACCAACCCCGCTAAAGCGGACTAGGCGGCTTTAGCCGCCTTCGTACGAATAGCCCGACGGTTTATCGTCGGGCATGCCTGATCACTGACGACTGATCACTGATCACTGACAGTACTTACGCAGATAGGAGTAATTGCATAGAGATTTTACCCTTGAGCATAGGCGGCTTGTGATAGTAGTCTGGGATGAAAGTTTCCCGCTGCAAACGC
>Ga0209381_1001185_pt1 | contig 45475 bp, 31 predicted proteins | sample DewCreD2012metaG_FD_184111 | JGI IMG/M metagenome (GOLD analysis project Ga0209381, IMG submission 184111) | Hot spring sediment bacterial and archeal communities from British Columbia, Canada, to study Microbial Dark Matter (Phase II) - Dewar... ... | reverse complement strand
CTTTCGGGCGTGGTCCGTTTCGGACACCACGGGGGGAGGCGCGGGTAGGGGCAGGTCCCTGTGCCTGCCCGACCTCGATGACGCCGCACAACATAGGTGGGCGGGCACGGGGACCCGCCCCTACCTGGCGTCCGAAACGACTACGCCCCAATCTTTCTTTGGCTTGTGTCCGGTTACGCAGTGTAGCCCTCAACCACGGGCTCAGCGCGCACAGAGATTGTTCGCTCCGCTGGGCGCCCGAAGTCGAAGGGTCTTTCGGGCGTGGTCCGTTTCGGACACCACGGGGGGAGGCGCGGGTAGGGGCAGGTCCCTGTGCCTGCCCCACCTCGATGACGCCGCACAACATAGGTGGGCGGGCACGGGGACCCGCCCCTACCTGCGGGTCTGATGGGTGCACGGCCTGTGGTCAGATCTACATTCTACACTTTGGCTCGACTCGACAGTTCCTGATGACCGGGTCAAAGCCTAGCCGGCTGTGCCTGGGGGGTGCTCCCGGCTTCCTTTTCGCCGGCCGGGTGAATCGTAGGCGTCTCATTCGTGTTTGTCAAGGGCTTTTCGGATTCGCTCGATGGCGGGGGTTGGGAGCGGCTTCGAGATGCCGGGCCGCTCGCCGGCTCGCGGCACCCCCCAAGGGGCTGCCGCGCGGCTTGAGACGCCGTGCTGAGCACGGGCGTCAGCCTCTCGGAGTGCGGCGCGAAGCGCCGCTTTGGGTTCACAGCCGCAACGCCTCCGCATCCAAAGCGGCGCTTCGCGCCGCGCTCCAAGAGGCTTCTGCATGGTAGCACACTGCGGATTCTCGTGTGAATCAACGATTTTGCTTGAAAAGGCCCACTCGGCGTGGCATGCTATGAATTGTGGAAGCCGAAATGGCTGGGAGACGCATCGCGTTGCATTAAGGAGAAGAGTGGTATGTGCAAGACCTGTGGTTGCACTCCGGTGAAGAAGGCCGCGAAGAAGCCGGCGAAGAAGAAGGGCAAGAAGTAGGCCCATCGGTCTGAGCGCACGGATGGTGAGCGAGCGGATGGGCTGTCGAGCCGTTGGCGCCCGTCCGGGCGTTAGTTTTTTCGTTCTTGCTCATGCAATCGCCGCGCTCCCGTGCAACGGGGGCGCGGCGATTGTGTTTCTGTGGCGCCGTGGCAGGCGGGCGCTCACTTCATCCTGCCGATCAGGCCGCGGGCGTCGTTGATGAGGCGCTTGTCCTTGGTGGTCTGAAGGACCTTTTCGAGGGCTTCCTTGGAGGCGGCCTTGTCGGCGGTGCCGACCTCTTTGGCGACGGCGACGACGGCGACGCAGGCCTCGTTGGCCACGGCCTTGTCGTCGAGGCAGGCGGCGGCCATCTTGAGGGCGCCGATGTGCTTCACCTGTCCCAGGCCGCCCAGGATGAGGCGCTTCTCGTCGGGCCGCGTCGCCAGCTCCATCGCCTCGGTGTACATCTTGAGCGTGGCGTCGGCCGGGCGGTCGCTAGGCAGGCCAACGACGCGGATGTAGTTCTGGAGCGCGATGATCTTCTGGGTCGGCTGGGGCGCGTTCTTGGCAAGGTCCAAGAGGTCGGCAGCAACCGTGGCGTCGGGCCAGCTCGCCAGGGCGCGGATGGCGGCGTCCTTGATGGCCGCGTCCTGATCCTTCAGTGCGGCGCGGATGGCGGCGAGGGCTTTGGCGCCGCCGAGGCGTCCGGCGACGCGCAGGAGCGCGCACTTGGCGTCGGTGGCCGCGGCGGGCAGTGCGGCGAGGAGGGGCTCGACCCGCGCCTCGACGTCTTTGGCCTTGTTGACGACGGTGAAGACGGTCTTTTCGGCGGTCGCCCGCTCGTTGGGGGTCTTGGCGCTCACAAGGAGCTTGACGAGTGCCGCGGCGGTCTTCTCGTCGGCGATTGCCTCGAGGGCCTTGAGGGCCTCGATGCGCACGGTCTCGTCGGCGTCCTCGGCGGCCTTGAGGAGGGCGGGCGTGGCGGCTGCGGAGCGGCGGGCGCCGAGGGTGCGGATGACAGCGGTGCGCAGGGGCACGTCGGCGCCATCGAGGAGCTTGAGCATGGCCTCGTCGGCGCCCTGGACGGCGAGGCGGGTGAGGCTCTCGGCGGCGGGGGCCTTGTCGGTGTCGGCGCCCGCGGCGGCGGTCTTGGCCAGGAGCGCCACGTCCTCAACGGTGCCGACCTTGGCGAGGCCGCGGAGCGCGGCGGCGCGGACGGCGGCGTCGTCACTCTTGACGCTGGCGAGCATGGCTGGCCGCGCGGCGGCGTCGCCGGTGTCGGCCAGGGCCGCGATGACCAGGGCCTGGGCGTTGGGCTTGAGCTTCGGGAGCAGCTCGACAAATGCCTTGATGACGGCTGCGCCCTTCATGTCGCGCAGGAAGCTCGTGGCGATGGCCTGCATCTCGGGGTCGTCGCCGGAGAGGGCAGCGGTGATGAGGGGCAGGGCCTTCTCGCTGTCGGCGACCACGAGGCCGCGGAGGCCGGCGATGCGGACGTTTTTCGGCTCCTTGGCGTCGGTCATCTCGAGGTAGATGGCGGCGGCCTCGGCGGGCTTGCCCTCGGCCACGAGGTGGTCGGCGCAGCGCAGGTAGGCGTTGGCCACGGCGGGCTTCACGGCGGCGGGCGCCTTGGCGCGCGCCGCGGCGAGGGCCTTGGTGGCATCGGCGCCGCCGATCTTGCCGAGCGCCGTGGCAGCGGCGGAGGCGACGCCAGCATCGGCATCGCCCAGGAACTTCGCAACGTCGGCTGCCGAGTCCTTGTCGCGCCGCTCGCCGATGGTGTTGAGGACGCCGATGAGGAGCTTTTCCTTTAGGGAGCTGAGGGCGGCGCGGAGTGCGGCGGCGGCCTCGGGGCCGGGCACACGCTCGAGGATGGTGCGGCCGGAGTGGGAGAGGTCGGGGTCGGGCAGGAGCTTGGCCGCGGCGGGCACCGCCTCAGGGCCGGCGATGATGCTTAGCTGCTGGCAGATGAAGCGCTTGGCGTCAGGCGTCGTCTCCGCCGCGCCGAGGAGAGCGAGGAGCTTGGCCACGATGGCCTTGCGGCCCTCGGCGTTGCCGAAGGATGCCCTGATGGCCGCCTCGGTGTCAATGAGCGCCTTGCGGCTGTCGCCATACTTGTAGACGGCCACCTGCTTGAGGGCCTCGTCGAGGCTCGCAGGGGGGGCTGCGGCCTCGGCCGCGAAGAGCGCCCCACAGGTCCCCACCAGGCACGCCACACCCGCCGCCGCCATCCAGCGATTCATCCCTTGCTCCTTTCCTAGAGCATAGTGCTCGGAACCGATACCGGGCGTCCGCTATCTTGTATCAAGGATCGGCGCGGAATGCAAGTCCCGGCGCCAGACCGGGCAACAGTCTATGGGTTTTCACGAGAATTGCAAGCCGCTCTCGCGCCTGGAGCGGGCAGAGGAGGTAGATCGTGATCCCCCTCCAGTCGAGCCGCTCCCTGCTTCGTTCCTGTTGCGGAGACCTGTTGCCCGAGCACGCCCGAACAACTTTGGGCGTGGCACCAGTGCGGTGGCATCAGTGTCCCAGGGTTTCGCCCTGAGCCGTAATAGCCCGCCCCGTTGGGGCTCAGGTCAGGTCGAAAAGCGAAAGCGGGGTCGTGTCAGCGGGACCCTCGTTTGACAGCTTCTACTCGGTATTCTATGATCGAGATAGGCCGGGAATGTGCAGCATCGGTTGAATCCCCTCGCCAACTCCGCCGAGGCCGGCCTCATTGTGTGTGCGTGAGTGCGCCAGCTACAGGAGCCGTCCGTGAGCGAGCCCGCAGCGAAGCCCCCGAAGAAAGAGCGTCCGCCGCGCCAGAAGATGCCCGAGCAACCGCCGGAGCAGCGCATCCGCAACTTCGACGAGGTGCCCTTCGGCCTCACGCCCGAACAGGCCCGCCTGGAGGCGAGCCGCTGCCTCCAGTGCAAGAAGCCCGCCTGCGTGGAGGGCTGCCCGGTGTGCATTGACATCCCCGGCTTCATCAGGCATATCGCGGAGGGGGACTTCGACGCGGCCATCCGCAAGCTCAAGGAGCAAACCACCCTCCCCGCCGTCTGCGGCCGCGTGTGCCCGCAGGAGGACCAGTGTGAGAAGGCCTGCGTGCTGGGCAAGAAGGGCCAGCCAGTGGCCATCGGCTACCTGGAGCGCTTTGCCGCCGACCACGAGATGCGCAAGGGGGAGGTGAACATCCCCCCCCTCGCTCCGCCCACCGGCAAGCGCGTCGCCGTCGTCGGCTCGGGGCCGGCCGGCATCACCGCCGCCTTCGAGCTCGCCAAGCTGGGCCACAAAGTCACCCTCTTCGAGGCCTTCCACAAGCCCGGCGGCGTCCTCGTCTACGGCATCCCAGAGTTCCGCCTGCCCAAGGCCATCGTCGAGCGCGACGTGGACACCCTCCGCAGGATGGGCGTGGAGATTGTCACCAACTACGTCGTCGGCAAGCTCGACACGGTGGACGAGCTGCTCCGCAACGGCTACGACGCGGTCTTCATCGGCACTGGCGCGGGCCTCCCCCACTTCCTCGACATCCCAGGCGAGCAGTTCAACGGCGTCCTCTCCGCCAATGAGTTCCTCACCCGCACGAACCTGATGAAGGCGTACCGGCCCGACCACGCCACGCCGATCCGCAGGGCCACGCGCGCCGTCGTCTTCGGCGGCGGGAACGTGGCGATGGACTCTGCCCGCACGGCCCTGCGCCTGGGCGCCAAAGAGGTCTACATCCTCTACCGCCGCACGAAGGCCGAGATGCCCGCACGCATCGAGGAGGTCCACCACGCCGAGGACGAGGGCGTTCGCTTCGAGTTCCTCGTCGCCCCCGTCGAAATCCTCGGCGACGAACGCGGCTGGGTCCGCGCCGTCCGCTGCATCCGCATGAGGCTGGGCGAGCCCGACAAGAGCGGTCGCCCCCGCCCCGTCCCGATAGAAGGCTCCGAGTTCGAGTTCCCCTGCGACCAGATCATCGTCGCCATCGGCAACGGCCCCAACCCCCTCGTGCCCCAGACAACCCCCGACCTGGCGACGAGCCGCTGGGGCAACATCGTCGCCGACGAGGCGACAGGCCAGACCTCCAAGCCAGGCGTCTTCGCCGGCGGCGACATCGTCACCGGCGCCGCCACCGTCATCAAGGCCATGGGCGCAGGCAAGGCCGCTGCACGAGCCATCCATCAATACCTCACCAGCCGCGCCAGCGCCACTCCAAAGGGCTGACAACTACATCGGCCGTCTGCGCTTCCCGCTTGGCCACAGTTCATGTAGCACTTGTTCGTAGTGCGGGCTTCAGCACTTAGAGCACCTAAATCAATGAACCACAGACGACGCAGAGGCCGCTGAGAAGGAGCCAGCCAAGAGCATAGGCCTGATCTTTGCCCACATGTTTCTGTGTCTGAGCCCTAGCCCCCGAAGGGGGCGATTGAAAAGGCCATCAATCGCCCCTTTCAGGGGCTGATGAATGGGGGGACGCCTTTCCCCAGGGCTCCCTTCGGTCGCCCCCTCGACTTCGCTCGGGGCAGGCCCTGGGCTACGACTGGCTCGCCCGCTTCGCGGGCTGGTGAACTGCAAGATGTGGGCAAAGAGCAGAGCATAACAGGCTTCGGCCTTGTAGCGCTGCCTATGGTTTGGTATCTGCTCCCGTCTGCGTGCTCCGCGTGCTCCGCGGTAGATGTCATTGTTTTAGACGCTCTTATGCCCAGATACGGCCTGAAGCCCGCACTACGAGCGAGTCCGCCGCTTCGGGCGGGTGCGCCCCCGAGCGCTACATGGACTATGGCCGAGGTAGTAGCTGCCAATCGTCGCTCCGCCGACGCAGGCCCGAGGGAGCCTTCGTCCGCAATGCTCCGCACTGCGGATTGAGCCCTCGCGGTTACTTCGGGCGCGCGGCGGGCTTGGCGGGCGGGGCGGCCTCGGGGCCATCGGCGCGGGCGAAGCGGATGACGAGCCGCACCATCGGGGCGCCGCCCCCCGCCTGGGCCTTTACCGTGCCGTTCAGGCGCGAGCGGTGCCCCGGCTCCCGCGCTCGCTCGGCGCTTGCCTCGCGGGCAGCAAGGGAGGTGGCCGCGGCGCCTTCGGCCTTCTGCCGAGCCTTGTCCGTCGCCGGCTCGCTCAAGCGGGCGAGGAGTGCCTTGGCCTCGGGCTCAGGCAACACGGCCTCGACGACGAATTCCCCGCCGCCGATGGGTTGGAGTGCGTAGGCGAGGTTGGACGCCTCGAGCGCCGCCTGCACCTCGGCCAGGCAACGCGCGAGGTCGGTGTAGCTCAGCCGCGCGTCAAGCGTCCGCTCGGCGGCCGCGTCCTTGGCGCCCCGGCTCTTGAGGTCGGCGTTGGCAGCGTAGCCCATATCGGGCCGCGCGGACGGCTCGGGCAGCACGACCTTGGCCTCAAGGCGGCGCTCGCCCTCGATGGCGTCGAGGAGCTCGTCGCGGTCGGCGAGGCGGCGGCCCACCCTCCCCTGCTGCGCTTCCCTGGCCTCCTGGAGTGCCGCTTCGCCGGCTTTCCTGAGGGACGCGCCGGGCGAGAGGGCGGCAATATCACCGTCCCCCTTCGCGGCCTCCTCTGTGAGCATGGCCGGGGGCGGCGCGGGGGCGGCCTTCATCGTGGCCACAGCGCCGGTGGCCTGCGCCGGCTTCTTCTCCTCAGCGTGCTTCAGGTCGCTACGCCCGCCCACGCCACTGCCGCGCCGGCCATCGTCGGCAGCGGCAAAGTTGTCACTCTCAGGTCCGCGGCTGGGCGCGGTCGGGGCGGGAGCTCTTCCCGCGCCGCCCGCGCCGCGGGGCTTGGCCGGATGCTGCGCTGGCGCGGCAGCGAGGGCCTCGCCCTCGGCGGTCGCGCGGCGCGCCTGGGCCTGCTCGTGCAGGTCGCGGTCGCGGGCCGCCTGCCTGAGCGCATCGGCCTTGTTGAGTGACTCGGCTGCCGGCTCGCTGGGGGCATCGGTTGGCTGGCGAAGCTCGACGCGCTCCGTTTCGGCAGCGGCAGGCTTCGCGGCCTCTGTCGAGACCGAACTGGGCGTCTCTAGGCCGCGTGCGCCTGGCCGCGGGGCCTTTGGCTGCGTGAGCAGCGCAGCGATGGCCACGAGCAGGCAGGCGGCCGCGGCGATGGCGACGGGGCGCCAGCCGCGAAGCCAGTGCCTCGGCTGGCTCGGCGCGCGGCTGGCGATGGCGGCTTGCACGCGCTCGGAGAGCCAGGCCGGGGCGCTGGCGCGCGGCATGGCCCGCACCAGCTCAGCGGTGCGGCGCAGCGCGGCCAGCTCGGCGGCCAGCTCGGGGTGGGCCGCCAGAGCGGCTTCCACCGCGCGGCGCTCGCCCTCGGCGAGCTCCCCGTCGAGGTAGGCCGAAAGCTGAGTGCGTGCCTCGTCGAGCGTCATCCCACTACGTCCTTCAACTGCTCCCGTAGCGCCTGGCGTGCCCTGTGGAGCCGCGACTTGACGGTGCCCTGGGGGCAGGCCAGCACGCCGGCAATCGCCTGGTAGTCGAAGCCCTCGATGTCGCGCATCACGATGATCGCCCGCTGGTCGGGCTCCAGCCTGGCGAGGGCCGCCTCGAGCCGCGCCAGCAGCTCGCGCCGCTCAGCCGCCGCCTCGGGACGCTCCACATCGTCCGCGACACCCAGGCCCCGCCCGCCCTCGTCGTCTCCGCTGTCCTGGAGCGACGCCGGGTTGAGGTGGCGGGCCGAGCCTGTCTTTCTCCTGTGGCTTACCACCACGTTGTAGGCGATCGAGTAAAGCCACGTGTAGAAGCTCGACCGCCCCTGGAAGCCCGCGATGGCGCGGAAGGCCTTGACGAATGCCTCCTGCGCCAGGTCTTCGGCATCCTCCCGGTGGCCGACCATGCGGTACAGGCCGTTGAAGAGCGCGTCCTGGTAGCGTGTGACCAGCGAGCCGAAGGCCGCCGCATCGCCCCGTTGAGCGCGGGCGACCAGCAACTCGTCGGCCTCTTCCACCTGTGCCATCGGGTCCGCTCTTCCACTACATTAGACGCCGCCGGGGGCCAAAGGTTCCAGCGAATCTTCGCGCCCGCGCGGCCTCCCACGACGCAACCGCCCACGCCACATGCTCTTAGGGCGACGACGCGGCGGACCCGCGCCCCCCGCCCTGCACGCGGAGCGCATTATAAGGCCGCGCGCACCCAATGTCAACGCCCCCTGCCCCCTGACACGCCCCCAGTTTGTTACTCTTGTGGCTTAGAGCCCTGCAAGGGCGGCCTATCATAGCCCAGGGCAGAGCAAAGCGACGCCCTGGGCCGTCATAGCCCGCCCCGTTGGGGCCCAGGACAGGTTGAAGACCGAAGCTGCGGTCGCGTCAGTCGAACCCGTCCTTGACAATCAGGGGCGAAACGGCTAGACTAACAAACGTCGCTTCTGCCGAAGTGGCGGAACTGGCAGACGCGCTAGGTTCAGGACCTAGTGGCCGTTAAGGCCTTGGGGGTTCGAATCCCCCCTTCGGCACCACAGGGGGCGGCGACCGCGCGAACTCCGTTGAGACAAGCAGCGGCATTGTGGCCCCGGGCGATGGCACGCGGCGCTAGCGCGGCGCACACCGCCGGATCGCCCGCGGCCTCAGAAGTGCTCCCCGGGCGGAAGCAGCGAGCTGGGGATGACCTCATTCCGCCCCCGGTCCCACTGAGCAATCCGCAGCCGACGGCCCTTCTGGTACTCCAGGATATCGTACCGCCCGTGCACGCGAAGAAGCGCCGCGAGAGAGTCCGCCGGCGGCTCCGGCGAGAGCAGTATGGCCAAGCTCGGCTTCACGACCAGGCTGTACCCAAGAAGCTGGCAGACATGCATGAGGGTTGGCGCGCCCGCCTTGCACTCCACGAGCGCAATCCGGCTTGCTTTCCGCCCCACGACCAAACCCGTCACGTCAATCCGGATATCCCAGAGCTCGCTGGCCGGGAACGTTCTATGGAGGCCGAGCCTGCGGATTACCGTGGACAACGGCGAGCGATGTGAGTCCTCAACGACGATTCTGGAGCGGGAGTACCTGTCTGAGAGGAAACTGTGCACCCAACGGCATACCGGCTGGTAGAGACTCGTCTCACTGGCTGTCGGCTTCCTCATCTTCTTCCTCGAACATTGCCATCTGCGGGTGGCGTTCGCCCTGCTTACAGCCAAGCGCCAGGCAGATCTTGAAGGCAGCGTTGAAATGGCGCCTCACCTGCTCTGGAAGGGCCTCGCTTCCCTCCTAAGGGTGCCGGGGCTTATGCTCCCTCACCTTCTTCCTCTTGGGGTTGCAGAAGCGCGATGAGCCCGCACCGTGCGCCTGGTTCCACTCCACCAGTTCCTCGAAGAGTGCCTGCTTGAAGGCGAAGTTGAACCCTACCGGTACGAAGTCCTCTGCAAAAACGCGGAGTCGGTGCTCTTTGGACCAACCCGAACGGCCACCCGGAGCGCGCAGGTTAGGGTGACCCCACAGGATGTGCTGGACCTTCACGCCTAACCTTAGCTGGAGCAAGGAGCAGACCTGAAGTGGCAGGATCCAATTGTGGTGCTGGAACTGAAGCACGATCCTATGCCTGACGTTTCGGAAGTTGTCCGCTGCGCTCGGCTGCGCGGAAGTGTCTGCGATGCCGCGAAGGAACTCACGAACAATGTCCTGCGGGGCGTCCGCGATTACCATGGGGACCTCGAATTCCCGATAGCTCGCCTTGTGCCCGCAGAGCAACTGGAGGTTCCGCCACGACATCGTGTTCTTGGTGAAGGTCGCCTTGAGCGCCACCTCGTGGGTGAGCCTTTGCACATCCAAGCTGACCTCTAGTAACTCATTGATTCTACGGCAGACGGCATGCAGAGAGAGCGTGAGTTCCTTCTCACGATTCACGCACAACTTGCTGCCCGGCAGGGTCGTCATGGTGTCGAGCCTGAATGGGAATTGGATTACCAGCCGGCGGATGTCCCCATCGGTCTGAAACGAGCCTCTCGCCATGATCATCCCGAGAAGGTAAGCCACGTCGGGATCGAGGTAGTCCACGGTTTGTTGCATGCCGGCCCCCGCTAACGTAGCTTCCGGCGCCCGGCGGGCTTGAGGAAGATAAGCAGGAATTCGTGCGCTCGGTTCACCCTAAAGACCGACGGGTAGCCCAGTGGCCGCATGTTGTTGTACTCCCGTCTTCTGTCCCATATGATCATGTCGTCGTAGATGAAGCCGATCTTCTCCATGTGTCGGGCCAGGTCCGCGTGAAGAGGATAAAAGAGGTCCTTCTTGCGTAGGTCCATGACGTTCACCACACAGTACTTCCCCGGCCTCAAAACCGTCAGCACGCCGCGAAAAATGCTGCACAGGGCGTCAATGAACTCCCAGTAGTCGGTGATCCTCGATATGTCCTCTGGGGCGGTCCCGTAGTCCCTTGTGGCCTTTCCGTCAGCGGTGCGCTGCTGGCTCAAGATGTCCCAGTATGGGGGCGAGGTCACGCAGAAGTCAATGGAGGCCGGCTCGATTAACTCCGGGATCTTGCGTGCGTCGGCCTCGTAGATCCTGTAGGTCTCAGCCCACTGCGTGCCTTCTTGGCGCCCGGGGCCACCGAACAAGGTGCAATGCTCAAGTCTGCGCCGGGCGAGCTCCACATACTTCGGGTACACCTCAAAGCCGATACCGAACTTGCCCATGCGCGCGCAGGCGACAAGCGTGGACCCCGAGCCCATGAAAGGATCAAGAACCACGCGGTCCTCCGACCGCATGAAGCAACTCGCCAGGCGCTCGACCAACATGGACGGGAACATTGCCGGGTGGCGGAGGCCGCGCTCTTCCGGCGTCTTCTCGATGTCGCTCCAGATGCTGATGGAGTTCCGCTGCCACTCCTTGCCATCGAGGTCGTTGGCGCGCTTTCGCGGACGCCCGCGGGTCATGCCGGGTAGGAACTCAGGGGATAGATATGCCTCTTTATGGGCGGTGCTCACGGGTGGTTCTCTGTGTCCTATCGCCTTGCCAGGTGCGTCCGGGGGGCGGGGGCCGCTCGCGTCTCCCATACCTTACAGGCTGAACCGCCTGGTGTCAAGAGGGGAAGTGCCTGAGGCATTTGCGTTGTCTGCGGTAAAGCGTGTCTGGAGCGAGGGGACAACTTGGCCATTCCCTCCCGAAGGTTCCAATACTTTCGGGAGGGTAGGGCTGAAGGCGCGGCGGCGGGGTGGGGCGTTACCCTCCCGAACGTATTGGAACGTTCGGGAGGTGGGGTACACAGTCTGGGGTTGTAATGGAATCAGCCCTGTAAGGGCGAGATAGGGGGCCAGGGCGCGGGCTATTGCGCCCTTACAGGGCTATGGTCCGGGGGCCGTCTTCCCAGGGCTTCGCTTCGCTGTGCCCTGGGCTAGCCCATGCAAGCCTTTCAGGCTCCAGACAAGAGCACCCTACAACGATTCCGGCGCACCCTTGAGGGCAACCGCACCGCTCGCGGGCGTGGCGGTCGGCGACGCACATGCTGCCTCCCTGGCGCCATATGATGGCGTCGGCATGTATGCGTGCACGCGGGACCAATCTAGGGACCATGCGAGGGTTTTTTGGAGTGCGGCGCGAGGCGCCGCTTTGGATGCGGGGGCCTCGCGACGGGGAACCTAGAGCGGCGCTTCGCGCCGCCCTCCGAAAGGCTGACGCCCATCATTAGCGCGGGGTCTCACGCTATGCGACAGCCCGTTGACAGAGGATCAACTTGTGAGGCGGAGGCCACTGATCACCTGTTCTCTGGGAGCGCGCACAGGTCACAAGTGTCGGTGGAGCAAGAGCTTAGGGAGCGTGCCAAGAATTGGCACAGAGGGCCAAATGCCTTGCGCGCGCTTTGGCCCTCTGTTCCGTGTCGGCATCGGCAATGGCCGAGGCGGCCGCAGTTTCGGTGGCCCGGGGTGTTGCGCCCCGTTGGAGCTAAGGATAATACGTTGAAGAGCGAAACGGGGCCTCGTGTCAGGGGAAGGGCGGCAACTCTTCCGCTGACTTGACAGGCGCCGGGCGGCGGTGTAACTTGGTGGCCCAGGCAAGGCCGCTTGGCACACGGAGAGGAGAGCCGCGTGATCCGCATCGGAATCGTGGGGTCGGATAACTCTCACGCCATCGCGCTGTCGCAACTGTGCAACCTGAGCGACACGCCGGAGCAGAAGGCGATCCGTGGGGCGCGCGTCGTCGCGCTCTTTGGCCTCGTGCCCGAACGCAATGAGGAGGTGGCCCGGGCGGGCAAAATCCCCACCATCGTGAACAAGCCCACAGACATGATCGGCATGGTGGACGCCGTCTTCGTGGTCTTCCGCCACGGCGGGCTGCACCTCCGCTACGTCAAGCCGTTCCTCAAGGCGCGGATTCCCGCGTTCGTGGACAAGCCGCTGGCCTGCTCTGCCGCGGACGCGAAGCGGATTCTCGCCCTGGCCAGGCGCAACAAGGTGCTGCTGACCTCCTACTCCACGATTCGCTGGGCGAAGGGGACGCAGGAGCTGATTGCCAGGTGCGGCGAGCTTGGCGGGGTCCGCAGCGGCGTCTTCGGCTGCCCCTCCGACCCCACGAGCGAGTACGGCGGCATCCACTTCTACGCCATCCACGCCGTCGAGACCATGCAGCAGGTGATGGGCCTGGGCGTCACCGAAGTCGCCGCGCGGCAAAGCGGCAAGAACACCGTCGCCGCCGTCTCCTATGGCGACGGGCGCACGGCCACGCTCCACCTGCTGGCGGACGCCAAGCACGGCTTCTACGCCACCGCCTTTTGCAAGGAGGGCGTGGCGGGGGGCGTCCTCGACATCTCGGACTGCTACAGCGCCGGCCTCACGCGCATCCTGGCGATGCTGCGCACGGGCCAGCGCCCGCTCTCGGACGAGGAAATGCTCGAGCCCGTCCGGGTCCTCGACGCCATCGTCGCATCCGCCGCCACAGGCCAGGCCGTCCGCCTGCGCCCGTGAGAGCGCGCGGATTTCGTTATCGCTCTTGACTTGGAATCCGGAATCCGTAATCTGGAATACGCGAAGCGGCCGGGCAGGGAGAGAGCTTTAGCCGACACGCAAGTGTCGCTGCGGCGTTACGCCGCGGACGTGCCTTAGCTCGCTTCACGCCGCTCGGAGTGCTAAGAAATTGCTTCGAATTTCTTCGCACTCCGGCGCAGGAGAGCGATGTAAAGCCCTCCCTGTCCCGGCCGCCGCCTCGCGAACCCCAAGTCCCAGATTCCACATTCCAGATTCCAAATCCCAGGTTCCAAATCCCAGATTCCCGATTGCAGGGACGAGATTCCAGACCGCAGGTCGGCAGGGGGAACGGCGATGGGGTTCTTCGATTGGCTGACAAGACGGCTCCTCGGCGCGGGGCGGCCGACGCCGAACCGCCCTGAGTGGGCGGAGGTTTCGGAGGAGGCCGGGCGCAGCAAGCGCCTCCGCGCCACCGCCGCACACCGCCCCCAGCTACTCGCTCAGAATGGCCTGCCGCCCCTGGCGACCCGCGACGACCTGGCCCGCGCCCTGGGCATCAGCCGCGGCGCCCTCGACTGGTTGGCATTCCCCGACAAAGCTAAGGAGCCGCCCCACTACTCGGCCTTCGCCGTCCCCAAGCGCTCGGGTGGCTATCGCGTCCTTTACGCCCCCAAGGGGCGCCTGAAGAAGGCCCAGCAGTGGGTCTACCGCGAAATCCTCGCCAAGGTCAAGCCGTCGGCCGCGGCCCACGGCTTCGCCAAAGGCCGCTCCATCCACACCAATGCGGCCCCCCACGCGGGCAAGGACATCGTCATCACGCTTGACCTCCAGCACTTCTTCCCCACGATCACCTACCGCCGGGTGCGCGGCATCTTCCAGTCGCTCGGCTACGGCGAAGAGGTCGCAATCGCGCTGGCGATGCTGTGCACGGTGAGGCCGGCGGAGAAGCTGCGGGGGCTGCTGGGCGGCCAGCGCCACCGCATGCTGCCCCAGGGCGCCCCGACCAGTCCCGCCCTCGCCAACCTCGCCTGCCGGCATCTCGACGCGCGCCTCGCCGGTCTCGCCCGCAAGTTCGGCTGCACCTACACCCGCTACGCCGACGACTTGACGTTCAGCGGCGACGCGGCCTTCGAGCGCACCCTCAAGCGCTTCCTCCCCCTCCTCCACCAAGTCGTGAAGAAGGAGGGCTTCGAGCTCCAGAAGGGCAAGACCCATTTCGCCCGCCGCGGCGCCCGCCAGGAGGTGACGGGCCTGGTGGTGAACGACGGCCCCCGCGTGCCGCGAGCCTATCGCCGTCGGCTTCGCGCCATCCTCCACAACGCCCGCAAGACCGGCCTTGAGGCCCAGAACCGCGACAAGCACCCCCACTTCGCCCACGCCCTCCGCGGCCGCATAGAGTTCATTCGCTCCACCCACCCGCAACTGGCCGTCAAGCTCCTCGCCGAGTTGAAGGCTCTCCGTTGACGCCTGACACGCCCCCAGTTTGTCAGTCTTGTGGCTTGGAGCCCTGCAAGGGCGCTCTATCATAGCCCAGGGCGGAGCGAAGCGAAGCCCTGGGTCTGGGGTTGTAAGGGAATCAGCCCTGTAAGGGCGAGATAGTCCCCACCTCCCTCCCGAACGTTCCAATACGTTCGGGAGGGTAACGCCCCACCCCGCCACCGCGCCTAACCCCTACCATCCCGAAGGTATTGGAACCTTCGGGAGGGAATGGCCCGCCTTTCCAGGGCTTCGCTTCGCTTCGCCCGGGGCTATCGTAGTTCGCCCCTTCGGGGCTGCACGGACCGAACGACCGGAAACTGGGGGCGTGTCAGCGTTGACGCCGCTTGACATCCCCGCGACACGTGGAGTAGGATTGGGTGTAGGAAACCGATGGTTGCGCCGCCTGCTTCAGGGACGCGAGCGATGGAAGACCGCGAGGCTCCGCTACCATCTCTCTATCTTGAGACCACCATTGTTAGCTATGCCACCGCTCGGCCCAGCAACGATCCCCTGATCCGAGAGCACCAGAGGCTGACGCGGGGTTGGTGGGCGGAGAAGCGGCGCAACTATCGTGTGTTCGCCTCTCAGGCGGTGGTTGAGGAGGCAGAAGGTGGCGATGCCTCGGCCGCGGAGGAGAGGCTGCGGCTGCTCGCGGAAGTCACCCTGCTGCCGCCAGATCCTCGGATCGAGCCCGTGGCGTCCATGGTGCGATTAGCGTTGCGCATCCCCGAGAAGGCTGTGTCCGATGCGCTCCACTTGGCCTTCGCTGTCCACTATAGACTCGACTACCTCCTGACGTGGAATTGCGCCCATCTGGCAAACGCGCAGAGCCTTCGACGCTTGGCCGACTTTTGCAGAGCCGAGGGCCTCTGGCTGCCCATCATCTGTACTCCCGAGGAGATGACCGAATGGGAGGGGGAGGTGTAGCATGGTTCGTGATCCAATCGTTGAGGAAGTCCGGCGGACCCGCGAGAGGATAGCCGCCGAATGCGGCTACGACGTTCACCGATTGATGCTAAGGCAGTCCCGTGCCCTCAAGCGCTGGACGGGGAGCGTGGCAGACCCCGAGGAACTGCTCAGGGAGCGTGACCGCGCACGGCGGGCACCCTCTTGAAAAGGAAGAACCCAATCCTGGAGAACGTGCGGCGAGCCAGGGATAAGTTCGCCGCCGCGTGCGATCGTGACATCCACAGAATATCCGAGAGGATGCGTGAGATCACCAAGCAGTGGAAGGGAAAGGTCGTGGGGGAGGAGGAGGAGGTCCTGGGCAAGGGACGAGCCGCCGCGCGCTCTCGTCAGGGGACCCGCACGTGAAGACGCTGACGCAACTGTGTGTCCTAGCCCTGCTGGTTAGCGGCGGCGCGGCCGGCGGGGCCGCCGACCTGATGCGCGACGTCGAGAACTTCTCGTTGGGCAACGATTACCTGACGCTGCGCTTCCACAGGTCGGGCATTCGGTGTCACCTCACCGAGGTCGTCAGCGCCCTCGCCAAGCGTACCCTGCCCATCAAGTCCGACGGCTTCTCCGTCGGCATTGAGGGGGGGACTGCACTCCGAGAGTCCGATTTCCACTTCGAGAGAGCCACCGGCGAGGAGGCGGGCGGCGAACGCCGGCTCATCCTCGCCTACAACGACAGGAAGCCGAAAGGCATCCAACTACGAGTCGTCTACAGGATCGGGGCCGAGCCCTTCGTGCGCCGGCATATCGAACTCATCGCCAACCAACCCACACCAATACGCCAGGTGGACGCCTGGCTCGTCGGCATCGAGGGCAAGGCATCCGGTCAGGGCTTTGGCCAGCCCGTGCTCCTCGACGACACGTTCTGGGGCATCGAGTTCCCCGGCGGCCACAACAGCTTCGCCAACGGCACGGTGAAGCTCACCCACTATCCCGGCCGCACGACCGACCGATTCGTGAGCAAGACCGCCGTCCTCGGCGTGGCCGAGCCAGGCCGCGTCGCACAGCGCTTCCAGGACTACATCGCCTCCATCCAGGCCACGCCGAAGGAGCAAAGGCTCTTCGTGAATTACAACACTTGGTGGACCCTGATGCCGCCGACGGAGAAGAACTGCGTCGAGCTGATCCAGCTCTTCAAGGAGAAGCTCTTCGACCCACACGGCGAGTCGTTCGACACCTTCACGATTGACGACGGCTGGGACAAGAAGGAGACGCTCTGGGAGCTTGTGCCCGAGCGGTTCCCCAACGGCTTCGGGCCGCTGGTCGAGCCGCTGAAGGGGATGAAGGCGAACCTGGGCCTCTGGCTCTCGCCCTCCAGCGGCTACAGCCACGCGCCGCACCTCGCCAAGCTCGGCTACGAGCACAACTCCAACCCCTGGTACTGCTGCCAGAGCGGTTCCAAGTACCGCCGCGACATCGTGCAGCGGGTCACAGCACTCGCCAAGCAGTACGACCTCGCCTTCTACAAGTTCGACGGCTTCTGCCCGAGCTGCGAGGCGAAGGACCACGGCCACCTGCCCGGCCCCTACGCGGTCGAGGCCAACATTGACGCCTACATCGAGCTGATGTCAGCCGTGAAGCAGGCGAAGCCAGGCATCTTCCTCGACCCGACGTGTGGCATGTGGCTCAGCCCCTGGTGGCTCCCCTACTGCGATTCCATCTGGGGCAGCGTGTCGGGCGACTACCCCGACATCATCGTCCCCGCCCCAGTGGTCCGCGACAGCGCGACCACCACCCGCGACGCCGTCTTCCGCCAGCGGGTGCGCGAGCACCCGGGCTATCCGCCTGCCGCCATCGAGCACCTGGGCATCATCGTCATCACGCCGGAGAAGTGGGAGGACAACGCCATCGCGGTCGTCGGCCGCGGTTGCCGACTGCTTACGCTCTACATCAACCCGAAGTTCTTCACGAAGGGTGACCGCGACTGGGCCTTCCTCGCCTCCGTCCTCAAGTGGACCCGCCACAATGCCCCCACGCTCGGCCACACGACGCTCATCGGCGGCGACCCGTTCAAGCGCGAGTGGTACGGCTACGCGCACTTCGCCGGCGGCCGCGGCATCATCTGCCTCCGCAACCCCTTCATCGAGCCACAGACCATCAAGCTCACGCTGGACGAGTCGGTCGGCTGCACCCGCGACGGGGCCGCCGGCCCGCTCACGGCTGCCGTTGTCTACCCTCGCCACGAGGTTCTGAAGGACACGTTGTCCTATGGCGGCACCCTCGACCTGTCGCTTCTGGGCTATGAGACAGTGCTCATCCAGCTCGCGCAAGCCCTGCCGTTCGCGGTCGCCGGCCAAAGCCGGCAGGCGTCCGCCTGCAAAGTCCAGAGCGCTGGCCTGTCTCTCCAGGACGCAGGCATTGAGGGGAAGTGCACGGCAGTCGTGCCTGAGGGCGCGAAGGCCACGATGCACCTGCTCGCCGACCCGCGCGGGACGGGTGCCTCGGCTATCGAGTGCTCAGCACACGTCAACGGCAAGGCCGTGCCCGTCCGCGCCGTCCGCTCGGGCGGCGACCAGGCCCACTCCAAGCATCCGTGGACATGGTTTGAGTTCGCCCTGCCCGCCGGCAAGAGCGATGTCATGGTCAGCCTCAAGCCGGCGAAGGGCGGAGCCTTCAGCCGCTGCGAGGCGGGCTGGTGGCTCTGGGCCGAACACCCGCTGGCGAAAGGGGCGCCGCCCAAGCCCACCGAGCCGCTCCCGCTCCCGATCGGCCAGGACACGCGGCGCGAGACCATCACCATTCAGGCGGCCAAGGTCTTCACGGCGCCGCGGGTGTGGCCGAAGGCGGACGCGGAGACTGTGTGGCTTGACGAGCTTCCGCCCGACGACGCGACGCAAGGCTGGGGCAAGCTCCAGACCAATCAGAGCGTGTGGGAGAAGCCGATGATCATCGCGGGACGCAAGTTCGCCCGCGGCCTGGGCACCCACGCCGAGAGCCGCATCGTCTACGACCTCAGCGGCGGCAAGTTCAAGTCCTTCCGTTGCCTCGTCGGCCGCGACGAGCACGCCCAGGACGGGGCCATCGCCTTCCAGGTGAAGCTCGACGGCAAGGTGGTCTTCGACAGCGGCCCGATGAACAAGGCATCCGCCGCCAAGGCCATCGAGGTGGACGTCTCTGGCGGGACGACACTCGAACTCCTCACCCTCGATGGCGGCGACGGCATCGGCGGCGACCACGGCAACTGGGCCGAGGCGCAACTCGTGCGCTAGGAAAGGACGGCTCGCGTGAACAGGGAGCAGCTCCTCGGGGAGGCGGAGAAGCGAATCCAGGAGCACCGCACCGCAGAGGCCAGCGTGCGCTTCGTGGATAAGGCGGGCGGGCCGCTGGCGGGGGTGGCCGCCGACGTGCGCCTCGTCCGCCACGAGTTCAAGCTCGGGGCCAATGCCTTCCGCATCGGAGCGATTGACGATGCCGCGCTCCAGCGCGGCTACTACGAGCGCTTCGCAGCACTCCTCAACTACGCGACCCTGCCTTTCTACTGGGGCGGCTACGAACCGCAGCCAGGCAAGACCCAGGAAGGCCGCCTCGATGTGATGGCCGCCTGGTGCCGCGACAACGGCATCATCACCAAGGGCCACCCCCTCGTCTGGCACGAGGTCTTCCCCAAGTGGGCCGAGGCGATGCCCGACCCCGAGGTGCTCGCCCTCCAGGAGCGCCGCGTCAAGGAGATCGTCCATCGCTTCCAGGGACGGATTGACATCTGGGACGTTGTGAACGAGGCGACCGTGAGCGCGCGCTTCAACAACGCGGTCGGCCGCTGGATGAAGGCCCGCGGCGCCGCCGCATGCGTGGCCGATGCGCTCCGCTGGGCCGACGGCTCCAACCCAGCGGCCGTCCTGCTCTACAACGACTTCAACGTCTCCGCCGACTTCGAGAAACTCGTCCAGGCCCTCCTCGGCGCCAAGGCCCCCCTCAAGACCATCGGCATCCAGAGCCACATGCACAAGGGCACCTGGCCCATCGAGCGCGTCTGGAGCGTCTGCGACACCTATGCCCGCTTCGGCCTCCCCCTCCACTTCACCGAGGCCACCGTCCTCTCGGGCGACCTCAAGAAGGACAACGACTGGCATCGCCGCCGCGACGACTGGCACTCGACGCCCTACGGCGAGGAGCGCCAGCTCGACTACGGCAGGCTCTTCTACACCGTCCTCTTCAGCCACCCGGCGGTCGAGGCAATCACCTGGTGGGACTTCTCGGACAACGGGAGCTGGCAGGGCGCGCCCGCGGGACTCGTCCGCAAGGACATGACGCCCAAGCCGCTCTATGAGTGGCTGATGGACGCCTTCCACAAGCGCTGGGCGACGAAAGCGACAGTGACGGCGGACGCGTCGGGCGCCGCAAAGCTCCGCTGCTTCTTCGGCGACCACGAGGTCCACGCCAGGCTCCCCTCCGGCGCCCAGCTCACAGGCCGCTTCACCCTCTCCCGCAGGGGGCCGCGCGCCATCGAGGTCAAGCTGGCCTGAAAGAGCTGGGAGGGAACCTTGCTTCCAAGAAGTTTCCCCCCTGCCTTTTACCTCTTCAGGCGATAGAGGGCGATGGGGTTTTCGACGAACCACCTGCGGGCTAGGTCGAGGGCCTGGGAGTCGGTCATGAGGCCGCGCGCGATGCGGGCGGCCAGGACGCGCGCGACGTCCTCGCGGGCCATGACGAGATGGCCGTAGACCTTCTCGACGGGCGTGGCGTAATCGCCGCCGAAGGCCAGCAGCTTGCTCATCGGCACCAGGTCAATCGCCTCGTCGAGGGCGTCCATCGCGAACTTCTGCGAGATGATGTGGGTCCAGCAGAAGTTCAGCCACACGTTGGGGAAGCCCTTGCCCAGCATGAGCGCCTCGCGCACCCAGGGATAGCCGACGTGGTAGATGTCGAAGCGCGCCCTGGGATGCCGCTGAAGGATGGGGATCATGTGCAGGGGGTCGAGGGTGCGGAAGTCGCCCCAGTAGCCGGTGTGGACGCACACGACCATGTCCAGCTCTGTCGCGATGGCGATGGTCTGATCCACAACGTAGTCGCGCAGGGGGTTGGGCCAGGGCAGGCGCGTGAGGGTGCCGGCGCGCAGGCCGTCGAAGGCGGCGCCCGCCTCGTCGCGCTTCGGCTCCTTGTAGGGGTTCGACATCATCTTGAGTCCTACGGCGCCCTCCGCCTTGACTCGGGCCACGTAGCGGCGGACGGCGTCGAGGTAGTCGTCGAGGGAGCGGATGGTGGCCGAGGGATCGAACGGCGGACGGCTGAGGGCCTGCCAGGTCTCCAGCTCGTAGACCATGGGCATCACGGGGGTGAGCAGGGGCGTGCCGCCGAGGTCGGTCGAGCCGCATTGGGTGAGACAGGTGCGGATGTGGCAGGCGTCGCGGAGCACGCGCTCGTAGAGGCCGGGGGTGTTGGCCCGCCGCATCGCCTCCGAGATGGCCTCGGCAGTCGCCGCGTTGATGTCGTCGGCGCCGTAGAACTTCTGGGCGGCGATGAGCGCGGCCCGCGCGTAGGAGGCCCAGCGGATCTGCTCCCAGAAGGGCTCAAACGTCGCCCAGCGGGTCATCAACGGGATGTCGCGGTTGTAGAGGCTCTGGTACTGCGCCTCGCTCATCCCCGCCACGGCCAGGTCGTGCCGCGTGTAATGGGAGAAGAGGGTGAAGACATCCACCTGGGCCGCCACGCGGTTGCGTTCCGGCCCCAGGTGCTCGTGGCAGTCAATGATCTCCAGCTTCGCCAGTTCGCTCACCAGCGCCTGCTCCGCTGTCGAGAGCTTCATGCCGCGACTCCTCAGTTGCGTGCTTTGGCCCGCGCAGGCGCTGCGACCATGCGGGCGGCCTCGGTCACCGAGGCGTTGTCGTGGACCATGGCGCAGATGGCGCGCATCATGGCCAGCGGGCGGTCGTGCTGGAAGACGTTGCGGCCGATGCACACGCCGGCCCCGCCCGCGGCGAGGGCGCCGGCGACGTTTTCGAAGACGTCGCGGTCGGTCTCCGCCTTCTCGCCCCCTGCGATGAGGACTGGGATGGGACAGCCCTCGACGACTCTGCGAAAGGTGTCGGCCGAGCCGGTGTAAGTGACCTTCACGAGGTCTGCGCCCAGCTCGGCGGCAATGCGGGCCGCGTGCCTGACTGCCTCGGGATCGCTCTCGCTCTTGATCTTCGCGCCCCGCGTGTACATCATCGCCAGGAGCGGCATGCCCCATTCCATGCAGGCCACGGAGACCTGCCCCAGGTCGTGGAGCATCTCGGCCTCGCTGGCCGCCCCGATGTTCACGTGCACCGACACGGCGTCGGCGCCCATCTTCAGCGCCATCGGCACCGAGTTCACCAGCACCTTCGCGTTGGGGTCGGGGCTCCACACCGTGGAGCCCGAGAGGTGGAGGATGAGGCCGACGTCTTTGCCGCTTCTGCGGTGGCCGTAGAGGGGGAGGCCCATGTGGCCGAGGACGGCGTTTGCCCCACCCTCGGTCACGTCGTTGACCATCGTCCGCATGTCCACCAGGCCGCGGATGGGACCCACGGTGACGCCGTGGTCCATCGGCACGATGACGGTGCGGCCCGTGTTGCGGTTGACGATGCGCTCCAGGCGTATGCGCTTGCCGAGAAGCATGGCTGGCCTCCTGTGCTCGTCGGGCCTGGTTCACGGCCTGCCGTGAACCAGGCCCGAGCAAGCGTGCGACCTGCGCGGCGGCTGCTGAGGGGCTCGCCCGACCGGACGAGTTGGCGGCGGCCCCTGACCACCCGCGCTCGCGGCCCGCCGCGAGCAGGCCGCACGCGAGCGCCCTCTCAGCGATCCGGGCGTTACCGGACCCCCCTTTACTCTCGCCAACTCAGCGCGGCGCTTGAGCGAGGACGGCGGCAGGACTCACCCGACCGGGTGAGGGCGCGCTGAGGGATCACCCGCCCGGCCCACACCCTCCGCCGGGAGCGCACCCGCCCAACAGCAACGCGGCGGCCAGGCCGAGCAACACTATGGCGCGCTTCATGGTCCTGCCTTTCCCAATCTGAGGCCACGCCCGTCCCACTCATTCTACCACAAGACTTTGGACGTTGCGTCCTCGCACGGCCCCCCTCAGCCGAAGCGGAATCCCTGCCCGACGCCGGACGCCCGGCGACCGAACGCCCCGTTCAGAAGCCACGCACGCGCTTGAGCTGTCGTGCCAGCCCCTCAAGCCTGGGAGCGGCGACGGCGAAGAACTTCTTCAGGCCGGGGCAGTGCGCGTTGCGGCCGCTCGGCAGCCGGTCGCGCGGGCAGCCGCCGTTGCACATCGGGAACCACTCGCAGTCGCGGCACCCGGCGTCCACCCGCCCCTTGAGCTGATTGAAGCCCTCGCGGGCGAGGGTGTAGAACTCGTGCATCGGCCGCTCGCCGAGGGCGCCCAGCTTGTGCTCGGGCTGGATGTAGAAGTCGCAGGGGAAGACCTCCCCGCCCCGCTCCACCGCCACATAGTCCCCGCACCGGGCGCGAAACGTGCAGAGGTTCGGCTCCCCGCACGCGAAGTGCGACAGCAGGCTGTTGAAGACCCGCTCGTTGACGGCCCCGACATCGCGTGGATACCACCGCTCGAAGGCGGCCAGGAGGAAGTCGCCGAACTCCTCGCCACTGACGCTGAAGGGCGCAGCGGAGCCGTCGGGGCCGACCTCGCGGGCGGGGATGAATTGAATCTCGCTGAAGCCCTGGTCCACGAACCACTCGTAGACATCGGCCCCGTGGCGAACGTTGGCCTGGCTCACCACGCACAAGACGTTGAACTCCACGCCGCACTCGCGCATCGTGCGCGCCGCCCGCATCACGGCGTCAAACGTCTTCCCGCGATAGGTCTCGTGGAGCCTTCGCGGCCCGTCGAGCGAGAGGCCAACGAGGAACTTGTATTCGGCGAGGAACCTGCACCAGGCATCATCGAGCAGCACGCCGTTGGTCTGAAAGGCGTTGCCCACCACCTGCCCGTCGGCCCCGTGGCGCTTCTCCGCCTCGACGACGGCCCTGAAGAAGTCCAGCCCGCACAGCGACGGCTCGCCCCCCTGCCAGCACAGCACGCTCGGCTCCATGCGGTAGGCCAGGAACTCCTTCACCATGCGGTCGAGGGTCTCGGGCGACATCACCCGGGGGCGGCGCTCGCCAGGCGGCTCGAAGAACCGGTCGTTCCCAGCGTAGAAGCAGTACGTGCAGCGCAGGTTGCACCGCGACCCCGCCGGCTTCACAAGGAGTTGAAACTGTAAAGTCTGGGGCATGCTCACCAGCGCCCCCGAGGCAAAAGCCCCCGCCCGTCAACGGCAAGCCAAGCAGCTCGAGCTGAGGGCAAAGCCCGAAATCCCGACACCCGAGCATAACAGCAAGGACGAACCATGTCAAAGCGAGGAAAGCGAGGAACGCGGCGGGGCGGACAGTGCAGGCGGAGCGGGGCGGTGGAGGTGGAGCGGGGCGGTGCAGGTGGGGCGTGATCCGCAAGGACGGCAGGAACCTGGTATAATGGGCGACCGGGAGGATGGGAGAAGGGGAATATGGGCGTAGGGCGGACGCGATGGCTCGTGGCGGCGGCGGCCGTGGCGATGGCGGCGCTGCGCGCGGAGCCGGCGACGATGGGCTGGCGGGGCGATGGCACAGGCAAGTTCCCGGCGGCCAACCCGCCCGTGGTCTGGGGGCGGGTGAGCAAGGCGGTGAGGGGCCTGCGCTTCCAGGCCACCCGGCCGCGGGAGGGCGACGCCGGCAGGCCCATGCCCGATGGGGTGGCCCGCGAGTGGCTAGTCCTCGGCCCCGTTCCGCTCGTCGATCCCGCGGCCTTCGACAAGGAGCCGCCCCCCGCCGAGAGCGATTCGCCGGGCGGCCTGGGCTGGAAGCGGGTGGCCATCGACAACGGCTGTCTCGATTTCGCGACGCTATGGGGGCAGCGGCCGAAGGCGGCCCTGGGTGAGCCCCTGGGCGGCGCCGGCTTGCCGAAGGCCGCGGCCTACGCGGCCACCCACCTGTGCTCGGAGGCGGGCGGCGCCTTTCGCCTCAACCTCACACACGTCGGCAAGGTGCGACTGTGGCTCAACGGCAAACCCCTCCCCGACTTCGCCGCCCGCGTGGGGCTGAGGCTGGAGCCGGGCTGGAACCGCCTGGTCATCAAGGCCGCGCCGGGCGAGGAGGACTGGTATCTGGTCCCCATCCTCACGGCCTGTCCGCCGGCGGAGTATGAGGAGACGAACATCGCGTGGAAGACGGCGCTGCCTGGCGCGGCGCCGGGCTTCTACGGCGGCGCCATGGGCGTCGGCTCCCCCGTCGTTGTCGGCGACAGGCTCTTCCTCCAGAGCGAGTCCTACGACCTCGTCTGCCTGGACAAGCGCGACGGCCGGCTGCTGTGGATGCGCACCAACAGCTTCTTCGACTCCCTCAGCGACGCGGAGCGGGCGGGGGCCTTCAGGGAGGTGGCGCCGCTGGCGGCTAAGCTGGACGGCCTCAACGCGGCGGTGGTCGCGGGCAAGGCGACGCCGGACCTGCTCGGGGAGAAGCTGGCGGCGGAGCGGGAGATACACAAGGGGCTGCGCCGCATCGCCCCCGAGCGGTTCCGGCGCTACGAGCCGCCCGACGTCGGCTTCTCGGGTTACACGCCGGTCACCGATGGCCGCCGGGTCTGGGCATGGTTCGGTATGGGCGTCACCGCCTGCTACGATCTCGAGGGCAACCGCCGGTGGATTCGCGCGGACGTGCTCCCGGCCGTCGAGCACGGCTTCTCGTCCTCGCCGCTCCTCGTCGAGGGCAAGGTGGTGGTGTTCATGCGCGACCTGATGGCCTTCGAGGCCGAGACGGGCAAGCTGGCCTGGCAGACGAAGCTCATGCCCCACGAGGGGCCCAACCCGCAGGGGTTCTTTCACGGCACGCCGTTTGCCACTGCAATCGGCGGGGTGGGCATCATCGTGCTGGGCAACGGCTCGGTCGTGCGCGCGAGCGACGGCGCGGTGCTCTACAGGAATCCCGAGATGGGCACCCAGGCCATCGCATCGCCCGTCGTCGAGGGCCGCGACCTGCTGGTGACATCGAGCCACTCGATGCAGCTCTTCATCCAGCGGCTGCCGGAGGCGCTCGTCGAGCCCCTGAAGCTGGCCACGCGGACGGTGAGCGTAAGGTCGTCCTTTCCGAAGTACTACATGCCCTGGCACCTCTCGTCGCCCGTGGTGCACGATGGGCTGGCCTACCTGGTCAACAACACAGGCGTGCTGACGGTGGTGGACGTTGCGGCGGGCGAGGTCGTCTACCAGCGGCTGCTGGACCTGGACGCCTTCCAGTGGTCAAACGAGGGGGCGGCGCGGGGCGTGGGGGCCAGCCCCATCCTGGCGGGGGGGCGGCTCTACGTCCTCGGCAACGCCGGCGGTGCGCTGGTGCTAGAGCCTGGGCGGGCCTACCGTCAGGCGGCCAAGAACAAGCTCGAGAGCGTCGTGCAGGCCGGCCACTGGTCCGAGCGGCAGGAGCGGTTTGTCGCCAGCCCGGTGCCCGATGGCTCCCGGCTCTACATCCGCGGCGAAGCCACCCTCTATGCGATTGAGGCCCGATAGCCCACTTGTGTCCGCGCCGCCTGCGCCTATAATATAGCGGTCTTGAAATGCCCGGGAAGAGTCTCACGCACAGAAGCAGAGAGAGCAGAGAAGAAGCGACGCGGGTTGGGAATCTTAGTGGCTGCTGCTCTTCTATGCTGTCTCTGTGCCTCTGCGTGAGAACCCCTTATGCCACTTGAGTCTTGAGGAGTTGTGCGCTCGCATGAAGGTGGCGAAGTTTGGCGGCACGTCGCTGGCCTCGGCCGACCAGTTCCGCAAGGTCGGCCAGATCGTGTCATCCGACCCGCAGCGTCGGCTCATAGTCGTCTCGGCGCCCGGCAAGCGGCACAAGAGCGACGTGAAAGTGACCGACATGCTGATCGCGTGCGCGGAGCGCCAGTTGGCCTTCGGCTCGGCGGCCGACGAGGTGCGCGCCGTGGCCGAGCGCTACGGCGAGATCGCCCGCGGCCTCGGCCTGCCCGACACCATCGCCCGCACCGTGGCCGCCGACCTGGAGGCGCGCCTGGCGGGGGACAAGAGCCATCGCGGGCGCTTCGTGGACACCCTCAAGGCGGCGGGCGAGGACAACTGCGCGAAGCTCTTCGCCGAGTTCCTCCGCAGCCTCGGCCTCGACGCCCACTACGTCAGCCCCCGCGAGGCCGGCCTCCTGGTCAGCGACGAGTTCGGCAACGCCCAGGTGCTGCCCGAGTCCTACGAGCGCCTCAAGGGCCTGCGCGAGCGCCCAGGCATCACCGTCTTCCCAGGCTTCTTCGGCCACTCGCTCAAGGGCGACGTCGTGACCTTCCCGCGCGGCGGCTCCGACATCACGGGCTCGATCCTGGCCGCCGCCGTGCGGGCCGACCTGTATGAGAACTTCACCGACGTGGACTCGGTCTTCGTCGCCAGCCCGAGCATCATCGAGCGCCCGTGTGCCATCCGGGAGATCACCTACCGCGAGATGCGCGAGCTGTCCTACGCAGGCTTCAGCGTCTTCCACGAGGAGGCCCTCGAGCCCGCCGTGCGAGCCGGCGTGCCCGTGTGCATCAGGAACACCAACAACCCCACGGCGCCCGGGACGATGATCGTCTCGCAGCACACGCTGGCCGCGGGGCCGGTGACGGGCATCGCGTGCGACGCGGGCTTCTGCTCGATCTATCTGAGCAAGTATCTGATGAACCGCGAGGTCGGGTTCGGCCGCCGCCTGCTTCAGATTCTTGAGGACGAGCGGCTGTCGTTCGAGCACTGCCCATCGGGGATAGACAACATCTCCGTCATCCTGCGCGAGAAGCACTTCGACGCGGCCAAGGAGGCCCGCGTCGTCGAACGCATCCGCCGGGAGCTCAGGGTGGACGACGTGAGCGTGGAGCGGGGCCTGGCGCTCGTGATGATCGTGGGGGAAGGGATGCGCCACACGGTCGGCATCGCCGCGCGTGCCACCGCCGCACTCGCGCGCGCCAAAGTCAACATCGAGATGATCAACCAGGGCTCCTCCGAGGTCTCCATGATGTTCGGCGTCAAGGCCGCCGACGCCCACGACGCCGTGAGGGCCCTCTACCGTGAGTTCTTCGTCAAGCCCGTGGCATCGTGACCGCACCTGTGCAGTGGGCCTGCTCCTGGCCGCTGTCGCGGTGGCGTCGGGCGCCGACTGGCCGACCTATCGCGGCGACCACCAGCGCAGCGGCGCCACGGCCGAAGCGCTCCCGCTGCCGCTGGAGGTGGCCTGGGTAGACCAGCGCGCCGCCCCGCCAAGCCCCGCCTGGCCCGAATCCCCCGCCAAACAAGACGTCTGGCACCGCCTAGCCTGGATGAGCCCCACGCTCTCCTACGACTGGGCGCCCCAACTGGCCCTGGCCGACCCTGTGGATGGGCGTGTCTACTTCGCCTCCTCCGGCGACGACACGGTCTATTGCCTCACGGCAGCTACCGGTGGACACCGCTGGTCTTTCGCGACCGAGGGGCCGGTGCGTCTGGCCCCCACGGTGGACGGCGGGCGAGTCTACGTCGGCTCCGACGACGGCTGCCTCTATTGCCTGAACGCCGCCGACGGCAAGCTCCTCTGGCGCTATCGGGCCGGGCCTGAGGACCGCCGCCTGCCGGGCAACGGCAGAATGATCTCGCTCTGGCCGATCCGCAGCGGCATCGTCGTCGAGGGCGGCGTCGTTTACTTCTGCGCCGGGCTCTTCCCGGACCAGGGCACGTTCCTGGTCGCACTCGACGCCCAGGAGGGCAAGCTGCTCTGGAAGCAGGCGCTCAAGGTGACGCCCGAGGGCCACCTGCTCGCCTCGGCGGAGCGCCTCTTCGTGCCCACGGGACGCACGGCCCCCCAGGTCTACGCACGGGCCGATGGCAAGGACCTGGGCAGCGTCCCCGGCGGCTTCGGGTCGAGGGCGGGCGGCACATTCGCCCTTCTCGCAGGCGAATGGCTCATCCACAGCAGCGGCGAGGACGGCCTCCTGTTCGTCACAACCTCCGACGGGCGCCAGAGGGTTGCATCGCTCCCAGGCCTGCGGCTCGTCGTCCAGGGGCCGACGGCATTCGTCCTCACCAGGGACCGCCTCCGGGCCATTGACCTGGGCCTCTACGTCGAGTTCAGCCGCCTCCAGGCGAAGAAGGCCAGGACACCAGACGAGCAGAAGCGCTTTGAGGAGTTGAATGGCGAGCGCAAGGCGTACCTGAAGTGGGATGTGCCCTGCAACAACCCGCACGAGCTGATCCTGGCGGGCGAGACTCTGTTCGCCGGCGGCGAGGACCGCGTGGTCGCCTACCGCGCGGCGGATGGCAAGGCGTTGTGGACAGGCGTTGTCTCTGGTCGGGCCTATGGCCTCGCCGTCGCCGCCCAGCGCCTGCTCGTGAGCACCGACACGGGGGCCATCCACTGCTTCGCGCCCGGCCCCGGCGTGAGAGGGGGCGTCCACGAAGCACGGCGGCATACGTTCCCCGATGCCCAGCGGGGCAAGCTTCAGAAACATGTGGCCGACAAGGTCCTGGCCGCCGCCGATGGCGACCAGGGCTATTGCCTTGTCCTCGGAGCGGGCGATGGCCAGCTCGCCTACGAGATTGCCAAGCGGTCCAGCTTCCAGGTCATCGTCCTGGAGCGCGACCCCGCCAGGGCCGCGGCCGCCAGGAACCCCCTGTGGCAGGCCGGCCTGTGCGGGACACGCATCAGCTTCCACTGCGGCACGCTCGAAACCATCCACTACCAACCGCTGTTCGCCAACCTCGTCACCGTGGCAGATGTGGCGGCGCTCCCTGTCGCGGCCGAAGTCTGGCGGGTCCTGCGACCGTCGGGCGGCACGGTGGCCATCGTCCTCCCGCCCGATGCGCCTGAGGGGCCGAAGCTCGCGGCCTGGGGCGCCCAAGCCATCCCCAACTGGAAGGCGGAGAAAGACCGCGACGGCTTCTGGGTGGGCACGGTGCGCCGCGGGCCGCTCCCCGGCGCGGGCGAGTGGACGCATCTGTACGCCGACGCGGCCAACACCGCGTGCAGCGGCGACGCGCTGGCCCCAGGCCCCGCCGCAGTCCAGTGGTTCGGCCGGCCCGGCCCCCGCCGCATGCCCGACCGCCACGACAAGACGGCCGGCCCCGTCTACGCTGCCGGACGCCTCTTCGTCACGGGCGACAACTACGTTGCGGCCCTCGACGCCTACAACGGCACGGTGCTCTGGGAGCGCGAGGTGCCCGAATCCATCCGCCTCGGCGCGCTCAAGAATTGCGGAAACCTGGCCGCCACGAGCGACACCCTCTACGTCGCTGCCGGCGGTCAATGCCTCGCCCTCGATGCGCGCACGGGCCCCCAGAAGTTCGCCGCAGCGTGCCGAAACGAATGGGGCTACGTGGCAGCCGTGGACGGCCTCCTCCTCGGCAGCGAGACCAGGCGCCTCGCCACCTATCGCTACCAGACCCTTGACACCGAGGTCCTAATCTGGCGCGACCGCATGCCCGTCGTATGCAGCGACAGCGTCTTCGCCCTCGACCGCACCAGCGGCAAGAAGCTGTGGGACTACGCGCCTGCGCCGACGCAGGGCGTGATCATCAACCCCACGCTGGCCGCCGGCGGGGGCCGCCTCTACTTCGTCGAGAGCGCCAACCCCGAGACCCGCGACGCCGCCGACGGCCGCGTCCGCCTCGACCTCTTGCTCGGCAAGGGCGCCAACCTCGTCGCACTCGACCTCCGCACCGGCAAGCCCCTCTGGTCCAGGCCCGCCGGCCTCGAACATCTCGAACACGCCATTTACCTCAGCTATGCCCGGGAGACCGTCCTCATCACCGGCACGCGAAACGCCCTGGTGGACAAGCAGCGGCGCGTGCGCTACGACCTCGCAGCCTTCGACGCGGCCACCGGCGACCTCCTCTGGCGAAACACCCAGACACCCGTCCCCGACCACATCCTCCAAGGCCCCCACGGCGAGCAGGTGCAGCACTCCGCCATCGTGGGCGACGTCATCTACAACACCGGCTTCGCCTGCCGCCTGAGGACCGGCGAGCCGGCCCCCGTCTGGAAGTGGCAGAAGAGCCCCACCTGCGGCACAATCACGGCCTCGACCCGCTGCGCCTTCAGCCGCTACTCAAACGCCCGAATGTTCGACCTGGCGACCGGCCAGCACACCGACCTCACGACCGTCATCCGCCCTGGCTGCTGGGTCAACATCATCCCCGCTGGCGGCCTCGTCCTCGTCCCCGAAGCCGCCTCCGGCTGCATCTGCGGCTACCCGCTCCAAACCTCCATCGCCTTCCTACCACTTGCGTCTGCGGGACAGTGAAGTATACTGAGAGCGGGGCCGCGTATCAGGAGGTCGCCCGATGAGCAGGATTATGAGGCAGATAGAAATCCAGGGGAAGCCAGCTCTGGCGCTCTTCGACACGGGGGCGTACAACTCCTATGCCCGCCGCGAGCTGTTGGCCGGAGTCCCCACTCTCACCGTTCGCAGGCCATTCCGCGTAGGCCTCGGGGGCAGGGATGTCAGAGTCACAGAGACATGCCTGGCCAACGCCAGCATCGAGGGGCTCGACTTCAGCGGGGAATTCGTGCCTGTTGATGACCTGGGCCGGGCCGACGGGCACGACCTCGATGTCATCATCGGCGCGCTCGTGATGGAGAAATGGGAGATCAAGCTCGACCCCAGGAGCGGCACCCTGGACCTCGAAGGGCTCCGCCGCCGCGAGTTCACCGAGTTCTGACCCGCCCGCCCTTTTGCCCCTTTGCTCAGGAGAAGCCCATGAACGGCTCGAGCCTCCTGTCGCGTCGTTCCTTCCTCGGCGGCTGCACGGCCGCCGTCGGTCTCGTGGTCGTGCCGCGGCACGTCGTGGGCGGCGAGGGGCAGACGCCGCCCAGCGACAAGCTCGGCGTCGCCGGCATCGGCTGCGGGGGAAAGGGCGCCAGCGACGTCGCCGGCATGGCCAGCGAGAACATCGTGGCGCTCTGCGGCGTGGACGAGCGCCGCGCCGCGGCCGTCGCCAAGCGCCACCCCAACGCCAAGTTCTTCCGCGACTACCGCGTCATGCTCCAGGAGATGGACCAGCAGATTGACGCGGTGACGGTCTCGACGGCCGACCACAGCCATGCCCCGGCCTCGATGATGGCCATCAAGATGGGCAAGCACTGCTTCACCCAGAAGCCGCTCACCCACTCGATGCTCGAGGCCCGCAAGCTCGGCGAGGCCGCCCGCGAGAAACGCGTCGCCACCGTCATGGGCATCCAGGGCCACTGCGGCGAGCACCAGCGCATCCTCTGCGAGTGGGTCTGGGCCGGCATCCTCGGCCCAGTCCGCGAGGTCCACATCTGGACCGACCGCCCCGGCCGCTGGTGGAACACCCAGGGCATGGACCGCCCCAAGGACACGCCTCCCTGCCCGCCGACCCTCGACTGGAACCTGTGGCTCGGCCCCGCCCCCGAGCGGCCCTACCACCCCGTCTACCACCCAGTCGCCTGGCGCGGCTGGTGGGACTTCGGCACCGGCGCCCTCGGCGACATCGCCTGCCACGCCTTCGACGGCGTCTTCTGGGCGCTCAAGCTCGCCGAAGCAAAGTCCTTCGAGGTCGAAGCCGTCCACTCCGGCCACAACGGCGAGACCTATCCCCGCTGGTCCATCATCACCTATCACATCCCCGCCCGCGCCGACATGCCCCCGCTCAAACTCGTCTGGTACGACGGCGGCAAGACCGCCGAACGCCCCAAGGAGCTCGAGCCCGACCGCAAGCTGGGCGACAACGGCCAGCTCATCATCGGCGACAAGGCCACACTGCTCGACGGCCGTATCATCCCCGAGGCCAGGATGAAGGAGATGCAGGCCGCCCTCCCGCCCAAGACCCTCCCTCGCTCCCCCGGCATCTACGAGGAGTTCAAGCGCGCGTGCAGGGGCGGCGAGCCCTGTGGCGCCAACTTCCCCGCCTTCGCCAGCCCCCTCACCGAGCTTGTCCTCGCCGGCAACGTCGCCATCCGCGCCGGCAAGAAACTCGCCTGGGACTGGCCAGCACTCCGATGCACCAACGTCCCCGAGGCCAACGCCTTCGTCCACCGCGAATACCGCAAGGGCTGGACCCTGTAGGCCACCGCTAACGGGCAGTTCACTATGCGCAGGGTACTTGCTGTAGCAATCTCCCTGGCCTCCGTGGCGGTTCCCGCCGCCGAGGCCCCGCCACCGCCGGCCTTCACGCGCAAGCCGACCGCCACGCGCGAGGGCGACAGGGTGCGGATCGAGTTCGCCGTCAGCCGCCAGACCGATGTGGCGGTCACCATCGAGGATGCCCAGGGCCGAGTCGTTCGCCATCTCGCGGCGGGGCTGCTCGGCCAGAACCCGCCCGCGCCGCTGAAGCCCAACTCCCTCGCTCAGTCGCTGGTGTGGGACGGCCAGCCGACGTCGGGCGGCCCCCTGAGGGTGCGGGTGAAGCTCGGCCTGAAGCCGGAGTTCGAGTCCTTTCTGCTCTTCGACCCCGACGCGACGCCGGAGGTTTGCTGTCTCGCCATCGGCCCGAAGGGGCAGGTCTATGCCTTCTACCACGACCCCACGGCCAACGGCAACCAGGGCGGGGTCAAGGTGAAGGTGCTCGACCGCCAGGGCCGACACCTCCGCCAGATCGTCCCCTTCGCCGCTGACCTGCCCTACGAGCGGGTGAAGGCGACCGGCGCGTTCCAGGACCCCGACGGCGCCCTCGTGCCCCACTGCCATAACTGGCACTCGTTGAGCTTCTACCCCGACACCGTGCTGGCGCGCGGACGGAGCATGTCGGACTTCAGCCAGCCGGCGGTTGACGCGAACGGGCGGGTCTACTGGATCATCTTCGGCGGACGGCTTTGCGCGGTGGACGCCGATGGCAGCATTCCCTACGAGACGTTCCTCGGCCCGCCGATGTTCCCCGACTCCCCCTACCCGATGGGGATGCCGGCGCTGGCCCTCAGCGGGGACGGCAAGCACCTCTATGCCGCAGGCATCGTCTCCTCCGCCGATAGCTGGGGCATCAAGTCGGCCCCAATCCCCTGCGTCTTCCGCATCTCCCTGGCCACGCGCCAGGCCGAGGTATTCGCCGGCAAGCGCGACGAGTCGGGCAAAGCGGGGCTGCTCTTCACCCGCCCGCGCGGGGTGGCCGTGGCCGGCGGCCTGCTCTACGTAGCCGATCCCGGCGCCAACCGCATCGCGGTCATCAGGGAGGCCGACCGCGCGCTCGTGGGCGAGATGAAGGTCGTCCTCCCCCACATCGTCCAGGTGCACCCCAAGACCGGCGCCGTCTACGTGGTGAGCTACGTGCCCGAGGAGAAGCCGAGCGCCGACGGCAAGTGCCGCATCAGGGATGCCAACCTGCTGAAGTTCGCCAGCTACAAGGCCGACAAGCCGTCGTATCAGATGCCCTTGCCGCGCACGGGCCTCAGCCCGAACGACGGCACTCATCGCGTTGCCCTCGACTCCACGTCGGAGCCGCCGCTCTTGTGGGCGCCCGGCCTCCCCTACGCGCGGACCGGCCGCCGCCTCGCCTGCTACCGCGACACGGGCACTGCCCTCGAGCCGGTCGAACTGCCCGAGCCGAAGGCCCCCTGGGGGGACGGCCCCCGCGACCTGCTCCTCGACCGCGCGCGCGGCGAGCTCTACGTCAAGGTCCAGGGCGAGCAGTGGCACCAGTTCCGCGAGAGCACCGGCGAGCACCTGCGGCTCGTGCGCTTCCCCAAGAACTTCGGCGGCCCCTACATGGGCTCGTCGGGCGCGCAGCTCGGCGTGGACTCCGCCGGCGACTACATCACCCACTGCTGGGGCGAGAAGGCCGGCCTGATGCGCTGGAGCCGCGACCTCAAGCCGCTGCCCTGGGACGGCCTCGGCACCCACCGCAGCGACTGGGGCGGGATGATGACCTTCCAGCTCAACTACATGGCCATTCGGAACGACGAAATCTACGTCATCAAGCCGGTCGAGGGGCCGCACCACCTCGACGTCTACGACAAGGCCCTCCGGCACAAGCGCCGCGTCGTGTGGAACGTCCGCCGCGGCAGTTGCCCCCGCGTGGACGCCCAGGGCAACATCTACATCACCGCCCCCATCCGCCCGCCCGACCGCGACTTCCCGGAGTTCTTCGACGGCAAGCTCGAGAAGCTCCCCGACTACTTCCGCAGGATCGGCGAGGGCCACTACTGGTATGCCTACATGCACGCCAGCATCGTCAAGTTCCCCCCACAGGGCGGAGCATTCATCTGGGAGGAGAAGGGCCGGGACAAGAACGACCTCACCGGCCTCCCCAATGCCGTGAAGGCCAAGCCCAGGGCGAAGTTCCAGTATTTCCGTGACGGCCACTACCCCCACTCGCCCTGCGAGGTGCAGGGTGCCGAATGGGTGCGCTTCGGCTACTCCCCCTACTCCGAGACCTACGGCGCCGGCACCCCCGTGTGCATGTGCGAGGGCACGGGCTTCGACGTGGACCCCTTCGGCCGTGTCTTCTTCCCCAACCTCTGCCAGTTCCGCATCGAGGTCGTGGACGCCAACAACAACCTCATCACGACCTTCGGAAAGTACGGCAACCAGGATTCGGGAGGCAAGGACGCGCGGGTGAAGACGCCCGACATCCCCCTCGCCTGGCCGACCTATGTCGCCGTCTCCGACACCCACGCTTACGTCAACGACACGATTGGCATGCGGGTGGTCCGCGTCAAGCTCGGCGCCCAGGCCGAGGAGACATGTGAGCTCAAATGAACACCGTTCCGCGGCAAGGCGGTTGACGCGAGCGGCGTGTACAGCCATAATGGGGTGAGATTGAGAGGGAGCGTGTGCGGCTGGGGCGAACGCTACGTAAAGGAGCGCATCGTGGGAAAGGTCGAAGAGGTCGTGAGAGCTGAGATCATCCGCCTGGCGAAGAAGCAGCTCCGAGCGGTCTGCGGCCCCTTGTCCCGTGAGGTCTGGGCGCTCAGGCGGCGGGTCTCGCAGCTTGCCAAGACCGTTGCGGCGCTGGACAAGTTGCGTGCCGAGCTCGAAGCCAAGCGCGCGGCCGAGGGGCCGAAGCTGGAGGCCCCCGAGGAGAGCGTCAAGTCCGCGAGGCTCTCCCCGCGCCTCATCAAGAAGCTGCGGGCGCGCCTGGGCCTTAGCCAGGGGCAGCTCGCCCGCATCCTCGGTGTGACCGGCCCCGCCGTTGCGCACTGGGAGCAGGGCAAGTCGCGGCCCAAGGGCCGCAACCGGGCCGCCCTGGTCGCACTGCGCAGCGTCGGCAGGCGGGCCGTCAAGGCGATGCTCGCGGAGAAGGCTAGCGAACCGGCCCCAAACTAATGAAGCGAGCGGCCCCAGCCGCGGGTGGGCGGCCGGCATGAGGCGTCATTGCCGCGCCGCGAGAAAGCCCCAATAGCTCGAGGGCGGCGAGGTTGCGTGGGTTGTTGAGGAAGCCGGCTGCGATCTCCTCCCGCCTCATGCGGTCAATCCTGCTCGTGAACCGGTGCGCCGTGTCGTCGCATCGTGGAGGGCGACGAGGATGGCCTGCGCCCGGTTGCCCGGCCCCACGGTGAGCGTGAGGGCCGGCGTGCGGTCGGCGAAGGCCGAGAGGTCGGTCCCCAGGGCAAAGCCCATGCCGCCCTGGCCGCTCGGGGGCTTCACCTCCACGCCGCCTGGAACGGCCCGGATCGTCTTGTCCCGGCCCAGAAAGGCGAAGAGTGGCGCGGCGTAGCACGCGCAAACGACGGGCTCCGGGCGAGCGGGTCCAGTCGGCCATGTTGCCATGCGCGTCGAACGCGCAGACGAGGGGCTCGGGCTTGGGCTGCTCGGCAGGGGCAGCGGTCGCAGCGCCGGCCCACAAGAGGCACGCGGCGGCCGTAGCCAGGCCCAGGGCGCGCTAGCCGAGGGCCAGGGCGCGCCAGCCGAGGGCCAGCAGGCCGGCGAGGAGCATGGCGCCGTCGGCGGCGAGCGCCGCCACGACGTCGGGCGCGGTGGGGAAATCGTGGCGGTGCCATAGGTAGACGATGAGCGAGGCCGGGCAGGCGAGCAGGAGCCAGGCGAGGGAAGGCGTCCAGCCCAGGGCGGCGCCCGCGGCGAGCACGATGGCCAGCACCACGGCGAGCGCCGTAAGTAGCCGTCGGGTCCTTGCGCTGCCCAAGAGGATGGGGAGGGTCTCGCGCCCCAGAAGGCGGTCCTGCTCCATGTCGCCCATGTCCACGACGTTGGCCTTGAGGAAGGTGAGTATGAAGGCGAAGGCGGCTGCGATTGCGAGCGCTGGGCGGCCGCGCCCACCCTGGCTCAGCCACGGCACCAGCACACACACCACCAGGTAGCCGAGGGCGACGAAGAGGTCCTTGGAGGCCGGCAGGTCCTTGAGGCGCGCGAAGCGGACGAGTCGGCTCAGGCGGGCCGGCACCAGGCGCACCGCGTAGGCCACACCGAGGGCGTAGCCAAGGGCCATGAGCGCCGTCGCAAGCCAGTTGCCCATGAGCACGAGCGAGGAAAGCGAGCCGAGGGCGAACAGTGCGCTCGCGGCAGCGAGCGGGCGCGCGTGGCGATGGTAGAAGGCCACGCGGGGCGGGAGCAGGCGCTCGGGCGCATCGCCCAAGGCCAGGCGGTTGAGCGTGGTGACGGCGAAGACGTAGCAGAAGGCGGACAGGAGGAACACTGGCGACGGGTCTCGGATGCCGAGGAGCTGCGCCGCGGCGTAGGTGAGGGCGACGGCGGCAGCGGCGGAGAAGACGTTGCTGCGGGTGAGCGCCGCGAGCGCCCGCCAGCCGAGGGCCTGCGCGAGCGGGGCCGGGCGGTGGATGTCCTCGAGGGCCTGGAGGACGGCGTGGGTGACCCAGTTGGGCGTGGAGGCGCCGGCGGTGAGGCCGACGACGCGAAAGCCCCAGAGGGCCTGCGGGTCGAGGTCGGCGGCGGTCTCGACGTGAAAGGTCGGCTTGCCCGCCGCGCGCGACAGCTCGGCCAGGCGGCGGGTGTTGGCGCTGTGGAGGCCGCCGACGACGACCATGGCCTCGACCTCGGGGTCGTGGGCCAGGCGCAGGGTCTCCTCCTGGCGGTCGCGGGTGGCGCGGCAGATGGTCTGGACGACCTCCAGGCGCGCCAGGCGGCGGCGGAGGGCCGCGGCGATGAGCTCGTAGGTCTCCTCATTGAAGGTGGTCTGGGCAACCAGGCAGGCGGGCTCGACCACCTCTGCCGCCTGAGCCTCCTCGACGGTGCTCACGACGATGCAGCGGCCGCCGGCATGGCTCCTGAGGCCCTCGACCTCCGCGTGGTCCTTGTCGCCCGCGATAACAATCGTGTAACCCTCCGCCGCGTGGCGGGCGATGTGCCGCTGCGCCGCCAACACGTGCGGACACGTGCCGTCCACTACCTCCAGGCCACGCGCGCGGAGCTGGTCCTTGACTTGTTCTGGGACACCGTGCGCGCGGATGACGACGGTGCCCGGGCGGCCGGAGTCAGCGCCCGGTAGGGCGTCGGGCGCCCCCTTGAGCTCACGCACGCCGTGCGCCTCGAGCATCCCGATGGCCTGGGGGTTGTGGATGAGCGGGCCGAGGGTGTAGACCGGGCCGCGCCCCTGCGCGGCGAGTGCGAGCGCCTTGTCCATCGCCAGCCTCACGCCCATGCAGAAGCCGGCGGTGCGGGCGAGCTTGACTTCCACGCTCCTGCCTCCTCGTCGCAGTATAGCAGCCGGCCGGTGGGCGGTCAACCTGTGAACGCCGCCCGCGCCAAACCCAAAAACGCCTTGCCGCCATCGGCGAAAATTGGTATCATCTCCTATTGCGCCGCGTAGGCGCCGGCGATGTTGTCGCTGCACAGCGGCCGCGCCAGCCGCGTGGCCCGCGACGGCAGGAGGGCTTGGGAGCAGTGTCCAGGGCTGGAGCATCAGGGGGCGTTATGAAACTAGTGCTCGGGCTGCCAAAGGGAAGCCTTCAGGAGGCCACCCTGGAGCTGATGGGCAAGGCAGGCTTCCACATCACCTGCGGCAGCCGCTCCTACTACCCGTCCGTGGACGACCCCGAGCTCGACCTGGTGCTCTTCCGGGCGCAGGAGATGGCGCGCTACGTCCAGGACGGGGTGCTGGACGCTGGCCTGACGGGGCGCGACTGGGTGGTGGAGAACGACGCGGCGGTGGTGGAGGTGGGCGAGCTGTGCTATGCCAAGCAGCGCCTCAGCCCCGTCCGATGGGTGCTCGCCGTGCCCGAGGCCTCAACCGTCCAAAGCGTCCAAGACCTCCAGGGCAAGCTCATCGCCACCGAGCTGGTGAACACCACCCGCAAGTTCCTCGCCAGCAAGGGGGTCGAGGCGCGGGTGGAGTTCTCCTGGGGCGCCACGGAGGCCAAGGCGAACCTCGTGGACGCCATCGTGGAGCTCACCGAGACCGGCTCCAGCCTGCGCGCCCACAAGCTGCGGATCGTGGACACAGTGATGGAGTCGGTCACGGTCCTCATCGCCAACAAGCGTGCCTGGGAGGACCCCTGGAAGCGCGCAAAGGTCGAGAGCATCCACCTCCTCGTCCAGGGCGCCATCGTGGCACGCGAAAAGGTGTGCCTGAAGCTCAACGTGGCCGAGGCCAACCTCGAGGCGGTGTGCGCCATCCTGCCCGCCTTGCGCAGGCCCACCATCTCCAAGCTCTCAGAGCCGGGGTGGTTCGCCCTCGAGACCATCGTGGACGAGGCCATGGTGCGCAAGCTCATCCCCCAACTCAAGCGCGCGGGGGCCGAGGGCATCATCGAGCTGCCGCTCAACAAGATAATCCCCTGAGGATTGCCGATTGCCTATCGCCGATTGCCGATTTCAGACCAGACTGCGGCCCGCTCGCCTGCTTCTCGCGGTTTCCCTGATGGCGGCACACGCGCTCGGCGGCGACACACCGCCGCGCCCCGGGCCGCAGGGAATCCCGCCCAACGTCCTTGACAAGCGCCCCGCACCGCCTCCCCGCGAAGCCAGCGTCCTCTTCTGCGAGGGCGTCCAGCTCAAGCTCCAGGACAAGTACGCCGAGGCCATCGAGCGGTTCCGACAAGTCCTCGCCCTCGACCCCGAGGCGCCCGCGGTGCTCTACGAGCTCGGCTTCTGCCACTATCGCCTGGGAAAAAACAAAGAAGCGGCCGAGTACCTCAAGCGCTCCCTGACGCTCGACCCGCGCAACGGCCCCGCCCACGAGACCCTGGCCTTCGTCTACAACGCCCTCGGCGAGCGCGACAAGGCCCTCGAGGCCCTCGAGGCAGCCGCCAAGGCCCCCGAACGCCCCCGCAACCACGAAAGCCTCGTCCAGCGCATCGCCTGGATCTACGAGCGCCAGCGCGACCACAAGAACGCCATCGCCTGGTACCGCTACCTCCTGGAGTGCGGCTACCGCGACCGCAAGACCTACGTCTCGCTCGGCGCCCTCCAGCTCAAGGAGAAGCTCTACGACGAGGCCCTCGCGAGCTTCCGCGAAGCCGTCCGCCGCAGCCCCAACGGCGAGGCCGCCACCGACGACGTGGCCGCCGCCTACGCCCAGCTCTCGGAAGCCGAGCGCGCCGACGCCCTCCGCCGCCACGAGGCCGCGACCGCCAACACCGACGACCCCTTCCTCCTCGAGGCCCTCGCCATCGCATACCAGGCCGCAGGGCGCGACGACGACATGCTCCGCACCCTCGAACGCTCCGCACGCACCGCCTCCGAGCGCGCCGACGCCCAGAAGCACTTCCTCGCCGAGCACTTCGAGGAGAGCGGCAACCTGCCCAAAGCCATCCAGTGGCGCCTCAGCATCATCGCCGACCGCAACAGCCCCTCAGCCGAGGAAATCCTGCGCCTGGCCGAACTCTACGTCAAGCACGAGGAGATGGAGCGCGCCGCCGAGTGCTATCGCAAAGCCCTCGCCGCCGACCCGCGCCGCCGAAGCCTCCTCCGACAGGTCGCCGACTGCCACGCCGAGCTCTACCAATGGGACAAGGCCGCCGCTGCCCTCGAGGAACTCCTCAAAGACAAAACCCTCGGCCCCGCCGACGCCGAGGCCGTCTTTGCCCTTGGCGAAATCCTCGACCACGCCGGCAAACCCCAAGAAGCCCAGGCACGCAAAAAGCAGGCCTTCGACCTCCTCATCGGCGCCATCAGCAAGGCCGGCAGCCCCGCCGCCGAAGCCCGCATCCAGATCACCCTCGCCCAGCTCTGCTACGCCGACGCCAAGCCCGACAAAGCCCTCGGCTACCTCGCCGTCGCCCAGCAGCTCGAACCCGACGACCCACGCAAGCTCCTCCTCCTCGCCTCAGCCTACAAGCGCGTCCAGAACTGGACCGAGGCCGCCGCAACCCTCCAGAAATACCTCGAAAAAGACTCCGCCACCCTCACGGCCGCCGGCGCCCTCTACGAAATGGCCGCCTGCCTCGAAGCCGCCGGGCGCACACACGACGCCGACGCTGCCCGCCAGCGCGCCAAGGCCCTCCTCCTCAAGGCCGCAGAGGCCACCCCAGCCGACGCCGCCAAGGCCGCCGTCCAAATGCAACTCGGCGACAGCGAGCTCCAGCGCAACCGCCCCAAGGCCGCCATAGAGCACTTCCTGGAGGCCCTCCGCCTCAACCCAAAGCAAGCCCTCCCACACCTCCACCTCGGCCAGTGCTACCAGATGCTGCCCGACTGGACCCGCGCCGCCGCCCACTACAAGAGCTACCTCGACGCCGCCCGGCCCGACGAGCGCACGCCCCGCATCCTCTACAGGCTCGGCGTCGCCCAGGCACGCTCCGGCCAGCGCGACCTCGGCGACCAGAACAAGCGCCGCGCCATCCAAATGCTCCTCGACGAACTCGCCACCCTCGACAAAGAGCAGCGCGGCACCCCAGCCCACAAGGCCCAGCTCCTCCGCGACCTCGCCGGCCTCTACGCCGCCCAAAAGGACCACCAAAAAGCCCTCGACGCCGCCCAAAAAGCCCTCGCCCTCGCCCCAACCGACAAGCGGGCCGACTACCGCCTCACCCTCGCCTCCATCTACGACGACCTCAAGCGCTACGACGACAGCGAACGCATCCTCCTCGACACCCACAAGGCCGACCCCCAAAACCCAGCCGTCCTCAACCACCTCGGCTACTTCTACGCCGAGCGCGCCAAGAACCTCGACCAGGCCATCGCCCTGGTCAAAAAGGCCCTCCACTACGAACCCCTCAACGGCGCCTACCTCGACAGCCTCGCCTGGGCCTACTACCAACAAGGCAACCACCACGAAGCCGCAAAGCTCCTCGCCCGCGCACTCCAATACGAGGACGACGCCGTCATCCGCGACCACTACGGCGACGCACTCCACAAGCTCGGCAAGCTCCGCGAAGCACGCGAGGCCTGGACCCGCGCCCTCGCCCTCGACCCCGAAATCGAAGGCGTCGCCGAAAAACTCAAAGCCACCGAACCCAACAACACCCCCAACAACCCAAAGGCCAGCGAGAAGGGCGAAAAGCAATGAACCCGTTGCCCCAATTGCCCTGCTCGACCCAGGTCAAGAAACCTCCCCCGCGCGACTGGTCCCGCGCCAAGCTCCGGCGTCCCTGACGCCACCACCGCGCTGTTTCTCCTTTCCTCTCGCCTTACCTCCGGAGGTTTCAACCATGTCTGGCCACTCCCATTGGGCAACGATCAAACACAAGAAGGCCTCGACCGACGCCAAGAAGGGCAAGCTCTTCTCCAAGCTCGCCAAGGACATCATCATGGCCGCCCAATCGGGCGGCGGCGACCCAGAAGCCAACTACGCCCTCCGCTCCGCCATCGAAGCCGCCAAAGCCGCCAACGTCCCACGCGAAAACATCGAGCGCGCCATAAAGCGGGGCACCGGCGAGCTCCCAGGCGTCACCTACGAGCGCCTCACCTACGAGGGCTACGGCCCCCACGGCATCGCCATCGTCGTCGAAGTCCTCACCGACAACCGAAACCGCACCGCCGCTGAACTCCGCAAAATCTTCTCCACTCGCGGCGGAAAAATGGAAGGCTCCGTCGCCTGGATGTTCGAAGCCAAGGGCCTCATCACCGTCCCAGCCGACGCCATCAGCGAAGACGAGCTCATGGAACTAGCCCTCAACGCCGGCGCCGACGACATGGTGCGCACCAACGGCACCTACGAAATCACCACCGCCCCACAGGAGTTCCACAAGGTCAAGCAAGCCCTCGTCGAAAAGGGCCTCGCACTCGGCGTCGCCGAACTCACACGCCTCCCCCAAACCCTCATCAAGCTCGAAGGCGAATCCGCACGAAAAGCCCTCGCACTCCTCGAAGAACTCGAAGACCACGACGACGTCCAAAACGTCTACACCAACCTCGACGTCCCCGAGGAGATGGCCGCCGCCAAGGAATAGCCCCGAGCCCACAGCAGGTGTTCGATGTTCGGTTCTCCGCGCTTGAGCCCCGATCAGCGAACATCGCTCACCCAACACCGCTCCATGAGCATGCCCATCCGCGAGTCTGGCGGCTGTGTCCTCTGCCCGCGCTCCTGCGGCGCCAGCCGCGCCTCCGGCCAACTCGGCTACTGCCGCTCCGGCACCGACATCGCCGTCGGCGCCATCTGCCTCCATCGCGGTGAGGAACCCGTCCTCGGCGGACCCCACGGCATCGCAAACGTCTTCTTCACCCATTGCAACCTCCAATGCATCTACTGCCAGAACCACCAGATCAGCCGCAACCGCGGCCCAATCATCGAGCACCACCTCACACTGCCCGAGGCCGTCGCCCACATCGAGCGCCTGCTCAGCCGCGGCGCGCGAGCCGTCGGCTTCGTCTCCCCCTCCCACTGCATCCCCCAGATGAAAGCCATCATCGCCGCCCTCCGCCACAGGCAGCCCAAGCCAGTCTTCGTGATGAACACCAACGCCTACGACCGCCCCGAAACCCTCGCCACGCTGGAGGGCGAGATTGACGTCTACCTCCCCGACCTCAAATACATGGACGGCGAGCTAGCGGCCCGCTACTCCGACGCGCCCGACTACCCCCAGGTCGCCCCCGCCGCTCTCCGCGAAATGTTCCGACAGAAAGGCTCCCACCTCGCCCTCGACCCCGACGGAGGAGCGGCCACCAGCGGCCTCATCATCCGACACCTCGTCCTCCCAGGCCACGTCGAAAACTCCTTAGCCTGCCTCCGCTGGATCGCCGACACCCTCTCCACCGACCTCCACATCTCGCTGATGGCCCAGTACCGCCCCACCCCCGCCGTCGCCGGCCACCCCCAGCTCGGCCGCCGCGTCACCCCCGACGAATACCACCGCGTCATCCACGAGCTCGACCGCCTCGGCTTCTGGCGCGGCTGGACCCAGGACCTCGCCAGCCCCGACACCTACTACCCCGACTTCGCCGAATCCCACCCCTTCGCGCCCCCGGCCGCCCCAGGCCCCCGCACCGACGACGACCCGCACGACGCCGAGCTCGCGGCCACCGAAACCCCGCCTCCCCCCAAACCCACCGCCCAACCCCCAGCCAAACCCCACTGACGCGACCCCAGTCTCCCCCCGCCCTGAGCGAATCCGAAAAGCCCTTGACAAACACGAATGAGACGCCTACGATTCACCCGGCCGGCGAAAAGGAAGCCGGGAGCACCCCCCAGGGATAGCCGGCTAGGCTTTGACCCGGTCATCAGGAACTGTCGAGTCAAGCCAAAGTGTAGAATGTAGATCTGACCACAGGCTGACTGTGACCACAGGCTGACTGACCCTATGCTTCCAGCGGAATCCCGCGCTGAAGACCTGACGCTGCGAAGTGTCTCTGACCGAGCCAACTGTCTGCCAAGTGTCGCCCCGTCAAGTCTCAGCAAAGTTACGCAAACATGTTGACTATTCGCAACATTCTTGCGGCGCTTGTAACTGAGGGTCGCCCTAAGTTCTTCACCCCACAATACTTACCCTGCAAAGCTCCATGTTGCCGTATAGCAACGGTCACGTGCAGCCACATCCGCATGTCATTAGCGCTACAGGACTTATTGTGTTGCTTTCTGGCAACATGCCCATATGGGCACACGAGAACCGCACCCCGGGGCGATGGTGCTAGCAACCGCCGTAACTTCTTGCATGATTGAAACATGCAACCCCTTCTGCTTGCGGCCGGGCCGCCCTAATGACGCGCTGCCCGTGGGGGCCGTCACCGGCATCGCGCAGTGTAGGCAAGAGCCCAGCCAAGTCGCAAACTGTCCTGCATCAGCCAGATAGGGAGGGGCGTCCATATTGGCGACCCCGCGGTTCGCAGGCGGTACGCGGTTTGCAGGGGCGCTCAGCGTTGGGCTCTAAGGCGACCACATTAGAAAGGAGTGTGGACGTGCGTATGCCTCGGCTTGTGGTGATGTTGGTCCTTTGCGGCGCTTTTTCTGCCGCGAACGCAGCGATCATTGTGCCGGAGGCTGCCTCCCCTGACAACGTCGCACGATACGGCACAGCCTCTGCGTACGAAGGGGTGCTCGCGACCCCAGCATCTGCCGCCATCAACCTCCTGGCCGGGCTTCCCGATACCAACTGTGCAATGACGATAACCGGACTTTGGCTGGGGCTCCAGGTCGCTCTTGCTTCCCCTGCCGACCTTGTCAAGCTCAGCGCCCTTGTAGACCCTCCGGGGTCGGGAAACGACCCCTACAAGAACACGGACTCCGTTGAGTTCCTGATCAGCACTAACGGTGGATTAAGCTTCTTGTCGCTTGGAACGGTGACCTCGGGAACAGACTACGATGTTGAGGGGCACAGGAACTGGCTCATGAGCATCGAGGGATCGTATGCTGACGTCACGCATGTGCGGTATCGGTTCCACCAGGCAGACGACGGCTATGAGGGACAGCGCATATGGGAAGTCATGGCCATAACCGCGACGACTACCCTGATTCCGGAGCCCGGCTCGGCGGCTCTTCTGATTCTGGGTTCCCTGGTGGCCGGCCGGTGTCGCATCGCCTCTAGGCGCCGCAAGGCGGGGGCGGGAGGCTAGTCCCACATCTTCGCCGCCCGGACAGCAACACCAAGCACGCAAACGTGCTGGCAAACTGGGCAAACGTGCCTGTCACATTTGGAAGGTGTATCGTGCTAGTGGGCAAGAGGTTAGCACTACAACGCTGTATTCTCTTGCTCCAAAGCGGATAACTACTTGTCAGCACAGCAGATACGCCACACCTACATGTCACTCTGAGTCGAGCCCACCTCCCGGCGGGCGGAGCGAACAATCTCTTTGCGCGCGGAGCCCGTGGTTGAGGGCTACACTGCGTAACCGGACACAAGCCAAAGAAAGATTGGGGCGTAGTCGTTTCGGACGCCAGGTAGGGGCGGGTCCCCGTGCCCGCCCATCGGGCCCGCAGGTAGGGGCGGGTCCCCGTGCCCGCCCATCAGACCCGCAGGTAGGGGCGGGTCCCCGTGCCCGCCCACCTATGTTGTG
>Ga0209381_1001184_pt1 | contig 45497 bp, 38 predicted proteins | sample DewCreD2012metaG_FD_184111 | JGI IMG/M metagenome (GOLD analysis project Ga0209381, IMG submission 184111) | Hot spring sediment bacterial and archeal communities from British Columbia, Canada, to study Microbial Dark Matter (Phase II) - Dewar... ... | reverse complement strand
GGGAGCGAGGGGAGAACTTGGCCATTCCCTCCCGAAGGTTCCAATACCTTCGGGAGGGTAGGGGTCAGGCGCGGCGGCGGGGTGGGGCGTTACCCTCCCGAACGCATTGGAACGTTCGGGAGGGAGGGAGCGAGGGGAGAACTTGGCCATTCCCTCCCGAAGGTTCCAATACCTTCGGGAGGGTAGGGGTCAGGCGCGGCGGCGGGGTGGGGCGTTACCCTCCCGAACGCATTGGAACGTTCGGGAGGGAGGTGGGGACAATCTCGCCCTTACAGGGCTGATTCCCTTACAACCCCAGACCCAGCAGGGCTTCGCTTCGCTCCGCCCTGGGCTGTGATAGACCGCCCTTGCAGGGCTCCAAGCCATAAGACTAGCAAACTGGGGGCGTGTCAGGTGCTCAACCGATTGACAACTGTGGCCGCGGGAGTTAGACTCCCATCAGAGGAGTGCGTGATAGATGAGGCCGAAGATAGGGCTGATGCCGCGGTGCTACCTGACCCACATCGCGGAGGGGCGGATGGACCTCTTCGCGTGGCTCGATGCCGCCCAAGGCCTGGAGCCGGAGGGCCACGAGCTCCACGCCGCCTTCTTCCGCGGCAAGGGCCCCGACTACGTGGAAGCGGTCAGGCGCCGCGCGCAGGCGCTCGGCGCGCCCGTCGTGTCGCTGTGCTACGCGCCCGACTTCACCCAGCCCGACCCCGCGGCCCGCGGCGCCGAGGTGCGCGCCCAGCAGGAGGCCATCCGCCTGGCGGCCCGCCTGGGCGCCGGCCTGTGCCGCACCCTCTCCGGCCAACGCCGCGAGGGGTTGGACGTTGACGAGGCCATCGGCTGGGTCGTCGAGTGCATCGAGGCCAGTCTCCCCGTCGCCGAGGGCTGCGGCGTCAAGCTCGTCATCGAGAACCACTATAAGGACGCCTTCTGGACATATCCCGAGTTCGCCCAGCGGGCCGAGGTCTTCCTCCGCATCGTCGAGCGGGTCCGCTCCCCCCACTTCGGTGTGCAATATGACCCATCGAATGCCATCCTCGCGGGCGACGACCCGCTCGAGCTCCTTCACCGGGTGAAGGGGCGGCTGGTCTCCATGCACGCCAGCGACCGCTGGCTGGAGCCCGGGGCCTCCCTCGACGACCTGCGGCAGGCCGATGGCACCCTCGGCTACTCGCCCAAGCTGCGCCACGGGGAGATCGGCAAGGGGCTCAACGACTACCACGCCATCTTCGCCATCCTGCGCGAAGTCGCCTACGACGGCTGGATCACGGTCGAGGACGGCGACACGATGGAGTCTATGGCCAACTCTATCCGCTTCCTGAAGTCCATGCGGCGCCAGTACTTCGGTTAGCCGCAGTCGCTTTCCCGCCCCACCCTGCAAGACGCCATTGTCTGGCATAGCTGACGCGCCTAAGTCATTGTAGGCACAGAAGATGCGTCACACGCCTGGGCGCGCGCCGCCGAGCTGTCTGCAAATGGCGACGTCGCGCGCGCTGACCGTGGCTCTCTGGGCTCCAAGTTCCAACCTCTAAGTTCAAGCAAGGCTTAGGCCTAGAGCGGTTTCTCGCCAGACCCAGGTAGCGGTTGGGGGCGGCACGTGATTTGCTGGTAGAAACAAAGCCTAGTGTACATCGCGGTTCGGAGAAGCGCCATGAAGAGCAACAGAGGCTCATGTCCCCGCACCATCGCGTCAGCGGTCATCTTCTGCACGGCCCTCCTGCTTCCTCACACCCGCGCGACGGGTGGCCTCATGGCCTATTGGCCCCTCGATGAGGCCGCCGGCCAGACGGCTTTCGACTGGACCACAGTGAACAATGGCCAGCTCGGGAGCACGCCGGGCGCCGATGCCAACGACCCCCTCGTCAACCAGCCCGGCCGCGTGGGCACCGCTTACTCCTTCGACGGCACCAACGACTATGTGGAAGTGCCGGACCACGCGACCATCGGGGCAAACGTCCGCTCCGCCCTCACCCTCTCGATGTGGATCAACTCGGCCGTCGCGCTCTCCACCAACGGCAACACCTATCGCGCCCTGGAGAAGGGCGACGCCTACTTCTTCCTCCAGGGCGATGGCGGCGGCCTCGGCAGCGGCGGAATGAACTTCCTCATCAAGCAGGGCAACACCAACCGGGTGGTGGCCCTTGGCGAGAGCCTCCCCGCAGGCTCCTGGCAGCACCTGGTCGGCACCTACGACGCGGCAACCGGCCAGATGCGCATCTACCTCAACGGCGGCCTCAAAGGCAGCTTCACGGCGCCCGCCGTGCAGATTGACGACGATCACCTCCCCCTGCGGATCGGCTCCGACGACGCCGGCAAGTGGTTCAACGGCCGCATTGACGAGGTGGCCATCTACAACCACGTCCTCACCCCCTACCAGATCATCCACCTGGCCAAGGGCGGCTCGCCCACCGCGCTCCCAGCCACCCCACCGCCCCTCATCACCAGCGCCACCCGCTCCGGCGGCACAGACCCCGTCGAGCCCATCGTCATGAACTCCTTGCTCTCGGAGAATGCCCTAGCCTACGCCGACCGCACGCACGAGTGGAACGCCTTGCCCGCCGCCCACCCGGAGCTGGCCGGCGCCGACTACATCCGCATCGCCAACGACGACCGCGATGCGCCCAACTTCCGCATGAACGTCGGCCTCGCACGTCCCGCCACCGTCTACCTCTTCCGCGACAGCCGCCTCACCGGCACCGCCCTCGCCAACATGAACCAGTGGTTCAACGCCTACGGCTTCAAGAGCACCGGCCAGAGCATCTGGCTCGACGAGAACGGCGACGGCTCCAACAACACCGAGTTCTACGTCTTCCGCGGCAACTTCCCCGCCGGCAGCGTGGACCTCTTCGCGCAGAACACCCCCAGCGCCCTGGCCATCTACGGCGCCGCCGCCGTCGAACAGATGCCCCTCGCCTCCGCCCACGCCTACACCCCCGTCGGCACCAACAAGACCTTCATCGAGCTCGCCGGCCAGGCCGTCATCGAGGGCGAAAACTACTCCGCCCGCGCCCTCGTCGCCGGCGACACTGACGGCTGGTTCATCGTCCCCGACGAACGCCCCCCCGCCGGCCCCTTCGTCTCCAACGCACGCGACGGCAAATACGTCCAATCCCTCCCCGACGACCAGAGCGCCGGCGGCCCCACCATCCCCCCTTCCATCGAATACAAAGTCCAGATCAGCACCCCCGGCCAATACCGCCTCTACCTGCGCTGGGACGGCAACAACACCAACTCCACCACCCAAGGGCAGAGCGACTCGTTATTCGTGGACGTTGTGGAGCTCAAGGACGGCGCCGGCGGCAGCATCGCCGACTGGTATGAGCTCCAGCACGGGATTGACGGCAACTATAGCACGGACCCCTGGGATGGCACCGGCGGCTCCGAGCAGAACCAGGCCACGCCCTCCGACAACCCGATCGTCTGGACCATCCCTGCCCCGGGCATCTACACCGTCCGCGTGAGCCAGCGCGAGGACGGCGCCAACGTTGACGCCATCGTCTTCCAGCTCAGCAGCCTGGGCGCGCCCAGCGGCCTGGGACCCGCCCAGTCGGCCTTCAGCATCGCACCCTTCCGCGTCCTCGCCGCCTACTCCAAGCTCGGCGGCGACCCCGACGCCGTATACCCCGTGGCCATCGCCGGCGGCTTCGTCGAGGGCGCGCCCGCCTTCGTAGACGCCCCAGGCAACTGGACTGGCATCCCCACGTCCCTCCTGGGCGCAGACCTCGTTCGCACCGAGAGCCAGGACGCCGGCTACGGCTTCGTGGACTACTCCCTCATCCTCGACCACAACGCCTACCTCTACATCCTGCTCGACGACCGCTACATTGCCGGCCACGGCCTCCCGCAGTGGATGTTCGACCTCGGCTTCCAGGACACCAACCTCAATGTCCTCCTCGATGGCCAGACGCCCTTCTCGATCTTCCAGGCTGGGCTACTCGTCCCCGGCGGCGTGCCCATATCCTTCTACGGTCTCGGCTACGAACTCGTGCCCGCCTACAGCTTCTACGGCATCGTAGCGGCAGACATTGACCTGTTGATGATCCCCGAGCCGGCCACCCTCTCGCTCCTGGCCGCCGGCGCCCTGGGCCTGGCCCTCAAGAGCCGCCGCGGCCGAAGGCCCTGACCATCCTTGACCGCTGGGCCGGCTGGCGTTATACTATCCGCGGGAAATGTATAACGCACAGGAGAGACGCCATGCCCGTCGCCACCATCTCAGCAAAGGGCTGGGTCGTGATCCCGGCCGAATACCGCCACAAGTACGGCCTGCGGCCCGGAGACAAGGTCTCCATCGTGGACTACGGCGGCGTGCTCTCCATCCTGCCGGTCCCGCGCGACCCGATCGAGCATGCCCACGGGCTCCTCGCTGGCAGGCCGTCCCTCACCCGCGCGTTGCTGAAGGAACGCCAAGAGGAGTTCCAGCGTGAAGAGCAGCGGTGCGCCCGTGTTCGTTCTCGACAGCTTCGCTCTGCTGAGCATGCTCCAAAATGAGCTCGGCGCCCAGCGGGTGCGGGACATCCTGCGCGAGGCTGAGGCCGACCGGGCCGAGGTGTGGCTCTGTATCATCAACTACGGCGAGGTGCTCTACATCACCGAGCGTGAGCACGGCCTCAAGGCCACACAGGAGGCGGCACAGGCCATTGACTACCTGCCAGTTCAGATCGTGGAGGCCGACCGCAAGCTCACGTTCTCGGCAGCGCACATCAAGGCGACCCTTCCAGTCTCCTATGCCGACTCCTTCGCCATTGCTCTCGCGATTGAGAAGGGAGGCAAGGTGGTCACGGGCGACCCGGAGTTCCACAAGGCCGAGGCCCTGGTGGGCGTCGAGTGGATCCCTCAATGAGGCCCCGTCAGGCGCGACCATAGAAGGCGAGCACTCTGCGGCGAACGCCTTCGGCCTCGGCTTCGCCTCCCTCGGCCAGCTCTCGCATCAGATTCAGATAGGGCCTCAGGCCCGCCTCGTCGCGGAGCGCGCCCAGGCGCTCGAAGGCGTCCGAGCGCTCGTCCCACCGGAACGCCAAGCGGTGGCCGCCGCGCCCGTCGGCCTCGTGGAACGCGGCGACGCGCCGGCGAAGGCCCCGCGGGCCAGGCCGGACGTGGATGAAGAGGATGAGGCTGACGCGTCCCAGCGCCTCGCGGCTCACGCCCAGCGGCGGCGAGCCGAGGATGTCGGCCAGTTCCTCCAGCGTGTCGGCGTGGAGGCACGAGGCCACCCGTCGCGGCCCGCCGATGAGCGAGAGGAAGGCCGCCACGGCGCGGCCCCAGATGTAGCCATACCAGTGCCCCGAGCCGATCTCGTGCGCTAGGTAACACGTCGGCTCGGCCGCGGGGCGCGCCAGGCCGTCGGCGATCACTGTGGGATGGTCCACCGTCACAATGCGGACGCCTGGCGGCAGGAGCTGTAGGAGCGCGGCCATGAGGGTGGTCTTTCCCGCCCCGCCCGGCCGCGCGCCGGTCAGGAGCGAGGCGCCCTCGGCCAGCGCCCGCACCGCGCAGGCCGCCATCTCTACGCTCAGCGTCCCAGCCCGGATCAGGTCCACGATGCTCAGCGTGCGCCCGCCGCGCTGGTTGAGCATCTCGATCTGCTCGTGGTTGTGAAGCTCGATGTCCACAGTGGCCTCCTGCCCGTCAGGCTGCGGCCGCCCATCATAGGCAAAGCGGCCCCCGAAGACAAGCCCCGCGCCGCCTGTGATAGGACCTATGGGTCCTATAGATCCTATAGGTGCTATAGGCCATGTCGGGAGGGGCGGGCGCGGCTCCTTGAACGCCTCGGGGAAATCGGCTATACTCCGTGCCGCTGTGGACGTCGCGGCCGCCGTGTGGCACGGACGATGTCTCCCCATCATGGTGGGCGCCGGATGCGAAAGCTGCCTGGTCCGCGCATGCTATGGGTCCTCGGGGCCTGCGCGCTCAGCGGGGCGCTGCTGCGCCTCAGCTTTCCCGTGCCTGGCCTCTGGCCGCTGGCGTGGGTGGCCATGGCGCCCTGGCTCGTCGTGCTGCGGGAGGGGACGCGCCGCGAGACGCTCCTGGGCAGCGCGGTGGCGGGCCTCATCGCGGCAGGGCTGGGGCTGTCGTGGCAGTTCATCGTCACGAAGCTCGGCGGCGCCGGGCTCTCCATCTATGTCGCCCTCTACTTCCTGCTCTTCGCATCCTTGCTGCGGGCGGCAACAAGGCTGGTCCGCGTGCCCTTCGTCATCGCGGCGCCGGTTCTCTGGGTCGGCTGCGAGTACCTGCGGAGCTTTCTGATCACGGGCTTCCCGTGGCTCTTCGTCGGCCACACCCAGTTCCCGTTCAAGGCCGTCGTGCAGGTCGCGGACCTCTTTGGGCCCTACGCAGTGAGCTTCGTGGTGGTGGCGGCGAATGCGTTTGTAGCGGATGCAGCGGCGGCGTGGTGGCGCGGGGAGGCGACGTGGCGGCGCCTCGCGCCGGGCGGGGCCTTTGCGGCCGCGATGGCCGCTGGGGCTATCGCCTACGGCTCCTGGCGCCTGGCGAACCTGGAGGTGGCCGAAGGGCCGCGCGTCGGCATCGTCCAGGGCAACATCCCCCAGGAGATCAAGAACGAGCTGTCGCTGGAGAGCATCGCCCGCATCTTCGGCGAGCACAGGGACCTGACGCTCGAGCTCCTACGCAGCGCAGCAGGTCAGAAGCTCGACCTGGTGGTGTGGCCGGAGACGATGGTGCAGCTCCCGCTCAACCGCGGGGAGTACCCCGTAATCCGCCAGTTCCGCGAGGCCATCGGCGAACTCGTCGGGCTGCTCCAGTGCCCCATGCTCGTCGGCGCACACACCGAGTTCGGCGTGGACCGCGTCATCGAGGCCGAGGCCGACGGCACGGTGCGGGCCGTCACCGACGGCGAGATCACGACGGAGGATCGCGCCTACCTGCTCCCCCACTACACCGACCCCGAGACGGGCAAGGAGCCGACCCGTACGATCCTCGTCCGCGAGGGGCAGACGGTCCGCAGGGGCGACAAGCTCGCCACCTACGAGAGCCTGGTGCACAACAGCGCCTACCTCTTCCGCCCCAACGCCCCCCTCACGCCAGCCGACCGCTACGACAAGGTCCACCTCGTCCCCTTCGGCGAGTACGTGCCGCTGCGGACCATGCTCTTCTTCCTCCGCCAGGTGGTGCCCTACAGCAAGGGCTTCACACCGGGCGACGCGCCGAGGCCGATCGCCCTGGGCCAATGGCGCTTCGGCGTCCTCATCTGCTTCGAGAGCGCGTTCCCCGAACTCTCGCGCGGCTACGTCGCGCCGCGCGAGGGGCCGGGAGCGGACTTCCTCATCAACATCTCCAACGACGGCTGGTTCAGGGGCAGCCACGAGCTCGACCAACACCTGGCCATCTGCGGCTTCCGGGCCATCGAGAACCGCATCGGCGTTGTCCGAAGCGTCAACTCCGGCATCTCCGCCATCATTGACCCCGCAGGGCGGGTCCGCGAGATCGTCCGCGACGCCGCGGGCCGCACCAGGCTCGTCGCCGGCACCGCCATCGGCCGCGTCCCGGTCCGACGCGGCCTCACCTTCTACGCCCGCCGCGGCGACGCCTTTGCACGGGCCTGCCTCGCCCTCACCGCCCTCCTCCTCGGCGCTTCTCTCGCCGTCGCCATCGCGCGCCGAACCCAGCGCGCTCGTTGACTTCGCCCTCCGCGCCCCGTATAATCCGGGCAGGCGAACGCTTCTGGAACCCAAAGCGAGCGGCCGCGCTATGACCGACCGAGCGACCCACGACAAGATCGCGCGCCTCCAGGCCAACGTCGAGAGCGTCTTCATCGGCAAGCCCGAGGCCGTGCGCCTGGTGCTTGTCGGACTCTTTGCCGGCGGCCACGTGCTCATCGAGGACGTCCCTGGCGTCGGCAAGACCACCCTCGCACGCGCACTCGCACGCTCCATCCACAGCTCCTTCCGCCGAATACAGTTCACCCCTGACCTCTTGCCGACCGACATCCTCGGCGTCCCAATCTACAACGAGGCCGAGGATCGCTTCATCTTCAAGCCCGGACCGGTCTTCGCCAACGTCGTCCTCGCCGACGAGATCAACCGCACCACCCCCCGCACCCAGAGCAGCCTGCTGGAGGCGATGAACGAGGCCCAGGTCTCCGTGGACGGCGCCACCTATCCCCTCCCGCAGCCCTTCATGGTCCTCGCCACCCAGAACCCCCACGAGTTCGAGGGCACCTTTCCGCTCCCCGAATCCCAGCTCGACCGCTTCCTGATGCGCATCGAGATCGGCTACCCCAGCCGCGACGACGAGCGCCGCGTCCTGGCCACCCAGCGCCTCGCCAACCCCCTCGACGCCCTGGAGCCGGTGCTCACCGGCGACGAGGTCGTGGCCATCCAGGGCGTGGTCCGACAGGTCCGGGTAGACGACTCAATCGCCGACTACGTGCTCGAGCTGGTCGCGCGCACCCGCGCGGCGGAGGAGTTGGAGATCGGCGTCAGCCCGCGCGGCGGTCTGGCCCTCGCGCGGGCAGCCCAGGCCCTCGCACTGATAGAAGGGCGCGACTACGTGCTGCCCGACGACGTCAAGCGCCTGGCCGTCGCGGTCCTCGCCCACCGCGTCATCCGCCGGGGCGCGCTCGCCGCCAAGGGGAAGAGCGACCGCGACATCATCCGCCGCATCCTCGACTCCACGCCCGTCCCCCTCTGAGGCGTCCCCCGATGCCTCTCGCGCCCGCGCCTCTCCTCATCCTGCTGCGCCTGGCCCTCCCGCTCCCCACGGCCCTTCAGCTCCCCACGGCCATCCCGCTCCGCACGACCCTTCCGCTTCCCCTGGCCTTCACGCCCTGGCAACAGCTCGCTGCCGCGGTGGGCGGCGCCGCCGTCGCAGTCCTCATCGCTGTCCACCTCACCTCCGTCCTGCGCCGCGGCCCGAGGGCGAGCGTCGGCCAGCACATCACCCGCGCCGGCGCCGTCTACCTCCTCCTCACCCTCGCCGTCGCCATCGTCGCGCTCCACACCAAGATCAACTTCCTCGTCCTGCTCTTCGGCATGCTGCTCTCAGGCCTCGTCCTCTCGTTCATCCTTTCGCGGCTTGCCATGCGCAAGCTGGGTTTGGAGCGGGTGGTGCCCGAGGGCGTCCACGCGGGCACGCCCTTCACCATCGAGCTTCGCGTGGCCAACCGCAAGCGGCTGCTGGCGACCTACGGCTTGGCCGTGCGTGAATCGCTCCCTGCCGGCCTCAGCGCGGAGCGCGCCGGCGGCGTGGCCGTCGCCCTGAGGCCGGGCGAGGCCGCTTCCCTACCCTACCGCGCCACGGCGGTCCGCCGCGGGGTCTACCGCCTCACCTCGCTCGTCTACTCGACCCGGTTCCCCTTCGGGCTCTTTCACCAGGGCCGCGCCCGCGAGGCCCCCGCCGAGCTGGTCGTCTACCCACGCCTCGGCGAGGTCTCCACCGAGTTCCTCGGCCGCGCCCAGGCCCTCGCCCTCGCCCAGCGGCGCTCGCGCGCCGCCCTCGGCGACGAGGAGTTCCGCAACCTCCGCGACTACCGCCACGGCGACAACCCCCGCCGCATCCACTGGAAGTCCTCCGCCAAGCTCGGGCGCCCACTCGTCCGCGAGCTCGAGGCCGTCGCCTCCGAGCGCGTCTTCATCCTCCTCGACACCCGCGCCCCCGCCAGCGGCGACCCCGCCCTCGAGGCCGCCATCAGCTTCGCCGCCACCCTCGCCCGCGACCTCATGCTCCGCGGCTTCTTCGTCTCCCTCGCCGCCTACGCCCCAGAGCTGGTCGTCACCCCGCCCACCAAGGACCCGCCCGGCCTGCGCTCGCTCTACGAGACCCTCGCACGCCTCGAGCCCGCCCCGCGCCGAGCCCTCGTCGAACTTGTCGGCGAGACCCGTGTCCGCGCCGGCGAGCGCGTCCTCACCGTCGCCACCATCCTCCGCGCCGACGACGACGCCGCTTCCGCCATCGGCCTCCTCCGTGCCCACCAGCCCCGCGTCCTGCCCGTGGATGTCGCCGCCGAGTCCTTCCGCGAGCACTTCCTCCTTGCCTGAGCCGCTCCGCGGCTCAGTGGTCCGTCCGCTGGGCCGCTCCGGGGCTCAGCGGGCGGAACGTGCCCCTCGTTGTCCGGCACTTGCTTAGAGCCGGCAAATCGCGGACAATATGTGAGTTCCTTCGGGACGCCACTGGACACGTGACAGGAGAGAGTCAATGCGACACGTGATGATGGCGATGGCCGTGTTGGGCGCGCTGCTTCTGGCCGCCTGCGGCGAGAAGACCTCGAGCGAACGCGCCGTCGAACGCGCGGTGAACGAGGCGCTGCGCAAGGAGGGCCAGAAGGGCAAGTTCACCGTTTCTGGCGACAAGATGACCTTCAAGGACGAGGAGACGGGCGAGGAGGTCGTCGCCACAATCCCAAAGGGCGGCACCGGCGGGGAAGCCGAAGGAGAGGTGACCGTGAAGGGCGAGAAGGGCAAGGCGACCTGGCGCCTCTCGAAGGGCAAGGTGGCGGTGAAGGGGGAGGATGGCGAGGAGATCGAGGCGACCGCCGGCAGCGCGGCAGCCGTGCCGAAGGACTTCCCCAAAGATGTGCCCCTCTACCCCGGCGCGGCCCTGATCGCATCGCACAAACAGGGCAAGAGCTTCGCCCTGCACTTCCAGACAGCCGACGACCCAAAGAAGGCGGCGGCGACCTGCCGCAAGGCCTTCGAGGCCCAGGGCTGGACCGAGGAGGTGGCCATGGACACGCCGAGCGGCGTGGTGTGCAGCTTCAAGAAGGGCGAGCGTGAAGCGTCGCTCATGGTCTCAAAGGCAGGGGAAGACAAGACGCTCGTGCAGATCACGACCAAAGGCGAAGAGTAGCTTTGCAGCGGCGCGACCGCCCACCCCCGACGGCGGCCGCCGCCCCAGGGGTGTCCCCCCTCGCTCTGCTGAACCTGTTTTTCCCATTGACTCCCCTTATCACAGGGGTTATACTTTGAGTGACCGGGGGCTTCTCTTGCGGCGTGCTTGCGCCGGCCGTGAGGGGGGTGAAGGAGGCTTCAGATGGCCAAGTGGTTTGCTCTCGCGGCGCTCATTGCCACGTGCCTTGTTGTGCCTGCCCCAGCGGGCCAAGCGGCTGGGGCTGACGACAACTCGCTCGAGGCGATCACCCAGCGGCTCGCCGCCGCTCGCATCGAGAGCGTCGAGGTGGAGAAGCAGGACGCCGACAAGGTGCTCGACCTGGTTCGCGACGCCGCCAGGGTCAACATCGTCGTCGAGGCCGATGCCCGCAAGGTCCTCGAGGCCAAAACCGTCACCCTCAAGCTCAAAGCCGTCTCCGCCCTCTCCGTCCTCCAACACGTCCTGCGGCAGGTTGGCCTTGTGACGAGTTATGCAGACGAGGCCCTGGTGGTGACGACGCCCGAGGCGGCCCAGCCGCACCCGCAGGTGACGATCTATGACATCCGCGACATCACCCTCGCGCCCAAGGGCTCGCGCCTGCCCCCCGCCCTCTTCGGCTCTCAGCTCGACCCGCTCTACTACTACTGGATGCGCTCCCACGTCATGCCCGTCGCCGGCGCCGGGCCTTTCCTCGACCCCTTCTGGGAGATCGAGCTTCTGGACAAGTATCCCCCCGACCACATCGGCGACGTCATCGCCCGCACCTTTCAGCAGCGGTTCAAGGACACGGGCGTCCAGGTGAGCTACTACGACGGGTACCTCGTGGTCGTAGAGCAGCCCAAGGCCCCCCGTGTGCCGCCGCTGCCTCCGAAGCCTGCCGACACACTGCCGCCTCAGAAGTGACCGCTTTGCATGATGCCCATCAAGCTCGGTGTCGTCTTCTGGGTGGCGCTCCCATCGCTCATAGCCGCGCGGGCCGCCGCTCCGCCGTCCGCAGATGAGGCCGCCCAGGTTGAGCGCGACTGGCGCATGCAGGACGGCATCGGCTCGGAGCGAAAGCCCACCACCTATGCCGCCGCAATCGAGCTGACGCTTCAGCGCGGCGAAGCGCTGCTCGCACACCTGGCGGCGACGGGCGCCCCCCTCACAAACGAGCCGGCCACCTGGCAGGCCCTCCGCGGGCAGTGGGAGCGCCTTGCCACTGACCCGAAGGCCCATGATGCCCAGTGGGAGGACCTCTGGCGCCGCGTGCATCAGGCACGCCGCCGCATCGTCTTCGCCAGTCCCCTTGCCAAGACAGGGCCAATCCTCTTCGTCAAGCAGGTGCCCAGCGTCTTCAGCCACCAGCTCACCCAGTACTATGGCGCATGCGCCAAGCCCGGCGGCGGGGTGTTCGTCCTTGACAAGCCCGGCGAATCCGCGGCCGCACGCGAGCTCACGGCGGGCAAGCTGCCCCTGGGCAGCTATCAGACCCCCGACGTCTCCTATGACGGCAAGCGGGTGCTCTTCGCCTACTGCGAGACGCCCACGTCGCCCCCCAACCGCACGACCCACCTCGACCGCTTCTACCACATCTACGAGATGAACAGCGATGGCACCGGGCTGCGACAGCTCACGAGGGGGCCGTTCGACGACTTCTCGCCCCGCTACCTGCCCGACGGCCGCATCATCTTCATCTCCACCCGCAGAGGCGGATTCCATCGCTGCGGGGCCGGGCCGTGTCCCGTCTACACCCTCGCCCTGATGAACGCCGACGGCTCAGACCCGCGCCCCGTCTCTTACCACGAGACCCACGAATGGGACCCCTCCGTGCTCAACGACGGCCGCATCATCTACACCCGCTGGGACTACGTTGACCGCAACGCGGTCTTCTACCAGCAGCTCTGGAGCGTTCGCCCCGACGGCTCGGACCCTCGCATCTTCTACGGCAACAACACCTGGAACCCCGTGGGCGTGTGGGAGGCGCGGGCCATCCCAGGCTCCAGCCGCGTCATGGCCACCGCCGCCGCACACCACGCCATGACCGCAGGCTCCATCATCCTCCTCGACGTGGCGAAGGGAGTTGACTACCTCGACCCAATCACGCGGCTGACGCCCGACGCGCTCTTCCCCGAAAGCGAGGCGCCCGTCTCCAACGGCGCCAAGGGCTTCTGGCACGCCCCCGCAGGCGTCGCCAAGCGCCCCGCGACCCCGCCCGAACAAGAGCGCTGGCCCGGCCACTGCTACCGCAGCCCCTGGCCGCTGTCGGAGAAGTTCTTCCTCGCCGCGTACAGCTACCAGGCCCTCATCGGCGAGCCGAACGCCAATCCGCCGAACATGTTCGGCCTCTACCTCGTGGACGCCTTTGGGAACAAAGAGCTTCTCCACCGCGACCCCAACATCTCCAGCATCTGGCCCGTTCCGTTGCGGCCGCGCCCGATGCCGCGCGCCATCCCGCCAGCCGCCGAGGCCGCCGAGAAGCCCGAAGGCACATACTTCCTCCAGGACGTCTACGCCAGCTCACCCCCGCTGCCAAAGGAGCGGGTGACGCGCCTGCGAATCGTCCAGGTCCTACCCAAGACCACGCCCCACATCAACCACCCCCCGGTCGGCCTGCCCAACGCCTCGCCCGGGAAGCAGGTGCTCGGCACGGTGCCCGTCGAGGCCGACGGCTCGGCGTACTTCCGCGCCCCGGCCGGCATCGCCCTCGCCTTCCAGGCCCTCGACGAGCGCGGCATGGCCGTCCAGGTCATGCGCAGCGTCAGCTATCTCCAGCCGGGCGAGAACGCCTCGTGCGTGGGCTGCCACGAGCCGCGCTCCGCCCCGCCCACGACCCCCCTCCCTCTCAGGGAGGGGGCGGGGGGAGGTTTGGGCCGCGCGAACGGGGCTATCACCCTCACCCTGCCCTCTCCCTACAAGGGCCAGGCGGGGGCCGCCAAGGCCCTCTTGCGCCCGCCCTCCGCCATCGAGCCAGGGCCAGACGGCTCGAAGCCCCTGAGCTATCCCATCCTCGTTCAGCCCGTCCTCGACAAGCACTGCGTCGCCTGCCACAGCAATGAGAAGCCCGAGGGCAAGGTCGTCCTCACCGGCGAGCCCGAGGGTCACTACACCAAGTCTTACAACGCCCTTGCCCGCCGCGTCTCCTATGCGGCCTGGGGCGCGCCGAGGGGCAACTGCGAGCCGCTGGCCAAGCCCGATTTCTTCGGCGCACGCGGCAGCCCTGCCACCAAGACCTTCACCGAAGCGCACTACAATGTCAAACTCAGCCCCGCGGAGTGGGAGCGGGTAGTGACCTGGATGGACGCCAACGCCCTCTTCTACGGCACCTTCGACCCCGCCGACCAAACCCGCCAGCTCCGCGGCGAGCGGATCAAGGGGCCGGCGCTCGAGTAGGTGTTCCGCAACTCCTATAGGACGTATAGGTCCTATAGGTCCTATCAGGAGATGGCCAATGCCCATTCGCAAGGCCTTGTGCCTCCTCGCACTCTCTGCCCCGCTTGCATGGGCCGCGGAACTCGACTACGCCTACTTCCTCCGCACCCTCACCGACCTCGACCGCCTGACCATCCTCGACGAGGGGGTGACGTGCAGGCAGTTCTCCAGCTACGACCGCGCCTCGAAGTACGACGAGAAGACCGGGCAATACCTCAACTGGGGCGCGAATGGCGACTGCGGCCAGTACATCCGCACCGAGCCCGACGGCGAGGCGGTGATGGCCGAGATGGACGGCCCCGGCTGCATCGTCCGCATCTGGTCGGCCAATCCCCAGGGCAAGATTCGCTTCTACCTCGACGGCGACGCCAAGCCGACCTATGAGTGGAACTTCGCCGACCTCTTCCACGACAAGGTGCCGCCCTTCAAGCCCCCCGTCGCGGGCATGGACGGAGCCGGCGCCAACATCTATCTGCCCATCCCCTACGCCAAGAGCTGCAAGGTCACGGCCGAAAAAGCCCACAACCAGTACTACCACATCGGCTACAAGACCTTCCCCAAGGCCACCGCCGTCCAGACCTTCAGGCTCCCCCTCTCGGAAGCGGAGGGCAAGCTCTTGGACGAGGCGCTCGCGGCGTGGAAAAACTGCGGCGCGGCCGGAGAGGCCGCTAAGGCCCCCACCCGCGAATTGCCCCCGGGCCAGCCCGTCGTGCTGGCGGACCTCGACGGCCCGGCCACCATCGTCCACCTAAAGGCCAACCTCATCAGCGACGAGCGCTATGCCCTCCGCCGCGTGCTGATACGCATGTATTGGGACGGCGAGGAGAAGCCGAGCGTGGAGTGCCCCCTCGGCGACTTCTTCGGCACAGGCTTCTTCGCCAACCCCTACAAGTCGCTGCCGCTGGGCATGGGGCCTGAAGGCGGCTACTGCCTCTGGCGCATGCCCTTCGCCAAGAAGGCCAGGCTGGAGGCCACTAACGATGGCAAGGCCACGGCCAAACTGGAGTACGCCATCACAACACGCCCGGGCGAGTTGAGGCCCAACACCGCTTACTTCCACGCCAAGTGGCGCCGCGAAGACCCCTGCAAGACCTTCGACTATCCCATCCTGGAGTGCGAAGGCAAGGGACGCTACGTCGGGTGCATGCTGAACGTGGACAACCCCGACCCTGGCTGGTGGGGCGAGGGCGACGAAAAGGTCTACGTGGACGGCGAGAAGTTCCCCTCGACCTTCGGGACAGGCTCAGAGGATTATTTCGGCGATGCCTGGGGCTTCCGCCACTTCATTCGCCCCTTCCACGGCAACACCCTCGGCCAGGGGCCGGGCTTCTCCAACAAGTGGAGCGTCTATCGCTGGCACATCAGCGACGACATTCCCTTCGAGAAGTCCTTCCGCATCACCATCGAAAACTACGGGAAGGACAAGGACTACAGCTCCGTGGCCTACTGGTATCAGGCGGAGCCGCACAAGGACTTCTTCACCAGCGTCCCCGTCGAGGCGCGGCTGCCGAGGCCGAAGGCCATCCCCGGCGTCGTTGAGGCGGAGAGCCTCAAGCTCACCGGCGTGGACACCGTGGACGATGTGGACAGAATGGACGAGTTCAGTCGCGGCAAGGCCGTTGTCTTCAGGGGCAAGGCAGGGCAGGTCTTCGAGCTCCCCGTGCCCGTTGCCCAGGACGACGTCTATGCCATCTCGCTCCACGGCGCGCGGGGCGAGGCACACGCCCCCTTCGAGCTGATGGTCGGCGACAAGGCCGTGGGCAAGGGCGACAACGCCTTCGCCCAGTCGTCCCTCTTCCGCGTCGGCAAGGCGCGCCTCGCCACAGGCGAGGCCAAGCTCACCCTCAAGTTCGCCGCCGACGGCGGGCTCGTCCTCGACGCCCTCCAGCTCGAGCCGAGCCGCAAGGAACGCGATGCGCTGGAGGCCGAATCGCTCCCCGTCGGGGCCGCGACCGGCCCGAAGCCGACCATCGAGGACGTTCGCCTACCCTGGAGCGGCGACAGCCAGCTACTGTTCCCCGCCACCGAGGCGGGCCAGTCGCTCGTCCTTGCCCTGCCCATCAAGGCCGCCGGCCGCCACGTCCTCGCCGCACGCTTCAGCCGCGGGCCGAACTACGGCCAGGTCCAGCCATTCGCCGGCGACAAGCCCATCGGCGAGGCGGTGGACTGCTTTGCCCCCAAACCCGAGCTCGGCCCCGTCCTCTCCCTCGGCAAGGTCGAGCTAAGCCCCGAGGCCAACGCTGTCACCTTCAAGGTCATGGGCAAGAGCGACAAGTCCAAGGGCTTCCGCATCGGCATTGACTTTCTGCGCCTCGGCCGCATCATCGTTGAGAACGCCATCGAGGCCGAAAGACTCCCCGTCGTCGCCTCCGAGGGCGGCCGGGCCGACACCCAGCACATGGGCCCCTTCGGCGCCAACAACTGGAGCGGCGACGCCCAGCTCTTCTTCACACCAAAGGACAAGGGCGCCTTCGTCACCGTCGAGCTAACCGTCCCCAAGGACGGCCGCTACGAGCTCGACCTCTACTACACCAAGGCGATTGACTACGGCATCGTCCAGCTCCACCTCGACGGCAAGCCGCTCGGGAAGCCCTTCGACGGCTTCAACCGCGGCGTCATCCCCAGCGGCAAGGTGAGCTACGGCGCCGTCGAGCTCAAGGCCGGCAAGCACGCCCTCAAGTTCGAGGTCACAGGCAAGAACGACGCCTCGACCGGCTTCTACGCCGGGATTGACTGCCTCACCATCAGCCCAGCCAAGTAGAGGGTTCTGCGCGCAGGTATGCACGGCTTAGGGTTGCCTTGCCCACCCCGCGCAGGCCGCGCGCGTGCTAGGCTTTTGAGCCGGTGAGGAGGAGGGCCTTGGTGATGTAGCGCTGGGCGAGAAAGAAGAGAAGGACAAGCGGGAACAGGGCGACGACGCTGGCGGCCATGAGGTAGTGGACAAACGACCCGCCCTCGACCTGCTGATACATCCGCAACCCCAGGGCAATCGGATACCGCTCATAGTCGGAGAGGTAGATCAGCGGCCCCATAAACTCCTTCCAGTGCCCGATGAAGCTCATGATGGCCACCGTGACGAGGATGGGCTTGGCAAGCGGCAGGAAGATGCGCCAGTAGATCTGGAACTCGCTCGCGCCGTCAATGCGGGCGGCATCCTCCAGCTCGCGTGGGATGCCCTTGAAGAACTGGCGGAACAGGAAAATGAAGAACGCCCCTCCGCCCAGCCACGACGGCACGATGAGCGGCTTGTAGGTGTTTACCCACCCCAGGTTCTTGAAGATCAGGTAGTGGGGGATGAGCAGCACCTGGCCGGGCAGCATCATCGTGGCGAGGAGGCAGACGAACCAGAACTCGCGCCACTTCCAGCGGAGCCGGGCGAAGGCGTAGCCGACGAGCGAGGCCGATACGACCTGGCCGACCATCGAGCCGAGAGTGATGACGAAGGTGTTGGCGATGAACTGCGCGAATGGGAGTTTCGCCAGGGCCTCGGGGTAGTTCTGCCACCGCAGGGGCCAGTGGAAAAACGTCGGCGGGAAGCGATAGACCTCGGCCAGCGGCTTGAACGACGCGCCAAAGGCCCAGACCACGGGAAAGAGGAACGATATGGATAGCGCGACGGCCAAGACATAGAGGGACGCCTTGAACGCGAAGCGGCGGACCTTGTAGTGGAGGGCTGTCTTGGTCAACCTTTGTCGCCTCTGCCAAGACCCGAAATGCGTACTCGCTGGTCGGTAACCAGAGAAGAGTAAGCCTGGCTCTTTGCCGTCCTATTACGGACCACGCATCACGGTCTCCCCGCTCCTGCCGCCGCGCGAATGCGCTTGACCGCTTCCAGGAGGCGCCCGAGCTCGCGGATGGGCAGGGAGTTGGCCGCGTCGCTCTTGGCGCGCGACGGGTCCACCGCCACCTCGACGAAGAGGCCGTCAATCCCCACCGCCGCCGCTGCTCGAGCGAGCACGGCCACAAACTCCCGCTGCCCGCCGGAGTGGGTCCCCGCGCCGCCGGGCAGTTGAACGCTATGGGTGGCGTCGAAGACGACCGGCCAGCCGAGGCGCCGCATTATGGCCAGCGCCCGCATGTCCACGACCAGATTGTGGTAGCCGAACGACGCCCCGCGCTCGGTGAGGAACAGCTTGCGGCCGCCAGCGGCGACCGCTTTCTCGACGGCGTGGGCCATGTCCTCGGGGGCCATGAACTGCCCCTTCTTGAGGTTCACCACGCGGCCCGTCCGCGCGGCGGCCTGGATGAGGTCGGTCTGGCGGCACAGGAAGGCGGGCACCTGGAGCACGTCGGCCACGGCGGCGGCGGGCTCGGCCTGATGCGTCTCGTGGATGTCGGTGAGAATCGGCACGGAGTGGGCGGCCTTGACCTCGGCCAGGATCGCCAGCCCACGCTCCAGGCCGGGACCGCGATAGGAGCCTACCGAGCTGCGGTTGGCCTTGTCGAACGACGCCTTGAAGACCAGCGGCAGCCCTGCCTCGGCGGCGATGCCCTTGAGCCGCGAGGCCAGCAGGTGGCACTGCCGCGGCGACTCGATGACGCACGGCCCGGCGATCAGGAGCAGCGGAGCATCGCCCCCCAGCGTCACCCCCGGCGTGATGGCTATCTTGCGGCACGTCATTCCGGCTTCCAATCGGCAATCGGCGAGCGGCAATTGGTGATCGGTAATCGGTAATCGGCAATCGGCAATCGGAGGTCGTGCTAAAGCCCGGCCTTCACGATGTCGTGGACTCTGAGGAGCCCCAGCGCCCGCCCCTGGTCGTCCACCACGGGCAGCACCATGATCTGGCTCGGGCGGTCCTCCATCAGGTGCAGGGCGTCAATCGCCATGGTGCCGACGCGGACGGCGATGGGCTTGCGCGTCATCAGGTCGCTGGCGCGGAGCTGGAGCAGGTTGTCGTGCTTCTGAAGGCCGCGCCGCAGGTCGCCATCGGTGATGATCCCCACCAGGCGCCCGTCGGCGTCCACCACGTTCACCGCCCCGAGCGCCTTGCTGGTCATCTCGACCACCACCTCGCGCATCGGCGTGTCGGGCCGCACGGTCGGGTGCTCTCCGCCGCCGTGCATGAGGTGCTCGACCTTTACGGTGAGGCGGCGGCCGAGGGCGCCGCCGGGGTGCGAGAGGGCGAACTGCTCGGGCGTGAGCTGCTTGTGGGCGGCGACGACCACCGCCAGCGCATCGCCGAGGGCCTGGGCCGCGATGGCGCTCGCCGTCGGCGCAAGGTTCAGCGGGTCCGCCTCGCGCTCCACACTACAGTCGAGCACCACGTCGGCGGCTTGGGCGATGCGCGATTCGGCGGCCCCGGTGAGCGCGATGACCTTGGGGCCGATCTGCTCGATGGAGGGGAGCAGCCGCACGATCTCGTCGCTCTCCCCGCTCTTGCTGATCAGGATGAGCACGTCCTCGGCAAAGACCATGCCCAGGTCGCCGTGGAGCGCCTCGCCGGCGTGGAGGAAGACCGCGGGCGTGCCCGTGCTGGAGAGCGTCGCGGCCAGCTTCCGCGCCGCCATCCCCGACTTGCCGACCCCACAGACCACGACCTTGCCCGCGCACTCGGCGATCATCCGGGCCGCCAGCACAAAGGGCTCGCCCAGCCGCTCGCACACCCCGCGCAGGGCCGCTATCTCCAGCTCCAGCACTGCGCGGGCCTGCGACAACACCTCGTCGGCTCTCATCGGCGTGTCGGCCATGCTGCCTCCTCGCCCGCCGATTATAGCCACGGACACCCAGGTGTCAAATGATACGACTAACAGGTCCTATTCCGGGCGGGCGCACCCGCCCGGCCTTCGCCGTATCTCCACCCCGGCGAGCTGCTCCTCCAGCGTCACGAGCGCCGAGGTGTCGAGGTCGCCCTTGCCGGCCGTCTTGAGGGCGGCGTAGAACTCGGTGACGAGGCTGGTAACGGGGAGCGGCACGCCGAGGCGCTTGCCCGCCTCGGTCGCAATCACCAGGTCCTTGTATTGGAGCCTGGCCATGAAGCCGGGCCGGAAGTCGCCGTCGAGCAGCCTGGGCGTCCGCACCTCCAGCGCCCAGCAGCGCGCGGCGCCGGCCGAAACCGCCTCGAGCATCTTCGCGGGATCAACCCCGGCCTTGGCGCCCAGGGCCATCCCCTCCGCTATCGCCTGCCAGGTGATGGAGCAGATGATCTGATTGCAGGCTTTGGTGAACTGCCCTGCCCCGCTCGCCCCCACGTGCACGACCTTCTTACCCACGGCCTCGAGCACGGGCATCGCGCGCGCCAGTGCCTCGGCGCTGCCGCCGACCATGATGACGAGCGTGCCCGCAATGGCGCCCTGCTGCCCGCCGCTCACTGGCGCGTCGAGGAGGTCCACGCCCCGCCGCTCGCAGTCGGCCGCGAGCTCCTGGGCCGCCAGCGGGGCGATGGTGCTGTGGTCCACGACGATCAGCCCGCGCCGAGCCCCGTCGAGCAAACCGTTCGCCCCCGAGACCACCTCGCGTACGTCGGGCGTGTCGGGCAGACAGGTCACGACCAGCTCCGTCGCGGCGGCGACGTCGCTTGGCGTGCCCACCACGGTCGCCCCTGCCGTCCGAAGCTCCTCCACCGCCTGCCTCGCATGGCCGCCGACTACGGTGAGCTCGAACCCCGCCTTCATGAGGTTCCGGGCCATCGGCAGGCCCATGATGCCCAGCCCAATGAAGCCGATCTTCCTCATTCCAGTCTCCTAGGTTCGGTCATCGCCCTCGGATCGAGGACGCGGTCGAGTTGCTCGGCGCTCATCAGCCCCCTTGCGAGCACGACTTCGCGGATGGGCTTGCCCGTGGCAATGGCCTCCTTGACGACTTCGGCGGCGGCTCGGTAGCCGATGTGGGGGTTGAGGGCGGTGGCGAGCCCGAGCGTCCGCTCGGCATAGGCCCGGCACCGCTCGGCGTCGGCCTCAATCCCCGCTACGCACCGGGCCGCGAAGACGTTCACCGCGTTCGTCAGAATCAGCAGCGCGTCGAGCAGCTTGTAGGCGATGACGGGCATCATCACGTTTAGCTCGAGCTGCCCCGCCTGCGCCGCGGTGGCGATGGCGAGGTCGTCCCCCAGCACTGCGAAGCAGACCATGTTGAGCATCTCGGGGATGCTGGGGTTCACCTTGCCGGGCATGATGGAGGAGCCTGGCTGTGCGGAGGGCAGGCGGATTTCGGCGAGGCCGCTGGTCGGCCCGGAGGCCATGAGGCGCAAGTCGTTGGCGATGCGGATGAGCTCGATGGCCAGCCCGCGCAGGGCGGCGGAGAGCGCCACGACCGGCCCCTGGCTCTGCATCGCCTCGAAGCGGTCGGGCGCGGGGCGCAGGTCCAGCCCCGTGAGCTGGCACAGGTAGGCCACAACGCGGGCGGCGTAGTCCGGATGCGTGTTCAGCCCGGTGCCTGTGGCCGAGCCGCCGATGCCCAACTCGCAACAGGCGTCGCCTGCGCGCTCGATGACGCGGGCGCACTTGGCCACCGCCGCGGCGTAGGCTCCGAACTCCTGCCCAAGCCGCACCGGCACGGCGTCCTGGAGATGGGTTCGCCCGGCCTTGATGACGCCATCGAATGCCTCGGCCCTGCTGCGGAGCGCCGCCACCAGGTGGTCGAGTGCGGGCATCAGGTCGCGGAGCATCAGGAGCGCCGCCAGGCGGGTCGCCGTCGGAATGACGTCGTTGGTGGACTGGCCCGCGTTGACGTGGTCGTTGGGATGAATGACCGAGTAGTCCCCGCGCTTCCCGCCCAGGGCCTCAATGGCGATATTCGCCAGCACCTCGTTGACGTTCATGTGGAACGACGTGCCGGCGCCGGAGTTGAAGACGTCAACCACGAATTGGTCGGCGAACTCGCCGGCGAGGACGCGCCCGGCGGCGGCGGCGATGGCCAGCGCACGCCGTTCGTCGAGCTGCCCGAGGTCGCGGTTGGCCAGGGCCGCGGCCTTCTTGATGTAGGCGCACGCCAGCACGAAGTGCCGCGGATGCCTTAGCCCGCTGATGGGGTAGTTCTCGACGGCCCGCTGCGTCTGCGCGCCATAGTAGGCCGAAGCGGGCACTCGGACCTCGCCGAGCGAATCCCTCTCAACGCGATAGTCGCCCATGCATCACCTCCGCAAGCCTGGGAGCCGGCCCCAAAGCGTGGGAGCTGGCCCCAAACACAAAGGCGTCCCGCACGGTCGGGGTGCGGGACGCCTTGGGGATGTCTGCGGCAATCGGGGGCAGAGCTATCTCCCCCTCCGTCGGCGCAGGAGCAGCCCCAGCCCGCCAAGCGCCATCACCGTCAGGGTCGCGGGCTCGGGCGCGATCGTGCCGAAATACTCCAGCTCCGAAAGGCCGAGCACGTTCCCCGTCCCATACGACGTCGCCTCGAAACGGATGTAGGAGTAGGGCACAGTCTGGACGGGGAAGTCCACCCCCGCATCATACTGGAGCACCTTGAGCTCCACCGACCCCCCGCCGAGCGTGAACGGGCTCGTCCCGTCGTTGCTGTAGGTGAAAATGGGTGTGAAGGTGACGTTGTCGTTGGAGCCGAGGATGCGCCAGATGTCTGGGTCACGCTGGGTGCCAGAGTCGTTGTCGGCAGCGATGGTGAAGCGAGTGATGATGTACTGGCCGTCGAGGCGGACGGTGATGAGCTGCGTGCCGCCGTTGCAGCAGTATTTGGCCTCGCCGCCGCCCACCTTGTTGTCGAAGAGGTCGAGCGCGCCCTCGGACCTGCCGCCCTGTGGGGGCGAAGTGGTGAAGTAGTTCTCATTGCTCGCGAACGCCTGGAGCCAGTTGTAGCCCACCCCATAGTAGGGCGGGGTCTGGACGCTGTCGTTGATGTTGTTCTCGGGGTCGGTCAGGTCCCCACCGATGAGGGCGCCCGTGCCATAGCCGCGAACGGTGACGGCCTCCGCCTGGGGAAGCATCGCCGACACGGCCACCAGAAGGGCCAAGAGTGCGAGCGATGAACGCATAGGGATGCTCCGGAGTGCAGGCGCGACGTCCGTGACACGTCTCAATGATAGCGCATGCCGCGCCCGCGCGTCAAGCGCTTTTCGGCCTGACGCGACCCCGGTTTCGCTCTTCGACCTACCCTGAGCCCCAACGGGGCGCAACACCGCCGGCCACCGAAACGCGGGCCGCCTGGGCCATTGCCGAGGCCGACACCGGACAGAGGATCAGTGTGTGTGCAAGGATTTGATCCTCTGTGCCAATTTTTGGCACGCTCCCTAAGCTACAGCTCCGCAAGCACTTGTGAACTGGGCGCGTCCCCAGAGAACAGGGGATCACTGGCCTCCGCCTCACAAGTTGATCCTCTGTCAAGGGGCTGTTGCATGGCGTGGGACGCCGTGCTGGTGACGGGCGTCGGCCTCTCGGAGTGCGGCGACTTGTCGCCGCTCTTCACAGGGAACCACCCGAAAGTGGGGTCGCGTCAGCTTTTCGGCCCGCCGCGCGCCAGCCGCCGCAGCTTGCCCAGGTTCGCGGCGTCGCAGTCGTCGCGCTCGGCGTCGCTCTTAGGCGTCTCGATGAGCTTGGGCACCTCGGCGAAGCGTGAATCGCGCAGCAGGGAGCGAAACGCGGCCAGCCCGAGCTTGCCGCGGCCGATGTGGGCGTGGCGGTCCACACGGCTGCCCAGCTCGCGCCTGGAGTCGTTGAGGTGGATGGCGTGGATGCGGTCAAGGCCGATGACGCGGTCGAACTCCGCCATGACCGCCTGGTAGCCCCCCTCGCCCCGAAGGTCATAGCCGGAGGCGAAGACGTGGCAGGTGTCGAAGCACACGCCCAGCCGCTCGGGCCGCCCGAGCGCGTCGAGCAGCCACGCGAGCTGCTCGAAGCGATAGCCGAGCGACGTGCCCTGCCCCGCCGTCGTCTCCAGGAGCAGCCCAACGGGCAGGCCACTCGTCGCGTCGAGCGCGCGAGCCGCCAGCTCGACCACCTGGCGAAGCCCTCGCTCCTCGCCCGCCCCCTGGTGGCAGCCTGGGTGGAGCACGACCCATCGCAGCCCGAGCGCCGCAGCCCGCTGGAACTCCATCACAAGCCCCTCGAGCGACAGGCGTGCGACCCGTTCGTCGCGGCTCGCCAGGTCAATCAGGTAGTTAGCGTGGGCCACCATCGGCCCGATGCCGGAGGCGGCCCAGGCCGCCCGGAACCGCTCGCACTCCTCCTCAGCGAGGGGCGCGGCACGCCACTGGACGTTGTTCCGCGTGAACAGTTGGAGCGCGGTGCAGCCGAGCGCAACCCCGCGCTCGATGGCGCGATGGAGGCCCCCCTGGATGGACATGTGTGCGCCGAGCAGCAAACGCCCCACGCGCGTCTCCGATGGGTCCGCAGCCCGCGGCATTATAGGCGATTGGGGCCGCCCACGCCATCGGCGAGCAAGGCAGTTTGACATCGCGCCCAAGGCCCCCTATCATTATTGAGGTATGGGCATGGACGCTCCCCGCCGGCCTCGGAGGCACGCCTTGAGCGAGGGTGAGACGCCATCGGACGAAGGCATCGCCTCCAGCCTCCTGCGACGCCTCCGCCGCAAGTTGCGGCACGCGGCCAACCGCTTCCGCGGCATCCATCGCGCCCCGCGCGGCACCGACTGGGTCGGCTATGAGACCCTCATCAGGTTCATCCGCGCCCACGACATCCTGGCGGCTGAAGGCGACCTCGTGGAGATCGGCACCTTCCTCGGCGGCGGCGCCTACAAGCTCTCGCGCTTCCTCGAAAGCAAGGGCAGCACCAAGCTGCTCTTCGTGGTGGACATCTTCGACCCCGACTTCGACGAGACCGTGGACCCCGACGGCACGACGATGGCGCAGCTCTACCGCAAGGCCCTCCGACGCTACGGCGGAAAGTCCCAATACGAGGTCTTCCGCTCCGTCACCAGGTCCTGCCAAAACATCGTGGTCATCAAGGGCGACTCGATGACGGTGGACATCCCAGCCCCCCGCCTCTGCTTCGGCTTCATTGACGGCAACCACCAGCCCGGCTATGTGGAGAGCGACTTCTACCTCGTCTGGCGCAAGCTCGCGCCGGGCGGGGCAGTGGCCTTCCACGACTACCGCTGGAACCTCCCCGCGACGACCGCCAAGATTGACGAGCTTGTGGCCCGTCACGCCGCCGAGATCCGCGCCACCCACCACGACGCCAAGAAGCACATCCTCTTCGTCACCCGCCGCTAGCGTCCAACGTCAAGTTGGCCCCTCCGGCAGATTCTTCCCTCCGTTTCACCCCGCTCAGAAAGACAACCGCCGGCCGGCGGCGCGGTGCAACGGACGTTGTTCTGCCTGAAAAGGACCACGCCCAAGTCATAACTAGCCGCCTGCCCGCCTGGCGTCTCGCCCACCCTCGTGGGAGAAGCACCTCTCTAGCACCACAACGCTGTATTCTCTTCCTCCAAAGGCCATACTACCTGTCAACACAGCAGATGCGCCACAGCCACATGTCATTTTGAGCGCAGCCCGCCTCCCGGCACCCATATGTCATTCTGAGCGGAGCCCGCCTCCCGGCGGGCGGAGCGAAGAATCTCCCCGCGCGGTCAGCCCCTGATTGAGGGCTGGCCTCTGTGCCCGGACGCAAGCTAAGGCAGATTCTTCGCTTCGGCCGCCCAGAGGGGGCCTACGCTCAGAATGACAGCTCTTTGGGGCTTGCGCAGGGGAGAGTAGCGTTGTCGCTCTAGGCCCAGGTGCCGGCCGGTCCTCGTTTCGCACCGCCCCTGGTGGGGAATGAGGTTCAGCGGTATGCCTGGGGCACGTAAGCGGGGCAGCGCTTGTCGGCGAAGACGGGCTTGAGGCGCGCGAAGCGCTGGATGCCGCGCACGAGCGGCACGCTCGCCCAGTCGTCCCCGATGAGCGGGCGGGCGTAGGCCAGGAAATCGTCCGTCACGTCCACGCGGCTTGGGGCGATCCAGCTCTTGGGGAAGGCGCGCTCGGAGTTAGCCACCTTCACGAGCTCCACCTTGTCGTAGGCCACGCTGTAGATGGGGCCGGGCCGTCGGAGGATGGTGGACATCCAGCCGGTGCCCTCGTCCTTGGCGACAAGGACGGCTTTCTGGCCGACACGGTATGCCTCGTCGAGGTCCACGGTGGAGGCGTAGACGGCGGTGTCGCGCTGGTCGCAGCCGGGCACCTGGCCGCGGGCCGCGCCGCGGGCCGCGAGGCCCACCTTGTTGAGGTAGGTCACCACGATCTGCGCGGCAGTGGTCTCGCTGGCGGAGAACTGCGTGTGGCCGAAGGAGTCCTTTGTCGCCCCGATGTCGCCCACGTCGAGCCCCTCGCTGACGATCACGACCACGCAGCCGCGCGCCTTGAGCGCGTCGTTCACGCGGTCGGCCAGCTCGGGCAGCGTGACGCCGGCCTCGGGCAGGTAGATTTGGAGCGACGCCTCGCGCCGCGGGTCGGCCAGGCGCGCTGCGGCAGGGATGAAGCCGATCTTCCGCCCCATCGCCTGGAGCACCAGCACGGGGTCCGAGGGCGAGGAGCCGCGGTTCTCCTCGATGGCGTTCTGCACGATACACGCCCAGTAGCGGGCCACGGAGCCGTAGCCGGGCGTGTGGTCAATGAGCTTGAACTCGCTGTCGCCCACGTCGTTGTCAATCGTCTTCGGCACGCCGACGGCGATGAGGTCGAGGCCGCGGGCGGCGGCGAGCTGGCTCACCTTGTTCGCCGTGTCCATCGAGTCGTTGCCGCCGTTGTAGAAGAAGTAGCGGATGCCGTGCGCCCTGAAGACGGCGATGATGCGTTCGAAGTCCTCGGTCTGCTTGTCCTTGAGCTTGTAACGGCAGGTGCCGATGGCCCCCGCGGCGGGGGTGGTGCGCAGGAGGGCGATCTCCTCGTCCGGCTGCGAGCTCAGATTGAGCAGGTCCTCGGTGAGCACCCCTTCGATGCCGTGCCAGGCGGCGTAGACGGTGCCGAACGTGTCGGGGAAGGCCCGACAGGTGTCAAGCACGCCGCGGAGCGAGTTGTTGATGACGGGCGACGGCCCGCCCGACTGGGCGACGACCACGTTATTGGCCCTCGGCATGGCGGCTCCTTCCGTCCTATGAAACCCCTGTAAGTTGGTCCTGTGGGATCCCCGGTTGATCTGCGGTAATTCTAGCGATTGGGCGGGGACAGTCAAGGCGGGGACGGGCGATAGCGCTGCTGCCAGAGCTCTGGGTCATATTTGGCTCGGCGGTTGGGGCAGGCCTCGCGCGGGCAGAGCTGGCAGCTCTCGAAGCGGCGCTCGGTGGGGAAGATGACGCCGGAGACGCTCTTGAGGGGCACCATGAGAAAGCTGTCGTTCAGCTCGACGCCGATGAGCTTGCTGGCGTCGCCCAAGAGCGAAAAGAGCGGTTTCTGCTCCGAGAGCGGCCAGTCGTCGAGCGATCCGGGGTTCATCACAGCGGTCTTGCCCAGGGCGTATCGTCGCCTGATGTGCTTGCGTAGGAAGCCGATGGCGGCCGCGAGGGCCCGCACCATCACGGTGTCGAGGGCGAAGCTCAGCACCAGGTCGTCGAGCGAAGCGGCGAAGTCGGCGAGCTCGCGCCCGCACGTTGCCACGAAGGGAAAGACCCGCCCCGCCCCATCGAGGTTCATGCGGAGCACGCGGCTGGTGAAGGTCGCTCCGCCGAACTCAACAGTGTCTTCGCCCTTCTTCTCAATGAAGCACAGGTCGTAGACCGCCTTGGGCCTGGCGACCGCTTGGGCGGCCTTGAGCACGCGGCGGACCTCGCGCGCCCGCTCGCCCCGCGCGGGGAGACGCAGGCCATTGAGCACGGCCGCGGCATCAACGTGAAAGGGAATATCTTGAAGGACTTCCATTGCTCTTCCGTGCGCCAAACCTCACTCGATGGAACCTATGGGTCCTATGGGTCCCATCGAGGCCACCTGGCTACCTGACCCTCGGCACGGAGCCGTCGGCCAGGCGATAGAGCATTTCGCCCGCTTTGGGCACGAGGAGAATCCCCTCGTCCTCCCGCTCGCGCCAGTCGGCGGGGTTGACGGTCGCGGGGTCGCGGTAGTCGAGGTTCACTTTGTGGCAGCGCGCCTCGGGGATCGCGGTGGCGAGGACGACGTTGACTCGCGGCTTCTCGACGCCGCCCTCGAACGTGCCGATGCCTTTGACGTGGGTGGAGTGGGCCATGACGCCACGCGGCACGTCGCGGAACCGCTCCATCTGCTTCAGGAAGTAGTCGCGGCAGTGGTAGCCGATGCGGTCGAGCACGCGGCCGTGGGTGTAGGAAATCTCGTGCACGTGGGGAGCCAGGATGATCAGTTCGCCGCCATCGGCCACGACGGGCTCCAGCTTGTACATGCACTTGCCAGCCGTCCAGACGTCGTCGTACATCTTCGGGGCGATGGAGAGGACGCGGCGGAAGGGCCTGGGCTTGTAGACGATGTGAATCCTGGCTGAGAGGTCAGCGGCGGCCGAATAGGCCTCCTCGGGCGTGCCGATGAAGAGGCCCTTGAGGTCCTGGAAGAGCACGACGAGGCTGAAGCAGAAGCGCGGCACGGGGATCATCGAGGCCGCGCGGTCCACAACCTTGCGGACAGGCGTCCACTTCGTGCCGTTGATCACGGGGTTGGTGATCACAGCGCCGAGCCAGTGGAAGAAGTTGATGATCTCGGCGCCCGCGATGCCGGGGAAGAGATACTTATTGCCGCCGGAGAAGCCCACGACCTCGTGGGGGAACGTCGGGCCGCAGATGATGAGCTGGTCATAGCCGAAGATCAGCTTGTTGAGGGCGACGGGCACGTCCTCGCGCATCAGGCCGTCCGAGATGGCCTCGATCTCGTCGGCGGAGATGACGCCGATCTTGCGGAGGGCGTCGGGGCGGTCCCACTCGTGGTTGAACACCTGCACATCGGCGTACTTCGCCGCCCGCTCCTCCGGCGTGAGGCCGAGGAGGGCGTTGATCTTCTCATCCGACATCGCCGGATGGGTGCCCAGGGCGATCAAGAAGTCCAGCCTCTTCGCCTTCGGGCGAATCAACTCGCACAGGAGACGGAAGAAGAACGGCAGCGGGCACGACCGCGTGCTGTCGGGGATGATGACCAGCACTCGCCTGCCGCGCAGCTCGACCTGCTCAAGCCCCTTGGCGGCCAGCTCGCGCGCCTCCGCCTCAGAGAGCTGGCCATGCTCACATCCCTTGCCAATCACCATTGCGGTCGCTCCAACAGCGCTCCTCCATCCTGTTTCGATCGTATCAGGTTCCCGGGCAGCCGGCAAGCCGGAAACCGATGCCCGCGAGCTTCTGCCTGAGGCCATCGCCCGCGCCGTGAAGGACAATGGCGGTGTTCTGGAACTCGCGGCGCTCGGGATAGACCTTGCGCAGGCGGTCGAACCAGGCGCCGCGCTCGGCGGCGGGCGCGGGCGATTGGCGCAGTGCGCGGTCGTCCGCCTCGATGTCGTAGACGGTCAGCACCGCGTCGCGTAGGACATCTTCGTCGGACCGACCGGCGCACTGGATCTCGAGTCGCGGGTGGCCGGGCGGGGGCATGATGGCGGAAGGGTTCCACGTGGGCTTCACGCCGACGATCTCGCACGCGGCGCGGTAGATCATCTCGGTGGCCGCCACCTTGCCGTCGAAGGAGTAGCCCGCGATGTGCGGGGTGCCGATGGCCGCCATCGCCAAGAGGTCGGGGTCGAAGGCCGGCTCGGTCTCCCACACGTCGAGCACTGCGCCGGCGATGCGGCGCTCGGCCAGGGCCGCCTTCAGCGCCCGCTCGTCCACCACCGGGCCACGCGAGCTGTTGAGGACGTACGCCGACGGCTTCAAGCGAGAGAAGAAAGCGGCGTGGGCCATGTGATAGGTCGCGTCCTCGCCATCCCGCGTGAGCGGGACGTGGAACGTGATGAAGTCGGCATCCAGTAGCGCGTCGAGAGGCAGGAAGCGCTCATCGCCGGTCGCACGGGCCAAGGGTGGGTCGTTCTGAAGCACTCGCATGCCGAGCGCTTCGGCCTTCTTCACCACGCGGCTGCCAACGTTCCCGACGCCAACCACCCCAAGGGTTTTTCCTTCGAGCGCGAAACCGCCGCGCCTGGCGAGCACGAGCAATGCGGCGACAATGTACTCCGCCACGGAGTTTGCGTTGGACCCGGGCGCGCTTGCGAAAGCGATCCCGGCCCGCCTCAGATAGTCGAGGTCCACGTGGTCGAAGCCGATGGTGGCGGTGCCGACGAATCGCACGCGCGAACCCTCCAGCAGCTCGCGGTTGATCCTCGTCACCGAGCGGCAGAAGAAAAGGTCGGCCTCGCGCACAATCTCGCGGGTCACGTCGCGGCCCGCCACCAGCGTCACATCGCCCAGCGTCGCGCAAGCCTCTTTGACAAACGGAATGTTCTCATCAGCCACGATCTTGAGTGCCATGTGCTCCTCCTTGGGACGAGATAGCTTATGGCACCTGCGGAGCCAAGTCAAGCTGGGGGTGACGGGAGGCGCTTGAGTTGTGGGCAACTCCTCCCTCCCCCGCGACTTGCCCACAACGCAACCGCCTCACACACTGGAGAATAGAGATGCGGCACTATCCTGTCAATAGTAGTCTCCTCCAAATTCGACCAAGAGAGGCTTCCCACAACAGACAACAGAAGCAGCCTTTACCGGGGCTCACCCACCTGCGTTTGACTCCTGACGCAGTTAGCCGACAATGGAGATTATGAGCAAGTTGAGGCACAAGCAGGAACGGGAGCTGCGCGAGCTCTTCGGGGAGCGTCTGTCGTTGGGCGCGGCGGAACGGCGGCTGTATGGACACGACATCGCCGCGCTGCCCAGCCTGCTGCGCCCGCTTATAGGGAGCTGCGTCCCGGACGCCGTTGTGCAGCCGGCTTCGGAGGACGAGCTGTGCGCGCTGGCGAAGTGGGCGTCGGCCAGCCGCGTGCCGCTCACACCGCGGGGGAAGGCGACGTCCGGCTACGGGGGCGTGTTGCCGGTCCGTGGCGGGGTGGTTGTGGACTTCCACCGCCTCAACAAGGTTCTGGGGATGGACTCGGCTGCGATGACGGTCAGCGTGGAGGCAGGCGTTATCTGGGAACGCCTGGATGAGCGCCTTGCGGGGTCGGGTCTGGCCCTGCGCCTGTATCCGACAAGTTTCCCTGCCTCGACAGTGGGCGGCTGGCTGGCGCAGGGTGGGGCGGGGATCGGCTCGTTTGAGATGGGCTGGTTCCGCGACCACGTGCTGAGCGCCAGGGTGGTGCTGCCCAGTGGCGAGGTGCGCGAGTTCGCGGGCGAGGAGTTGGCCGTGATTGCCGACGCCGAGGGGACGACCGGGCTGATCGCCGCTGTGACCCTCCGCGTGCAGCGGCGGGAGGAGGTTCAGGTGGCGGCGGTGGGCTCACCCGATGCCCACGCGCTTCAGCGTCTGGCCGAGGCCCTGGTGCGCGAGCGGCTGCCCATATGGTCGCTCGTGTTCATCAATCCGCAGATGGCAGAGCTGAAGAACCGCTCGCCGCTGCCCATGCGCCGCGGCCAACCACCGCCCGAGCGTGTGCTGCTGCCCGGCGCCTACATCACAACGCTGGCTTTCCGCGGGTGCGACCGGACCGAGGTGATGGCTGCGCTGCCCAGGCTAGCGGCGTCGTGCGACTCGGAGCTGCTGAGCGAACGCGTCGCGCGCCACGAGTGGGAGCATCGGTCCCGCCTGATGACGATCAAGCGCCTTGGCCCAAGCCTTGTGCCCACCGAGGTGGTGGTGCCGCTGCGGGTGCTGGGCGAGGTGATGGCGGAGATCGAGCGGAAGGTTCAGCAACCGCTGTTGGAGGAGGGGCTGGTCATCCGCGACGGCGTCCGGGGTGAGCCCGAGGCGGTGCTTCTGGGCTTCATCCCGAGCGACCAGCGGAAGTTCCACTACAACCTGGTCTTCAGCCTGGTTCTGACGATGATGAAGATAGCCGAGGCCCACGGCGGGCGTCCCTACACGACGGGCCTCTACTTCGCCTCCAAGGCCAAGCAGGTCCTCGGGCCGGAGCGCCTCCGCCGGCTGAAGGCATTCAAGGCGCAGGTTGACCCGCGGGGGGTCCTCAATCCGCGGAAAGTCTTCGGCAACGGCCTGCTGGGCGTGGCGCTTCGTGCGGCGAGCGCGGTCGAGCGCGTGCTGCGCCCCTTCGGCAACTACGTGACCACCCAGGTCGGCGAGCGCCCCTCAGCTCCGGTTCGCGGCATCCCCGCCGACATCGCCTGGTACGCCTACAGTTGCTCCCAGTGTGGCTACTGCACAGAGGTCTGTCCACAGTTCCGCGCCTTGGGCTGGGAGAGCGCCTCGCCGCGCGGAAAGTGGTATTGGCTCCGGGAGCACATGGCCGGTCGCCAGGAATGGGACTCGCAGATGGTCACCTCGATCCTCGCCTGCACCACGTGCGAGGCCTGCGACCGCGCCTGCTCGGCCGTGCTGCCTGTCGAGGAGTCGTGGATGAAGATGCGCTCCGTGCTGGTCACAGAGCAGGGGTGGGACACGTTCCCGCTCTTCGAGGCGATGGCCGACTCGCTGCGCCGCGAGGGCAATTGCTGGCTGCGCCCACGCGCCGAGCGCACGGCCTGGATGCCCCCCGACCTGCGGGCCGCCCACGGCCCGGGCCGCCGCGCCGAAGTCCTTTACCTCACCGGTTGCACGGCTTGCTATGTCGAGCGCGATATATGCCTCGGCACGGCCTATCTCCTCGATGCCGCGGACGTGCCGTTCGCGGTCCTGGGCGAACTCGAGAACTGCTGCGGCATGCCGATGCTGATGGCAGGCAAGACCGACCTGTTCGTCGAAAACCTGCGGCACAACATCCGGTCCGTGCGCGAGGCCGGCGCGCGCGAACTGATTCTGTCCTGCCCGGCCTGCTATCTGATGTGGCGGCACACCTATCCGCAGTGGGCGAGCAGGCTCGGCATCACCCTCGACCTCCAGGTGCACCACTACACGCAACTGGTCGCCGAGACGATTCAGACGGGCAAGCTCGCTTTCCCAGCAAGCGGGAGCGCGCGGCGCAAGGTCACTTGGCACGACGCCTGCCACCTGGGCCGGGCCTCAGGCATCTTCGAGCCGCCGCGGACCCTCATCCGAGCCGTCCCGGGCGTCGAGTTGGTGGAACTCGCCCATCACCGCGACGCATCGCGCTGCTGCGGCGGCGGCGTGACACTCGTTCGTGACCCCACGGTGGCCTTCACCCTCGCCCGCGAGGTGCTCGACGAGGCGCGCGCGACCGGCGCAGCAACGCTGCTGTCGGCCTGCCCTTGCTGCGAACTCCAGTTCCGCCTCGCCGCCGACGATCGCATCGAGGTGATGGACCTTGCCCACTTCGCCGCCGCGGCCCTCGGCCACGCCATGCCCGACGTGAGCGCCGACGTGCGCGGCCTCTGGGCCGAGTTGGCGGGCCGGCTTGCAATCGGCACCTCGCGGTCGCAACCACAACCGTGAAGAGGCGTGAGCGCCAGCCGCGCGCCCGCCTGCCTGCTGAGATGGCTGCCCCGCCTCACTAAGCTTCGAGGCGCTTCTTGACCATGGCCAGGTACGACTCGGCATAGGGCCTGCCGACCAGCTTCTTGCAGTCGGCGAACATCTTGCAGCCCGTGCCGCAGTAGTCAATCTGCTTCTTGGCGGCGCACTGGAGCACCGGGCAGGGCTTCATCTTCAGCATCTCTTCCGATGCGTCCTTGCCCGTGGAGCATCCCTTGCACTTGCCGGCCTTCATCAGCGGGCAGACGCCACACGCCAACCCGCAGGCCGCCACCATCGGCTTCTCTTGAGCCGAGGCAGAGGAACTGGCCAGCACACCCGCCCCAGCGATGGCGGCGCCTGTGATCAGGAAGCCGCGGCGCGATTCGTCCATGCAACCTATCCTTTCACCTCCGATGGTTCCGGAACCCTGCCACTCGGGACGGCTCCGCGCGCGAGACGAGCCGTCCAACGTCACAGCAGCTCGCCACGGGGGCCCCCGCGCTCTCATTGTCATGGAAGCCTCCTTGCGGGTTCTTCCGGCTCGGTCAGTGGTCGCACACGTTCTCGCCGGTGGCAAGCGCGCCATCGAGGTAGGCGCGCACGATGCGGGCCGGCTCGTCAGGCTGGGCGCCCACGACGACCTCGATGCCGAGCTGGGCGAAGAACTGCTGAGCGCGCTGGCCCATGCCGCCGGCGATGATGACAGTGACGCCCTGTTGGTGCAGCCAGCGCGGCAGCACGCCCGGCTCGTGGGGCGGCGGTGTCAGCGCCTCGCTGGACTTCACGGCACCGTTCTCCACGGTCACGATGGTGAACGTCTCGCAATGCCCAAAGTGCGGGCAGAGCTTCCCATTCGCCGTCGGAATCGCGATCTTCATCTCTTCAGCTCCTTGTGCAGCGGGCCTCACGGGGTCAGCAGGTAGTCGGCAATCGCGCGGTATAGCGTGCTCACCGCCAGGATGGCGCAGTGTCGGCCATCCTCGGGCAGGCATTCCTCGGAATCAATGATGTCCCTCGGGCTGATCGCCAGGGCGTCGAGCAGGGTCTTACCCTTGGCCCGCTTAGCCACAGCGTGGCCACACAGGCGCGTGTGCTCGCAGCCATCGGTGTAGTACTTGACGTCGGTGATCACCCCGTCGTCAATGACGAGGTAGAACTCGATCTCGTCGCCGCACAGACCCCGTATGGAGGCGGCGCTGCTGGGGTCGTTGAGCCGTCCGAAGAAGGGGTCGTCAGGCGCAGGAGGCGCGACGCTCGGCTTCCGTGCGGACGTGAGGTCAGCGTGCATGGCGTTGCTCCTCGAGCCTCTGTCGGATAGTTGCTGCGATCTGTGCAAAGGCCATCGCGCTGGCGGTGTCGGCGTAGTGGGTGACGACGGGCCGGCCCGCGTCGCCCGACTCCACTACCGCGGTGTCAATCGGGATACGACCGAGGAAGGGGGCGCCCATGTCGGCCGCCATGCGCTCGCCGCCGCCCGACTTGAACAGGTCGGTGGTCTTGCCACAGTGGGGGCAGACGAAGCCGCTCATGTTCTCTACCACGCCCAGCACGGGCATCTTGAGCTGGCGGCAGAAGGTGATGCACTTCCGCACGTCAGTGACCGCCACATCCTGCGGCGTAGTGACGACCACCGCACCGTCGGCCTCAGGCATGAGCTGGCAGATGCTCAGCGGCTCGTCGCCCGTGCCCGGCGGGGAGTCCACGACCAGGTAGTCGAGCTCGCCCCACTCCACATCGCGCAGGAACTGCCGGATGACGCCCATCTTGAGCGGCCCGCGCCAGATCACCGCGTCGTCGGCATTTCGCAGCAGAAAGCCGATAGAGACGACCTTCAGCACCCCCCTCCCTGCAATGGAGAGGGCCGGGTGAGGGTGGGGCTCCGGGGCAGCCACTGGCGCCCGCCCCTCCCCTCTCGCTGAGAGGGAGTGGAGTTCAACGGCGACGGGCTCCATCGCGTTGTGGCCGAGGTCAAGCGTGCGGCCCTCCAGGTGGAGCAGCTTGGGGATGCTGGGGCCGTGGAGGTCAATGTCGAGCAGCCCGGTGCGAAGGCCCGCCGCTGCGAAGGCCGCGGCCAGGTTGGCCGCCACGGTGCTCTTGCCCACGCCGCCCTTGCCGCTGAGAACCAGCAGCTTGTGGCGGATCTTGCACAGCCGCTCCGCAAGGGCCTGTCGTTCCAGGAAGTCCTCGATCGACTCGTCTCCGCGCGGCTCCTTCGCCGAGCAGGTCTCCGAGTCGCACGTCTTGCAGCCCGATTCCCTGGCCATTCTCATCCTTCCGCAAGGGTGTTCCATACTGTGCGAAGTGCCCGAGCGGCCGGGCCATCGTCGTGCTCGACCAGCGGCACGCCCTGGACGATCGAGCGGGACACGGCGTCGTCGTAGGGAATGCGCCCCACGACGCGGCAGCCGGCTGCCGCGCTCTCCGCCTCGATTTGGCGCGTCAACGCCTCGTTGATGTCCCACTTGTTCACGCACACGAGCGTTGGGATGCGGAAGCCTGCGGCGAGGCGCGCCACCCGCTCCAGGTCGCTCCTGCCGCTCAGGGTCGGCTCCGCGACGATGAGCACGGCGTCGGCCCCCGCCAGCGAGGCAATCACGGGGCAGCCGATGCCCGGCGAGCCGTCAATCAGGAGCCACTGCGCGCCGCTTTCCGCGGCGATCTCCGCTGCCCGATTGCGCACGAGTGTAACCAGCTTCCCAGAGTTCTCCTGCGCCACGCCCAGCCTCGCGTGCACGAGTGGGCCGAACCGCGTGTCGGAGACGAACCACCGCCCGGCCACGACCCGCCGCATCGTGATGGCCTGGGCCGGGCAAACGAAGGAGCAGAGGGCACAGCCCTCGCAGGCAATAGCGTCGAGCACGGGCACCGAGCCGTCAGCGGTCTCCAGGGCATTGAACGCGCACTTCTCCACGCACAGGCCGCAGCCTGTGCAAAGCGCCCCATCGAAAACTGGCCTCAGCGGCCCGGTGAAGTCCTCCGCGTGGCGAACCGCTGGTGAGAGAAGGAGATGCAGGTCGGCGGCATCCACATCGCAATCGGCCAGGACCGGCCGCTCGGCGAGAGCGGCAAACGAGCCCACCACGGTCGTCTTGCCCGTGCCCCCCTTGCCGCTGATGACCACGAGCTGCTTCATCGGCGCGCCAACCCCTGGAGCGAGCGGCCCAGCTCCGCGAACTTCGCCCGGTACGCCGGGAACGCCGCCACCAGTGGCTCGCCGCGCGAGTAGGCCTCGGCGATGCGGCGGTCGAACGGGACTTCGAGCAGGAGAGGGAGGCCGCGCGAGCGGCAGAAGCCCCTCACGCGGCCATCCCCGATCCCGGCCCGATTCACCACGACCGCGGCCACCCGGCCCATGGCCGCAGCCATGTCCGCTGCAAGCTCCAGGTCGTTCAGCCCGAACGGCGTCGGCTCGGTCACCAGCACCACCACGTCGGCATCCTTGACTGATTCAACCACGGGGCACGAGGTGCCCGGCGGAGCGTCCAGCACCGTGAAGTCCGCCTCGCGGGCCTGCCGCTTCACGGCGCGGATGAGAGGAACCGACATGGCCTCCCCCACACGGAGCCATCCGTGGTGGAAGCCAACACATCGCACCTGCCCTTCGGCCCCCTCGAGACGGGTCGGGCGGGCCGATGCCCAGCCGCTCTCCACAGTCCCAATCTCCCGGCCTGTTGCCGAGATCGCTTGCTCGGGGCAGAGCACCCAACATCCCGTGCATCCGTGACAGAGCTCGGGGAACGTCAGAACCGAGTCCTTGAGCACGGCGATGGCCTTGAACTGGCAGACCTCCGCACAGCGGCCGCAGCGCGTGCACCTGTCCTCGTCCACCTGCGGCACGGGCATCTCCACCTTTTCACGCCGCTCGATGGTCGGCTTGAGAAACAGGTGGGCGTTCGGCTCCTCCACGTCACAGTCAAGGAACTCCACCGAGCCGGCGTCGGCCAGCACGAGGGCCAGACTCGTGGCCACGGTGGTCTTGCCGGTCCCGCCCTTGCCGCTGGCGATTGCGACTCTCAAGCGCGTTCTCACAGCCCAATACCGGAGTGAGCGTCCACTGACGCCTGCGCTGCCGGCTGAAGCGTTCCGCTCAGAAACCTCTCGATAGCCTCGCGGACCGAGCCGCTGACGTCTGTGTAGACGGCGACCTTCCCGGCGGCCAGGGTGCGGAAGGCCTTCGGGCCGCAGTTGCCCGTCAGCACGGCCTGCGCGCCGGCGTTGACCACCGCAGTGGCGGCCTGGATGCCCGCGCCCTGCGCCGCGGCGAGGTTCTGGGCATTGTCCAGGACGGACCACTGGCCCGACTCGGTGTCGTAGATGACGAAGGACCTGGCGCGTCCGAAGCGCGGGTCCACGGGCGCATCGAGATCGGTTCCGCTCGTCGTGATGGCGATCTTCATCCGCTTCTCCTGGCGAGGTAGGGACTACGGGGGGCAGCGCGTCCCCGGTGCCGCCGCCCCCGCGTAGCCTGGCGGGTGTGCGCCGCCTCAGTCCTTCGTCTTGGCCGCTTCCAACTCATCGAGCCGCTTGCGGATCGCGTCGAGCTGGCCCTGGAGCAACTCAGCCTGGCGCCTGAGAGCATCGGCCTCCTGCTGGGGTTCGGGCGTGGGCAGCACCCGCGGCCACCGCGCGCGTGCCCAGAAGCCGCGGCCGCCCCCGAAGCACCGCCCACGGCCCCCGCCACGCGGCAGGCCCCCTCGCCCGATGCCATAAACCACTCCCGGAGGCGCCCCCACGGGTGCGACTCCTGCGGCCGGCGGGCACCAGCCAAAGCCGCCCCCCGTCCGAGGTCCCTGCCCAAGCGGCCCCGTTCCGTCGTATCCTGGCATTGTCTGTCTCCTTTCTAACGTTCGCGCGTCATCCGAGTTCCACACTGGGGGCAACTTAGCCCCGAGCATGGGACGCCTGGCTGATGGGGCACCTTCTCGCCACAGCTCGGGCAGACGCACATGCCCCCCGGCCCGGCAGCGAAGCCGCCCATCCGCCCGCGTCCCCCGCCCGCTCCACGGCCGCCGCCCCTCCCACGACCCATCCCGCGACCCATTCCCATCCCACGGCCCCGCCCCTGTCCTCTGCCGCCTCCCGGCCCAGTCCCGTCGCCTAGTGGCATTGGTAGCCTCCTATCTCGGGTTCCCGCCACAGCCCTGCGGGCCGTCCCGGCCGCGGCGCCTCCGCGCGCAGCAGCCCCAGCGCCTTGACGATTCCGGGCGGAACGCCGCCGCGAGCCTGCCGGAGGCCAGTGCCTCGAGCGCCTCACTGGCCTCGCAGAACACCCACGGAAAGACGCGAATCCCGTTCGCGGCCAAGTGCCGAAGCAGGAACCCGGTGACGGCGCCGCAGACCACCGTGTCCGCCCCCAGCTCCCTCAGTCGGGCCACGCGCTGGAGCGGGTTTCCCTCTCCATCGGTCACTTGCTCCGCCCCCTTAACGGCTCCACCGTGCACCTCTGCCACCAGCAGCTCGGTCCCGCAATCAAAGCGCGGGGCCACACGGCTGCCGAAGAGCGGGATTGCGACCTTCATTGTCGTTACCTCTGGTAAGGGGACTGAAGCACAAGGCATGCCAAACCTGCCAGGCCGAGCGCTAATGCCCACAAGTATTGGAATGGCAGTAGCTTGCGGACTTGTGCAGTTTGGCGACTCGGTGTGATGCCCCTCAGTAGCCATTGCGATATGCAATCACAAGGCGCAACGATATTGCACTATGCAATGGTAATGAGGGCATTAGCCTGGAAAAGTGCGCTACACCTCAGGGGACAAGGGATGGCGTATACCGTAGCGCTTCATCTTCCGCCAGAGGGTGGAGGGGTGGATGTGAAGATCGGCCGCCGCCTTGCCACGGCGGCCGTTGTGGCGGGCGAGGGCTTCGCGGATGAGGCGGGCCTCATTCTCCTCGATGCTGCCGGGGCGTGAGAGCGTGCTCTCGCTGCGCTCCACCGCGCGAAGAAACTCTGGTGGCAGGCAGGAGCGGCGAATCTCCGGGCCGCGGCACAGCACGAAGGCGTGCTCGACGATGTTCTCCAACTCGCGCACGTTGCCCGGAAACTCGTAGCGGAGCAACAGCCCGAGAACCTCATCGGAGACTCGCGGCGCCGGACGCCCCTGCCGCAGGCTGAGCCGCTGGATGAAGTGGTCAACAAGCAACGGGATGTCTTCGCGGCGCTCCGCAAGCCGGGGCAGCTCGAGCTTGAGGACGTTGAGACGGTAGAAGAGGTCCTCGCGGAAGACGCCCTGCCTGGCGAGTTCGGCAAGCCTCTTGTTCGTCGCCGCGATGATCCGCACGTCGGCCTTCAGAGGCGCTGTCGCGCCCAGGGGCTCATACTCGCGCTGCTGGAGCACGCGCAGCAGCCGCACCTGGAGCGCGGGAGACATGTCGCCCACCTCATCCAGGAAAAGCGTCCCTCCCTCGGCCAGGGCAATACGGCCGGGCTTGTCGCGCTTCGCATCCGTGAACGCCCCGGCGACGTAGCCGAACAGCTCGCTCTCCAGGAGCGTGTCGGGCAGCGCCCCGCAGTTGACCACCACGAGCGGCTTGTCTCGTCGCCCGCTCAGGTTGTGGATGGCCCGCGCGAACAGCTCCTTGCCCGACCCGCTCGGCCCCTCGATCAGCACCGTGCTGTCGCTCTCCGCAATGTCGGGCAGAACGTTGAAGATCTCCTGGATGCGGTGGTTCTTGCTGACGATGTCCTCGAACGTGTACCGTCGGGCGACCTCTTTGCGCAACTCCTCGATTGCCGACACGTCGCGGAAGGTCTCCACCCCGCCCACGACGTCGCCCGCCTCATCGCGCAGCACCGCCGTGCTGATGCGTATCGGGATGCGGCGCCCCGACGCATCCACAATATCCACCAACTTGTCCACCACCGGCTCCCCGGTCTGAATCGTGTGCCGCAGCGCGCAGGCCGTCAGGCAGATATTTGCGTGGAACACGTCGTGGCACTTCCGACCGAGGGCCTCCTCGCGCGCAATCCGCGTGATCCTCTCCGCCGCACGGTTGAACGACGTGATGTTCCACTCCCGGTCCACAGTGAACACCCCGTCCGCAATGCTGTCCAGAATCACCCGGAAGAAGCGCTCGTCCGCCGGCCCCACCGGCTGCCCCCCGACTGCGCACTGGCCTTGCTCCCCGAGCAATTGCTCCTGAACCCCGCGCGTTATCGCTGTCAACTCCGGGCGCCTCACCGTCACAAACTCCTCCCCCTCGGGCGCCTGGTGGGGCGCCGGGGATAGGTCCTCTCCATGCCCACTCTTGCCCTGGGCTGCCGCGCGGTCATCCTGCCTCTCATCAGCGCCCATAGCCCACCTGGCGATTCCGCTCGCCAGCCCCTGCGACCGACTCAGCACATTCTCCTCCCACCCGAGTATAACCGCGCACACTCCCCGCCGCAACTCGCTCCCGAAGGCCGGCCATCCCCCAGCTTACGAACTGACCAGCCTGCACAACCCCGAATCTGACAATTGTGGCGCTGTCCGAAATGATGGTGAGCATAGCAGGTTAAAGGGCTGGATCAAATAGCTCGAATCAAGCCATATAAGATCTTACCCTGCGTGGTATCGTCCTGCCACTTGCGATCTTGCCATGGCAAGGGTCGCGAGGTTCGCTCGGGGAACGCCGGCCCGGAACGTGGCCGATACCGCGAACTATTCCGGAGCTAACAGAATCTGAACAATGCTCGGCCCAAGCGGGCGCATCTCCCTCCAGCGGTTCGCCAGCGCCGGCACCAGACGGCTGGGGTGTTGGCATGGATCAGCGGACGTATCTCTGCGGCTCGGCGGCGAGCGCGTCTCGCAGGGCGTCCGCTTGCTTGCGGATGGCCGCCTTGTCGTCGCGGCTCAGCCGGTCGAGGTTGCGCATCTGGAAGCCCATTCTGCGGTTCGCCCGCAGCGGCCTCTCGTGCCGCATCAGGAAGTCCCAGTAGAGGGTCGTGAACGGGCAGGCGTCCTCGCCGAGGGACTTCGCGGGGTCGAAGCGGCAGCCGACGCAGTAGTTCGACATTCGCTGAATATAGCGCCCAGTCGCTGCATAGGGCTTGCTCGACATCAGGCCGCCGTCGGCGAACTGCGACATCCCCAGCACGTTCGGCAGTGTCACCCAGTCCACAGCGTCCACGTAGATGGCGAGGAACCACTTGTGGACTTCGAACGGCTGGACGCCCAGGAGTTGAGCAAAGAGGCCGGCAACCATGAGCCGCTGGATGTGGTGGGCGAAGCCGAGGGCAAGCGTCTGCCCGATCACCTCGCGCAGGCACGCCATCTCCGTCTCGCCCGTCCAGTAGAACCACGGCAGCGGCGCGTCGGCGCGGAAGACGTTCGCCTTCTCATAGTCGGGCATGAAACGCCAGTAGACGCCGCGGATGAACTCGCGCCAGCCGATGAACTGACGAATCACGGCCTCGGCGGACTGAAGCGGGGCGCGACCCTCCCGATACGCCTTCTCCACGGCGGCCGCGGCGTCGCGCGGGGCGAGCAGCTTCAGGTTGACCGCTGCCGAAAGCCGCGAGTGATAGAGGTAGGGCTGCCCCGTCCACATCGCATCCTCGTAGGGGCCGAAGTGCGGCAGGCGATGAGTGACGAAGTCGTCGAGCGCCCGGCGGGCGTCGGCGGGCGTGACTGGCCAGTCGAAATGGTCGAGGCTGCCGGGGTGGTCCGCAAAGCGGCTCTCCACGAGCCGAAGCACCTCGCGGGTCACATCGTCGGGCGGGAAGCTCAATGGCCTGGGGATGTCGCCCGGCCCGTCTGCGCCGAAGCTGAGGCGATTGGCCGCGTCGTAGTTCCACCGGCCGCCGACCGGTTTGCCGCCCTCGACAAGGAGGCCGAGCCCGCGACGCATCTCTCGGTAGAAGTACTCGAGGCGCAACTGCTTCCGCCCGTCGGCGTGGGAAGCGAACTCCTGGTGCGAGCAGAGGAAGTGGCGGTCGGGACGGACGTCGAGCGTAAGCCCGAGCGTCTTCGCGGCGGCGGCGAGGGCCTGCTCTACCCGCCACTCGCCCGGCTCGACGACAACGAGCCGCTGCGGCCTCAGACGCCTGACCGCCTCGTCCAGTTCCGTGGCGAAGCTGCCGCGGTTGCCCTCGTGATCGAGGGCGTGGTAATCCACCGCGAGTCCCTTTTCGCGTAACGCGTCGCGGAAGTGCCGTATTGCGGCCAGGAAGATGGCGATGCGGGCCTTGTGGGACCGGACATAGGCCGCCTCCTCACCAACCTCGGCCATCCAGACCGCATCGGCAGCCGCGTCGAAGCCGTCGAATGCCGCGGAGCCCGCATCGAGCTGGTCCCCAAGGACAAGGACCAGCGAACGAAGCGGCTTCGGGATCGGCCTCATCGTATGCATCCGAGCTGGGGCAGCCAGCGTGGCGGCGGGGCCACAGTCCCTTGATTCCCCGGGGATTATACAGGAGACGCGGTCGGAAAGACAGGCTGTTTCCCCGCCCTGGCGCTCGGGGCGGAAGGGGTGCAGTGGGGGGCCGACGGAGAGCTGGGCTGTCCACGTCCTGGCGCTCTGGACTGCGGGGGGTGGGAGCTTGAGAGCGCTGGAGAGCTGGGTTTCCTGCTCTCTCGCGCGCGAGAGGGGCGGGATCGGCGAGGCTCACGACCCCGCGCGCTAAGAGTTTCTTCCTCTCGAGCGACGGGGGTGGGGTGTGTCAGTAGAGGCGGTGCTCGCGGTAGACCTGGTGGGCGTAGAGGAAGGCGGCGTAGTCGGTGTTGGTGGAGATGGAGTGGTCGGAGGCGAAGACGAAGCGCGCGCCGCGGGCCTTCATGCCCTTCATGAAGCGGGTTACTTCGCGACGGATGAGGGACCGGTCGCCGGTCTCGATGATGCGCTTGTCGAAGCCGCCGACGAAGAGGAGGCGGTCCCCATACTTCTCGGCGTACTCCAGCGTGTCGTTGCCTGCGGCGACCTCCATCGGGTTCAGCCCGTCGAAGCCGGCCTCGACGATCATGGGCAGCGCCTCGCGCGTGCTGCCACATGTGTGGAGCACGACGGGCAGGCCGTAGCCGTGGAAGAAGTCCACCACTTCCTTGAAGTAGGGGAAGATGAGCTCTGCGAGGACCTTGGGCGAGGCGAAGAGGCCCTTGTTGTAGCCGAGGTCCTCGTACATCCAGATGCCGTCGGGCACGCCGGCCTGGTCGAAGAGGAGCTTGTAGTGGGCCTTGTAGAAGTCGGTGTAGACGCGGTTGTAGTCGTGAATCCAGGCGGGGTCGAGGAGGAGGCTCTGGTAGAGCGTGATGTCGCCCATGCTCTGACGCATGCACTCCCAGATGAAGAGGTGGCCGTAGAAGGTCCAGCGCCCCTTGCCGCGCCATTCGTCGAGGGCCTTCTTGGCGCCCTCGATGCCCACGCGGGACGGGTCAACGGCGAGGAGGTGGGGGCGGTAGTCGCGCTCCCAGACCTCGCGGCTGGTCATGCGGAAGTCCACGTGCTCGGGGGTGCCCGATTTGTTTTTCCAGTACTTGAAGGCGGCCCCCGCGCCGTTGCGGGTGACGCGCCACTCGTCGGTCTCCTCGATCACCTCGGAGAAGCCCTTGAGGGGCATCATGTCGAACCAGCCGCCGACGCCGGCCATGTCGAAGCCGAAGTGCTCGGTGGGGCTCACGGGGTCGTCGAACTCGCGCTCGACCTCGCGCTCGACCTCTCTGCCGCCCTCGACGACCTTCTCTTTGACCTTTCGCTTGTTCCTGACCGTGGGGTAGCCTTGAGTGACCCACTTCTTCAGTGTGTCGCCCCAGGGGCTGTCGAAGAGTGGCACGTAGTCGGCCGGCTGCTTTGCGAAGAGCCGCCTGAGATTCTCCGCGGGCGTGAGCATTGTGGGCGCCTAATCGGGTGTTGGGACTGACGAGAACGCGCGAACGCCGCCATGACAATAAGCGGCGACACGGCCTCTGTCAAACGCGCCTTCCACCCAGCGAGCGACAGCCCGTCTGCCCTTGACTGCCGGCGGCCTGGGTGAGCGACTCCTCTCCTGACAATGCGGTGGGCCGCTCGTATTCTGGATGGAGCAGCAAGGCGCGGCCCCCGACAGGTTCTGCCTGGCGGGCCGATACCCTGACCGTATCGGTGTGGTGCCGAGTGCCGTTGCCGCGCGCCGGCACCTCAAGAGGGCGGAGGAGCTATGCCAGTGGTTGCTCCGGAGATTGTGACCAGTGTCAAGAACTATCTGCGTGCTCTGGCCCGACGGGGGATCAAGGCCACGTTTGGCGTCCTGTTTGGGTCCCAGGCCACTGGAAAGGCCGGGAAGTGGAGCGACATTGATCTCATCGTCGTGTCGCCGCGGTTCGACGGACGAAAGCGGGATCGGGACGTGGAGAGCCTCTGGACGCTGACGGCGAGGACGGATGTTCGCATCGAGCCCGTCCCGTGCGGCGAGCGGGAGTGGGAGGAGGACGACTCGCGCGCCATCATCGAGATCGCTCGCCGCGAGGGCGTGATCATCACCCCCAACTAGCACTACAACGCTGCATTCTCTTGCTCCAAAGCGGATAACTACTTGTCAGCACAGCAGATACGCCACACCCGCATGTCACTCTGAGCCGAGCCCACCTCCCGGCGGGCGGAGCGACCAATCTCTGTGCGCGCGGAGCCTGTGGTTGAGGGCTACACTGCGTAACCGGACACAAGCCAAAGAAAGATTGGGGCGTAGCCCGTTTCGGACGCCAGGTAGGGGCGGGTCCCCGTGCCCGCCCATCAGACCCGCAGGTAGGGGCGGGTCCCCGTGCCCGCCCATCAGACCCGCAGGTAGGGGCGGGTCCCCGTGCCCGCCCATCGGGCCCGCAGGTAGGGGCGGGTCCCCGTGCCCGCCCATAGGGCCCGCAGGTAGGGGCGGGTCCCCGTGCCCGCCCATCAGACCCGCAGGTAGGGGCGGGTCCCCGTGCCCGCCCATCAGACCCGCAGGTAGGGGCGGGTCCCCGTGCCCGCCCACCTATGTTGTGCCGCGTCATCGAG
>Ga0209381_1001172_pt1 | contig 46025 bp, 32 predicted proteins | sample DewCreD2012metaG_FD_184111 | JGI IMG/M metagenome (GOLD analysis project Ga0209381, IMG submission 184111) | Hot spring sediment bacterial and archeal communities from British Columbia, Canada, to study Microbial Dark Matter (Phase II) - Dewar... ... | reverse complement strand
CACTCCCTTGCCGTCGGTGGCCCGCATGACCCGATCCACCTGCCGCAGGATCTGGGCGTTTTCGCTCCGGACCGTGGGATCATCCATGCCGTAGGGATGCAGCAGCAAGGGGGTGATACGCCCCTTCCAGGTCCGCCACGAACGCCTGCTGTTCCTGCCGGAGCGTGACGGCCATCTGCCTCATGGCCTGTTCCCGTTGCGCGGCGACGCCGGTCGTCGTTTGGTTGATCGCCGCCTCACGCTGCACCGCGACAGCATCGGCCAATTGCCGGATGGCCGCGTCCCGCTGTTGCACCAATTCGGACGCCATCTGGCGCAGTGCCTGCTGGCGCTGTTCCGAGAGTTGCTGTGGGAATCGCTCAATCAAGTCGGTGAACCGGCTGCTGGTCTCCGCGAAGCGGCTCGTGCTGCCGGCCCACCGCCGACGCGCCGTCCAGCGCTCGCGTAAGCTGGTGTGATTCTTAGGCGTGCCTGCCACGCATGTTGAATAGTATCAGCAGCGCGCCGAACAGTGCCGACGCGATGCCGCCGACGATGTACCACGTCGTGGCCTGAGTGAATCGCCCGGTGAAAGTCTGGCTCACTTGGTCAGAGACCGAGTGCGATGCGTTGACGCCGAGGATCAGCAGGACCACGCCGACCACCAGCAGAACAACGCCGACAATACGTTGAGGACTCATACGGACTCCTGGGGTAAGGGCATTTGCCCGGCAACGGCCGTTCGCAGCATCGGCAGGGCACCGTTCATCTTCTTCAGCAGGGCCTGTCCCTGCTCCATGGGTCGCTTGATGTATTCCCGATAGGGCAGGCCCGCCGTGTGATGCAGTTCGACCCGACTGCTTTCCAGATCCTGAACCAGCAGCAGGTGCAACAGGGCCAGTTCGTCATCAGTGAGTTCGGGTTGGTTGGACGTCATAAGTGTCTCCATTTAGGGCTTCTCTTGCATCGCTCCACTTCGTTCCTCGGCATGCATCGACCCCGGTAGCACCTGCGAATGATCACGGGCCTCTAGCCGTGCCGCTTGACTGCCGGATGGGTCTGGGTCTGGCGACCCCGGCTCACTCGCATTCTCTCGCCACCGCGCGGGCACGCCCCAGCAATCCGGCGGCACCGCCACCCCCAGCCACGTCGCGCAGGTCGCCGCCGCCTGCCTCGCCTGCGGGGGGTTGGTCGAACACACGCTCGATGGATCGCTGGCGTCGGGAATCAAGCCGGCAGGATAGGAAGTCGCCGACCGTCAAGACTCGAAGGGCTTGCAGTACCAGTGCAATCTCGGGGCGCATCACCTCGCTCAGCGGAAGCCGCCACGGCGGGTCGTGTGCCTCGGGCAAGTCGGCAGGTCTGGTCGTCATGGCCTTCCGCCTGCATCGCCCGCGTTCCACGTTTCCGCCGACACGTTCTCGGCGAGCAGAAACACTTGGACCATTGTGCCGGTCGTAAAGGCATGCACCACTGTCCCGCTGCTGGTCTCTACTTCCGCCGCCGCCTCGCGCACATCCACGCCGGTGATGCGCTTGATTTCCTGCCGCAGGGAGTCCGAGGCGTTGGCAAAGAGCTGTCGATGGAACTCCTGCACTTTAGCGGCGCCGGCGGGGCTTTGTGCCAGCGCCCGTTCGGCCGCCGACAGCGCCCCGTGCAGCGTGATCACCAGGGTGTCATCGCTGAGGACCGCCGTCACGGCACTGGGCTGGTGGCCCGTTCTCTGCTGCTGGAAGGCACGAGCCGACTGGGCGATCTGCTGAGCCATTAGTGATTGGGCCTGCTTCATCGGCCACCTCAAGACTCTCCGCGCCGTTGCGCCGCGTGAACCGTTCCGGTACTATGCATTCCGGACCGTGCGTCTTATCAGGTGCCAGACGACCAGCAAGGCCACCGCTCCGACGACGGCCACCAACAGACTCCACACGTTGAAGCCCGTGACGCCGACGGCCCCGGCCGCATTGAAGATCCAGCCTCCGAGCACCGCGCCAACGATGCCCAGCAGGATGTCAAAGGCCATCCCCTCGCCACGCTTGTTGACAATCAGGCTGGCAAGATAGCCGGCGATCAGGCCCAGCACGATCCATCCGATTACGCTCATGATCATGGTGAGACTCCTTATCTGGCGCAGCAATGGCGCCACAAAAAAAGCCGACGTGACTCGCGCCCAAAAGGCGTCGAACCACGTCGGCTTACTCTTCAGCGGGCCTCCCGGCACTCACCGGGCTGCCCTTCGTGTAGTCATCCGACTGCTCCGGATCACACTTCAATCGCGATCCGATTCATACTATCACACTATACGCACAAACAGTTCGATAAGGCAAGTACAATCCGCTGGATTGTCATTCCGCTGAGCCAGTGCTAAGGTTGTCTAGGGATGAAGACTCAGGGCGAAATCGAGGCTGCCATCTGCGATGCCATCAGCCGCTTCGAGCAGGATTACATGGGCCGCGGCCCGAAAGACATCCACGCATACCTGATCGGAGACCTGCTTGTGGTGCGTCTACGTGGTGTGCTGACGGCCGCGGAACAGAACCTGGTCAAGTCCCTTCCGGCCGAAAAAGGCAGGGACCTGCTCAAGCAAGTGCGCACGCAATTGATTGAAACGGCTCGACCGATGATGGAGGATACAGTGGTGGAAATCACCGGGATCAAGGTCCTGAGCCTGCACCACGACATCAGCACCGCAAATGGGGAAGAGATCATCGCCTTCACACTCGCGGAGGCACCAATCCTTCGCGAGTTGAAGAAGAGGTAGCCACTGGCACGAAATCCGGCACAGCAAACGCACGCGGACGGCCGCAAGGCATCGCTCGAGGAAGACCGGCAAACGAAAAACCCCGCGATTTGCGGGGCTTTTCGAGAGACTGCGGCAGGGCGCGATGACCCAAACACAAACCTAATACCCCTAGGGGTGCGAACATCCTTCGAATTCTGCGGGAAATACGAATGTTTCAACCCAACGCGGCGCAAGAAGCGGCGCAGCAACCGCACGCAGAGCATCGCACCATGTCGCATGATGCAAGCTTGATAACTCACAACCCCGCCGATCGCAACGCCTTGCGAGATTGTGCGAAGTCTTGCGATTACCCTAACAAAGGCCTAATACCCCCTAGGGGAGTCGAACCCCTGTCCTCTGGCTGAGAACCAGATATCCTAGGCCACTAGACGAAGGGGGCGTCTGCTGTTACGAGAACGATCCGATACGACAACCGTTCCGGCCTTGGTATGCGGAATTATGGTGAGGCCGCACGATCGAGTCAAGGGCGCGCAAGCCAAGTTGCCTTACCGCAGGCTGGCCACTTCGGTCCCGACCGCATCGACAATGCGGCGCAGATCCCCCACCTCCATCGCCAAGGGGGGCATCATCACCATAACATCGCCGAGCGGGCGCAGGATAACGCCGTGCTTTCGCACCGCGGCGCAGACGGCGTGGCCGATCCGCCTTCGCGGATCAAACGGTCGGCCAGAGGACTTGTCCTCCACCAACTCGATGCCCACCATGAAGCCCTTCTGGCGGATACTACCGACATGGGGCAGATCGCGAAGCCCATCGAGCATTCGCGAGAGTTCTGTCGATTTGTCCCGGACGCGACGGAGCAGATCGTTCTTTTCAAACAGTTCGAGCGAGGCGATGGCGGCGGCGCAGGCCAGCGGGTTCCCTGTGTAGGTATGACCATGAAAGAAGGTCCTGCCCTCCCATGGCTGGCCCAGGAAGGCGTCGAAGATCTGCTGAGTTGCAAGAGTCGCGGCCAGGGGGAGATACCCCCCGCTGATTCCCTTGGCGATGCACATCAGGTCGGGTTGAACGCCTTCATGCTCGACGGCGAACATGCGGCCGGTGCGGCCAAATCCGGTGGCCACCTCGTCGCAGATCAGCAGCACGCCGTATTTGTCCGCGAGCATTCGGACCTGGGCAAGATAGCCCGGCGGCTGGATCAACATGCCGGCTGCACCCTGCACGACCGGTTCGAGCGCGATGGCGGCGATACGGTCGTGATGTTCGGCCAGCAGTCGTTCCATTTCCGCCAGTGCCCATGCCTTGGCATCCTGCACGGGGCCCATGGCGCGATGTGGCGTGGGAGCATAGTGGACCTTGAACAGCAGCGGGAAGTACGGCTTGTGAAAAGCAGCCGTCCGCCCCACCGACATGGCACCCACCGTGTCGCCGTGGTAGGCCTCGGCCAGGCCAATAAACTCGGTCTTGCCCGGCTTGCCCAGATTGTACCAGTACTGAACCGCAAGCTTGAAGGCGATCTCGGTGGCGGTTGCGCCGCTGTCGGAATAGAAGACCTTGGTCAGATTGGGAGGCACGAGCTTCATCAGGCGATCGGCCAGAAGGATGGCGGGCTCGTTGCTCAGGCCGAGCATCGTCGAATGGGCGACACGATCAAGCTGAAAACGAATGGCCTGGTCGATCTCGGGAACCCGGTGGCCGTGAACGTTGCACCAGAGAGAAGAGACGCCATCCAGATAGCGGTTGCCCTCGGCGTCGATGAGGTTCATGCCGTCGGCGGCCACGATGATCAGCGGATCGGAGTCGAGCCAGATGGACATCGGCGTGAAGGGATGCCAGATGTGCTGCTTGTCCAGGCGCTGGAGTTCGGCATTCCGCTGACCGGGCGATTGGAGCCGCACCTGCTGTCCGATGCTCAGGCCAAGCCGCTGGAAGGCCGATCCATCGCGGACGGCGATTTCCAGCATGCCCGAACTTCCGATCAGCGCGAGAGGCTGGCCGGATGGGACGTCGGCATAGGTTTGCCTGATGGTCCCGATGCGGCGGTGCTCGACCCAAACCTCAACGCCGGGCATGGTCCGGACGGCCTGCTCGGGCAGGTTGGTCATGGCGTTGCCAAAGCGGTCGATGTGAATGATGCGGCCGACGGTCGCATCCGCAGCGGCCGGTGCAACATCCAATAGAACCGGCTGGGCAACGGACCGGCCCAGCGTTTCGACCGCCACACCGCCCGCGAGCATGCCGGCGACCGGCGCCATGATGTCACGGCCATGAAAGGTGTGGCTGCACACCGCGGGACGCCAGGTGAGTTCCCACGAGCGGCCGCCGACATGGCGATGCCAGCACCAGGTGATCAAGCCATTATCGGGACAGACGACCCACTGGTCCCTGATGCGGGCGATGAGCAGGCGTCGATCGGAGCCCACCCCCGGATCGACCACGGCCAGGTGAACCGTTCCCGGGGGAAAAGCATCGACGGCACGCTCCAGGCAGATCGATCCACGGAGGATGTCGCCGGGCGGCAGCCGGTGCGTGACATCGACAAGCCGGGCATCCTGGCAGTGGCGTAGCAAAACGGCCTTTAGTATTGCGACGTACCAGTCATCGAGGCCGAAATCCGTGGTCAGTGTGATCACGGGGCGCGCGATATCGGCCGCACTTGCAGTTGAAGGCATGGCCGGAAGATAGGCAGCGGCGGCGGGAGCGTCAACGAGAGAGCGGAGAGCGCGGCATAAACGGCCCGCTCGGCACCGCCGTTGCAAACGGACTTGCATCGGCGGAAAACACGATCACAAGGCTGCGGGAAAACGGGTCTTGAGCCTATGATGGGGCAGAATAGAACCACATGAAGCAACTGACTCACAGCTCGTCCCTGGAGCAGATGATCCAGCAGCAGATCGTCGAGCGCGGGATTGAGGATGCGCGTGTCATTGACGCAATGCGGCAGATCCCGCGCGAGTTGTTTCTTCCCGAGAGCCTGCGGCAGTACGCGCACGCCGACCGGGCTGCACCGGTCGGGTACGGCCAGACGATTTCCCAGCCCTACATCGTGGCACTGATGAGCCATCGGCTGGATATTCGGCCGGAGCATCGGGTGCTGGAGATCGGCACGGGGACGGGGTACCAGACGGCGATTCTCAGTCTCCTTGCCCGCGAGGTGTGGACCATCGAGCGGATCAAGCCGCTGCTGGATGAGGCGTTCGAGCGGCTGATGTCGCTGAATCTCCGCAACGTGCATTTCCGCTGGGGCGATGGAACCATCGGGTGGATGGAGAACGCCCCCTTCGATCGCGTTTTGATCGCGGCGGGCGCCCCGGATCTTCCGCGCGAGCTCCTGCGTTCACAACTGGCCGACGGGGGAGTGGCGGTTTTACCGATCGGCCCGCAGGAACAACAGATGCTCGTCGAAGTCCGGCGGCATGGGGAAGATCTGATCCGGAGGGACATCTGCGGTTGCCGCTTTGTGAAGCTCATCGGCGAAGCGGGCTGGAGCGAGTGAGTCGAATCGCGCCCGCGCCCGCGGCTGGTGCATCCGGGGCCTGGTGGCACTAGAATCGCGGACGATGTCCGGGACAGCCGAACAACCGCCATCTTCGCTGGAACGGCGCATCGAGACGCTCGATGGGATAGGCGCCGGTCGTGCGCGCGAGTTCCGCGCCCTGGGGGTTGCGACGCTGGGGGACCTGATGGAGTACTTCCCGCGCGACTACCAGTATGAGCGGGCCGAGCGGCCGATCGCCCAGCTCGTGCCGGACCAGATTCAGATCGCGCGGGGCGAAGTGACGGCGGTGGACTACGTCGCGTCGCGGCCCCGACCGCGGTTTGAGGCGACGATCACGGATCCGTCGGGAAGGCTGAGCCTGGTATGGTTCAACGGGGGATATCTCCGGCGGCTGATTCATCCCGGGCAGATCCTGCGCGTGCAGGGGAAGGTCAAGTTCTTCCGGGGCATTCCGTTGATGGCCCAGCCCAGATGGGAGACGATTGAACCTGATGCCCAGCCGGTCGGAGAGGATATGTTGCGGGCCGTCTATCCGGCCACGGCACGGCTGCCAAGCGCGTTCATCTGGAGGACGATTGACAGGCATCTGGATGAAGCGTTGCCCGCCATCGAGGAGTGGTTCTCGCCGGAGCTCTTGGGCAGACGCCGCCTGGTCTTGCGGCGGGAGGCGTTTCGCGCGATCCACCAGCCGACGAATCTGGGCGAGGCGCAGGCGGCACGGCGGCGGCTGGTCTATGACGAGTTGATGCTGATGCAGCTGGGACTCGTGCTGTCGCGGCGAATGCGCGGGGGGCGGTTGCGCGCCCCGCGGATGCTGATCGACAGGCTTCTGGACGAGCGTATCCGGCGCCGATTCCCGTTCAGTCTCACGGGTGCGCAGACGCGAGCCATCGGGGAACTGCTGCGAGACCTCGGGGGCGAGATGCCCATGAGCCGGCTGCTGCAGGGCGACGTGGGATCCGGCAAGACGATCGTGGCGCTCTATGCGATGCTCGTGGCGACGGCCAACAAGCTGCAGAGCGCGATGCTGGCGCCGACGGAGGTGCTTGCCGAGCAGCACTACCTGACGCTCTCGAACCTGCTGCGGGATTCAAGCGTGAGCATCGAGCTTTTCACCAGTCGCACCCGGCGGGAAAGCAGGGGTTCGCTGGCCAGGCATCTGGCCGATGGGCGCATTCATATCGCCGTCGGTACGCAGTCGCTGCTGCAGGAGGATGTCGAGTTCGCGAACCTGGGGCTTGTGGTGGTGGACGAACAGCACAAGCTGGGTGTTCGGCAGCGAGCGGCACTGAAAACCAAGGGGTTCGCGCCGCACTATCTGGTGATGACGGCCACGCCGATCCCTCGCACGCTGGCGCTTTCGTTCTTCGCGGACTTCGACGTGTCGGTGCTCGATGAACTCCCGCCGGGCCGGCAGCCGATCAGGACGCGCTGGCTTCGGCGGGCACAGGAGCAGGAAGCATATCGGTTCATCCGGGAACAGGCGTCGACCGGGCATCAGGCCTATATCGTGGTGCCGCAGATCGATGACGACGGGCTGGAGGAAGCCAAGTCGGTCCGGAGCGAGTACGAGCGGCTCAGCGAGGGTGCGCTGGCGGGACTGCGGCTGGGGGTCCTGCACGGGCAGATGTCCACGGAGGAGAAGAAGCGGACGATGAACGACTTTCGCGCCAAGCAGCTCGACGTGCTGATCGCGACGACGGTGATCGAGGTCGGCATCGACGTGCCCAACGCGACGGTCATGCTGATCGAGAACGCCGACCGCTTTGGCCTGTCGCAGCTTCACCAGATCAGGGGGCGCGTGGGGCGCGGCAGCGAACCGTCGCACTGTCTGCTGATTTCCGATGCGACGACCGAAGACGCGACGCAGCGACTGGCGGCGATGTGCCGGACGACGGACGGATTTGAGATCGCCGAGACGGACCTGCGGCTGCGCGGTCCGGGCGAGTTTTTTGGCACGCGGCAGCACGGGCTGCCGCAGTTCAAGCTGGCCGACATCACGCAGGAACTGGATCTGTTGCGCGTCGCCAGGGAGGATGCCCTGGCGCTGCTGGAGGCGGACCCGAATCTGGAGTGGCCGGAGAACAGCGCCCTCCGTGCGGCAATTGCCAGGCAATTCGGGGCTTCGCTGTTTCTGGCGCAGGTCGGATAACAGACCAGGGCGAACTGCGCGAGTTCGCCCTGCGTCTCACCCACTCTCGTTGTCCCTCCCCATCGTTCAACGGCAATAAGATACAACGTGCCGAGCGGCAGTCAAGCAAATTCCAGTGAATTCCAAAACCAGCGGAGTCAGCCTCTGTCAGCACGGCGCTGCACCTCGAGTGCAAGTCGTGTGGCGGCAAGAACATCCGCGGTGGACAATGGGGCCGCGTCGCCGCGCACCTCCGCAAGGAATGACTCGATCGCGGCATCCTTGACAGGCGCATCCAGCGGCAAATCCCGCAACGCCCTGTCCTGGCTGCTGGCGATCTGGAGCGAGGCGGCGCCCTCGCTGCACTCGATCATGCCGCCATCGCCGTGGAATGTCATGCGCCAATACTGCGGAATCGTGTAGCCGCATGCGTCCGGCGCCAGGTAGGACACATCCCCCAGCACCCCCCCGCCGTTATCAAGTCGGAGCATCAGTTGGGCCGCATCCTGGAAATGGGGCGCCTGCGGAAGGCGCGCATTCCAGGCCCTGGCGGCCACCACCTCGACGACCCGCCTGCCGGTGATCCACGGGATAGCGTCCAAGGCATGGATCGCGATGTCGTTGATCGTGCCCCCCTGCAGTCCCGGCTCAAAATACCATCCGGGCCGCGCGCCCCAAAGGAGCGGGTGCTGGCCCAGGAACGTGACGGTGTGCACCTGTCCGATGGCCTGCTCATGCACCAGTCGCCTTGCCGTCAGGAAGGGTGCGCTGCCGCGCAGGTCCAGCAGGCAGCCGATGCGCAGGTTCCCGCGGCGGGCGAGCGTCTCGATCCGGGTAAGTTCCTCCAAACGGATGCATATCGGCTTGTCGGAAATCACGTGCCGTCCTCGCTCGAGGGCGGCGATGCACATGGGCCCGCGGGCGGCGTAATAGTCGCCGATGCCGATGGCGTCGCAATCGACCTGCTCGAGCATCTCCTGGAAGCGGCCGTGGGTGAGCTTGATGGTGCCTGCCTCGCGCAGGGCCGCAGCGGTGGCGCGATCCTCTTCGCACGCGGCCACGATCCGGATGTCTTTGTGGGCGGCGGCGGCGCGATAGAGCGCCATCGCATGTCCATGACGAAAGCCGGCGAAGGCAAGACGGAGCATAAGACACTCCCGTGATACACGGGGGCATGGCGGCCACTGTTCCGGCCCTAGAGCGCGACCGGTTGACCTGTTTTTGCGCTGCGGCTCTCGGCCTCGATGATCTGGATGCACCGTTGGCCGTCCCTGAGAGTTACGCGCGTCGGGCGGGCGCCGGCGGCGATGCATTCAAGGAAGTAGCCGATCTCGTGGTCATAGCCCATGCCCGATTCCATCTCCACTGCATGAGGAGGTCGGTTAGGCTCGTAAAGCATCAGTTGCGGCTTGGCGCCAAGGTCGTACACAGCGGTCGCCCGTTCGAAATTGACCGTGTAGGCCATGTTGAAAGGAAAACCCGGACTCATGGACCAGGATCCCTCGGCCACAACCATCGGCACGTCCCTGTAACGATAGTGCGTCACGATGTGGTCAATCTCGCTGGTCACCTTGCTGTAACCGACGCTGGAAACCGATTGCGGCATGCCGAACAGGTACTGCACGAAATCAGTGTCGTGGATGTGCAGGTCAAGAATCGCGCCGCCGGAAAGCTCGCCGCTGCTGTAAAAGGCACCGCCGGGATGGCAGGCGACGCGGCGGAAGGTGGCCGCGCAGACCTTGCCGTAGGTCCTTTCCTCAACGACACGCTTCAGCCAGGTCCAGCCGGGCCAGAATCGCATGCACATTGCAACCATCGAGAAACCCGCGGCCTTCTCGGCAGCATCGGCAAGACGCGCAGCGTCCGCGGCGGTACGGGCAAGCGGCTTTTCAATGAGCACATGCTTGCCGGCCGCCAGGGCGGCCAGCGCAAAGTCAACATGCAAGGGGGTTGGAAGGCATATATCCACCAGTTGAACGTCGGGGTCCTTGATCAGATCCATCCCCTCGGGGTACTTGCGGGCCTGGCTCAGATCGAATTCCCCTTTGGCCTGCCCCTCGACATTGCCCTGGGCCTTGACCTTTCCCTCGAGTCGTTCGGGCATCTTGTCGCTGATGGCGACGACCTGCGCATCACTGCGCTTGGAATAGGCATCCAGATGGGTCAGTCCCATCATTCCCAACCCCAGCACGCCGACGTTGATCATGTGCGAGTCCTCCTGCCGGCGTGATTATCGTCGAAATGTTGCAAAACACCAATCCCCCGACAAGACGCAGAAAACGAGGCCGGGCGCCGCGCAGGTTCGCAGCGCCCGGACCCCGGATTTGCAGTGATCACGCGGTGGGCGTGAGACACTTGCCCCGACCTTGTCCCATCGCTCAATAGGAGAAGGCAATGCCGACCTTGGCAATCCAGTCGTTGTCGTCGTTGTCGTTCGCGGCCTCGAGACTGTCGCTGAACAGGTGGATGTACGTCACGCCGCCGGTCAACGTCCAGGTGCCGAACTTGCCGGAGTAAAGGGGATAGCTCAGCATCGCGCCGACCGAGCCGTAACCCCAGAAATCATTGTGGCCCTCGTCATCGAGGTAATAGCCATCGGTGCTCAGCCCAAGGGCCATCGGCAGGGCAAGGGTGAACTTGGTGTCGCCGATCGGGAACGACGGTGCAGCGCCGATCTCGAGGTATTCGTCTTCCGTGCCATTGCCGTCGTCGATTTCATGATACCAGGCCACATAGGGCTTGAGTGCGAACGGGATTCCGATGCTCTTCATGGCATCAGTGTCGTCGTAACTGAGCTTCAAGCCGAACTCCTCGATCGTCTCGAATGCCCCGTTGGGATACATGTAGAAGGTGTACACCGCGCCGAGAGTGAACTTGCCCATGCCGATATCGACGCCCCCAAAGAGATCCGACTCGTACCAGGCGTCGGGGCCGCTGCCATCGGTCAGTGTTTCGTTCTCGTGGAAACTGTTCCACGTTCCGATGTAGGGCGTAATCGACAGTTGATCGCTGCTGTACGCCTTGATCGACATGGTCAGGTAAGGCTGGGCGATGAATCCCGAGTCCTCCTGCTCATAGCCGCGGAAGTAGTAGGCGCTGACCCAATCAACGCCGCCGCTAAACGACAGGCCACCGGAATTCGAGGCCTTCTCTTCGGCCGCCCGCATGGTTGTTGGCAGGGCCAAGGCCACACTCATCACCGCAAGTCTCAGTAGATGCTTCATTCTGTCTCCTTTCCCATATTTCAGGACGAAGTTTGTATGAGCGAAGGATAGCAAACCTGGTGCCGAACGTACAGGCCCGCATATAAGAGTCGCCATTACAGTGGGATATGCACTTGTAAGTCCGTACCTGCTACGGCATCCCAGCATAATGCATAGGCAACCACCCACGCCATTTCGCTGAAATGTCACAATTTCGCGCACAAGCGGAGAGACTTCCCGTGGCTTGCATGACCGACTACGATCAGACTGAGGGCAGGACAACTGTTCCGTCGCCCGTTCGTACCATTTGTTGGAAAGGGAAACCAGGCAATGGCCGTATGGCAACAACCTCTGCCTCGCATCTATACCGAGTTAAGTGATCCGGAGTTGCGATTGCGCATCGCCACGGCGAAGGAAGCGCTGGGCAGGCGACTGATCATCCTGGGCCATCACTATCAACAGGACGACATCATCGACTTTGCCGATTTCACCGGCGATTCATTTGAACTGTCGCGCAAGGCGGCCGAGCAGAAAGGGATCGAGTTCGTCGTGTTCTGCGGGGTGCACTTCATGGCCGAATCCGCGGACATTCTGACGGATGAAACAGTCCGGGTCATCCTGCCGGACCTTGGCGCCGGCTGCTCGATGGCGGACATGGCCAACATCGATCAGACGCTGGAGTGCTGGGCACAACTTGAGACAACCTGCCCCGACCAGACGGTTGTGCCGATCACGTACATGAACTCGACGGCCGCCATCAAGGCGTTCGTCGGCGAGCACGGCGGCGCCGTCTGCACGAGCAGCAACTGCCGCTCGGTGCTGGAATGGGCGCTGGCAGGTGGAGCGACGGAGCGGCGAGGCGACGCGGCGAAGGGGAAGATCAAGGTTCTGTTCTTCCCGGATCAGCACCTGGGGCGGAACACGGCGTATGACATGGGCTATCCGCTGGATCGCATGGCCGTGTGGGATCCGCAAGAGGATCTTGGCGGCAACAGCGAGCAGGCGCTGCGCGATGCGGATTTCGTCCTGTGGAAGGGACACTGCTCGGTGCACCAGCTTTTCCGGCCGGAGCATGTCGATCAGGTGCGCGAGAAGTACCCGGGGATGAAGGTGATCGTGCATCCGGAGTGTCGCTGGGATGTCGTCCAGAAGGCGGACCTGGCGGGATCGACGGCGTACATCGTGAAGATAGTCAACGAGGCGCCGCCCGGCAGCGCCTTTGCCATTGGTACCGAGGTTCACCTGGTGAACCGGCTGAGAAAACTGCACCCGGACAAGCAGATCATCGTGCTCAGCGACTGCCAGTGCCTTTGCACGACGATGTACCGCATCGACCTGCCGCACCTGTGCTGGGCACTGGAGAACCTGTTAGCGGGGAACGTGGTGAACCAGATCAAGGTGGACCAGCACACACGCAAATGGGCGACAGTGGCGCTGGAGCGGATGCTGTCGATCAAGGCGACGGGGAGCCCCATCCGCCGGGTGGCGGCAGCGTCGGCCTGATTCGGGGCGCTTCGCCTGGCTGTTCGGGGCAGGCCTATGATGTGCGCATGAAAATCGCGATCGTCCTCCTTGCCGTGACTCTTGGTTGCGCACTGGTTGCAAACGCCGCGGCTCTGCCGCCGGGTGAGGCCGGCGCGAAGGATGCGTTGAACACGTCACCGCGGCATGGGGAGTGGGTGGACATTCAGGTTCCCGAAGCCAAGGTTCCCCTGCGGGCATACGTGGTGTATCCGGAGCGTAAGGACAAGGCGCCGGTGGTGATCGTCATCCAGGAGATCTACGGGCTGACGGACTGGATCCGGGCCGTGGCCGATCAGTTGGCGGCCGACGGATTCATCGCCATCGCGCCGGACCTGCTTTCAGGCAAGGGACCCGACGGTGGCGGCACCGAGTCGATCAAGAGTCGCGACGATGTCACGAAATTCGTTCGCGAACTGACCCAGGGCGAGGTGAAACGCATGCTGGATGCCGTGCGTGCGTATGGCGAGAAACTGCCGTCATCCAATGGCAAATCGGCCACCGTGGGCTATTGCTGGGGCGGCTCCATGAGCTTCTGGTATGCGACGCAGACGCCGGATCTGTCCGCGGCCGTCGTGTATTACGGAACAGCGCCGGACGCGGCAGCCCTCGAAAAACTGAAGGTACCGGTGCTTGGACTTTATGGCGGGGATGACGCGCGGGTGAACACGACGATCGAGCCGGCGCAAAAAGTAATTGAGAAGATCAAGGGCTCGTACACCGTTCATGTCTTCGATGGCGCGGGCCACGGCTTCCTGCGTCAACAGGATGGCCGGGGGGGAGCGAACCTGCGGGCCGCACGGGAGGCATGGCCGGCCACGATCGAGTTTCTGCGGGAGAAGACCAGGTAGCCAGTTGTCTGAGCGGCACCCGAGCGTTTTGCACCGCGATAGCGGGGGTGGCCCGGACACCCGCGCCGCGATGCGCAGGATCGAGGGCACGCGTGGAAAGCTCATGCCGCGAATTCGACGGGACAGTGGCTGAGGGGTCTTTGACCAACAAACGCCCGTCCGCTCTTCCCTCTCGCCGAGCTTTGCGTTAAGCCATTGGTCGCGCCGTGACTTCTGCGGAGCGAATGGAGGATCCCCCATGGCGGTCTTGTATCACGTGGCATTGACGGTGGCCGCAGGCGTGCTGGCCCTGGGCATTGCGCTCAGCCTCCTGCCGCTGATGGGGCGCAGGGGCCGGGCGATCTCCGAGGCGATGACGCGCCCCCCGCTCCTGGACGTGGTGTTGGCGGCGCTGACGGCGGCCCCGTGGGTGTATGGCTCGGCCAGGGCTGGCTGGATCGGATTGGTTGCCTCGGTGCTCGGGCAAATGGCGGCGGCCTATGCCTGGATTTTCTTTCACGAGCTCCTGCATTATCAGGCTCTGCGGGGTCCGCGAATCGTTCATTTCACCAATCGTCTGGTGGGCAGGGCTTCCAATCACCTGGCGCTGTGGCTGACCTGCCTGGGGGTGCCGGTGCTGTGGGTGATCCGGATTCTGGAGATATGCGTCTATCCACTGCTGATCTGGCTGTTGCGGTTCCCGCGGTACCGGCATGACGAGTGGGTGACGCTCAGCCGCCACAAGATGCGCGACCTGGTGGGCCACGATCTGATCTGGTGCCTCTACTGCGACTGGATGACCGGCACCTGGTCCCTGGGCACCGAGATGCTTCGCAACGTCGAGTCGTTCTGGTGTCCCATTCGCTTCGGCATCCCGAGCAAGTTGGAACATTGCCGCATCGATTTTCCCGACATTGAAGGCGGCTGGGCGCCGGCCGACGCAACGATGACCCAGGTGCAGGCCCTGTTGGAGCAGAAGTACGGTCCCGAGGGCGACCGCTCGTGGTTCGGGCATCCGAAGCGCCGGACGCCGCCGGCCGATGTGGAACACCGTTCAGCCCCGATGTCGCTTCCGCAAGAGATGGATGAATCGCATCGCGAGGCGCTTCTGGACCACAGCGTTCGCCCTCGCAATCAGCGCTATCTTCCCGCCGCGACGCACCGGGCCCAGGGAGAACTGCCCATTTGCCGCGACCGCGTGACCGTGTTTCTGCGCCTGGAGAAGGATCGAATTGCGGACATCAGTTTCATTGGCGATGCCTGCGCAATCTGCGTGGCCTCCGCGTCGATGATGACCGTGGCGATGCAGGATCGCAGTCTGGCCGAGGCCGACACGATCTTCGGGCGTTTCCATGACATGATGACACGTCCGGACGATGCACCGGCATCCGAGACACTGGGGGATGCGGCGGTGCTGGCGGGTGTCAGCCGCTTCCCGGCGCGCGTCAAGTGTGCAACGCTGCCATGGCATACGTTGATGGCCGCCATCAGGCAGAATGCTCCGCACACGGTCCTGGCGGAGGTTGCGTCGAAGCAGGGCTCGGCAGGTTCGTGACTGTTTTGGCGTTGGGCGGGCAATTGCACAGCGATGTTGAGAGTTTTCTGAACGTCGGTGCCTTCGCAGAGCTTGGGCACGGGCGAGGATGCCAGTGCTACGGGGTCCGCCCCCGCCCCCCGAGCCGCCGACCGCGAAAGGTGTCAGGCGCCCGACTTCGCGACAGGCCAGACTTGCGCTCTTGAAGTGCCCCGTGGGACCCGTATAATTCCCCCCACGAGTTCTGAAGAATCAGGGCTTGCCTGGGTCGCCGCAGCGTTGCTAGGCAACAATCAGCGCCATTAGCTCAATTGGCAGAGCAGCTGACTCTTAATCAGCGGGTTCTAGGTTCAAGTCCTAGATGGCGCATTAAACGGCTGGAACATTACTTACGAATGAACCGCGGCCCCCGGGTTTCGGGGGCTTCTTTTTCGATCAGCACGGGCGGGACAGGTGGAGCACGCCGCTTCAGCGATTGCGCGCGACAACGATAATGCGCGGCGAATCCGCGTCGAGCTTGCTTCCGTCGTAGTTGCCGTACATGCGCAGCAGTTCGAACCCATTCCGTTCGAGGAGTATTCTCAGCTCGCGCGGAAAGATGAAAGTCAGGTCGAAGTTTCTTGCCTCGCGGTGCTCGGTCCCCGCGGCATCGAACCAGGTGTAGTGAAACGTAACGTGCTGAAGCTGCGCCGCCGGCTCGCATCGGATGTCGGTCATCTTCACGACCGTGCGATTCAGTCCCGGAACAAAGAAGATGATCGGCTCAAGGTTGCGCGAGATTTCCTGGGCAAGGAGCGGCAGGTTGGGCTGAAAGATGTCGAGAAACAAATGCCCGCCCCGCTTCAGGTGGCGCCGGCACGTCTGCAGGCACGCGTCCTGATCCTGCAGACTTGTGAGAACAAGGAACGTGTTGAAGAAGACCGCGGTCCAGTCAAACGTCCGGCCCAAATCCACTTTGCGCATGTCCGCGCGGACAAGCTCCAACTGGCGGTCGGTCAGCCCCACGAAGTCGCGCTTGCGTTTGGCGATCTTGAGCATCAGCGGGTCGTTGTCCACGCCCACCACGCGGTGGCCGGCCTGCGCAATGGGAATGGCCGCCCGTGCCGTGCCCACGGCGAGCTCCAGGAGCGCCTGGCGTCGCTCCAGGTGTCCCAGAAAGAAGGGCACATCCTGCTGGAGCATCGGCTGATGCTCGTTTTCCGGATCGTAGTACTCGGCGATGGCTTTGTAGATCATCGCCAGACCAGCTCCAATGTCTGCGTGTGCTGCTGGTGGGTCGTATCCAGCGAGTTGAGCTGGAATGTTGCGCCGTTCGGTTGGAGTCTCACGTCCACCCAGCCTTGGGGACGCCTGGCGTCAAAGACCCACGCCGTCGTCGGCAGGTTTACCAGGTGAAGGCCCTCGCGCTGCAAGTTCTGCCAGACATGCGTGTGGCCGAAAACGTATGCCTTCACGTGCCTGCGAGGCAGGAGGACCTGCATGAGCGCATCGGTGTCCTTCAGGCCGCCCTTGCCGTCGATCATCGGATCGTGATGGACCATGACGATCGCGGGCTTGTCTGCCCGCTCGTCCAGAGCTTTTGCCAGCCACGCAAGTTGCTGCTCTCCCAGCAGGCCGGGCGTTTTGTTTGTTTCCTCCAGCGAGTCCAGCAGAAACCAGTTGGCATGGCGTGAGCCGATGATCGAGATGTGCCTGTTGCCGACCGCTCGTTGCCGCGACGGAGTTTTCCTGATTGCATCCCAGAACGCCTCGCGATGGTCATGGTTCCCCAGGGCGTAATGCACCGTCAACCCCGCCTGATTCAACGGTTTGGCCGCATCCACCACGGTGGCGTAGTCTTCGGGCTTGCCCTGAAGGCAAGCCACATCCCCGCAAACCATTACCCCGGCCGGCCGGGAATCGAGCGAGAGGATTTCGCCGTTGATCTTCTGAATGTTCGGCCAGGGCATCGCGCCGGTCTTGTGCGTGTACGTCTTGTCGCCGGACAGATGAGTGTCCGACAACAAGGCGAAACGGTCCAGGTCCACCAGCTTGCCACCGGAGCCGGACCTGGACCGGCAGGACATGCCGACCGTGGCGGCCAAGGCGCCGGCCAGGAATTGACGACGTGACAAGGGCCCAAGCGAAATTGGCATTCATTCTCTCCTTGCGGGCGATCTTATGCGAGGGTGGCACGCAAGCCAACTCTACAGCAGATCGAGCAGTTCTTGCGGCCGGCCGATGATGACTCTGGCACCAGCCTGCTCCAGTTCGGCGCGCGGCCGGAATCCCCACAGGGCACCCACCGCAAACATGCCGGCAGCCCGCGCCGTCTGCATGTCCGTGGCGGTATCGCCAAGGTACAGGAAGGACCCCGGCTCAACGCCGATCAGCCTGGCAATGTGAATTGCCCCGGCCGGATCGGGCTTGTGCGCAAAAGCCTCACTGGCACCCTGGATCGCGTCAAAGCGCCACCTGGGGAGGAAGTGTGCCACGCACAGCCGCGTGAAATCATCCGGCTTGTTTGACAGCACCGCCAGTTTCACCCCCCTGCTAGCCAGAGCATCCAGCATATGGGGGATTCCCGCATAGGGACGGGTCTTGTTGCTCCAGTTGCGCGTGTAGTCGGCCCGATAGGTCTGGATACAGTCGCGAACGACAGACTCCGTTCTGGCCGATTCCGGCAGCGCCCTGCGGATGAGATTGGTCACGCCGTCACCCACGAAGTACCGGTAGGCGTCGATGGGATGGGTGGGGTAGCCATGGGCCGCCATCGTCCGATTGCACGAGTCGGCCAGGTCCTCCAGCGTGTCCAGCAGCGTTCCGTCCAGATCAAACAGCACGGCCTGATGCAGCATTGGTTTCCCGGTCAGGGCGAGGAGTCTGGGGCGGAAAATGCTGCATGTCAAGCCACGGGCAGTATACTGTCGGCCACGATGTCTTCCGCGATTGATCTGAATACGATCCGAGCCGCCCGGCAGCGCATTGGCGATGTCATCTATCACAGTCCATGTCCCTACTCGCTGAGTCTGTCCCGGCTGTGCGGATGCGAGATCTACTGCAAGCTCGATCACCTCCAGATGACCGGAAGCTTCAAGGAGCGGGGCGCGCGTAACAAGCTCAAGCTGCTCGGCGAAGAGCAGAAGCGCGCGGGTGTCATTACCGCCTCGGCCGGCAATCACGGCCTGGCGGTGGCTTATCATGGTCGGGAACTTGGCATTCCCGTCACGGTGGTCATGCCCCGGTGGGCGCCATTGGTGAAAGTGAGCAACTGCCGGGCGTTTGGCGCCACAGTGATCAATCACGGGGAGAGCTACCAGGACGCCCGGAGCATGGCCCTGCATCTGGCGCAGGAGCGGCGGCTCACCTTTGTCCACGGCTTCGACGACGCGGACATCATTGCCGGCCAGGGAACACTGGGCCTGGAGATTCTTGAGGATGTGCCTGACGTGGATGCGGTGATTGTGCCAGTGGGCGGCGGCGGGCTGATCGCCGGCGTCGGCGCCGCCATCAAGGCGCTGCGCCCCGCCGTGCGCATCATTGGCGTGGAACCGCGCAATGCCCCTACACTGCACGATTCGCTTGCGGCCGGGCAGGTCAAGCGTGTGGACACCAGCCCCACGCTGGCCGACGGGCTGGCGGTCGCCGAGGTCGGGAGGCTCTGCTTTGACATCGCTCGAACCGTCATTGACGACCTGCTCCTGGTGGACGAGATGCAGATCGCCACGGCAGTGTTACGACTGCTCGAACTGGAGAAGATGGTGGTCGAGGGCGGCGGCGCCGCGTCGCTGGCGGCCGCGATGGACATGCGGTTCAAGCCGGCCGGCAGGAAGGTCGTGCTTATCCTGAGCGGGGGCAACATCGACGTGACGCAGATCTGGCGGGTAATCGAACGCGGTCTGGCGGCCGATGGCCGGCTTTGCCGCATCGTTGCGCACGTCTCCGATCGCCCCGGTTCGCTGGCCGGCCTTCTTTCGGTCATCGCCTCCACGGGAGCAAGCATCAAGGAAGTATCGCACGACCGCAGCTTCGGCCCCGCCGATGTGGCGCGCGTGGCGATCTCGTGCGTGATTGAAACGCACGACGCGGCGCATGTCCGCGAAATACACGAGGCGCTCAGGCAGGCCGGAATCCAGTTCACGTGAGGTCCGCGGCCGCTTGGGCCTCAACCCGGTGAATCGACGGTTCTGCGCGGGCCGCCACGGCCAAGCAGCGATCGGATCATCTCATGGCTGATCGGGGGCACGGACGGTGCGACCGGCAATTCACCGGCCAGCGCGCGTTTGGCCTCGGCAACGAGGGCCGATGCGCTGACGGCCCGCACGACCGGCCGACCCACGGCCTCAATCGCGTGAGCATGCCGCGACGGCCAGACATGAACCAGCGCGACCGAACTGCGGGCACACCGCTCGAGCTCCACCCGGTCGTTAATCTGTCCCCGCCAGCACGCGGCCAGCGACTCGACACGATTCCAGCCTCGCCCATACAGCGCCAGCGGCAGGCCGGCCTTGTGGAGAATCGACGCCAGCCCCTGCTGATACGCCGGCAGGATCAGATCCTCCACAAACGGCCTGGGGTCAAAGCCTTCGGGTGAGATGCCAAGCCTGCGCATCCGCGAGCCGAGGTAGGCTTGGACATCGCCAGCCACCACGAACGGATCGCGATTCATCTCGCCGTCGATCATCTCCCACAACAGCCGATGGCTGGAAAGATCCACCGCCCGCCGCGGCGGCTCGATTTGCGATGTGTCCGCGATGATTGCAAGTCCGCCGGGTTGGACGTCTTTGCCCGCGCCCGTCGCCGGCCAGCCGCCGACAACGATTCTTTCATCCGGCCAGCCCGCCCTGCGGGCCAGGTCGACCCATGACGGATGCGCCACGATCAGCCCGTCCCGCTCCATTCCCTGTGAAAACGGCGGAACCAAGGGGACCGTCAACCAGCTCACGATCGGCAGTTCATCCGGCACAAACTCCCCCAACTCGCGTCGCGTACGATTGGGCACAACCAGTCCCGTGGCGTCCTTGCAGGCCAACGCCACCGCCAGGCCGGTGCTCTGGGCCGGATCATCGGGGTCCAAGATGGCGGGCGCAGCGTGCCGCAGCACCTCTTCCAGTACCCTTCCCGCATCATCCCACAGCCGGAATCCCGACGGCGCCACCACCACGACCCGGTCGGCGCCTGCATGTCTTCCGTGCGAGCGTGCCTCCTGCAACATGCGATGCCTGCGCCCCAACGCCCCGCTCAGGACCCGCTGAGCCGAGCAGCTCATGCGAAAAAAGGTTTCGTCATCGAGCAGTTTCGTCCGGATGAAGTCCTGGGGAACCGGCAAACCCGGCAGACCATCGAGAAGGAAGCCCAGTTCCTGCTCCCAGCCATCCCCGGCCGCGAACCACAGCCGATGTCCGCGGATTGCCTGCGACAGGTTCGCGCAATGCAGCATCACCGCCAAATCCTTCATGACCGGCACGATGGCGATCACAGCCTGTCTTGGAGAGAGCCGCTCGAGTGCCACCTCCAGTTCAGCGCCGTGCGTGGGGCAGACATAGGCTGCTGTTCCCACGGCTTCCAGTTTCCTGAGTAGCTCTCTGGCCGCAAGGCACGGCACGGAGCACGCGCCCCACCACTGGCCTGAATCATCCAAAGCCGTCAGCGACCCGTCGCGAGCAAGCGTCCATCGCCAGCCAACGTCGGACTCAGCCAGCGTATCGGCCAACCCATGCTGAGTCTGCCGCAGCGCGTCCAGATTGGCTCTCCAGTTTGCGCCGGCCACTTCAATCTCCCTGCCCGTGGCAGGTGTATCTGTATCCAAGGTCTGCATGCACACTCCCTTGGGTTTATCGGACGTTGGACATGGATCTCTGCACAATCCGCCAGATCATGCGACCAAAGACCGGTGCTCGGAACCGAAGATCTGATCGCGTACAATACCCCGGCCATGAAGTTCACAAAAATGCACGGTATTGGCAACGACTACGTTTACGTCAACGGCTTTGTCGAAACGATCGCCGACCCGGCCGATGTTGCGCGCAAGGTCTCTGATCGCCACTTTGGCATCGGCTCCGACGGCCTGATCCTCATCCTTCCGTCCGACAAGGCCGACGTGCGCATGCGCATGTTCAACGCCGATGGTTCGGAGGGCGAAATGTGCGGCAACGGCGTGCGCTGCGTGGCCAAGTACGCCTATGACCATGGCCTGACCAGGAACAACCCCATCCGCGTCGAGACCGGCCGGGGAGTGCTGACGCTCGACCTGCGACTAAAGGATGGGAAGGTCGATCAGGTCACCGTCAAGATGGCCGAGCCGATCCTGTCGCTGCCCGAAATCCCGGTGAATCCGGCCCTTGTCCGTCGAACCAACGAACCGCACGCTTATGAATTCGACGCCATCGGCCCCGACAACATCGCCCAGCATTTCCGCGGCACCCCCGTTTCGATGGGCAATCCGCATGTTGTCATCTTTGTGGCGGATGTGAGGTCGGTTCCACTTGAGAGCATCGGCCCGATCGTCGAACATCACAAGGCGTTCCCCCGCCGGATCAATGCCCACTGGGCGCAGGTTGTCTCACACGACGAGGTGATCATGCGCACCTGGGAGCGCGGCTCGGGAATCACCCTGGCCTGCGGCACGGGCGCCTGTGCCGTGTGCGTCGCGGGCGTGCTCACTGGCCGAACAAATCGCAAGCTCCTGGCCCACCTGCCCGGCGGCGACCTGACCCTCGAATGGCGCGAGGCCGACAACAACGTCTACATGACCGGCCCGGCCACCGAGGTCTTCTCGGGCGAGTGGATCGGCTGAACGCCCGAGCATGCGACGCCGTGCGCGAACAAAGAGGGGAACCGGCCTGAAGTTGTTGCGTTCTGAATTGCTGATCCGGCGTCATCACCCGTAGGCCAATTCACGCGTTGGCCAGTTCCCCCGCATGCGCCTTGATCTTTCCGATCGCCTCAGCGATCTGCTCCATGTCGCTCTTGGGCCCCAGGAGCATGTTCTGCGTGAACCAGACCGCCTCCTCGCAGAGCCGATCATTCTCCGGGCATTGATTTCTCTCCTGCCACCTGGCCAGCCGCTCCTTTGACACCACCGGCTCAAAACTCGGCGAGCGCAGCGTGTTGACGATGTACTCCTGCTTGTTCATCGGGCCATAGCCGGTCGAGCACGGAATGCCCTCGGCCGACAACGCCCGCTGGAATCCAGCCCGGCTCAATCCTGCGAAGTGTTCCTTGTCATAGCGGAACATGTACAGGTGATAGGCGTTCCGCGTGCAGCCCTCGTACATCTTCGCCGGCGACAAGCCGCCGATCGACCGCAGCATCTGAGACAGGTACTGCGCGTTCCGCTCGCGCGTCTTTGACTGTTCCTCCACCCGCGCCATCTGTGCCAGCAGCAGCGCCGCCTGGAACTCGGTGAGTCGGAAATTCGCCGCCCGCTGCGAGTCGTTTCGCCAGCCCACGGGGTTGCGCGTCCGGCCGTTCGTGTGGATCGAGTAGCAACGCTCGGCGATCCGGTCATCGCTGGTGATGATCGCCCCGCCCTCGCCTGCGTTCAGGTTCTTCGACGCCTGGAAGCTGAAGCATCCGGCGGTCCCCAGGCTGCCGACGCGCCTGCCTTTCCACTCGGCCAGGTGAGCCTGGCAGGCATCTTCAACCACGGCCACCTTGTGCCTCGCGGCAACATCCAGCAGCGTGTCCATGTCCACGACATTCCCGCCCAGGTGGACCGGCATGATCGCCCTGGTGCGCCCCGTGATGGCCGCCTCGACCTTGCGCGCGTCGAGCTGGAATGTTTCGCGGTCGGTGTCCACGAACACGGGCACGGCGTTGAGCATGAAGATCGCGTTCACGCAGGCGATGAACGTGTATGGCGTCAGGATCACCTCGTCGCCCGCCTCCACTCCCGCGGCCGCCATCGCCGCGATCAGCGCGCTGGTTCCCCCGTTGACGGCCACGCAGTGCCTGGCGCCCATGAACCTGGCGTAAGCCTCCTCGAACTGGTTGACCATCGGCCCATAGCCGCGAAACCACCCGCCGCTGTGCAGCACCTTGATCAGCGCCTGCTCATCGTTCTGATCAAAGACCGGCCATTTGGGAAACGCCTCGGTCCGAACCTTCTTACCGCCCAGAAGTGCAGGCTTGTCCATGGTCTTGATCTCCGCGCCAGTCAACACCGATCCTGCCCCCATGCCCACTGCCGCCGCCGCCAGAAACTCCCGCCGCGACGGCCCCTCGTCGCCCGTTCGCCGCGTCATATGGTCGCAATTCATGGCTTGCTCCCGTCATCCCCCTGCGCCTTGTTCACCAGCTCACGCACCTTCGCCACGATCGTCTCCTCCACCGTCGGCACGAATGGCCCCGGTTGGACGTAATAAACCATCGCGCCGGCGGCTTCATACCCGCCCTCTTCCAGCACCCGACGCGAGGGAATGTAGGCGAACACATCGTTGCAATAGCCGGCCACCCATGTCCTGTCCGCTCCCAGTTCGCTTTTCAGTCTGATCGAGTAATCAACCACCACCTCGCCCGCCAGAGCGATGAGCGTCAGGTCTTTTCCAAACTGCCACACCTGGATCGGGTAAGCATGGTGCGCTGGCAGTTTGCCCTCGCGGTCGATCACCTTCAACAATTCCTTCGCCTGCCACTGAAAGTAGATGTCCTTGTGGTCCAGTTGTCTGGTCAGTTCCTGCCGCGTCGGCGACGCCGCGAAGCCGATCGGGACCGTCTCATACGCCGAACGCACCGGCCCGCCGGTCATGACGTTCGTCGAGCCGATCGCCGCCTCAACAGCGTCGGCCAGCGTCTTGCCATGCTGCCGTGCCAAATCGACCGTACCGCGTGGCGAGGGGTTGATATCTCCACCGCATCCCTGAACGAACATGGCCACTGTCCCCTCGCGGCTCTTTTCCAGTTCCTCGGCCGCGAAGCCGGAGTAATCGCCGCAGAACTGGTACACATCCCCGCCGATGGTCGTGTTGTGGCACGCATAGCCAAAGACGATCGCCCTGGTTTTTCCACCTGGCGACTCCACAATCAGCAATGGCACATCGTGGTCCACCGGACCGGCCGGGTTTTCTCCGATGACAAAGCCCCTGTCCGTTTTCAGTCGCCGGTTCATGCCGAAGTTTGCCCTTGCATGGCCGAACCGCAGCTTCGCCGGCTCCCGTGCCGCCATTGCCTGGGCCACCGCCGCCACGACCTTTGTCTCCAGGGATGCGGTGTACTGCTCCACGTCGCGCCGCTGGTCGTCGGTCGCTCTGGGGCCATACAACATCTGCCCCGGATGTGCGATCGAGGGCCCGCAATGTGTATGAGAACTGTTCAGGAGAATTCGATCTCGCCGCAGCCCCCATTCCTGGCGCACTCGCTCCGCGATGCGCTGGCCCACATCACCTGGAAACCCGAGCACGTCCGCACACACCAACACGATGGGTTTGCCGCCCCCATCCTCCAGCGCCAGCACCTTCACGTACAGTTCATTGATGACCCCGGTGGATGGCTGGTTACGCGAGCCGTACCCGGTGAGCCAGAGGGATTTGTCTGGCGTGATGCTCACCTTCGCCACCCCCGCCCGCCACGTTGCCTGCGCCGCCCACGAAAAGTGCGTCAGGATCGCCAATGCCGCCGATGTGATTACCCACCGCATGTCCCGTTTCTACCACCCGCCGCCCGCCCAGTCACGAGAAAACCGCCTACAGCAGGTACCTGGCCCGCTTCACGGCCCACTGGACGAATCGATCATACATCGGCCTGCGACGCCAGTCGCGCAACGTGATCCGCCGGGAAAACCCGATGTCATTCTCAAACAGTTGCCCCATCTGCCGACCGAACTGCCGGTTGCGCAGGATCACCGAGATCTCGCAGTTGTACTCGATGCTCCGGTAGTCCAGGTTTGTGGAACCCAACACCGTCGTGTGACCATCAATGCATAGCGTTTTGGCGTGCAGCACCGCCCCCTGCCGTTCATAGACCTCCACGCCCTGGGTCAGCAGTGTCTCGTAGAACGAGCGAGCGGCCACCATCAGCAGGGGCACATCGCACACGCCCGGCAGCATCAGCCGCACCCGGACGCGCCGCCGGGCCGCCCGGCAGAGCAATTCCACCAGTTCATCCGGCGGCGCAAAGTAAGACATCGTCAGGTCGATACTCTCCCTCGCCTCGGCCAGCAGCCTGCGCAGCGCCACAAGGGGGCTTTGCCGCGTGGGTGCGGAGGCCAGCAGGCCCACCTCGCCCTCGTGCAGGTTGTGCAGGAACTCCACGCTGCGCAGTCTTCCGCCCTGTGTCACATATCGCCAGGTCCGCGCAAAGGAAATCAACAGCAGCCGCGCCGACGGGCCGGCCAGCCCAACCGCGGTGTCGCGCCAGGGGCGTGCGTCCGCCTTGCTGCGCACCACCCAGGACCCGGCGTATTCGCCGCCGATGTTCAGGCCTCCCAGCCCTCCCAGGTTGTCGTCGATGAACAGCAGCTTGCGGTGATCGCGATTGAACGGTCGCCAACTGTAACGGCATTCCCATGGCTTGATCGGGTGAAACGCCGCCAGGCGGACGCCCGCGCGAGCCATCTGCCTGAAAATCCCCGGGTCCGAGTCCATGCTCGCGAACGAATCGTAAAGCACGTACACGGCCAGGCCGTCGCGGGCCCGCTGCGAAAGCAAGTCCGCAAACGCCCGTCCCGTGGGGTCGCTGCGAAAGATGTAGACCTCAAGACAGATGCGGCGCCTGGCCGCCTTGATCGCGGTGTACGCGGCGCGCAGCGCCTCTCCATCCTTGAAAAGCTGGGCCACCGTTCCATCGCTCAGCCGCACCGGTTCGGGAACAGTCCAGCCGTCGTCGTCGCTTCCCGGGGCGATGTTGATTCCCGGAGCTACACCGGCCCGGCCCGAACCGGGTGATTCCTGAGCGTGGTAACCGCCGGCCGCTGGCAGCAGATCGAGTTGTTCAACGCCAGCAACGTCCATCCAGCCTCGTCATTTCGTGCGAATCAGGACGATCTTATCCGGAACATCTTAACGCGTACACGCATCGTAAGGCCTGGCAACGCGCCAGCCAAACGGGCTGTCCTTTCGCCGCCGCTTTCCTATAATCCGCAGCCTCAATTGAAAAGGATCAAGCGCAATGCCACTGACCAAGGACCAAGTTGTAGCCGCCCTCCGCACCGTCAACGATCCCGAGCTTTACAAGGACATTGTGACCCTGGGCATGGTCAAGGATGTTCGCGTGGACGGCGATGCCGTGCACGTCATGGTTGAACTGACCACGCCAGCCTGCCCGCTGAAGGAGACCATTCGCCGCGACGTGGAGAATGCGGTCCGCCGCATCGGGGCGGAGTCCGTCACCGTTGAATTCTCGGCCAACACCCGCGGGGCCGCCCAACCCAACAAGGATCTGCTGCCCCAGGTCAAGAACGTCATCGCGGTCGGCGCCGGAAAGGGCGGCGTGGGCAAATCCACCGTCGCGGTCAATCTCGCCGTCGGCCTGGCGCGCGCGGGCGCCCAGGTCGGCCTGATGGATGGCGACATCTATGGCCCGTCCATGCCCACGATGCTGGGCATTCGCGGAATCCCGCCGCGATCGACCAGCGTCAACGGCGTGCAAAAGATCGTCCCCTTCTACGTGCATGGCATCCACGCCGTCACCATCGGTTCGCTGGTGGACCAGGACAAGCCGTTGATCTGGCGTGGCCCGATGGCCCACGGCGCATTCCGGCAGCTCTTCGCCGACAACACCGACTGGCCGGCGCTGGACTACCTGATCGTCGATCTGCCTCCCGGCACCGGCGATGTACCGCTCACCCTCTGCCAGCTCCTGCCGATCACCGGCGCGATCGTGGTGGCCACGCCTCAGCAGGTCGCCCTCGACGACTGCATCCGCGCGGTTCGCATGTTCCAGACGCTCAACGTGGCCGTCCTGGGCATTGTCGAGAACATGAGCTACTTCGTCGGGCCCGACGGGTCGGAGCATGATATTTTTGGCCGGGGAGGCGCTCAGAAGGCCGCCCAGGAACTGGGCCTGCCGTTCCTCGGCTCGATCCCCATGTACCCCGAGCTTCGCGTGAACTCGGATGCGGGCACCCCGCTGAAGAACTTCGACGGCAGCGCAAAGCTCAAGGAGGCCCTGGAATCGTTCACGCAGAATGCGGCCGCTCAAGTCTCTCTGCATAATCTTCGGCCGCGACAGCCGGAACTGAACGTGCTCTGACCGCTCCAGGGGTTGCGGGGCTCCTATCATTGCCTGCCGCGGCGCGGTGTTCCTGATCAACCGCGCCGGCGTCTGCGATGAAATGGACTGGATATCAGCCGGAGCCCTCGTGACGCATATCACCGCCCATGCCAATCGTCTGTCGAACGAAACGTCGCCCTACCTTCTCCAGCACGCGCGCAACCCCGTGGACTGGTATCCCTGGGGCGCAGAGGCTTTCGAGGCCGCCCGGCGCGAAGACAAGCCCATCTTCCTCTCCGTCGGATACTCCACTTGTTACTGGTGCCACGTCATGGAGCGAGAGTGCTTCGAAAACCCCCAGATCGCCGCCGAGATGAACCGCTTGTTCATCAACATCAAGGTCGATCGGGAGGAGCGACCCGATGTCGATCAACTCTACATGAATGCCGTGCAGGTACTCACCCGCCACGGCGGCTGGCCCATGAGCGTTTTTCTCACTCCCGACCTGCAGCCCTTCTACGGCGGGACCTACTTCCCGCCCTCCGACGTGCACGGCCGGCCGGGTTTTCTCACTATCCTTCGCGCGATTTCGGCGGCCTATCACGAGCGACCCCATGACGTTCGCGCCACCTGCAATCAACTCCTGGACATCCTTCGGCAACTGGCCGAGCCGCAGCCGGCCGAGACCGCCATCACCCTGGGTCCGCGGCTGGTGGAATCGCTGGTTGATCGCTCCACCGACGACTACGACCCGCAACTGGGGGGTTTCGGGCATGCTCCCAAGTTCCCCCGCCAGACGCTGCTCGAGATGCTCCTGGCCTACACGAACTCCGATATTGCCGACCGACCGAGAATCGCGCAGATCAGGTCCAGGCTCGAACACACGCTGGATGCCATGGCAGACGGCGGGATCCACGATCAACTGGGTGGCGGCTTCCACCGCTATTCAACCGATTCCCGGTGGCTGGTGCCCCACTTCGAGATCATGCTGTACGACCAGGCGATGCTCGCCTTTGTCTATGCCGAAAGCTATCGCCAGACACATAACGCGCGCCATGCCCGGGTCGCCCGCGGCATCCTCGATTTCGTCCTTCGCGAGATGACCAGTCCCGCCGGACTGTTTTACACCGCGTTCGACGCCGAGGTCGATGCCCGGGAGGGAGCCAACTATCTCTGGACCCGCGAAGAGGTCTGCGCCATCCTCGGTCCCGACGACGCAAACCTGTTCAACCGCGTCTATGGCCTGGACCTGGGCCCGAACTTTGCCGATCCTCATCACGGCAGCGGAGTGCCGGATAGGAATATCCTGTTCCTGCCGGAGCCCCTGGAGAAAGTCGCGGCCGATCTGTCGCTCTCGCTCGATCAACTCGAAGCTCGCCTCCAGCCGATGCGGGACCGGCTCCATCAGGCCAGGCGGCTGCGCAAACAGCCGTTGCTGGATACGAAGATCATCACGAGTTGGAACGCGCTGATGATCCGCTCGCTGGCCTTCGCGGGGCGCGTGCTTGGCCAGACGAAGTACATTGATGCGGCGGTCCGCGCGGTTGATCAGCTCCTCCTTGCCCACCAAGAGCCCGACGGGACGCTCTGGCGCACCAGCCGTGAGGGGGTGTGCAGGCACGACGGTTTCCTGGACGACTATGCGTTCCTAGTCCAGGCCCTGCTGGAGCTGCAGGAAACCCGGCCTGATGCGGGTCGCTGCGCACAAGCCTCAGGGCTCTTCAACAAGATGCTCGAGCTGTTCCTGGATCGCGAAGATGGCGGGTTCTACTTCACGGCGGAAGGGTCCAGGGACCTGATTGTGCGCCAGAAGGTGGGCACCGATTCGCCCCTTCCTTCGGGCAACGCGGTGGCCATTATGACAAGCCTGGCCATCGATCGTCCTGATGTGGCCAGGGACGCCCTGGTCAGCTTCGCCCAACCGTTGGAGTCGAATCCGGACGGCATGAGCGCAATGGTTGGGGCACTGATCCTGTATCTGCGTTCCCATGCGCCGATTGCGGTCGAACCGAGCCCGGGGTCAGGCGATCGGCCGGCGTCCCCCGAAGAGGTCGCCCGGACCATCGTGGAAGTTCAGGCATCCTGGACCATGCCGGACGAACTGCACATCCAGGCGACCATACTGGATGGTTTTCACATCAACAGCCACGAGGCATCGGCAAGGCTGATTGCCACCAACCTTTCTGTACTGGAGGAGGCGGCAGACCTTGTGGACTCGATCGAGTATCCCGCCGGGGAAATTCAGCGATTGCCGTCCGGCGCGGAGCCGGTGCGGGTGTATGCGGGAGCGGTGACAATTGCCGTGAGGTTCAGGAAATCCATGGCCGGCGCGCCGCCCATCCGCATGGCGCTGACCTATCAGGCGTGCGGTGCGGACTCGTGCCTGCCAACGGTGACGAAGGACTTTGAAGTCAACGCGCCCTGAGCCGTGAACTGCGGTTCGGGACGGATCCGTTAGCCGGGCCACCGCGGCCCTCAGGCCTGGCGGCGGTCAACTTCATCCTTCGCACTGGCGACAAAGGCATCCAGAGTCATCTGTCCCCGGTCGCCGCCGGTGCGATGGCGGACCGCCACCGTTCGGGCGGCCAGCTCCTTTTCGCCCAGGACCAGCATGTAGGGAACCTTGGCCAGGGTCGCCTCGCGGATCTTGGCGCCGATCTTCTCGGAGCCGAGGTTGGCTTCAACGCGCAGGCCGGCGTCGAAGAGGATCCTGGCCACCTCCCTGGCGTAGTCGTTGGTCTTCTCGCTGATCGGCAGGACGGCCACCTGCACGGGCGCCAGCCACAGCGGGAACGCACCGGCGAAATGCTCGATGAGCACGCCGATGAATCGCTCCATGCTGCCAAACGGGGCGCGGTGAATCATCACCGGGCGGTGCGGCTGGTTGTCCGCTCCAATGTAGGACAGGTCAAATCGCTGCGGAAGCTGGTAATCCACCTGCACGGTCCCCAGCTGCCACTCGCGGCCGATGACATCCTTGACAACAAAGTCGATCTTGGGCCCGTAGAAGGCCGCCTCCCCGCTTTCAACAGTGAAGGGAACGCCGAGAGTCGCGGCCGCGTCCTTGCAGGCCTTCTCCGCCTTTTCCCACTGGGATGGGTCGCCGACATACTTGGTGCTGTCGGGGTCGCGGGTTCCCACGCGCACCCGGTAACTGTGCATGCCCAGCGTCCCCAGCACAATCTTGACCAGTTCGAGGCAGCCGCCGATTTCGGCAGGAAGCTGCTCTTCGGTAACGAACAGGTGGGCGTCGTCCTGGGTAAAGCCGCGGACACGCGTCATGCCCCCCAGTTCGCCGGATTTTTCCCAGCGGTAGACGGTTCCGAACTCGGCCAGGCGAATCGGCAGATCGCGGTAGCTGTGGGGTTCGGAGGCATAAATTCGGATGTGATGCGGGCAGTTCATCGGCTTGAGCAGGTAGCCGTCGATGTCGCCGGAGGCCAGGCGATTGGACAACTCGGCGCAGCCGCAGCCTTCCTTGGCCAGAAGGTCGATCTGCTCACGGTCAATGAGGGGAGGAAACTGTGATTCGCGATAGTACGGAAAGTGGCCGGAGGTCTTGTACAGTTCTAGCCGGCCAATGTGCGGGGTGAAGACCTGGTGGTAACCCTGCCGGCGCAGGTGCTCGGAGATGAACTTCTGAAGCTCGGTGCGGATGACGGCTCCCCTGGGTTTCCAGAGGATCAGGCCTTGTCCAACCTTCTCGTCGATGGTGAACAGCCCCAGTTGCGGCCCCAGGGCGCGGTGATCTCGCTTCCTGGCCTCCTCAAGCATCTTCAGATGATCGTCGAGCTGCTTCTTGTCGAAGAAGGCGGTGCCGTAGATGCGCGTGAGCTGCTCGCGGTCGGCATCGCCGCGCCAGTAAGCGCCGGCGACGGACAGGAGCTTGAAAGCCTTAATCCGGCCGGTATGGGGCAGGTGAGGGCCGCGGCACAGATCGAGGAATTCGCCCTGCCTGTAAAGCGAAACATAGCGCTCGCCCTGCTGCTCGAGCTCAGCGATGATCTCATCCTTGAACTTTTGGTTCTCGGCGGCCAGGCGCTGCCTGGCCTGGACGGGAGGGACCTCCTCTCGCTGGAAGGGCAGATTCTCGTCGATGATCTTCTGCATCTCGGCCTCCAGCCTGGGAAGATCCTCGGCCTTGATGGGCTGGGGAAGCTGGAAGTCGTAGTAAAAGCCGTTGTCGATGACCGGGCCGATGGTGTACTGAACATCGCGACCGAGCAGGCGACGCAAAGCCTGGGCCATTACGTGCGCGGAGGAATGGCGAAGGATCTCGGTTGCCTCGGGGTCGCGCTCGGTGATGATCTGGACCTCGTGATGTCCGGCCAGAGGATAGGCTAGGTCGACGAGCTTGCCATCCACTTTGCCAACGATGGCAGCCTGGGCCAGGCGTTTGCCGATGGACTCAGCAAGCTGCGCAACGGATGAACCGTCGGGAATCTCTTTAATCGAACCGTCGGGAAGTTTGATCGATGCCATGGATGCTCCGGAGTCGCGCGAACATGCAGGACCGCGGCCCAAGCCGCCCCTGCGGGGCGGGCAACGCCCACCGTACGTTGTTCGGCCACGGGACACTTGCGACTGAAACAAAACCGCCCGGCGCTGGACCGGGCGGTGAGTCGTCAGTTAAGCGAAAGACGACCCATCACCGCCGGACCTGGCCGGCCGTCGTCGTGGTCGTCGTGATGAGTCGTGGCCGATTCATGTTATGAGGCGAACTATACAAGCGCCCGGCAGGAGCGTCAAACCGCTATTCACGTCAGGTTCAGGTTGCCGAGCCAGCCGCTGCCCCGACCAACGACGAATCCCGACTGCCCCGGTGCCAGCCGCGAGGCGTCGGTTGCCTGCACCGAGAATGCCGTCTCCGACGTTGTGAGAGTCAGGGTCAACTGCACCCCGTTGTCGCCCACGGTGACAAGCTTCAGTTCCAGCCGCCCTTCGGCTGCCGTGCCCTGTGGCAAGTCAAGCGACTGAAGCGTCTGCGACCCACGACGGATAATCAGCTGTGTTGCCGTCAGGACGCCTTCATATCGGCTGACATCGCTGGAACGCCACGCCAGCAGGCGAATTTCCGGCGATGTGCCGAGTTGTACGTCGGCCGACAGCGTGACATCGATTCGGCTGCCGGGAATCAGGGCCCGCACTGGAGTCGGATTCAGCACGTCGGAAGGCGGATAGATACGGTCGGCGATGACGTTCAGGCCGTCGTCCTGCTCCCTCCAGTTGGAGGCGGCCGCGTTCTCGTCACCGGTGGTGAAGGTGTCAAGCCCGGTGCCGCCGACCAGATCATCATCGCCAGCGCCGCCACTGAGGACATCATCGCCCTCGCCTCCGTCCAGCGTGTCGGCCTGATCGCCGCCCGTGAGCGAGTCATTGCCCTTGCCGCCGACCAGGTGCAGCGAGATGGTCGATCCGGAGCCGTCGATGCGATCGGCAAAGTCCGTGCCGATGATCGCCTCGATGTCGCCCTCGGACAGCACATCCTGCCCGCCGGCACCGTCGCTTGAAACCTCCCAGAAACCTTGCCGCCGGATGACACTGATCGCCCCGATGGCCGCGGAGTAGTCAACCACGTCGGTCCCGTCGCCGCCGCTGATGGCGTCATTTCCCCCGCCGCCGATGAGGGTATCATGGCCTGCACCGCCGTCGAGGGTGTCATTGCCAAAACCGCCGGAGAGCAGATCCGCCCCGTCTCCGCCGTCGATCAGGTCGTTTCCAAAGCCGCCGTCGATGGTGTCGTCGCCGTCGCGGCCATAAACCGTGTCATCGCCGTCACCGGCATGAACGCTGTCATTGCCAGCGCCGGCATCGACCAGATCGTTGCCGGTTCCGGCCAGGATGCTGTCGGCAAAAGCGCTTCCAATGAGCGTGTCGTTACCCGCCCCGCCGTCGAAATCGACCGCGAAGGGCGAGTCTGCGGCATTCATCAGGTCATTCTGCATCGTGCCGACCCACTGCTCGATGCCGGTGGCCAGATCGGCGAATCCCCGACCATCGCCGCTGAGGCTGATCGTGCCGTCCCCGGCGATCGTGAGGACCAGCGGCCCGGTTTCTGCGGCGGCCCAATAGGCGTCCTTTCCGTCGCCACCACTGAGCGTGTCCGAACCGTCCCCGGGGATGAAGCGATCGTTGCCGGCATCCCCGCCGATGACGTCGTCGCCGGGGCCGCCGTCAAGCGTGTCGTCGCCTTCGCCGCCGCTGATCAGGTCAGCGCCTTGGCCGCCCACGATGCTGTCGTTGCCGTCGTCGCCATCGATCTGATCGTCGCCCTCGCCGCCCCAGAGGGTATCATTGCCTTCGCTGCCGGCGAGGCTATCGTTGCCGTCCTGCCCCAGGAGGCTATCGTTGCCCGCGCCGCCGACGAGCGTGTCGTCGCCGGCGCCGCCGATCAGGGTATCATCGCCTTCGTCGCCTGCGAGGCTGTCCTGGCCATCGCCGCCCAAGAGCGAATCATGGCCCGCTCCGCCCGCGATGACATCATTGCCGGCCTCGCCGTCAATCGTGTCGTTGCCAACGCCGCCCCGCATCGTGTCATCGCCCTCGCCGCCCAGGAGGCGCACGACCGCGGTTGCGCCCGAGGCGTCCATGTTGTCATCGTGAACCGATCCAAGGATGCGCTCGATGTCCGTCAGGACGAACGTATCCTGGCCGCCGAAGCCGTCGTCCAAAACGGTCACAACCGTCCCGGCGACCGTGAAGGAAACACCGGCCGGCGCGGAACGATACGTCACGTCGTCAGTGCCGCTTCCGCCGACAAGCGAGTCGTCGCCGCCATTGCCGATAAGAGTGTCGTTTCCGTCACCACCGTCGAGCGTGTCATTGCCCGCCCCGCCAATCAGCGAATCGTGGCCACCCTGCCCGCGCAGAACCCAGGGCGTCAACGAGCCGCCCGCATCCAGCGTGTCGCCATGAGCAGAGCCGACGACTATCTCCACGGCATCAAGCGAATCCACGCCGCCGGCCTGGCCTGTGCCATCGTCATCCACGGTTGGTGTCAGGTTGAGCATGGCGACAATGCCGCGCACCGCGACGGAGTAATCCGCTGTGTCGGTGCCGTCGCCGCCGACGAGGGTGTCATTGCCGGCCCCGCCGACAAGCGTGTCCGACCCCAGGCCGCCGTCGATCTGATCGTCGCCATCCTCACCAAGCAGGGAATCGTCACCGTCGTCGCCGAACAGAGAATCGGCGTCAGCGCCGCCGCGAAGCGTGTCGTTGCCATCGCCGCCGTAAAGCTGATCGGAGCCGACGTCGCCAAGCAGGCTGTCGTTGCCGCCGTCGCCCTCGAGCAGGTCGTTGCCGGCCCCGCCGACAAGCAGATCGTTGCCCTCGCCGCCCGAGAGCGAATCATCTCCCGCGCCGCCGTCGAGGGTGTCGGCGCCCGCGTCGCCGAACAACTGGTCATTGCCGGCCTCGCCCATGAGGCTGTCGTCGCCGTCGCCGCCATGCACGGTGTCATTCCCGGGGCCCGCATACACGGTGTCGTTGCCCGCGCCGCCGTCGATCAGATCGTTATCATCGCCGCCGGTGATGTTGTCGCTGCCACCATCCCCCGTCAGCGTGTCGGAACCGGTGCCGCCGTTGATCGCGTCGCCGCCATCGCCGCCGGAAATCGAATCGTCACCCGCGTCGCCGTTAAGCGTGTCGTTCCCGGCGCCGCCTGTCAGGGTATCGTTGCCATCGCCGCCGGCGGCGCTGTCGTTGCCCGCCCCCGCGTCGATGCTGTCGTCGCCGGCGCCGCCCAGGAGCGAATCGCCGCCGTCGTTCCCGATCAACACATCATCCCCGTCGCCCCCTTCGAGCACATCGCTGGCCGACCCGCCAGTGAGCGTGTCATTGCCCGCGCCTCCGAAGAACCGGACGGACACGGTTGCCGCGGACGCGTCCATGATGTCGCCATGCTCGCCGCCGGCCACGCGCTCGATGTCCGTGCCGGCGAATTCCTCGGCCGCGCCAAATCCATCGTCGGCAACGACGATTCGCGCGGCCGCGCCGTTCATCGTGACGATCACCCGGATCCCCAGCGGGGCGCTGGCGTAGCTGACCGAGTCCACGCCCGGCCCGCCGATGATGGAGTCGGCGCCGCCGTTGCCCTGGAGCAGGTCATCGCCCGCCCCGCCGTCCAGCGTATCGGCGGCCGAACCGCCGATCAGGGTGTCGTTGCCCGCCCCGCCCTGAATGCGAAGCGGCACATCAGCCCCCGAACCGTCAATGCGATCATCGTATGGGCTGCCCAACAGGGTCTCGATGTCGGATGTGGAGAACGCGTCAGTGCCGGAGCCGTCCGGGCCATCGTCGTCAATCAGCCAGAAGGTGTCGAACGTGGCGGAGATCGCCTGGGGACTGGTGGTGTAATCGGCGGTGTCGTTGCCGCCGCCGCCCGTCAGCAGGTCGGCGCCCAGGCCGCCTATCAGGGAATCGTCGCCATTGCCCCCGTCGAGAAGGTCGTCGCCGGAACCGCCGTCCAGCGCGTCATTCCCGTCGCCGCCATACAGCGAGTCGGAGTCGGCGCCGCCCAGAAGCGTGTCGTTGCCATCTCCGCCGTAGAGCAGGTCATCGCCGGCTTCGCCGTCCAGGCGGTCGGCGTCGGCCTCTCCCAGCAGGGTGTCGTTTCCCACGCCGCCGCGAATGGAGTCGCTGCCATCGCCGCCGGCCAGACTGTCATTGCCGTCGCCGCCATCAAGGGTGTCCTGGCCGGCGCCGCCGACGAGGGTGTCGGCATCCTTCTCGCCAAGCAACTGGTCGGCCCCATCGCCGCCGTCGAGGCTGTCGGCGCCGTCGCCGCCCCGCAACTGGTCGTTGCCCGCGCCGCCGATCAGCGTATCATCGCCCTCAACGCCAAAGAGGCTGTCATCGCCACCATTGCCGACCAGCGAGTCGTTGCCCGCCATGCCGTGCAGGGTGTCCTTGCCGACACCGCCGATCAGGGTGTCATTGCCCGCTCCGCCAATGAAGGCGGCGGCGTAAATCGACTGGGCCGCCGTCATCAGGTCATCGCCCGATCCGCCGAAGACCTGCTCGATGTCGGTCGGCGAGAATGTCTCGGAGTTGCCGAATCCATCGCTGGCGGTATAGGTGTCGGTCAGCGTCACGCTGATGGGGGCCGTCGAGGATCGGTAGCTGACCTGGTCGAAACCGTTGTTGCCCACCAGGACATCCAGGCCCTGGTCGCCCTGGAGCGTGTCGCTGCCGTCGCCGCCGCCGAGCGTGTCGTTGCCCGCCCCGCCGCCCAGGAAATCGTTGTCGGCCCCGCCGGAAATGGAGTCATTGCCGTCATGGCCGATGATCGAGTCGTTGCCGCCGCCGCCGTCGATGGTGTCCGCGAACTCGCTGCCGAGGATCGTGTCGGCCCCGAAGAAGCCGTTGATCTGCCAGGGCTGCGCCGAGGCCGACACATCAATCATGTCGTCACCTGAGCTGCCGATGATGACCCGGATCGAACCGACCAGCAGCGTATCCTGCGAGCCCGACCCGTCATTGGAAACGACCCATTCCGCAGCGTTGAATGTTGCAATGACCGTGCCGCTTGCGGCGGAGTAATCCACCGTGTCGATACCGGAGCCGCCGTCGAACATATCCTCGCCGGTGCCGCCCACAAGCGTGTCATTGCCCGCGCCGGCGCGAAGAATGTCGCTGTCGGCGTCGCCAACGAGCAGATCGTTGCCGTCGTTGCCTGCCAGGTCGTCATTGCCGGCGTCGCCGCGGAGGGTGTCGTTGCCCGCACGGCCGATCAGGATGTCGTGGCCTTCGCCGCCGCTGATCACGTCATGACCCTCGCCGCCGTCGATACTGTCGTTGCCGAAGCCGCCGGAGAGGGTGTCCTGGGCCAGGCCGCCGATCAGCGTGTCGTCGCCCGCCTCGCCCTGGAAGTTGATTGCATAGCGGCTGGGGGCGGCGTTCATCAGGTCCGCGAAGCTGCTGCCTCGAACGATCTCGGTGGGGAAGCTCCCGCCGGTCAGGGTGTCGGACCCGCCCTCGCCATCCTGACTCACCGTGATCGCACCGTTGGCGTCCACCTGGACGACGATGCCGGATGTTGCGCTCTGGTAGCTGGCGGTGTCCAGTCCACGGCCGCCAATCAGCGTGTCCATTCCCGCGCCGCCGATCAGCGTGTCGTCATCCGAGCCGCCATCGAGACGGTCATTCCCGATGCCGCCGAAAAGGGTGTCGTTTCCATCGCTGTCACCGGTCGAGACGGAATCCCCGCCATAAAGCGTGTCGTTGCCGGCTTCACCGGAGATGTTGTCGTTGCCGCCTTGGCCGCTGATCAGATCGTGGCCTGCGCCGCCCAGGATCACATCGTTGCCGTCGCCGCCGAGGATGACATCGTTTTGGTCTCCGCCGTTTAGTTCCGAATCGTTGCCGTCGCCGCCGTCAATGCGGTCCTTTCCATCGCCGCCGTAGATCCTGTCTTCTCCTTCGCCGCCATCGAGGCTATCGTCGCCGGCCTCGCCGCTGAGGTTGTCGTTGCCCGCCTTTCCCCGAATCGTGTCATTGCCCAGGCCGCCCAGGACGCTGTCATCGCCCGCGCCGCCATCCACGCTGTCATCGCCGTCTCCGGCCCGAATCGTGTCGTTGGCGTCACCACCTTCGATCGTATCGTTGTAGGCTGAACCGGTGATCGAGTCCGCGCCGCCGCCGCCAAACAGGTAGATCGGGGCCGATGCGTTGCTGGCATCAAGCGTATCCCCGAAGTCGCCGCCGAAAACGCGTTCGACTCCGAGGGGTGTTTCAGTGTTGAAGGATGTGCCCGCGAACGAGGTTGGTTCCTGCACGCTGATGTCGAAGGCGTTGGAGATGGTGACGCGGACCCCGGAAGGACTCCCCGTGTAGTTGACCGTATCCACGCCCGAGCCGCCGATGAGCGTGTCAACCTGGGTGCCGCCGTACAGCATGTCGTCACCGAGGCCCCCGTCGAGCGAATCGCTGCCGATGCCACCAATGAGCGTGTCATTTCCGCTGTTGCCCAGCAGCGTGTCGTCGCCCGCGGCGCCGTCGAGCGAATCGTCTCCGCCGCCTCCGTCGATCAGGTTCGGCCCGGATGTTCCGATGATCGTGTCGTTTCCGCGCGAGCCTATGATGGTCTCGAACATCTCGAATTCATAGTCGCCTTCCGCGTCACCGCCCCGGGCCGACATCGGATTCGTCAGGGTCAGATAGATCGGGGCGGAACTGTCGCTGTAATCCAGGGTGTCCAGACCGTTGCCGCCCAGCAGTCGGTCGGCCCCCGGCCCGCCGCTGATCGTGTCGTTGCCTTCCCAGCCGTGAATGTGATCATCGCCGCCCAAGCCCACGATGCGATTGGCCTGATTGTTCCCAAAGAGAATATCGCGGCCCTGCGAACCGCGGATGTTTTCCAGGTTGCTGAGCAGATCGATAAATCCATAGTTGGTTTCGCCGTACGGGATGGGCGCCTCAAGGTGAACCTGAACACCCAGCCTGGAGTAGGTGTAATCGATCCAGTCGGTCCCCGCGCCGCCGTCGATGGTATCCGACCCGTAGCCGCCTGAAAGGGTGTCGTTCCCGCCCCGGCCGTCGATCACGTCGGCCCCGTCGCCGCCGAAGATGCTGTTGGGCGACTCGTTGCCCAGGAGCGTATCGTTGCCGGAACCGCCGATCAGGTCCTCGATGTTTGAAAGCCGATCGCCCCCCGGGCCCGCCGCGGCCGCCATTCCCAGGTCGATGGATATGCCCGTGGAAACCGCCGCATAGCTGACCAGGTCCTGTCCCTGGCCGCCATCGATGGTATCGGCGCCAGGTTCGAAGGTGAATCGATCATTGCCCGCGCCGCCCTCGAGCCTGTCGTCCCCCTTCCCGCCATTGATGACATCATTGCCATCGCCGCCTTGAATGATATTGGGTCCGTCATCCCCGGTTAGTGTGTCGCGCCCCTTGCTGCCGATGATGTTCTCGATGCCGGTGATGCTGTCGCCGTTGCTTGACAGCACCGTCTTGCCTGATACCAGCGTCAGCCGAATGCCGAACGACAGGTCCGAAAAGTCCACAAAATCGGAACCCGCTCCCCCGTCGACGATCCCGCCGTTGTCGCCTCCGGCCAGCGTGTCGTTGCCGCCGCCGCCTTCAAGCCGATCCGACCCCGGTCCGCCCACGAGTCGGTCGCGACCGGGACCGCCGATCAGGGTGTCCTTGCCCGCCCCGCCATCCAGGAGCGTGGTCAGGTTGGCCCAGGCAATGTCGATGCGGATGTCGTCGTTGCCGCCGCCGCCGTAAACCTTCAGGCTCTTGTAAGCGCTCTTGGGAAAAGCCGAACCCACCTGCTTGCCGCCAACGGTGAAATACACGTTCGCACCGTTGTCAACCAGCCGAATTACGTCAGCCGCGGATGTCCCAACGAGTTTGGCCTCCTGCAGCGTTGGATTCAGGGTCAGGCTTGCTGCAAGCAGCGTTCGGTCTTCGAGTCGTTCGCAAACCGCCTTCACTGCACGGGCGAGTGCCGCCCCGGGGATCATGTCGGAGGATTGTTTCCTGGCGCGACGAAACCTGCTGCGTTGCATCTGCTATCCCTTCTCCGCTCAAGGCGGCCACTGCGCAAAAAACCGAGGACCGGGAAACCCAAAGGGCGCCCGGCGCGAACAAACTGGCTTGCCCCATACATCGGCCAATGCCGCCGGGGGGCACAACTCCAATGCACACCATCTGTTGGAAGCGGAATCCCAAGCCCTGCCCGCTTCACCTTATAGGACGGTTTTCGCCGGGTCAAGAAGATTTCGCGGCGATCGTCGCTGCTTCATCATGACTATTCCGGCCGCCTATAATCAACTCGCATGATCGCTGGCATTATCCTGGTTGACCACGGCTCACGACGCGAGGAGTCAAACCGATTGCTGGAGCAGGTGGCAGAAGCCTTCGCCGCCCGCTACCCGCAAAAGTATCCCATCGTCGAACCGTCGCACATGGAACTAGCCGAGCCTTCCATCGGCACGGCCTACGATCGGTGCGTCGCCCGCGGCGCGCAACGAATCGTGGTATGTCCCTATTTCCTGGGACCCGGCAAGCACTGGACCAGCGATATTCCGCGCCTGGTGGCCGAGGCGGCCGCGCGCCATCCCTCCACGACCTATCACGTTACAGGCACGCTGGGTATCGATGACCTGATCCTCCAACTGCTGGACAAGCGCATCTCCGAATGCACGGAGAATGCCTACCTGTGTCCTCGCTGCCAGGGATCTCTCCGAAGCGGCGAAAAGAACATCGCTCCGGCCTGATCTGCCTTCGGAAAGGCCGGCCGCTTCCCTTGCCCCCCCTCGGGGGTTCGATTACCGTAATCCGACACCACCTTGGCGGTGTCGAACACCATGCGCATCAAGCTGTTCATCCTCGGTCCGTGCCTTGTGCTGTTGGCAATGCTGATCGGTTGTCACGGCAGACCGACTCTGCTCAAGAGCGAGGAGCAGATCACCATTGACCGTCAGCTTGTGGAATATCCCCCCAACACGCAGTTCAAGCCTTACATCACCGGGCTGACAGGCCCAACAGCGATGGCGTTCGACTCCGACGGCTCGATTTTCATCGCCGAGGGGGGGATTGACGGACGGCGGCCTCGGATTTTCGGCTTCCGCGCGGACGGCACTTACTTTGAAATCTATCCCCGCACCCTGCAGTTACCCAAGCTGCCCTTCAATATCCCCGGACAGTCCAAGTGGCGTCTTTGCGGCCCGATCGGCGGCATGGTTGTGGCTCATGGCCGGGTCTACGTTTCCCACCGCGATGAAAACGATCGGGGCGTGATCACCGCCTTCGGCTACGACGGCAGCCACGCCACCATCGTGGCCGACCTGCCCGCCCAGGGCGATCATTCCGTCACGGACATTGCCGTGGCCGCCAACGGGCGCATTTACTTCGGCGTGGGTTCGGCCACGAATTCCGGGGTGGTCGGGCTGGACAATCTCCCATGGCTGCAAAGCCATCGCAGCTTCTGCGATCAACCCTGGGGCGACGTCTACCTGCTGGGGCGTCGGTTTGACACGCCCAACCCGTTTGCAGGCATCTTTGGAGGAACAGACCTGGCCGTCACGGCGCCGTTCCAGCCTTTCGGCAAGTCCATCGAAACGCGCATCCCGCATGCCGAAAACGGCAAGCCTAACGGTGCGATCTACTCGGTGGATCCCAACGGTGGCGATCTGCGCATCGAGGCGCACGGCATCCGCAATCCCGTCGGTCTGGCATTCAACGAGCTGGGACGTCTGTACTTCACCAACCAGGGCATGAAACTCCGCGGCACCCGGCCGGTCAAGGACGACCCGGATGTCATGCTCAGGCTGGTCCAGGGGCAATGGTACGGCTGGCCGGATTTCTCGGCCAATCTCCTGCCCATCCGCAATCCCCGGTTTCAGCCGCCGGTTGAGATGATTGTGCGCAGCGGCTACCGCGATCTGTCCTTCCTGATCGACCATGACCTGTCCGGACTGACTCCGCCGAATCCCAATTCCGGGCTGATCACCGCGGAACTCAAGCCGCTGTCGGGAGCGGCGAAGTTCGATTTCGCTCCCGCATCGGGACCTTTTGCCCGCCTGCGGCAGGCCGGCGAAGTGGCGATCCTGGCACTGTATGGCGATCGGGCTCCATTTGACACGGGCGGCGCGGCGGGGCTGAAACTGGCGGGTCCGACCGGCTACAAAGTCGTCAAGATCAATCTGGACTATAGACAGGTTGAAGATTACATCCGCAACACCCGCGAAGGGCCCGCTTCGCGGAATGGCCAGGGACTGGGGCTGGAGCGGCCCATCGATGTCAAGTTCGGACCGGACGGGGCGCTCTACATCCTGGACTTCGGCCGCATGGAAATGAAGAAGGGACAGCCGGCGGTGCGCAGCGGAACGGGCCGGGTCTTCAAGCTGGTGGGACTTGCCGATAAGTAGGCCTGGCGAATCCAACCGGATGCGTTCGCCTTGCCAATTCCGGCTTATCCTCGTTCAATGGGCGGCGAATGACCGACCGGCTGACGAGCACACCTCCACTGCCCATCCACCTGGTCAGCGATGCCGTGGTGCAGACTCTGCGCGCAGGTAATCGACTGGTGCTCACGGCTCCAACCGGATCGGGCAAGACCACGCAGGTTCCGCAGATTCTTCACCAGCGACTGGCATTGGAGGATCAGCATCCCCAGGTCGTGATCCTCCAACCCCGGCGCCTGGCCGCCCGACTGGTGGCCCAACGCGTCGCAGGCGAACTGGGCTCGCCCCTTGGTGGGCTTGTCGGCTTTCAGACGCGGCATGAATCATGCGTTTCCCATGCCACGCGCATCCGATTCATCACCGAGGGGCTGTTCCTGCGACAGATTCCGTCCAACCCCGCGCTGCGCGGAGTCGGGTGCGTGATTCTCGACGAGTTCCACGAGCGGAACCTGGCATCCGATGTCTCTTTGGCGCTGGTCAAGCGGCTGCAGGAAAGCCGCCGACCGGACCTCCGCGTCGTGGTCATGTCGGCCACCCTGGACGTGCAGCTTGTGGCCCGGTATTTGGCCTGCCCGGTCATTGAGGCGCACGGTAGGACCTTTCCCGTCAGGATGCACTATCTGGGCAGCCGCAGCCAGTCGCCGCCTTGGGAACTGGCCGCCGATGCCCTGGCACAGATCCTGAACGAGGAGAAGGAAGGCGACGTGCTGATCTTCATGCCCGGCGGCCATGAAATCCGGCGAACGATCGAAGCGTGCCGCCGTCATCAACGCCCCGATGATCCCATCGCCCTGTTTCCGCTCTACTCCGAGTTGCCCGCTCGCCAGCAGGACGCGGCGCTGGCACCGCATCCGCATCGCAAGGTGATCGTGTCAACCAACGTCGCGGAGACATCCATCACCATCGAGGGAGTCCGCCACGTCATCGACTCGGGCCTGGCTCGCGTGAATCGTTTCGATCCGCGCCGCGGCATCAACGTGCTGCTGATCGAGCCGATCGCCAGGTCGTCGGCCGACCAGCGAGCCGGCCGCGCCGGTCGCACCGCGCCGGGAACCTGCACTCGACTGTGGACCGAGGCCGAGCACCGGGCGCGTGCGGCACATCAGACCCCGGAGGTGCAGCGCCTCGACCTGGCGGAGGTGCTGTTGCAGCTTCACTCCCTCGGCATTCACGATCCGGTCGCCTTCGAGTGGATTCAGCCGCCCGATCGCCTGGCCATCGATAGGGCGACACAGACGCTGCTCATGCTCGGCGCCGTCGATGAAACCGGCCAACTGACGCCGCTGGGCCGGCAGATGGCACTGCTGCCGATGCATCCGCGATTGTCGCGCATGCTCGTGCAAGCCGGGCGCCACGGATGCCGACGGCGCGCGGCAACCTGGGCGGCGCTGATTTCCGAGCGGGATATCCTGCTGCGAAACACTCGCCATCCCTTCGCGGATGATCCGCCGCCTGCGCCGCGATCCGATTTTGTCATTCTTGAGCGGGCGCTGGAGACGGCGCGGCAGGCGCGGTTTGACCCGGCCCGGTGCGCCGACACCGGAGTCAATGCGAATGCGGCCCGCGAGGTGGACCGAACGGCCCGGCTCTATCTGGAATCGATCGAGACTATCGACAGGCGGGAAGTGCGGGCCGAAACAGACGATTTGCAGCCCATGCTTCAATCGCTTCTCGTGGGCTTCTCGGACCATCTGGCCATCCGGCGATCGGAGGCAAACCTGGCCTGCGCGCTGGTTCGGCAGCGCCGCGGTGTGCTGGATGGCGCGTCGATCGCCACGCACGTGGGACTGCTCCTGCCGCTGGAGATTACGGAGGTCGGATCGGGCAATGCCGTGAAGACCGTCCTGTCGATGGTCAGCGAGATCGAGCCGCGGTGGCTGCGGGAGATTCTCCCAAATCGCATCACCCACCGCAGGGAAACGGTCCTGAACCCCGACACGCTGGCCGCCGAGACGCTCGACCGCGAGTATTTCGATGACCTGCTCATTGACGAAAAGCCGGCGCCCGTGAACGTCGCGGAGGCCGCCGAGATCCTCGCCGAGCAAATCTTCAAGGGCGCACTTCGGTTGGAGAAATGGGACGAATCCGTCGAGCAGTGGATCGCCCGCACCCGCTGCGTTGCCCAGTGGTTTCCCGATCGGCGCCTGATCACCTACAGCGATGACGAACTGCGCGTGGTATTGAGCGAAATATGCTCCGGCGCGACACGATACCGGCAGGTGCAGGAACGACCCTGCCTGGCGGCGGTCAAGGATGCGCTCTCATGGCAGGATCAGCAATTCGTGGAGCAGATGGCCCCCGAGCGGATCCTGTTGCCGTCGGGCTGGCGGATGAAGATCGAGTACACCCCAGGCCAGCCTCCCCGCGGCCGGGCAAAGATACAAGACCTGTTCGGCATGAACCGCTCCCCCACCGTGGCCGGCGGACGGCAGACCGTCCTGCTGGAGATTCTTGCGCCCAATTTCCGGCCAGTACAGGTGACCGACAATCTGGCCAACTTCTGGACGAACCTCTATCCCCAGCTGCGCAAGGAACTGTCGCGTCGTTATCCCAGGCACAAGTGGATGTAGCGCGTATCGCTCACCAAGTCAGGCTCAAAGGCTGCCATACGGGGCAATCCCATCGGCGGTCACAAGAAACAACTGGTCGGTCAGGGCGTGTGGCATGCGCTGGTAATCTTCCTTCACCTGCGCGGTCACGCGCTGCAGCGTCTGCTGGTCATCGCGGCAGCAGACCAGGATGTCACGATTGGGGATCGCCGCGACAAACGTTCGTCCCAGATGCTCGCGCAGTCGCTCGTGCAGCGTCGGCAGAAGAAGGCGGCTGGCGTCATAGCCGTCCAGCGTCTGAATAAGCATCAGGCTGATCCTCCCCGCCTCGTCCTGGGCCGCCCGAACTTCCAGCGACTGGCTCCGAGCGACCAGATTGGAGATTGCCACCTCGTGCAACTCGTCCAGCGAAATCCGCCAGTGTTTGAAGGTCGCTCGCGGCACGTAGGAGATGGCCCGCTCGCTGTCCATCGCGTAGGCCACGCGCAGCCCCTCGACAAGCGACTGGCTCACGACCGAATCGCCGATCCACTTGCCGGGACCCGTGGGTACAACCATCGGCATGATACGATCCCGCACCTGCTCAAGAGACACATTCTCGCGCGGCACGTTGGCCGCCGCCGTCAGCAGTTCCCGCACCCATTGCTGCACGGCCGCCGAAAGGCGGTCGGCTAGTGTGGCATGATGGCCGTCCCCCACGACCGTGCGGTACAGGTGCTCGAGGTTCCCCCAATGCCCATTGATGCGCAGGCCGAAATCCGCCTCCTCCCGCTCCAGACGCAACTCCGGAAAATGCCGGGCGATCAGTTCGGATACGCGATCCAGGAACTCGGCGCGGGACAGGACCATGATTCATCTATCCTACCCAACCGGTCGCCGTGTGCATAGAAGGACCCATCTGGAGTCTTCCCTGTTTCGGGTGGTGCGTAGAAGGAGAGTGTCGGCGACGGGAGCGTCGTCGGGCGGAAGTCGAGCCATCGTTAGCGGCGCGATCG
>Ga0209381_1001153_pt1 | contig 46912 bp, 41 predicted proteins | sample DewCreD2012metaG_FD_184111 | JGI IMG/M metagenome (GOLD analysis project Ga0209381, IMG submission 184111) | Hot spring sediment bacterial and archeal communities from British Columbia, Canada, to study Microbial Dark Matter (Phase II) - Dewar... ... | reverse complement strand
TATTTAATTTTACATAACAAAATTGCCCGGATGGCGGAATTGGTAGACGCGCTAGTTTCAGGAGCTAGTTGGTGCAAACCAGTGCAGGTTCGAGTCCTGTTCCGGGCACTTATCCAGTTACTTTCCATCCGCATAAAATGAATCAAAAAAATATTTTGGATAATGCTTATTCCCAATCAATTATTTTTACTAAGTCTCATTACGAAAATTTTCCTGTTGTATCATTATTTATCCCCAAGGAATTCAGGAAACATATAGCAGTAGTATATCAATTTGCTCGCCAGGCAGACGATTTAGCTGATGAAGGGAATTTAGATAAACAAATCAGGTTAAAAAATTTAGAAGAGTTCGAAACAAAGCTTACTCAATGTCTATCCGGTAAATTCGAAGGTGAATTTTGGGTAGCTTTATATAATACGATTCAATCGAAAAATCTTACGAGCCAACATTTTTATGATTTATTAAGTGCCTTTAAACAAGATGTTGTTAAAAAACGATATGAAACATATGACGAGCTGCTTGATTATTGTAAACGATCAGCTAACCCGGTAGGTAGAATTATTTTAGAATTGTTTGGAATTATTGATCAAAAAGCATTTCAATATTCGGATTCTGTTTGCACTGCACTCCAAATAACTAATTTTCTTCAGGATGTTTCTGTGGATTTATTAAAGGATAGAATTTATATCCCAAAAGTAGAATGGCAAAAGTTCGATGTAGACGAAAAAGTATTTGAGTTCAAAAAAAATAATACTAACTTTAAATCGCTTATTAAAATACAGGTTGAAAAAACAAGAGCATTTTTTTCAGAAGGATGGAAGTTAATTCCGTTTTTAGATAAAAGAATTAAAAAACAGATAATAATGACAATATTAGGTGGAGAAAAAATTTTAAGCAAAATTGAAAAGAATGGTTACAATGTTCTGGATAATAGACCTACATTAAGTAAAATTGATTACATGAAAATATTTCTCAAAGCGTATAATGGTTGATAGTTCAAAACAAATAGCAAAAGAAAGCAAAAGCAGCTTCTATTATGCTTTTAGTTTACTCTCTCCGGAAAAGAGAGATGCCATGAATACTGTTTACGCTTTCTGCAGAAAAACTGATGATATAGTGGATGAAGGATTTGAAACTGATGAAGTAAAATATGAGAAATTGAGAAAATGGCGTATTGAATTTGAAAAAGCTATCTATGGAAGATCAGACTATCAATTACTCAACAAAGTTGCAGCAATTATAAAGCAATTCAATATTCCGCTTGAGCATTTTTTTGAATTGATAGTCGGAATGGAAATGGATTTGCAACATAAAAGATATTTTAGTTTCGAAGACTTAATTGAATATTGTTATCGTGTTGCTTCTACAGTTGGATTAATGTGTATAGAAATTTTTGGCTACAAAAATAAATCGACCAGAGATTATGCAATCAATTTGGGGCTTGCAATGCAACTTACCAATATTATCAGAGATGTTGGAAAAGATTCTGAGTTTGGTAGAATTTATATACCGCAGCAAGACCTGAAGTTGTTTAATTATTCGGAAAAGGAATTATTAGAAAAAAAATATAATTTCAATTTCAGAGAGCTGATGGCTTATGAAGCTGAACGTGCAAAAAACTATTTTGAAAAAGCTGATCAATCCCTCGATTTCGAAGATAAACCTTCGATGTTTCCAGCAAGAGCAATGCAGCATATCTATTCAAAACTGCTTCACAAAATAGAAAAATCTGATTATGATGTTTTGAATAACAAAATAAAAGTCAGTAAAGTAGAAAAAGTTGCTATTTCAGTTGGTGTCTGGGCAAAATATAGTCTCGTATACTAATGAAAAAAATTTTAGTTATTGGCGGTGGTTTTGCCGGATTAGCTTCATCAGTATTTCTTTCATCAAAAAATTTTAAAATAACCCTATTAGAATCCTCACCTAAGCTTGGCGGAAGAGCTTTTTCAATTCTAAATAAAAATCAGAATAGTTTTTACGACAATGGTCAACACATTTTGATGGGATGTTATGAAGAAACTTTGGAATTTCTATCATTAATAAATTCTATTAATCAGTTAGAAATACCCTCAGCCCTTTCAATAAATTTTGTAAGAAGAGGTGGCGAATTAATTCCATTAAAAGCTTCTCCTAAATTCTATCCATTCAATCTGCTTAAAGCTATTCTTACTTTTAAAGGTTTGCGCACAAAATCGAGGATAAAAATAATTGATTTTTTCTTAGATCTGTTATGTTGTTATTCGTGTGATCTTAAAAATAAAAATGTGTTGGATTGGTTGAAAGAAAAAAGACAAACTGAAGAAGCCATTAAATTTTTTTGGGAAATTTTAGTAGTTGGTGCTTTGAACACAACTATCGAAAAAGCTTCTGCTCAAATATTTGCAGAAACATTGAAAAGGATTTTCTTTTCTGGAAATATGTCGTCTACTATTTTAGTTGCCAAGGGGTCGTTAAATGAATTGTATATTGAACCAGCAGTTCGTTTTTTAATTGAAAAAGGAAGTGAAATAATTTTATCTGAGAAAGTAAAGAAGTTTGAATGTATTGGTAATAGAATTACTAAAGTTGTAACAGAAAAAAACATTTATAATGATTTCGAATTTGTTTTATCTGCATTACCAATTTATGCTCTTGATAGAATACTCAAAAACTCAAACATCGAAAACTACCAACTACCAGACCTTAAATATTCGCCGATATTAAATGTCCATCTATGGCTCAAAATGAATCCTTTCAAAGAAAGATTCTATGGACTTATGGATTCCCTAGTTCACTGGGTTTTTAATAGGGATGACCATATTTCTATAACCATTAGTAGCGCCGAAGAACTCTTTAAATACTCTGACAAAAAAATTCTTGATTTGATATATTCGGATTTAGAGATATTTTTTCCTATATTCAAATCGAGTTTAGTGAAAGATTTCAAAATTATTAAAGAGAAGCGAGCAACGTTTATTCCAAATGTTGATTCAATTTACGAACGAGAAAAACTTAATTTACCTTTGGATAATTTATTGTCGGCTGGAGACTGGACCAATATTTTTTTACCAGCCACTATTGAAAGCGCTGTGCTAAGTGCAAAAAATGTTTCAGAAAAATTTTAAAAATAATAAGTCGGACATCAGTAGTAATTACCTGAAATATAAATAAACAATGTAACCAAAAACTATCACGGAGGAGTTATGTCCGGGTTAAAACAAAAACTTCAAGAAAAAATTCAGATCGAAAAACCAAGAACAGAAAAGCTACTCAAAGAGTATAGCAATGTTAAGGTTGACGAGGTAAATATAGGACAGATAATAGGTGGAATGAGAGATATTAAAAGTCTTGTTACAGATATTTCATATCTTGATCCTTATGAAGGAATTCGTTTCCGTGGTTTAACAATCCCGGAAGTGTTTGAAAAGCTTCCTAAAGACCCGGGTAATGAAATGCCTTCTGTAGAAGGTTTCTTTTACTTTCTTTTAACAGGTGATATCCCTACCGAAAAAGAGGTAGCAGAAGTTAAGGAAGAATTTACCTCGAGAAGTAAAGTCCCAGAATATGTTTTTAATATTCTTAGAGCTATGCCGAAAGATTCGCATCCAATGACGATGTTCTCGGCAGCAATTCTTTCGATGAATAAAGACTCGATTTTTGTAAAAAAATATCATGAAGGTGTCAAAAAAACTCAGTATTGGGAATTTTATTACGAAGATGCTTTGAATTTGCTTGCTAAACTACCGGAAATAGCAGCTTTTATTTACCGTCTTAAATATAGAAATGGTGATATAATTCCTCCTGACCCAAAACTTGATTTTGGTGGTAACTTTGCTCATATGATGGGTATTGCAAAACCGTATGATGAAGTTGCAAGAATGTATTTTATTCTTCACAGTGATCATGAAAGCGGAAATGTAAGTGCACATACCGGTCATTTGGTTGCAAGCGCATTATCTGATATTTACTATGCAATAAGCGCAATGCTAAATGGATTAGCCGGACCATTGCACGGTTTAGCAAATGAAGAAGTTTTAAGGTGGTTACATGGTGTTATGGAAAAAATGGGTGGCAAAGTTCCTACTGAAGAAGAAATGAAAAACTTTGTTTATGAAACTTTAAAGACAGGTGTTATCCCAGGTTATGGGCATGCTGTTTTAAGAAAGACAGATCCACGTTATATGGCTCAGAGAGAATTTTGTCTGAAACATTTACCTGATGATACTTTATTTAAATATGTCGATTTACTTTTCAAGGTGGTACCACCAATACTACTTGAACAAGGTAAGGCAAAAAATCCTTGGCCAAATGTTGATGCCCAATCTGGCGTTATTCAATGGTATTATGGTGTTAAAGAATATGAATTCTATACAGTACTCTTTGGAATAGGAAGATCCTTAGGTGTTTCTTGTAACATTATTTGGGCAAGAGCATTGGGGTATCCAATAGAAAGACCGAAATCTGTTACAACTGCAATGTTGGAAGAAGTTGCATTTGGTAAAAAGTAATACACTTATTAATTTAATCATGCTTAAAGGGTGAATTTATATTCACCCTTTTCTATTTATGTGAGTGATATGGATAAAAAAGTATATTATATAATTGCCCTTATTGCTGTATTGATTACAGTAGCAACAGTAATTGTTGTATATAAAATCTCGTCATTGCAAAATCATACACCTCAGGAAATTATTGTCCATCTTAATAATGAACATAGAGTATTTGTTCCTTCAATTCCATCTGAATTAGAATTTTGTAATGAAAAAGTTCCTCTTGGTGATTTTGATGTTAAGGAAAGAATGGAAAGAGAATTGCTTGTAAATGTTCATTGGTCTTCTGCCACAATTTTATCTCTTAAAAGAGCAAATCGTTGGTTCCCAGTAATTGAACCAATCCTGAAAGAAAATGGTGTCCCTAACGACTTTAAGTATTTGGCTGTGATAGAAAGCGGTTTGACTAATGTTATTTCTCCAGCCGGTGCAGCGGGATTCTGGCAATTAATGCCAAATGTTGCAAAAGAATATGGAGTGGAAGTTAATGATAAAGTTGATGAAAGATTTAATCTGGAAAAAGCAACTCGTGCTGCTTGTAAATACCTGAAAGAAGCATATTCAAAGTACGGAAACTGGACTCTTGCTGCTGCCTCTTACAATTTTGGTATGAATGGAATTGATAAACAGATAGGAAGGCAAAAATCCCGAAGTTATTATAACTTATCTCTAGTTGAAGAAACAAATAGATTTGTTTTTAGAATATTAGCTATAAAAGAAATTTTTTCTGATCCATGGAAATATGGTTTTACACTTACTGAAGAAGAGTTATACAAACCAATTAAGACCAAAAAAGTGGTTGTTAAAAAAGAAATAAAAGATTTGGCTTCTTTTGCAGTCGAACAGGGAATTAATTATAAAATTTTGAAAATCTTTAATCCATGGTTAAGAGATAATACTTTACCCAATCCATCAAATAAAACATATTACATTGAAATTCCTGAAGATAATGAAGTGGAAGTTTCGGGCGAATAAAATATTTTCAAATTATTGTTAAAGCTAATAGACATATTAATATTTTTTCTTATTTTTGATTCCAACATTTTCTGTCCAAAAATTGATCTATAATGCCTATCAAAAAAAAAGTAAAATACATATTCATTACAGGTGGAGTTGTTTCCTCTCTTGGTAAAGGTATTACTGCTTCATCTATTGGTTTACTTCTTAAACTTCGTGGTTATAGTGTAACTATTCAGAAATTTGACCCGTACATTAATGTTGACCCCGGAACAATGAACCCTTTTCAACATGGCGAAGTTTACGTAACAGATGACGGAGCCGAAACCGATTTAGACCTTGGTCATTATGAACGGTTTCTTGATGTTGATATGTCACGCTCAAATAATACTACAACCGGGCAAGTCTATTATGAAGTTATAAATAGTGAGCGTAGAGGAGATTTTTTAGGAGCTACAGTTCAGGTAATTCCTCATATTACCGATGAAATTAAAAAGAGAATGAAAGCACTTGGTGATACTGGTAAATATGATATAGTTATTACTGAAATCGGTGGTACAGTCGGTGATATTGAAAGTTTACCTTTTATTGAAGCTATGCGTCAGATTATGCTTGAGATGGGTCGCAAAAACGCAATAAGTGTTCATGTCACACTTGTTCCGTATATAAGCTCTGCCGGCGAAGTTAAAACAAAACCTACTCAGCATAGTGTAAAAAATTTACTCGAATTAGGAATTCAACCAAACATTTTGGTTTGCAGATCAGAAGGGAAATTAGCAAAAGATATAAGAGAAAAGATTGCACTTTTCACAAACGTTCCCTCAGAAGCAGTTTTTTCAGCTCACGATTGTTCCACAATATATGAAGTCCCTCTTGTTTTATATAATCAGAATATGGATAGCATTATTTTAGAAAGATTGAAATTACCTGATATCAATATCCATCTGGATGAATGGACTAACTTTGTTGAAAAAATTAAAAATCCGTCCGATATAGTTAAAATTGCTGTGTGTGGTAAATATGTTGAAAATAAAGATGCATATAAAAGTATTTCAGAAGCATTTGTCCATGCTGGAGCGGAAAATGGAGTTAAAGTAATTGCTGACTTTATTAGCTCAGAAGAAATTGAGGATAAAGGTCCGGAATCTATACTAAAAGGTTATGATGGATTATTGATACCAGGTGGTTTCGGTGAAAGAGGAATCGAAGGGAAGATATCAGCAATAAAATATGCACGGGAAAATAAAATTCCATTCTTCGGAATTTGTTTGGGCTTACAATGTGCGGTTATTGAATATGCAAGAAATGTATGTGGAATCAAAAAAGCTAATTCTGCTGAATTCACAAAGCACAATAGTTTTAATGTTATTCATATTATGCCTGAGCAGATAAAAGTGAAAATTAAAGGTGCTTCTATGCGTTTAGGTGCTTATCCATGTGTACTGAAGAAAAAAACACTTGCATACGAAGCTTATAAAAAGCCGAAAATATCCGAACGCCATCGACACCGATACGAAGTGAATAATAAATTCAGAGCTCAGTTGGAAGAAGCCGGTATGATTTTTAGTGGTTTATCACCTGATGAAAAGTTAGTTGAGATGATTGAGATTAATAATCATCCATGGTTTGTAGGTTGTCAATTTCATCCAGAATTAAAATCTCGTGCAACCAATGCTCACCCATTATTTAGGGAATTTGTAAAAGCTGCTTTGGAATATTCTAAAAGGAATAAACAGAATTGAAAAAAATAATTTTATCGTTTGTTTTTCTTTTTTTCTTTTCGAATTCAATCTCATCTCAATCATTGCAATCACTTGTTAACCAAGGTTTGGCAAAAGCTTATAATATGGAATTGGATGCAGCTGAAAAGATTTATAACAGGATTATTGATTTATACCCCGAAGATCCACACGGTTATTATTTAATCGCGCAGATTTATTACTGGACATTTTTAGGTTCCAAGGATAAAGGTGAATATCAGGTGTTTATAAAATTTGCTGATTTAGCCCAATCAAAGATTGATAAGATATTGGATACAGATGACAAAAATGTAAAAATACTTCATTTAGCTGGTAATCTTGCTTCATTCAGAGCTATGGCAAATGCTGTTAATGAATCATCTGTTGATGCCTTTTGGTCGAGTAAAAATGCTGTAAATTATTTTGAGAAAGCAATTCAAATAAATCCAAAATTTTATGATGCTTACCTTGGACTTGGACTTTTTGATTATGCTATGAGTTTTGTCCCGGAATTTTTAAAGTGGGCTGTTAAATTAACGGGCCTTACTTCCGATAAAGAACGTGGTCTGCGATATATTAAAACAGCATTTAACAGAGGTAATCTCGAGACTACTGAAGCCGCATTTCACCTTTCGAAAATATATACAGATTACCTTGCCGATTATGATAGTGCTTACTACTACATCCAAACTGTTATTCCTAAATATCCTAGAAATACTTTGTTTCTATACCAATATGCTGTTTCTTTGATAAAAGGGAGAGAATTAGATAGAGCGATTCAACCATTGAATACTGTAATTAGATTAAATAATAAAAGATTTCCTCAGATTACTGCTTTAGCACATTACAGAAAAGGGGAAATTTATTTTAAGAAAAATCAATTTAAGTCAGCTATTAAAGAATACGAAATGTTTTTGGATCTATATAAAGATTTGGATTTTACCGGAATTGCAGCTTTTAACATTGCGATAAGTTATAAAATGTTAGGCGAGGATGATGAATATAAAAAATACATGAACCTTGCATCTGACGGTAATCCGGATGTGTTTGAAGATGCCTATGCAATTACCAAAAGTGAATATTTCCTGAAAAATGATATTGATGATATTGATCTGAAATTAGTGACAATAAAAAATCTGATTGATAATGGGAAAAATAGAGTCGCGTATGATTCATTAAAAGTAGTATTACCAAATATTGAAAGTGTGGAACAAAAAGCTTTAGCGCTTGCTTATCTCAGTGAAGTTACATACAACCTAAATAAATATTCTGAATCTATACAAGCAGCAGAGAATATTTTGACACTTAAAATTAGAATTGAAAAATGGACTATCCCATTTTCATATTATATGCAAGCTAAACTTAACTGGAGAGTTGGTGCAAAAAATGAAGCAAGAGAATTTTTAATTAAAGCTGAATCAGAGAATAAATTTGAGTTTCAGGATTACATCCAATCGCTTATTGAAAACCTTAAAAGAAAGTTGAAGCGGAGTTGACCTTTCTTTTCCCTTTTTTATAATAAATTCATGGTTTTTAATTGATTATTGATGCTCTTTTAGATAATTTTTTGCGCAAATTTGAAAAAATATGTTAAAAATTGTTGTTTTTGTTTCCGGAAGAGGTTCGAATCTTAAAGAAGTTTTTTTCAAAGTCCCAAAACACAAGTTAAAAATTTTTGCAGTTGTAAGTGATAAAGTTGACTGTGGTGGAGTTAGCTTTGCAAAAGAAAAAAATATCCCTGTTTACTTTGTCAGTGAAAAAGCTAAAGAAGGTTTTGTTGACTACAACTTCTTAGCTAATGAATTCCGGAAACTAGAAGTTGATCTGATTTTGTTAGCGGGTTTTCTAAAAAAAATCCCTGACCATTTTGTTGATGCATTTGAAAATAAAATAATTAATATACATCCGGCGTTACTTCCCAAATATGGCGGGAAAGGGATGTATGGAATGAATGTTCATAAAGCTGTTTTTGATGCTAAAGAAAAAATTTCCGGTGCTACAATACATTTTGTTGATAAGATATACGACAACGGTAAAATTATAGTGCAAAAGATAGTTGATATTAGCGATGCCAAAAATCCCGAAGAAGTAGCTGAAAAAGTTCTAACTGTTGAGCATCAACTACTTCCTTATGTGATTGAAAAATTTTGTGATAATAAAATAAATTATGAGGGTGGGGAAATTAAAATAATCGATTAAAGAGCGGAGTTGTTTTGAACAAGCTTGCATTAATTAGCGTATCGGATAAAAGAAACATTGTTGAATTTGCAAATCAATTATTACAATTAAATTATGATATACTGGCAACCGGCAATACAGCTAAGTTATTATCTGAGAATGGAATTAAATGTGTTGAAGTAAGTGATTATACTTCATTCCCAGAAATATTTTCGGGAAGAGTGAAAACACTTAATCCCAAAATTTTTGGTGGGATTTTATTACGACGTACTAACGTAAACGATTTAAATGAAGCGAAAGAAAATAATATTTATCCCATTGATATTGTCTGCGTGAATCTTTATCCGTTTCCTCAAGTTGTTAACCGAAGTGATCTAACTCATGAAGAAAAAATCGAAAATATTGACATTGGCGGTCCAAGCCTGATTCGCGCAGCAGCAAAAAATTATGAATATGTTTCTGTTCTTACAAATCCGGATCAGTATTCCCCTTTTATTGAACAACTGAAGAACGGTAAAGTATCTCTTCAAACACGCAAAGAATTAGCTTACAAAGCTTTTGCTTATACATCATACTACGATACACTAATAGCTAATTATCTCGAAGAAAAATTTAATCTTCCCAAAAATGAATTACGAATAAATTACAGATCGTCAATTAATTTAAGATATGGAGAAAATCCTCATCAGAGTGCAAGTTTGTTCGGAGATTTTACTGACTATTTTGAAATTATGCATGGTAGGGAATTATCTTACAATAATATTCTGGATCTAACTTCCGCCGTTGATATAATTGCCGATCTAGAAAAGAATGCATGTGTTATAGTAAAACATACAAATCCTTGTGGCGCCGCAATCGGAAGTGAACCTTCAGAAGCTTTTGAATCTGCTTTATCAGGTGATCCGGTTTCTGCTTTTGGAGGAATAGTTGCCTTTAATGAAGAAGTTGATCAGAGGACGGCTGAAAAGTTAAACGAAATATTTTTAGAAATTGTATGCGCTCCGGCTTTTACAGATAGTGCTTTACGTATCTTGCAAGTAAAACGAAATAGAAGAATTATAAGAATTAAAAAATATCCTTCTTCAGATGACTTTCAATTAAGAAATGTGCCCGGTGGTATCCTTGTTCAGACAAAAGATAATTCCAGGATTGATGAAATAAATCTTAAGCTAGTAACAGATAGAGAAATAACCGACGAAGAACTTTCCGATATTAAATTTGCATGGGTAATTTGTAAGCATACAAAATCTAACGCTATTGTTTATGCTAAAAACAAAAAAGTACTTGGTGTTGGAGCTGGACAAACATCAAGAATTGATTCAGCTAAGATAGGAGCGGAAAAAGCAAAACAATTTGGGCACAATCTTAATGGCGCTGTTGCTGCTTCCGATGCTTTTTTTCCGTTCCCTGACGGAATTTTAGAAATCGTTTCACATGGTGTTACTGCTGTTATTCAACCGGGCGGTTCTGTAAAAGATGAAGAAGTTATCAAAGCTGCAAACGAAAAAAATATTTCAATGTTATTTACAGGAATAAGAAACTTTAAACACTAAGAGGTAAAATGGGTTTTTTTGATTTATTTTCTACCGATGTTGCCATTGATCTTGGCACTGCTAACACACTGATATATATAAAAGGTAAAGGTATTGTATTAAACGAACCTTCAATAGTAGCATTTGATAGAAATACTAAGAGAATTATTGAGCTTGGAAATAAAGCTAAAGAAATGCAAGGTAGGGAACACCGTGAAATTAGAGTTACCAGACCAATGCGCGATGGAGTTATTGCTGATTTTGAAATTGCAGAAGGAATGATTAGAGCATTTATAAAACAAGTTACACCCAACACATTTGCAAGTAAAAGAATTGTAATTGCTGTGCCGAGTGGCGTAACGGAAGTTGAAAAACGTGCAGTAAGAGATGCTGCCGAACATGCCGGTGCTAAAGAGGTTCATTTAATTGCTGAACCTATGGCTGCTGCAATTGGAATTGGTGTTGATGTTGAAGCACCTGTCGGGAACATGATTATTGATATTGGAGGAGGAACTACTGAGATTGCGGTTATTGCACTTGCCGGAATTGTTAACGAAGAATCAATTCGAATTGCCGGCGACGAAATGAATAATGCAATTATGCAATTTTTCAAAAAGAATTATAATCTTCTTATTGGCGAAAGAACCGCAGAAGCTATTAAATGCGAAGTCGGCTCTGCTGTTCCATTAAAAGAAGAAGTTACAATTCAGGTTAAAGGAAGAGACCTTGTAGGTGGTATCCCCAAAACTGCCGAAGTAAGTTCAGTTGAAATTCGTGAAGCGCTAAATGAAAATGTTGCTCAGATAATTGATGCAATTAGACAAACTTTAGAAAGAACTCCGCCCGAACTCTCTGCAGATATATTAGACCGAGGTGTAATGGTTACGGGAGGTGGTGCTTTATTAAAAGGTCTGGACGAAAGAATTAGAATGGAAACTAATTTACCTGTTCATGTTGCAGATGATCCTTTAACTGCTGTTGTTCGTGGTGCAGGAAAAGCCATTGAAAATTTAAATAAATATTCAAAGGTGTTTATACGTAAAAGAACTTACTAATGTTAAATTTTTTACGACGATTCACATATCAATTCAAAGAATACATTTTATTCATCCTACTAGTCGTTATTAGTCTTTCTTTGCTTTCAAGTAATGACAGACCCGAAGTTAAAAATGTTAGAAAATTTGCTTTGGGTAATTTTGCGTTTGTTAATAGTATGTTGAGTTACATATCAGATATATTCAGGACGAATCCATCATATAATAAGCTAAAAGAAGAAAATGCAAAATTGATGCTTGAAATAAATCGTTTAAGAAAAGCAGAGATTGAAAATAAAAATTTGAGAACTATGTTATCCCTTCCCGATACAATGAAATATCCACTTGTGGCTGTTGATATTGTATCGAAGCTTGTTAATAAAATTCAAGGCAATTTTATTATAAATAGGGGTTTGAAAGATAGTATTCATGTAGGAATGCCAGTTATCAGTTCGAAGGGTCTGGTTGGTATTATTGCTGACGTTACAAAAAATTTTTCGGTTGTAAAAACTCTTTATAACAGTTCATTAAATATTGCTGTTACAGTTCAGAATATAAATGTAGATGGGGTTTTAACATGGAACGGTCATGAATTAATGATAAAAAATATCCCGACTACTTATGAAATTAATGTGGGTGATAAAGTTGAAACATCTGATTTTAGTTCATTATTTCCGCCAAATATCCCTGTCGGTGTTATTTCGAAAAAGGAATCTTTGGCAATTGGCTTGTTGCATACAGTTTACGTAGAACCTTTTATTGATATAAGATCGGCGAATAATCTATTTGTTGTAAAGGTAGTACCTAGCAAACAGATAAATAACTTAGAAATGAATTTAATGAAATAAATGATTTGGAATTTTTTAAAACCGGTATTGATATTTATTCCTTTGGCAACTTTACAGTTAGTGATAGTGCCATTAATTACAGTGTATGATATTGCACCCAATCTTATTCTGATTCTTATTGTTTATTACACTTTAATTTATGGACAGATATTCGGAATAATTGCCGGGTTTGTTTTAGGTTTATTATTTGATTTGATCTCTGGAAGTATGATTGGCGCTTCTTCACTTGCTTTTACTGTTTCAGCATTTATTGCCGGATATTTTTATAATGAAAATAAAATTGATATTAATACTGCTTCATTTCTTTTTGTAATAATTTTATTTTTGTGTGGTGTTGTTAATTCTTTTCTTTATTCATCTGTTATGACAAATAATCCGGATGTTAATTTTGTTACACTGATTCTCGATATCGGGATTTTGCCGGGATTATATACAGCCGCTTTGGGTTTACCGGTTATCATCTTAAAACCGAAGAAAGGAATTGTATGAACGATACACATTTCGGTTCGATTATTAGAAGTAGGATCTTCTATGCGGTAATAGTTCTGTTTGTTTCTATTATATTTTTTCGTCTATTCCATATGCAAATACTTGAACAACCGTCCTACTCAGTCAAAGCAGATGAAAATAGTATAAAACCAATTTATCAGTCAGCCCCACGCGGTGTCTTCTTCGATAGAAATTATCAGGTTATGGTTGGTAATAAACCTTCTTTTACTCTTCGAATTACACCAGCTGAATATGATAAAAAATTAACACCTTATATTGAAGCAATTTTGGGAGTTCCAGAAGGTTATATCAATAAAATTCTTAAACAAAACGAACCACTTTCTAAGTATATCCCCAGAAGAATTGCTAAAGATGTAAACTTTAAAGTGATAGCATGGTATGAAGAAAATTCTGCAAAACTTCCCGGTGTAGATTATATCATCGAGACACAAAGAGATTACTCATTCGGTGTAATGGGTTCTCACATGTTCGGTTATAGCAAAGAAATTTCTTCTAATCTTCTTCAACAAAGAAAAAATGAATATTCGATGGGAGACGAAATTGGTTTTAGTGGAATTGAAAAAACTTACGAAGATATTTTAAGAGGTCAGAAAGGCGTAAAATATGTTTTGGTTGATTCTCATCAAAAAACTATTGGCAGTTATAAAAACGGTAAGGAAGATAAACCCGCTATTAAAGGGTACGACCTGGTTTTAACAATTGATAAAGATGCACAAATGGTTGCAGAAGAAGCGTTCAAAGATAAACGAGGCGCACTCGTTGCTATTGAACCATCAACCGGAGAAATCTTAGCATTTGTAAGTGCCCCTGAATATAATTTACAAGATTTTGCTTCAGTAACATCAAATGATGTATGGAATAAACTCAATGCTGATAAAGATAAACCTATGTTCAATCGTGCGACAATGTCTATATATTCACCGGGCTCAACATTTAAAATGCTATCCGCACTTGCTGCGCTTGAAGAAGGTATTATCGATACAAATTATCGGGTTAATTGTGGTGGTGGATTCCAATTTGGTGATCGATTCTTTAAATGCCTTCATGTTCACGGAAGTGTTAATGTAACAACAGCAATTGAAAAATCTTGTAATACATTTTTTTACCAGTTAATACTTAAGATTGGATTAGATAAATGGGCTGAGTATTCAAACAAATTTGGATTTGGTAAAAAATCCGGAATTGATATTTCAGAAGAAAGTCCTGGAATTCTTCCAACAAGAAAATACTATGATAAAGTTTTTGGGTTAGATAGATGGCCTAAAGGAATTTTAGTAAGTCTCGGTATCGGACAAGGGGAGTTGAGTGTAACACCTTTACAACTTGCTCAATATGCTGCTCTCTTTGCTAATTATGGTAAATCAGCAACGCCTCATTTTCTTAAAGGTTACATTGAAACCTCTACCGGAAAATTTACTGAAGTAAAGCCAAAGACTTTTGATATTAACATAAGTTCAAGGTCTTTTGATGTTGTACGTTATGCAATGTTCAAGGTTGTGAATGGTGCGGGTACTGCCGGAAATATTCGTTTACCCGATATTAAAATTGCCGGTAAGACTGGTACAGCTCAGAATCCTCATGGAGATGATCATGCTGTATTTATTGGTTTTGCTCCATACGAAAATCCTAAAATTGCAATTGCTGTTATTGTTGAAAATGTGGGATTTGGTAGTGTGCATGCTGCGCCCATTGCACGCGATGTTATAAAAGCTTACTTGCAAAAGAATAATGTTCAGAAAATAAAAACGAACCAATACTTAAGTACACTTAAGGAAGAAGAGGGAAAATCAGTTGCAAATTAATTATAAACTTCAAGATAAATTTGATTTATCTATTTTCCTCCCGGCATTGTTGTTAACAATTATTGGACTGATTGCTATCTATAGTGCCACGTTAAACCATCCGACTGCAAGTGGAAATTTTCAGAAACAGGTCTATTCTTCTATTGTTGCTTTGATTGCTTTCTTGGTTGTTTATTCTCTTCCTCAACAAGTTTTTAAAATGTTTTCTATTCCTGCTTATATCATTTCTATTTTATTATTAATATTAGTTCTTGCTGCCGGCAAAACAGTATATGGTTCTAAAAGTTGGTTGAATTTAGGTCCAATTGGTTTTCAGCCATCAGAATTTGCTAAAGTCGCTCTAATACTTTGCTTATCGAATTGGTTATCTTATAAAAACAGAGATATCAATAACATTAAAGATATTGGAATTGCTTTGTTAATAGGATTTGTTCCGATATTATTAATTCTTTTGGAACCTGATACAGGAACAGCTATAGTATTTATGATTATAACACTATCATTAATTTATTGGAGCGGAATTAGTCTGTTTGGTTTGTTTGTAGTATTATCTCCGGGTTTTGTTGTTGTTGCTTCATTGTTTGGAACAACAATTTTTATATTATCATTAATATTGGTCATTGTTGCTTTAGTATTATTCAAGAGAGATTTGTTTAATAGTATTACTGTTTTTGTAATAAATCTTGGTGCGAGTTTTTTCTTTGATTACGCATTTAGAATCTTAAAACCTCATCAGCAAAAGAGAATAGAAACTTTTCTTGACCCAACGATGGATCCCCTAGGAACGGGTTACAATGCTTTACAAGCAAAACTTGCTATCGGTTCAGGTGGTCTATTTGGTAAAGGTTTTTTGCAAGGTAACCAAACTCAACTTCGGTTTATCCCGGAACAATGGACAGATTTTATTTATTGTGTAGTTGGTGAAGAATTTGGTTTTATCGGAAGCATTGTGGTTCTTATCCTTTTTACAATTTTATTTATAAGACTATTAAAAATAACCAGCTTAGCAAAGGATCAATTTAGTGTTTTGATAATTGTTGGAGTACTGAGCATGATGTTCAGCCATTTTGCCATAAATATTGGAATGAATGTTGGAGTTACACCTGTGGTTGGATTACCTCTTCCGTTTTTAAGTTATGGTGGTAGCTCTTTAGTTGTGAACATGATTATGATAGGAATTGTACTTAATATTTATCGAAACAGAAAAATGCATACCTGAGATAAATTTATGACTGCTCAGCAAAAATTAAAACAAAGAGTAAGCAAAGGGTTTCATATTTGTATCGGTCTTGATACTGACATAAATAAAATTCCCCGTCATCTTCATTCATCAAAAAATCCTGTTGTAGAATTCAATAAAATTATAATTGAGAACACCTTTGATTATGCAGCAGCTTATAAAATAAATTTTGCTTTTTATGAAGCTGAAGGGACAAAAGGATTTGATGACATTTTAGAAACTCTTAACTATTTGCCCAATAAAGAGGTTCTGACAATTGGTGATGCAAAACGAGGTGATATTGGAAATACAAGTCAAATGTATGCAAAATCAGTTTTCCAATATTTTAATTTCGATTCTGTTACAATTAATCCTTATATGGGTTTCGATTCAATTGAACCATTCTTACAATATTCTGATAAAATAAATTTCATCCTTGCACTTACTTCTAACCCCGGTTCTAAAGATTTCGAAAAATTAAAACTTGAAAACGGATTATTCCTTTACCAACACGTAATAAAAAAAGTGATTGAATGGAATAATAATAAAAACTGCGGATTGGTTTTTGGTGCAACAAACCTTTCTGAACTGGTTGAAAACATTAAAGATTTTGAGGACTTACCGATTTTATTGCCGGGTATTGGCTCTCAAGGAGGGGATCTTGAAGGTGTAGTGTCAACCTTCCGAAAAGCCGGGAATAATAACTTTATTATTAATATTAGTAGGGCATTAATTTATTGCGATAGTTCTTTCGAATTTGGACGTAAAGCTGCTGGTGTCCTTAAAGACCTTAACCAAAAAATTCCACAAATTATTTAATAAGGCAGTAGCATTTCGAATATTTAAATATTAACTTGAGTTAAGAATTAGCCGTTGCGACGTTAAGTAAGTCAGATATAAACATACTCATTTGCTATGAGTTCTATAATAAAAATTCCTGAAAATCTGTTATACGAAATTTGGCAAAAACAATCCTACAAAGCTCCATTAACCACAGAGTCTGGTGACGATATTGCTATCCTTGATGTTGGTACAAGGAATGAAGACTTTGCTGGTCCCGATTTCAAAAATGCACGAATAAGAATTGGAAACTTAACTTTTGTCGGTGATATTGAAATTGATTGCAATTACTCCGATTGGAAAGCCCATGGTCATAACATTGATAATAAATATAACAGTGTTATTCTTCACGCTTCACTCCTAAACAAAAATCATCAAGCTTATGTATATACACGTAATGGAAGAAAAGTCCCCTCAATTTGTTTATCTGATTTTGTTGAAAAACAAATTCTGGATAACCTGCTTAAAAAAATAAATGAAGAAAATAAAGACGGTTCTGAAAGACTGAAATGTTCCGTTTATACAGCCACAATTACAAATGATGTAAAGGAAAAATTTATATCTAAGCTGGGAATAGAAAGATTTCACAAAAAGTGTAATAAAATTTTTGATAGACTTAAAGAACTTCAGTTCTTAAGTGAACTTAATATAAAAGAGCCGGTAGTGACTTATGAACTGACCTCTCAATTTCATGAAAGGAAATTTCAACATAAAGATTTTGCAAAAAAGGAAGTATGGCAACAACTTTTTTATGAGTTGTTATTTGAGGCGCTTGGGTATTCCAAAAATAAAGTCCAAATGGTTGAGTTAGCTAAAGCGGCTAATATCAATTTCCTGAAAAAAATTGAAACTGATGGCGTTCTTGTCGATAAATATGAAGCACTACTTTTTTACATAAGCGGACTCATAAAGTCCACTAGCAAAATAACAACGAATGAAGCCAAAGAATATATTGAAAGAATAATGCTTAATTGGAATGCTATTAAACCGTTTTACGATGGCAAATATATGGAAGGTTCAACATGGCATTTCTTTAGATTAAGACCTCAAAACTTTCCTACGATTAGAATTGCGGGAGGAGCAAGACTTCTTAAAGAAATAATACACGGAAATTTAATTAATGTTATTGCTAAAAAGATTATTGAAATAAATAATCTGAAAGTATTGATCAATTCTCTAAGGTCTTTGTTCGTTATAAAATCAGATGGTTTTTGGAAATCTCATTATGTACTTGACCAATCTTCAAATGGTGAGGTAAAATACTTTGTTGGTGCAACCCGATCTGATGAAATAGTTGTTAATGTAATATTACCTTTTTTTGCTGTTTATTTTGAAATATTTGGTAATCAACAAGTAACCAAAAAAATATTAAAAATCTATTCAATTTATCAGCAAAGGTCTGATAATCAGATTATTGTTGATGTAGCTAATTCTTTGCAAATGAATGAACAATCGCACCGGACTATTTTAGCACAGGGAATGATCGACTTATTTAGAAATTACTGTTCAAAGAATAAATGTCTTGAATGTGAAATTGGTAAGATTGTCTTCAACTAATTTTGATTACCGGATATTTTTTTAATCTCGTCTCTCAATTTTGCCGCGCGTTCGTAATCTTCTTTTTCAATAGCTTCTCTTAACTGATCCTGTAGTTGTGCTAATTTTGTTTCCGGTACATTCTTTTTGTTAGGCTTGGTTCCAGATTCTTTTTCATCCGGTAGGTCTTGCATTTCATCAATATCTTCTGAAGAAGGTACAAATGAAGCAATTTTCATTACATCTTCAGCAACATATAGGGGAGCTCCTGTTCTAACTGCAAGAGCGATTGCATCACTCGGTCGGGAATCAACATCATTTGACAGATTTGCAATTTCGATTTTTATTTTTGCATAAAAAGTATTTTCTCTTAGTTCATCAATAATTACTTCTACAACAGTCCCTCCTAAGATATCAATAACATTCTTTAGTAAATCATGAGTAAGAGGGCGAGGTGGTTTAATTCCCTCCATTTCAAGCGCAATTGATTGGGCTTCAAACGAACCAATTATGATAGGAAGCCTTCTAACCCCAAAAACTTCCTTTAACAATAATGCATAAGCTCCGCCAGCAGTTGGGCTGGCGGATAATCCTAATATTTCTACTTGAACTTTGTTCATCTTGTTAAGACTTTATTTTTTTTATTTCTTCTATCATAGCCGGCAGTATTTCAAAAACATCACCTACAATTCCATAATCTGCTACCTGAAAAATTGGTGCGTCCTTATCCTTATTTACTGCAACAATATATTTAGAAGAGCGCATACCAGCCAAGTGCTGAATAGCTCCTGAAATTCCTAATGCAATATACAAAGTTGGGGAAACAGTTTTACCAGTTTGTCCGACCTGTTCACTGTGCGGACGCCAACCAGCATCGACCACAGCACGTGAAGCACCAACTGCTGCACCCAATAATTGTGCTAATTCACTAATAAGCTGAAAATGTTCGGGACCTTTCATCCCTCTTCCACCCGATACAATTATTTCTGCTTCTGCGACATCTAACTTACCTTCTGATTTTTTTATTTCTACTACCTTAGTAGAAAAATCAAGATTTTCTGCGTTTCTGATTGTTACTTCTGCTTTAGAATCATTTATTACTGAAGCGGGAAATACATTTGGTCTTAAGGTGAAAATTTTAACATCACTTATTGGCTTAACATCTTGAAGAAGTTTACCGGCATAAATTGGTCTGGTAGCTATTATATCGTTACCTTGAACATCAAGAGCAATACAATCCATAGCCAAACCGGCATTTAGTTTAGCAGAAACCCGAGGTGCTAAATCTTTGCCAAGACTTGTATTTGGAATAATTATGATTGAAACGTTATTCTCTCTGGAATAGTCAACTAATATTTTAGTATAAGCTGAAGGTGAATAATTAAAGAGGTCAGAATTTTTGAAATGTATAACCTTGGTTACTCCGTAATTTCCGACAGCTTCTAAGTTATCGATTTCATTACCAATTACTATTGCTTCAGTTTCTAAAGAAAGTTTTGATGATAATTCATAAGCTGCTTTTGCTGCTTCAAACGAAGCTTTTTTCAATTGACCATTTCGTTGTTCTAAAAGAATTAAAATTTTATTTCCCATATGCACCTCTAAATTACTTTAGCTTCTTCACGAAGCAGTCTAATTAATTCAGGAACTGCAGTTGCATCTGTTCCAATAATTTTTCCGGCTTGTTTAGGAGCAGGTCTTTTTAATGTTACAACTTTCACAAAATTTTCAGTAACAAAAGCTGGTTTTTCTTCTATAATTTTTTTCTTTGCTGCCATAATTCCTTTTAAAGAAGCGTATCTGGGTTCATTCAACCCTTTTTGTGCAGTAATTACTGCCGGTAGTGTTGTTTCAACAACTTCTTTACCACCTTCAATTTCTCGTTCTGCAATAATTTTGGTGCCATCTAATTTGAAATCGACTACAACAGAAACACAATTATATCCTAATAATTCGGCAGTCATTTGACCTACGACTGAATTATCAAAATCAACAGATTGTTTACCAAAGAATACTAATTCTGCATTCTGAGATTTTATTTCTTCTGCTAATGCTTTGGCAACTGAAAGTGAATCCCTATACGATTCATCTTTAAGTAATACAGCATTATCAATACCCATTGCAAGAGCTTTGCGCAATGTTTCTTTATTTGCTTCGCCACCTAAGCTAATAACGACTGTATCGCCGCCAACTTTTTCCTTTGTTTTAAGTGCTTCTTCAATAGCAAATTCATCGTATGGGTTAACAACATAAGTTACTCCGGTTTGGTCAATACCTTTTCCATCACCTGAGATATTTATTTTAGCGGCTGTGTCCGGTACGTGACTAACACAAACAGCAATTTTCATTTATCCTCCATAAAATTGTTTTAGTTTTTCAAAACAGATTTGGATTCTTGTGCCAAAATATAATCAAAATTTATTTTTAGGAAGCAATTTTATAACTTTAAATGCAATTATATGTCGTTACTATGCAAACCGAAAAACCTAACGGAATAAGTGAACCCGATACCACTGAAGAAACTATTGTAGGTTTACCTTATAAGGTAATTCTATTTAATGATGATATTCATTCATTCGATGAAGTAATCAATCAATTAATTAAAGCAATTAACTGTTCTTTTGAAACCGCACGATCCCTTACATTCGAAGTACATGTTAAAGGTAAAGCAGTTGTTTTTAATGGGGATTTAGCTCAATGCCTCAAAGTATCTTCAATTCTGGAAGAAATTGCCCTTCATACGCAAATAGTTTCTTAACATATATTTTAGTTGTATTAGTCTGAATTAAATTAATAATTCAGTTAGATTTGATTATATTTTGAGCCCGTTTAATAAATATTAATTAATTTGTGAGAAAATAAATGCAGATTGGGTTAGTCGGACTACAATACTCGGGTAAGACAACGCTTTTTAATACTTTATCAAGGAGTTCTGCTCATCAACAAGGCATAAAAGATGAAACTGCCGTAGAAGTAGTTAAAGTGCCTGATGAACGTTTAGATAATCTTTCTAAAATATTTAACCCCAAAAAACAGGTAAATGCCACTATAGAGGTCTATGACGTACCGGGATTACGGATGTCTGAGGATAATAAAGTTAAAATTACTTCTGCTTTTCTTAACAGTGTTAGAAATAATGATGCATTATTTTATATCGTTCGGGCATTTGAAGATGATTCTATTCCTCATCCTATGAATAGAATTGATTCTTTAGGTGACATTAAATTTCTTGAAACAGAATTTCTTCTATCAGATCTGGCATTTTTGGAAAACCGACTGGAAAAATTGAAGAAAGATGTTCTTAAATCGAAAGATGAAAAAATTAAAAGGGAGATACCTCTAATAGAAAAATGTTTTAATCATTGTGAAAAAGAACATCCTCTTAGATCTCTTAATCTTGATGACAACGAATTAAAATTGTTAAGCGGTTTCCAGTTGCTTACAATAAAACCACTTGCTATTGCAATTAATTATGGCGAGTCTTCCATTCCTGTTGTTGATCAAGATGTAAAGAAAATAGAATCTGAGTTGAAAAATTCTCAAGCTTCAATTATTCCTTTCTTTGCCAAGATTGAGCTTGAACTTTCTCAGATGAACGAAGATGATCAGAAAATATTTATGGAAGATTACGGAATAAAGGAATCCGCGCTCACAAAAATTTTAAGAACATCATATGAATTGTTAGGTCTTCATTCATTTTTTACTGTTGGCGATGATGAATGTCGTGCATGGACAATCAAAAAGAATTTTAATGCTCAACAAGCTGCCGGTGTAATTCATACTGATTTCTATAATCGGTTTATACGTGCAGAAGTTGTTCATTATGATGATTTTATTAAATACGGTTCGTTTGCCAAATGCAAAGAAGCCGGCGCCTGGCGATTAGAAGGCAAAGAATATATAGTTAAAGATGGCGACATATTAAATATAAGACACAATTGAAAGGATTAGTTAGTTGAAAAATTCTAAAATTCGGAATCTCGCAATTATTGCACACGTAGATCATGGAAAGACTACCCTGGTTGATTTTATGTTAAAACAGACCGGGGCGTGGAGAGCAAATCAACAGGTTGATAAAAGAGTTATGGACTCAAATCAACTTGAAAAAGAAAGAGGGATTACTATTCTTGCTAAAAATTGCAGCATAAACTATAAAGGAATTAAAATAAATATAGTTGATACTCCCGGTCACGCTGACTTTGGTGGTGAAGTAGAAAGAACATTAAGAATGGTTAATGGTGTTCTTTTACTTGTAGATGCTGCCGAAGGTCCTTTGCCACAAACAAAGTTTGTATTAAAAAAATCCCTCGATCTTGGATTAAAGCCGATTGTGGTAATTAACAAGATCGATAGAAAAGATGCCCGTCCAAATCAGGTGCTAAACGAAGTGTTTGACCTTTTTGTCTCTCTTGATGCAACTGAAGAGCAATTAGATTTTCCATACGTTTATGCAATTGCAAAACAAGGTATTGCCAAACTTCAGCTTGAAGACGAGACAAATAATTTGGGACCTCTTTTCGAACACATAATTCAACACGTCCCTCCGCCAAACATCATAGATGAACCTTTCAGAATGTTGGTTTCTGCAATTGATTATAATGATTATCTCGGAAGAATGGGAATTGGTAGAATCCATAGCGGAAAAATTTCAGTCGGCGATCCGGTTGTGCTAATTTCACGCGACGGAGAAAAAATTTCTTCTAAGGTTTCAAAATTATACGTCTTTGAAAATATCAAACGTGTTGAGGTTGACGAAATATCAGCGGGGGATATTGGCGCAATTGCCGGGCTCGAAGATGTTGATATTGGCGATTCAATTTGTCATCCTGAAAATCAAGTACCGCTACCTTTTGTTGATATTGATGAACCTACATTGACAATGAACTTCATTGTTAATAATTCCCCGTTTGCCGGACAAGAGGGTAAGTATGTAACTACGAGAAACTTAAGCGAAAGATTATCAAAAGAATTAAAAACCAATGTTAGTCTTCGTGTTGAAATGACACAATCACCGGATGTCTTTAAGGTCAGTGGTAGAGGTGAACTACACCTTGCTATATTGGTTGAAAATATGAGAAGGGAAGGATATGAATTACAGTTAAGCAAACCCGAAGTAATAATGAAAAAAATAGATGATGTTCTTTGCGAACCATTTGAACATGTTATTATTGATGTTCCTGAAGAGTATGTTGGCGTAGTAATAGAAAAATTAGGTAAGCGTAAAGGTGAATTAAAAAACATGATTTCTTTCAATGAAAATACACGGCTTGAATTCATTATTCCTGCACGGGGATTAATTGGTTATCGGTCCGAGTTTATGACCGATACAAAAGGGACTGGGATATTTCATCATAATTTTCATGGTTACGAACCTTTCAAAGGGGAAATTAGCAGAAGAACAAAAGGTGCATTGATCTCTATGGAAAATGGAGTTGCATCGGCTTATGCAATGTGGAAACTTCAGGAAAGAAGTCAATTCTTTATTGAACCTGGAACCAGAGTTTATGAAGGAATGGTAGTGGGAGAGAATTCCAGAGAGAATGATATGAGAGTTAATGTTTGCAAAACAAAACAACTTACAAATATGCGTGCATCGGGTGCCGATGAGGCAATACGATTGGAACCACCGCGTTTATTAACATTAGAAATGGCAATTGAATGGATAAATGATGATGAATATGTAGAAGTTACTCCATTAAATATCAGAATAAGGAAAAAATATCTTACTGAACTAGATAAAAAGAATGCACGGCTCGCTGAAAAACAATTAGTAATTTAAAAAAGTGAGGGATTATGAAAGCAATTGAAGGCTTAGCACCAGCAGTTTTATGGAATCGGTTTTATGAAATTAGCCAGATACCACGCCCATCCAAACATGAAGAACGAATTCGTTTATATCTAAGAAATTTTGCTGGTCAACACAATCTGGATTTCCGTGAAGATAAAACCGGAAATATTGTTATCTCTATTCCACCTAAACCAGGATTTGAAAGAGTTCCTACCGTTGTTCTTCAAAGTCATGTCGATATGGTTTGTGAAAAAAATAAGGAAACCATGCACGATTTTAATAACGACCCAATAAATTTAATCAGAGATGGTGATTGGATAAAAGCTGAAGGAACAACTTTAGGTGCTGATAACGGTATTGGTGCTGCGGCAGCCCTTGCAATTGCAACGGATAATAATTTTGATCATGGAGAAATTGAATTACTCTTTACAGTTGACGAAGAAACCGGATTGACAGGAGCCAATAATCTGGAACCTAATTTTATTAAAGGGAAATATTTACTAAATCTTGATTCCGAAGAAGATGGTGTTTTTTACATTGGCTGTGCCGGTGGAATGGATACTGTTGGCACTTTTAAGATTGATTATGAATTGGTTGATGATGAGTGGTCACCTTATATTATTTTTATTAGCGGTTTAAAGGGTGGGCATTCAGGAATCAATATAGGAGATAAGAGAGCCAATGCAATAAAACTTATTGGCTTACTTTTGAATAAATTAAAATCAGTTGATTACTATTTAGGCGCTTTAACCGGTGGGTCTAAGAGAAATGCAATTGCTAGAGAATCCGAAGCAATAATTTTTATTAAAAAAGAATTTGAACCAGTAATTCGTGAGTATATCAATGAATTTGCTCTCGAATCTGCTCTTGAATTTAAATCTACAGACGGGGAGATTAAAGTATCGTTTGAAAAATATGATAAAGACATTAATGGCAAAGTATTTTCAAAAGATTTTACGAATAAGATTATCAATGTTATTTTAGGGCTACCTCATGGTGTAATTGCCATGAGTCAAGAAATTGCCGGACTTGTTGAAACGTCAACAAATCTTGCAACTGTTGTAATGGAAAATGATGAAATAAAGATTGGAACGAGTCAAAGAAGTTCTATAGAATCTGCCAAAAGAAATATTGCCGCATCCGTAAAAGCAGTGTTCGATCTTGCAAACGCAAATGTCGCTGTGGGTGATGGATACCCTGGTTGGCAACCAAATCTTGATTCAAAGATTCTTAAGCTTTCTCGTAAAGTTTATAAAGAGATGTTTGGCAAAGATCCGGAATTGAAAGCAATTCATGCTGGTTTGGAATGTGGAATACTTGGTGATAAATACCCGGGAATAGAAATGGTTTCTTTTGGACCAACTATTGTCGGGGCTCATTCACCGGATGAACGTGTTAAAATTCATGATGTTGAAAAGTTCTATCGTTTACTAAAAGGAATTTTAGCAGAAATAGCAAAAATGAAATAGTCAGAATGGTCTGTGATTTTCATAATAAGTAAAGAGCTTATTGAATAACTTGATCTTGTAAAGGATTCTGTTATAGTTATTAATAACCTAAGGTGTTAGAATTTATTAACAAAAATATAGAGTCGTTATGAAAAAGGATCTTAAACTTTATCAAGTTCCTAAAATTCTATCTATCCAAGATATGATAATCCAATCCGCAAAAAAGTTCGGTTCAAAAATTGCGCTGGAAGATCTTAATAACACACCGATTAACAAAGTAACATATCGTGAGTTATTAGATAACATTCTAAAGTTTGGTTCGGCTCTTAGGAATCTTGGGATAAAAGAAAGAACGCATATTGCAGTAATTGGTGAAAACAGGGTTCAATGGGCTATAACTTATTTAACTGCTATGTCATTCAATTACGTTATTGTTCCTATCGATCGTAACCTTACTACAAATGAAATAATGAATATAATGCATGAGTCTGATTCAGAAGTTATTGTTTTTTCTGGTTCGTATGCAGGAATAATTGCCGAAGGTAAATCTTCACTTAAAAAAATGAAATATTTCATTTGTATGGATGAAACTAGTGAAGACAAAGATTTTTATATTATGCCAAAACTTATTAAACAAGCGCAAGAAGTATCAATTGATGAATTACCCAAAGTTGTTCCTGAGGACTTGGCAGAAATTATTTTTACATCTGGTTCATTAGGACGCGCAAAAGGTGTTATGCTTTCCCAAAAGAATCTTGCAAGCAATCTAATGGATATGGTAAGCATGATTCTGATAGATGAAAAGGATCGATTTCTTTCGGTCTTACCAATGCATCACACATACGAATGTACATGTGGTTTACTTTGTCCATTATATTGTGGCGCATCGGCTCACTACGCGCGCTCACTTAAAACAGTTGTTGATGATATACAAACAGTAAAAGCAACTATTTTACTCGGCGTGCCTTTGCTTTATGATAAAATGTTTAGAAGAATTGTTAAAACCATCAAAGAGAATAAGGTTAAATCATTTATTGTGCCTCCACTTGTCAAGTTAACTAATTTATTCTCACTTGCCGGATTACCAGCAATCAAGAAAAAAGTATTCTCTGAATTACATCATAAATTTGGCGGAGCTATAAGAATATTTATTGCTGGTGGTGCCGCTCCCGATCCTTTAGTAGCAAAAGGACTCAGAGAATTTGGATTTACATTTATACAGGGATATGGATTAACTGAGACCTCCCCAATTCTTGCGTTAAACCGGTTGGATGACTTTAAAGATGATGCTGCCGGTCTTGTGCTCCCGTCAGTAGATGTAAAAATTAATAATCCCGATGAAAATGGGAGCGGAGAAATTTGGGCTAAAGGACCAAGTGTAATGTTAGGATATTATAAAAATGAAAAAGCTACAAGCGAAGCATTTGAAGATGGTTGGTTCAAAACAGGTGATATCGGATTTTTTGATGAAGACGGATTCCTTCATATTAATGGCAGAAAGAAAAATGTGATCATCCCAAGAGGCGGTAAAAATGTATTCCCGGAAGAAATTGAAGACATTCTGAATCGTAGCCCATTTATTCTGGAATCATTAGTTTTTGGTGAAAAAGATGCAAAGCAAGATGAGATTATTGCAGCCCAAATAGTTGCTGATGCAGAAGCATTTATCGAATATTCTGAAACTCATAATGAAAACATTACCAACGAATTAATTCATAGAATTATTCAACAAGAAGTTGAAAAGACAAATAAACAATTAGCGCCTCATAAACAAATTAAAAAATTCTACATAAGAGAAAAGGAATTTGAGAAAACTACCACACAAAAAATAAAACGTTATCTTGTAGGTGGTGCAGAAGCACAGGATTAATCTTTGCAGATTTGATTAATCCTACGTTGCTTTGTCAAGATGAATACTATTTTATGAAATCAAAAATTCTAAAAGTTGGGATTACAGGTAATATCGGTTCGGGGAAATCGGTTGTAAGTGATTATATCCAGAATCTTGGATATACTGTTATACGATCTGATCTAATTGCTAAAGAACTTCTTACGAATGATCCAAAAATCAAAAAACAAATTGAAAATTGTTTTGGTGATGATGTATATCGTAATGGGATACTTAATACAAAGTATTTGGCTGATAAAATATTTACAACCAAGAAAAATGTTAAACTGATCAATTCCATTGTCCACCCGGCAACAATTAAAAGGATAAATGAATTAATAAAAGGGGGGGAGCATAAATCAAACCTTGTATTTGTTGAATCTGCTCTCATTTTCGAAGCAGAAATTGAGAGCATGTTTGATAAAATTATTTTGGTCTTTACAGAAAAAAAAGAACGAATAGAGAGAGTAAAAAAACGAGAAAATGTATCAGAAGATGAGATAATAAAACGTATGAAATTCCAGATAGGAGATGAGAAAAAGAAAAATAAAGTTGACTTTATTCTATACAATAACTCATCATTTGACCAACTACAAAGAAATGTTGCCTTTCTAATAAATATTTTGGAATCGATCAGTCAAAATTCCAATTAGGACTCTGAGCTCTTTCCTTGATTTATAAATGCTGTTAGGGTAATTTTGACAACACATTTTTCAATTATAGGTGCTACCGTGAATCCGATTAACAAACTCATCGTTTCCTTTGTAAAATTATTACCAAAATCAGTTGTCTATTTATTTGCTAAGAAGTATATAGCCGGAGAGAAATTAGAAGATGCAGTACGCGTAGTTAAGGAATTAAATGCTAAAGGTATCGTTGCAACTATCGATGTTTTAGGAGAAGCAGTCACTTCAAAATCTGAAAGTGAACAAGCGAAGAATGAATGTTTACAGGTTCTTGACACAATCAATCAACACAAGCTTAATTCAAACTTATCCCTCAAACCCACTCAATTAGGTTTAGTCATTGATCCGGAGTTCGGCTATAGGCAAATTTCAGAAATTTTAGAAAGGGCTAAATCCTATAATAACTTCGTAAGAATTGACATGGAAGATTCACCAACCACTGATGCAACTATTGCAATGTATCTAAGGTTGCGCGAAAAATACGATAATGTTGGAATTGTAATCCAGGCATATCTGAAACGCACTCTCAATGATGTTAAAAGACCGGAACTTGCCGGAACAAATTACAGACTTTGCAAAGGAATTTATATTGAACCGGAAGAAATTGCTTATAAAAGTAAGCAATGTGTACGTGATAATTTTGTCGAAATTCTTAATTACCTTTTAGACAATGGTAATTATGTCGGTATAGCCACACACGATGATTATTTAATTGACAAAGCTTATGAGATGATCCAAGAAAAAAAGATACCTGAAAATAAGTTCGAATTTCAGATGCTTTATGGTGTAAAAGAAAAGCTACGTGATAAAATTAATGCTGATGGACATAAGATTAGAATTTATGTACCTTTTGGTGAACATTGGTATAAATACTCCATTAGACGTTTGCAAGAAAATCCAAATATGGCTTGGCATATAACTAAGAGTATTTTTTCGTTTAACTAACATTTTATATAACAGGAATAATTGTAATCCAGAATGAATGTACTTGGCATTGAAACATCTTGCGATGAAACTTCGGTTGCAATTATTTCTGACGATAAATTAAAAACCAATTTAATTTCTTCTCAGGATTTTCATAAAGATTTTGGAGGTGTAGTACCCGAATTATCGAGTAGGGCGCACCTCCAGATTTTAATGCCGTTAATAAAAGATGCCTTAAATAAATCCGGAATCAGTTTAGAAAAAATTGATTTAATTACAGCAACAGCCGGTCCGGGATTAATTGGCGCTCTTTTGGTAGGTTTAACATTCGCAAAAAGTCTCGCGTATTCTCTTAACAAACCATTTATTCCTGTTAATCATATTGAAGGACATATTTTTTCTGGTTTTTTGATGGATGAAAAACCTGTTTTTCCATATTTGTGTCTGGTTGTTTCCGGGGGGCATACTCTTTTATTAATCGTTGAAAATGATACTAAAATTATTCAATTAGGTACTACAATTGACGATGCTGCCGGCGAAGCTTTCGATAAGGTTTCTAAATTACTTGGTTTAGGTTATCCCGGAGGTCCAAAAATTCAAGCCGTTGCAGAAGGATATTCTTCACAACTTGTAGAATTCCCGATTGCACAATGCAAAGGAGAATTCGATTTTTCTTTTAGTGGATTAAAAACTTCTGTACTCAGATACATTCAAAAAAAATATGGTACTGATAACAAAATACCAGACGCGGATTTGCCGATGATAGCGTCTTCATTTCAATTAGCGGTAATCAAAGCGCTTACATCAAATGTTAAGAAGGCATTGGAAAAATTTCAGGTGAACTCTATTAGTTTAGTAGGAGGTGTTGCAGCAAATCATTTATTAAGAAACGAGCTAAATTTATTAGCTAAGAAGTACAATAAAAAACTTGTAATTCCTTCTTTAGAATACTGTGGTGATAATGGAGCTATGATTGCTTACAGAGGTCTCCGACTTTATAATTCCGGTCTAAGATATCAATTGGATTATAATGCATATCCCAGCATAAGCGATAATACTTTCATCAAATCGATAGAAACCAATTTCTCTTTATTGTAGAATTATTAATTTTACTTTTGTTAAATAAGTATCCCCGATAAAAATAATTTCGATATATTTGAACACTTTTTAGGGAATTCTATTGGACAATAATAAATTACATAATTTCAGATCACTGCTCTCAAGAAGAGAATTTGTTTTTGTGGTTATCTTTTTCTTTTTCGTCCTTGGATTATTAGTATTTACATTTTTTTCTCCTAATTATTATGATCTGTCAGAACCGGTAAAAATTGAAGTCAGGAAAGGTCAAACACTCTCACAGATCGCCGATACTTTATATGAGAAGAAAATAATTCCCAGCAGAATTAATATGAAAATAGCTGCGATAATCTATGGAGCTGAAAGAAAATTAAAAGCCGGTCGTTATAATATCCCTAATGGTTTAAGCTATCTTCAATTGGTTGAATTGCTAATAGAAGGGATGCCGGATGCTGAGGTATTGGTTACTATTGGAGAGGGGATTTGGCAACCGGATCTTGCCCAACTGTTACAAGAAAAACTCCAACTTGATTCTGCAAAAATTATGGATTTGAGCAAAAGCAGATCATTTCTTAATTCATTAGGTATTGAGGCTGATAATTTAGAAGGATATCTATTACCCGACACTTATTATTTCTATGCCCATAGCAGTGAAGAAGAAGTATTAAGAAAGCTCTCTGATCATATGAATAAAATTTTTGACGATCCAAAAGTTGTAGAGAGAATGAAAGAGCTTAAAATGAATAAACATCAGATTCTTACCCTGGCTTCGATAATTGACGCTGAGTCGAATCTATTTAGCGAGTTTAAAACAATTTCAGGTGTTTATCATAACCGACTAAAGAGAGGAATGTTGCTTCAAGCTGACCCAACAGTTCAATATTTGATCCGGGAGAAAAGAAAAAATAAAATTTATTATAAAGACCTTGAGATTGATTCTAAATTCAATACATATAAATATGCCGGATTACCCCCGGCACCTATTAATAATCCTGGTAAAGATGCGATTATGGCGGCTCTCTATCCCGAAAATCATAAGTATTATTACTTTGTTGCCAATGGCGAGGGTGGTCATTTCTTTTCAACAAACATGAATGAGCACAATTTGAATGTAATGCGTTATAGGCAGTGGCGTGCAAATCAAAAAATGAACACAAATAATAATTAATCTATTTTTAATGAAGGTTAACTTGATCAGAAATTTTGTCACTAAAAATTTTTCATTCCTTTTATTATTACTGATTGGCGGATGTGCAAGTCAATTACCACCCGGCGGCGGAGAAATTGATAAGATCCCACCTGAAATTATTTTAGTTGAACCGGAATCAGGTACACTCAATTATTCCAAGGACTTTTTTGAAATTACTTTTTCAGAATATGTTGACAAGAGGTCGGTTCGCGAAGCTATTTTCATTTCTCCACCTTTATCTAAAAGTCTTAAATACGATTGGAGTGGTAAAACTTTAAGAGCATATTTTCAGGAATCACTTAAACCCAATACAACTTATACAATAACAATTGGCGCTGATGTAGAAGATCTAAATAATCGTAATAAGATGGCAGAACCTTACACTTTTGCATTTTCAACAGGAACCCAATTAGATAGCGGAAAAATTTCTGGTAAAATTTATGATGTTGATCCAACCGGCTCAATGGTTTTTGCATACTTAATGAATACAAATGAAATAGACCCGACTAAACAAAAACCTGATTATGTTTCTCAAGTAGGGAAAAATGGTAAGTTTACATTAGTTGGCTTAGGTGAAGGCGAGTATAAAGTATTTGCAATAAGAGATAAATTGAGAGATTTACTGTTCCAGATGAATGAGGATGAATTTGGTGTTCAATTTAAAGAACTGAAAATCTCATCAAACCAAAATGAAATTATTAATTGCGATTTCTTTTTGAATAAACAAGACACAATTCCGCCTACACTTAGCAGTGTTATTATGAAGGATAGGAACCATTTCCTAATTGAGTTTAGTGAACCGATCGATAGCTCTAAAGTATCGGCTTCAAATTTTTATTTGTATGATTCTACAAAACAATCACGAATTAATATTATTTATTTTTACAAAGGGGATGCACGTCCAAAACAATTCTATCTTGCGTTAAAGGACACTCTTATTAGGGATAATAACATTTCTTTAATAAGCGAAAACATTCTTGATTTGTTTGGTAATAAAAACAGTTATGAAGTTTATTCTATAACGCCCAAAGCTGACACTGATACCTTAAAACCAAAGTTACTTAAGGTTTCCGGAACAATGCCCGGTGATAAAGTTGATTATCAGGATGCTATTGTTACAGTAAAATTTGATGACGCTTTTTCTAAGGTTGATGTTGACAATGCAGTCACAATTACAGATTTGACAGGTAAATTTTTATCTCACAAAATTGAATTTATTGATGATGCTTCTTTTAATGTAAAAATAATAGATAGGTTAAGACAGCGAACAGATTATTCTTTTTCAATTGATTTAAAAAAAATTATCGATATTGCCGGTAATAAAGCGGATTCAATATATAAACAAAAAATTACCACCAACAGTGAGCTGGATTTCTCAGGAGTTTCCGGAATAGTAAAGAATGCAGATGAAAATTCGGATCTATATGTGGAATTGAAAAGCGCAGATATTAATCAAAGAAATTACATAAACAAAGTGAATAAAGATAAAACATTTGCGTTGTCAAAAATTCTCCCCGGTAAATACTTATTGAGTAGTTTTATTGATAAGAATAAAAACGGTAAATATGATGCTGGTTCGATTAAACCATTTTCGTTTGCAGAGAAGTTTAAATTTTATCCGGACACCTTAAATCTTAGACCAAGATGGCCTGTTGTAGATGTTTCGATTGAATACTAATCGTATAAATAATACTTTTTAGAAAGTTCTCGGAATGATTTAATATCTTTTCTTAGAAGTGCTTTTATATCATCAACCTTGTACCGTTTTGAAAACTCAATTCTTACTTTATCTGATCCCATAACCTTATCGAACATTTTAATTCTCGTTGAGTCGGGTAATTCAAATATCTTTTTTAATGGATAAAGTTTGTTATGAACCTCCATAAAATAGAACTGAAGTTCTAAGAGATTTACCTTGTGAAAGTCAGTGATATGTACCTGAACACCATTTAGAATTTTATCTTGCCATATTCCATAATTCGGTTTATATGTAATCGGTCTGAATATTACTCCTCGCAAATTCAACACATTCATATACTTGGCTAAGGAATCTGCATTTATCCATTCTGCTGCAAATGTTTGAAATGGAAGATTATATGTTATTCCAATTGATATAGTTTGTAATTCACCAAGGACACCCGTGCTAACTAAATAGAAAGGAGTTTGGCTATAAGGAACGTGGGTTGATGTAGGCACCCAAATTAAGTCTGTATCGTCATAATGCATCCAACGTTTCCAGCCAACCATTTTGATGACATTTAATTTACACTTCAGTTTGTTATTCAACATTCCTTCTTCATTAATTAATCGAGCAAGTTCACCGCAAGTTAAACCGTACACATAAGGAATTTTATATTGGCTGACAAATGAATTAAAACCATCTTCAACAATGTTACCTTCTATTCTAATTCCTCCTAATGGGTTGGGTCTATCTAAAACAATAAACTCCTTATTGTTTTCTGCGGCGGCTTCCATTGCTAATCCCAATGTACTTATATATGTATAAGATCTACATCCTATATCCTGAACATCATAGACAATTACATCAATATCCGCAAGCATATCGGGAGTGGGTTTATTTCTTTTACCATATAATGAATAATATTTTATTCCGGTTGTGCTGTCAATAAAATCATTTACGGTTTCACCGGCTTTGCTTAGTCCTCTAAAACCATGCTCAGGGCTAAAGACTGAAATTAATTCAACATTCTTTGCTCTGCTTAATAAATCTACTGTTGAAATTAATTTTTTATTAACACCGGTTTGATTTGTAATAAGAGCAACTCGTTTATTTTCAAGAATAGAAAATTTATCTCTTTCAAGTACATCAATACCAAGTAATACTCTCTGATTTTGTGAGAATAATAAACCAGAGAGTATGAAAAGTAGAATGATTGCTCTTTTAATCATGCCGGTAGAAATGATTTTGTAATGGAATCTAAATAGATGGAAGCTTTTTTATCAACCTCATCAAAAATAATTGCGGCTCGTTTTCTGATTTCTTCCGCAACAGTCTGGTTGGATAATGAGCTACAATTTATTAACACATTTAAGTATGCTCCTTGAACTGAAGTTTTAACAAGAGCAATTGCAACGCCGGCATCAGAAAGTGAGTTTTTGTTCCCCTTTTCTGATATCGTTTTTAATATTGGCAGTAAGTCATAACATTTTTTCATTACTTCTGAAGGGACTTCGGCAGCATTAATTGTTGCTTCTTCAATTTTTGAGTTGCGAATCTCTTTTTCCTGTTCTGATTCTTTTGGCAGCTTAAATGCTTCCATAACTTTATCGAATGCTTCATTATCCCTTTGTGCTAATTCAATAAAATCATTCTGGAAGAGCACTAACTTTTCTTTAAGTGAAATTATTTCTGTTTCAACATCTGCATATTTCTTTTTGCCAATTGTCAAATTACAAACCATTGTTCCCAGACTTGCAGCTAAAGCACCACATAAAGCCGAAACATTTCCTCCACCCGGTGTAGGTGAATTAGATGATAATTCATCAAAATAACTCTGCAATGTTTTGTTCAAATCCATTCTTCCTCCGTGTTTAATTAAGACATTTTTCAATGTCCATTAAATCATATATTCAATTATTTTTTCTTCTGGTTTAAATGGGTTTAACGAGTTAAGTCCAAGATTATCAATTGCAGCTTGAACTAATTTTTTTTCATCAGTTTCTTTTCCTTCTGTATAAAATCTTCCGGCTTGAAGCATAGCTTCTAATGGGACTAAACCAACTATTTCGCTACCATTAACTTCTACACCTAATCTTGTAGCTTCTTTTTTCACCTCTTCGAATGCTACGTGAATTGGGGTGACATTATAATTAGTAAGATTAATAGAAACCTGTGTGCAATTATATTTTTCTAAGGTAACACCCATCCCCTTAAATTCTTTCAATCTGCCGGGGACTTTAACGGTTTTACCATCTACTTTAATTATGTTACCATTCTCATCGCGTTTTGCATAACCGCTCTCACGTAATATTTCTGCAATTTCTTTTGCATATTTCACATCAGTTGATTTAATATTTACGTTATATGCGATTAAGAAAAATCGAGATCCTGTTACAATAGCTCCGAGTTTAGGATTGAATACAGGTTCTCCAAAATCAGGTAACCAGTTTGGGTCTTTTAATTTTTCCTCTAAACCTTCGTATTCCCCTTGACGAATATTTGATAGACTTTTCCTTTCTGGTTTACGTGCTGCAAACTCGTAAAGATAAACAGGTACATTTAATTCTTTGGAAATTATTTCACCAAATTTTTCTGATATTTTTACACACTCTTCTGTTGTAACATTAGCAACAGGAACAAAAGGGACTACATCAATAGCTCCAAGACGCGGATGTTCACCTTTGTGTTTTGTCATATCAATATATTTTGCAGCTGCTTTACATGCATTTACTGCTCCGTTTAATACCCCTTCTTCATTTCCAGCAAATGTTACCACTACGCGATTATAATCTGCATCTGGTTCCAAGCTTAGTAATTTTACATTTGGTGTGTCGTTTATTGCTTTTTTAATAGCTTCGAATGTTGCATTATCTTTTCCTTCACTAAAATTGGGTACACATTCAATTATTTTTTGTTTTGCTGTGTTTGTCATTATAACTCCAGATTTCTTTTATAAATTATTTCACCATTCTTTATTGTCATTACATTCAGATTTTGACCAATGTTATAAAATATTTCGGAATAATCATTGGCGTTGAAAATTGCAAAGTCAGCTTGTTTACCAATTTCAATACTCCCGGTTTTTTTATTTATGTCAACTGCTTTGGCAGCATTAATAGTTACACCGCTTATTGCTTCCTCTGCAGTCATTCCCATTTTTAACAGGGCAAGACTCATAATTAAATGTAAGTTAGGAATATTTGAAGAACCTGGATTAAAATCTGTTGATAACGCCACAATTACATTGTTATCAATCAGTTTACGCACTGGGGCATATTGATAATCCAGAAAGAAAGAAACACCGGGTAATAATACAGCTACTGTATCAGAGCCGTTAAGCTTTTGGATATCTGATTCGTTAATAACTTCAAGGTGATCTACGGAAAGGGCTTTATGTTTCAATGCTATATCTAAACCACCAATATTGTTAAACTGTTCGGTATGAAGTCTTAGTTTGTAACCCAACTTTTTAGCTTTTGTAAAGATTTGATCCACCTCTTCAGAACTAAAAGCTCCTTTTTCGCAAAATGCGTCAATGAATTCTGCTAAACCATTATTAAAAATAAAAGGAAGTAGTTCATCAGAAATTATTTTTAAGTATTTCTTATGGTCATTTTTATATTCCGGTGGATAAGTATGAGCGCCAAGAAATGTAGGAATAATTTCTATAGGTAATGTTTTTTTGAAATAATTAATTACTTGTAACAGTTTAATTTCATCGTAATAACTTAACCCATAACCGCTTTTTATTTCTAAAGTAGTTATTCCTTGAGAAATGAATAAGTCTATTCTTGGTTTGATGAGCTTAATAAGTTCTTCAAATGAAGATTGCCTAACAGCTTTAACTGTGGAAATTATTCCGCCACCAGATTCTGCAATTTGTTCATATGTAGCACCGTTTAACCTCATCAGAAATTCATTTGATCTCGAACCGGCAAAAGCAGTGTGAGTATGACACTCTATCAAACCTGGTAACACGACCATTCCATCGCAATTTATTACTTGATCATAACTTGTGCTATCTATGCTCGAATTTGGAATAATGTCCCTTATAACATTATTTTCTAAGACAATTGAATGTTCATAAAGGGGGAAAACATCGGATGTTTCCTTGCCACGTTTATAGTTTTTTCCTTTAGTATCTACTGTAACAATTTGAGAAGGGGTTTTTAATAATTTTTTCATTAACTACCGAATTTTATGTATTGATTTCTTAAAGACATTCAAAAATAGAGAAAATGGCACTTTATTTTCTATTCTTTTTGTTCAAAAGTTTCAATTTTCCTATTTTTGCTCTATTGAAAAGTAGAGGATATTCCAAATATGCCTTCAAAGTATAAGATTCTCTTTGTCACCTCAGAAGTTGTTCCTTTTATAAAAACCGGCGGATTAGCAGATGTTTCTTCAGCATTACCTCAAAAATTACAAGAATTAGGTCATCATGTAAGAATTATTGTCCCCAAATATGGTGCTATTGACGAACGTAAGTATAAAATTCATGAAGTGGTAAGATTAAAAGATATCAAAGTAAACATTGGTACAAAGGAAGTAATCTTTTCACTTAGGTCTTCATTTCTCATTGGTCCTAAAACAAGGGTTCAAATATATTTTCTCGATAACCCAGAGTATTTTGGCAATAGGCATAGTCTTTATACAGATCCTCTTACAGGTGAAGATTATCCGGATAACGACGAGAGATTTATTTTATTATCAAAAGCTGTATACGAGCTGATTACAAAATTAGGTTGGGCACCCGATGTTATTCATTGTAATGACTGGCAGACAGGACTTGTATCGGCTTATCTTAAGACGTTATATGCAAAAGATCCTTTATTTACAAATGTAAAAACTTTGTTTACAATTCATAACCTTGCGTTTCAAGGGGATTTTCCTAAAACAATATTTGATAAGACCGGTTTGCCAAAAGAGCTTGAGTGTGAAAAAGGTATCTTGCACAAAGGGAAGGTAAATTTTCTAAAAGCCGGGTTAGTATATGCTGATATGATAACGACTGTAAGTGAAACTTATGCAAAGGAATTGTGCCTCAAAAAAGAATTTGGAGCAGGACTTCATGATATATTATGTAAGCGTAAGAAAGATATGTTCGGTATTATTAATGGAATTGATGATACAATATGGAATCCAGAACTTGACAATAAAATTGCTCAGAAATACTCAATAAAGAACCTTGAACTTAAGAAAGAGAACAAAAAGGCATTAGCAGAAAATTTCGGATTTAAGTATGATGAAAAAGTTCCTGTCATCGGAATGATTTCAAGATTATTTGAAGATAAAGGGCTTGATCTTCTGGAAAAAGCATTCCCTCAATTAATGAAATTAAATATGCATCTTATTCTTTTGGGAACCGGGGATAAGAAATATCATAAATTTTTTACTAGTGCAGCTTCTAAGTATCATAATAATTTTTCCTGTTTTATAGGATTTGATGAAGAGTTAGCACATTTAATTGAAGCTGGTTCAGATATGTTTTTAATGCCTTCGAAATACGAACCGTGCGGTTTGAACCAAATGTATAGCTTGATGTATGGAACCGTTCCTATAGTCCGCTACACAGGTGGTTTAGCAGATACTGTTCAACCATTTAACCCCAAGACTAAAACCGGTAACGGATTTGCTTTCGAAAAATATGCAGCTACTGATATGATTGCAGAAATTAAGAAAGCAATTAAAATCTATTCTACTGATCAAGAGACCTGGCAAACAATTATGAAAAATGGAATGAAGTCTAATTTTACATGGTTGAATTCAGCAAAAAAATATCTTGACCTTTATAAAAAACTTACCGACTAATTAATGAAATATCATTCAGTATTTTTGGATAGGGACGGAACAATTAATTACGATACCGGTTATATAAAAGATCCTTCCTTAGTTAAACTATATCCCGGCGTGTCTGATGGAATAAAGAAATTAAAAGATCAATTTGGTTTTAAAATTGTTGTTATTTCTAACCAAGCTGGTATTGCATACGGAATTTTAACTCATGAAGATGTAATTGCCATTAATAACAGAATAAATAATTTACTGGCAGAACAAGGTACTTCCATAGATCACTTTTACTATTGTCCCTTTCATCCCGATTATAGTTCTGAAGAAGAATCAAAATGTAGGAAACCATCTCCATATATGATTGTAAAAGCATCTAAGGATTTGGATATTGATCTAAGCAAGTCATATATGGTTGGTGATAAAAGTATTGATGTATTATGTGGATTAAATGCTGGTGTTAAATCTATATTAATTAATTACAGCGGTGACAATACTGAAATTAATAGCTTGCATAATCTTGGGAAAAAACCCAATTTTGTAGCCGCTAATTTTACAGAAGCTTGTGATTTCATAGTGAAAGACTATCTGGAGGAAAACTTTTGACAAGATATTTCAAATTATCTCTTTTCTTTTTACTGTCTATAATTTTCTTAAGTTGTAATGAAGAACCAACATCGATTGGCTCAAATCTTTTACCGGAAGATGGTAAAATACAATTCAAGCAACTTGATTCTAAAGAAACACCGATAAATCAATCATCTTCTTTTTACGAATCCAAACTTAAACTTGGAACTTCTATCTATGTCATTTTAGGGAAAAATTCTTTTATTGAATCTTCCATACTTATGCAATTTTCTCCTCCTTTTACTGATTCTATGATCACTTATTATAAAAGCAATAAAGTTAAGATCAAGAAAGCATGGATGGAAATGAAACCGGTTTATAAGCTTGGTGATGAATCTCAAACCTTTAGTTTCTCTGTTCATCAAATTAGAAAAAACTGGACCTCCACTGAGTTTGATAAAGATAGTCTTTTGACATTTAAATATGACAGTAAAGATGTCGCCTCATCTAAAGTATTGGTTGACACATTACTTACTTTTAATATTGAACCAACCGTTCTTGAAGAATGGCTTAAATACCGTGTAGATACTACCTCTGCGCCTAAAAATTATGGATTACTATTTAAGCCTTCTCCAAGTTGTCAGAGATTTTTGGGATTTAATGCTTTTGGAGAGACTGAAAGTTCTAACCTACCGACTCTAAAAATTGAATATGACCAGAATAATAAAATAGACACGCTTTTATCCACTCCATATATGGATACACATGTTGTTACAGGTACTTTGCCAGCTCAATCACAGTATTTCTATTTACAGGGTGGAATGCCAATAAGAGGATTTCTATCGTTCGATTTATCGTCCCTTCCAAAGGATATTATTATAAATAGTGCTAAACTCGAACTTACAATTGATACGTTAAAATCATTTAATGGCAAGCCATCATCCGACTCAATAAATGTAAGGTCATTAAAAGATAGTGTAACTAAAGCATTTTCAGGTGATAGTCTTATTGTATCCGTTTTGAAAAGAAATAAAAATATTTATTCTGGTGAAATTACGTGGTTGGTTCAGAAATGGATCTCTTCTAAAGAATCTTCGATAAATCAGGGTATTGCATTATCATTGACAGATGAAGAAAGATCAGTTGCAAGACTTGCAATTTATGGGAGTAAAGCTTCCGATTTAGCTAATCGTCCAAGGTTAAAAATTATTTATATTCAGAAGAAGTAATTAATGAAAATAAAAAAAATAATACTACTGTTAATTTTTCTGTTGCCATTAGAAATTATTCCATCTGGTGGTTCAATTTATTCAAGATTTGGGCTTGGTGATTTTTATTATTCATTTACTGCAAGAAGATTAGCTTTAGGTGAGTTAGGAATTGCCACAACTGACATTGATTATTTGAATTATCTAAATCCGGCAAGTTGGAATAAAATGAGATTATCAAGATTCGAGACAGGAATTTTAACTCATGGTAATGATATCTCTTCCAACACTGGTTCGGTATTCCATGTTCAAACAATTTTTTCCGGAATGATGTTTGGTTTTCCAATCGATAGAGAATTAGGATGGAGTTTTGCAAGTGGTATTGTTCCTTATTCAAATGTTAATTATGATGTTTTATATCCGGACACTGACCCAATAGGGGGCTCATTCATATCTGAGTATAAGGGAGATGGTGGACTTTCAAAATCATTTATTGGCTTTTCAATTCGACTTCCGTTAGAATTTGCGATAGGTGCTTCATTCGATTATTATACTGGTAAAACAGAACATATTTCTTCAGTATCATTCGGTCCTGAATCGGAACTTATCAGCTCTTCATTCACAAAGAATTACAGTTATAATGGATTAGGATTTACATTTGGTTTAATATCAGCTAATTTCTCTTCAATTTTTGGCACTGACTTTATTAAAGATTTACGATTAGGTGTAATTTATTCAACTAAGTCACAGTTAAATACGGATACAACAGTTGTAGCAACCACATTAATCGGAGATATTGAAACTCAAACAGGATCGTTAAAAACGCACTTACCAGCAAGGTTTGGTGCTGGTTTATCTTTAATTCTTAGTAATGGTATCTTTATTTCTGCCGATTATTTGCACCAACCGATGAGCCAGTTTATGGTCGGTGGTAAAAAACTGAATGTTATTAGGGATTTAGATAAATACAGCTTAGGTATAGAATATCGCAACCCCGATCCTAGATCACAGACATTTTGGGAACAGGTAATGTTAAGAGGGGGTTTAAGTTATGAGCAAACACAATATGTAATAAATGGGAAGGGAATAGATCAATTATCATTTTATACTGGATTTTCACTTCCACTTGGATTTGATAATACTATTGATGTCGGATTTCAATATGGAAAAAGGGGGACAAAAGAAAATAATTTATTAAGTGAAAATTTTTATAAAATTTCCCTAACTTTGAGTATCGGGGAACTTTGGTTCTTACAAACCGAAAGATAAAATAATAGAAGGAACAGTAAATTGAAAAGCAAATTTTTTACCGTTGTATTTTTACTTGGGTTTCTTGGTAATCTTGTTATAAAAGCCCAGAACGATCAAGCTACTTTTAGCTTATTCTATGAGTCACATAAAAATAAAGACTTTGTTTCCGCCGTTGATTATGGATGGAAGATAGTAAACGGCGATCCTACTCCTTGGTTAAGATTCAAACTCTTTCCAAAAATGGAAGAAATCCTCTGGTATATGCATGATAGTATGAAGGTCTCTGAAGCAGAACTAAAGAGTTTGAATGACACAATAGTTTATTTTTATGACAGAGCTATAAAATTTGAACCGAAAAATGAAAGTCATTATATCGTTAGAAAAGCATATGTGAAGGAAGTATGGAGAAAAGATAATCCGGAAGATGTAATAAAGCTTTATGAAAAAGCAATCGAGCTTGATCCTAATACTGATAATTTTTATAAAGATCGTCTTGGTATGTTGTATGTTGCAAATGCAAACGAAAATAATGATTACAAAATAAAAGCCCTTGATTTGTATTCTAAGTTAGCAGAAGCTGAACCTGATAATCCATTATGGAATCAAAAACTAGAAAGCATTGCAGAAGATATTTCTGAATTAGTGAATATTACAAAAAAGTCATGGGAATTTGATAAAGAAAATATTGAAAAAGCCTGGAAATACGCCTCAACATGTTTGAGAGCTCAGGATTATGAACAAGCAAGGATTCCGCTCGAATTTTTAGTTTCCAAATCTCCCGAAGTAATTAATTATTGGAAACAATTAGCAAGTGTTTATGAAAAATTAGAAATGAATGACAAAGCAATCAGTGCTTACAAAAAGTTAATAGACTTACAACCTGATAACAGAGATAATTATGTTAATATTGCATTAGTATATAAAAGATTAGATCAACTTTCTGTATCACGAACTTATTTACAAAGAGCTATGAAGATAGACCCTAACTGGGATTATCCGGTTTTAATTGAAGCTCAGTTGTATGAACAAGGTGCAAGAGCTTGTGATTTTGATTTTATGGCAAAATGTGTTTACTTATTAGCAGTCAACACTTATCGTAGAGCTGCTTCTTTAGGTGGGCAGTATGCTTCAACAGCTTCTGAAAGAATTAAGGCATTACAGAATTCTATTCCTATGAAAGAAGATTATTTCTTTAGAAAACTAAAATCAGGTGATACAATTAAAATTGAAGGTCCTTGCTACGCTTGGATTGATAGAACCGTTACGGTTCCATAATAATTATTTTCTAATAAAATTCAGGGTTTTATGTTTAATTATCTTTCTGCCGATTCTGAAATTCTTAAGGTTGCTAAACTTGAGTTAAACCGACAAGAAACACATCTCGAATTAATTGCTTCAGAAAATTTTGTTAGTCCGGCTGTTCTTCAAGCAGCCGGATCTGTTTTAACTAACAAATATGCCGAAGGGTATCCCGGTAAAAGATATTATGGCGGGTGCGAATTTGTTGATATGGCAGAAGACATTGCGCGAGATCGCCTGAAAAGATTATTCGGAGCAGAATATGTTAATGTTCAACCACACAGTGGTTCACAAGCTAATATGGCTGTTTATATGGCACTCCTTAAACCCGGAGATACAATACTTGGTCTTAGTCTTGACCACGGGGGGCATTTAACACATGGTTCGCTTGTAAATTTTTCAGGACAAATTTATCGTGCTGTTCCATACACATTAAATAGAGAAACAAAATTATTAGATTATAATTTAATAGAAGATCTGGCAAAAAAAGAAAAGCCCAAGCTAATTGTAATGGGTGCCAGCGCTTATTCAAGAGATTGGGATTATTCTAAGTTTAGAGAAATTGCTGATAAAGTAGGTGCTATGTTGATGTGCGATATGGCTCATCCGGCTGGATTAATTGCAAAAGGTTTATTAAACAATCCTTTACCATATTGTGACGTTGTTACTTCCACAACACATAAAACCTTACGTGGTCCACGTGGCGGAGTAATACTTGTAGGTAAGGATAAAGAAAATCCAATGGGCATTAAAACAGTAAAAGGGGATAGATTAAAATTAATGTCTGAGATTTTTGATGGTATGGTTATGCCCGGTATTCAAGGTGGTCCTTTAATGCATATAATCATGGCTAAAGCTGTTGCTTTTGGAGAAGCTCTTCAGGATTCTTTTGCTGAATATGCTAAACAAATTATAAAGAACTCCAAAACTTTGGCAGAAGAATTAATTAAGTTGGGTTATGACATCGTATCTGGTGGTACAGATAATCATTTGATGTTAGTCGATTTAACAAAAAGAGAATTGAGCGGTAAGAAAATTGAAAATGCACTTGGCGCTGCTGCTATTACTGTAAATAAAAATATGATTCCTTTTGACACAAAAAGTCCATTTGTGACAAGTGGAATTAGAATTGGTACTCCGGCTGTTACAACACGTGGTATGAAAGAAAATGAAATGAAATTAATTGCTCAGTTTATTGATAGAGCAATAAAAAATTCAGATAACGAAGATGAATTAAAAGAAATTAGGAAAGAAGTAGGATTGATTTGTGCTAAGTTTCCTCTCTACCCCGAACTTCAAAATAGTTAAGCTTAATTGTGAGTAAGAAGGAAAAATCGCTTCCCCAAAATTCAGTTGATACTGAAGTCGAAATGACTTTTCTTGAACATCTTGAAGAATTGAGGTGGCGCATTATTTATTCTTTAATCGGAATAGTTATTGGGACTATAATTGCTTGGATCTTTATTGATTTTTTTATAAACAATATTTTATTACTACCGGCAAAGCAAGCTAATTTCAAGTTACAAAATCTCAGACCATTCGGACAGTTATTTCTATATTTTCAGGTTGCGATTATTCTTGGACTCATATTTAGCTTCCCAAATGTTGTTTACCAGATTTGGAAGTTTGTATCTCCGGCATTGAAAGAAAATGAAAAAAAATACATTTCTGCTATAGTCATATTTACAACATTCTGCTTTTTAGTTGGAGTTGTCTTTGCTTACTTTGTAATGTTACCATTAACATTACAGTTTGCTGCTCAGTTTGGCTCACCAGAAATAGAAAACAATTTTTCGATTGATGAGTATTTCTCGATTATTCTAAGTGTAATTTTAGGTGCGGGATTAGTTTTTGAATTACCTATGCTTTCATTTTTCTTATCAAAAATTGGAATTCTTACTCCCCAGATAATGAGAAAATATCGACGTCATTCAATTATTACAATATTAATTTTAGCTGCAATACTAACCCCAGGAACTGATCCTGTTTCCCAAATACTATTAGCTATTCCGTTGGTTTTCTTATATGAAATAAGTATTTTAGTTTCAAAAATATTTCAAAAGAAAGATTGAAAATAGATTCCCTCACCGAAATTACTCATCTTATTCAAGAAGAACTTGACCAGTTCAATGGTTTGTTCAGACAATCACTTAAATCAAAAGTTGGTTTGGTTGATTTAGTTACACGCTATATTTTGAAACAAAAAGGGAAAAAAGTCAGACCGGTTTTGGTATTACTATCCAGTAAACTTGCTGGGGATGTTAATGAAAGGTCATATCGTGGCGCAATACTTGTCGAATTATTGCATACGGCTACTTTAGTGCATGACGATGTAGTTGATAATGCAGAAACACGAAGAAGTTTTCCGTCAATTAACGCTGTTTGGAAAAATAAAGTTGCGGTTTTAATGGGCGATTACCTTCTGGCACGCGGCTTAATGCTTGCCGTAGAAGGAAATGATTTCGACTTCCTTAGAGTAATAACCAATACGGTTAAAAGAATGTCTGAAGGTGAACTACTTCAAATAAGCAAAACAAGAAAACTTGATAATGATGAGGAAACATATTTTAGAATTATTTCCGACAAAACTGCTTCTTTGCTAACCACATGTTGTGAAATTGGTGCACGTTCTGCAACAACTGATGAAGTAAAAATTACAGCTCTAAAAAATTACGGCGAAAATCTTGGAATTGCATTTCAGATAAGAGATGATATTCTGGATTATATTGGAAAAACAAAACTATTTGGTAAACCACTCGGTGGCGATATAAAAGAAAAAAAACTTACTCTTCCACTAATCTATGCTTTACGAAACTCCACATCCAAAGAATCCGAGCGTATTATAAAGCAAATAAAAAAGGGTGGAAATTCATTAGATGTAAAGAGCGTGATTGATTTTGTTCAACAAAACGGTGGAATTAATTACGCTGAAAAAGTATCTAAAGAATTTGCCCAAAAGGCGATTGATAGTTTGGCTGTCTTTGATAATTCCGAAATTCGTTCTGCTCTTGAATCGCTGGTTCTATTTGTTGTAGAACGCAGTACTTAATTAATATCAAAAGGTCTTAAACAACATTTAAGAAAAATTTTTTTGTGAAGAAAAACTTTTTGTTTTTTAATTCCGTTTCTTATTTTAGTCCGTGGAATTTTAAAAAAATTCTACAGCATGTCTTAATTAATAAATTCTAATAAATCTTGTTATAAAACTCTAAAGAAATATAAAGAGTTTTTATAAAGAAGGGACTTTATTATAGGGCTTAAATGAAAAAGACTGTTCTCGATTATGCACTAAAAATTCGCCTACCATTAACATTATTTGTTATTGCAACAACGTTTGTATTAACATATTACATATCAAGACCTGAAAGAGACGGACTGGGATATGCTCCAGA
>Ga0209381_1001148_pt1 | contig 47116 bp, 40 predicted proteins | sample DewCreD2012metaG_FD_184111 | JGI IMG/M metagenome (GOLD analysis project Ga0209381, IMG submission 184111) | Hot spring sediment bacterial and archeal communities from British Columbia, Canada, to study Microbial Dark Matter (Phase II) - Dewar... ... | reverse complement strand
GAGCGAGCCCGGAGCGCAGACCATCTGGATAGGCTTGCAGCGCATGCATGATCTGGCGTGGGCATGGGAGAGTTTTGGTCCCTGCGGCAAAGTCCGCGACGGGTGACTTGTGTGGAACAACGAGGCCAGGACGCCCGTGCTACGGGGTCGGCCCGTGCCATCCAGGACCGCCGGCCGCAAACAGTGTCATGCACCCGTCTGTGTCGATTGCGGTTGGGGGCACGGGCGAGGACGCCCGTGCCACGGGGTTTGCCCGTGCCACGTGGGATATTGGCGCGCAAGATGCCCGTGCAGGGAGGCTTGCGCTGAGCAATAGGTTGAGCCGAGCGGGATTCACAGGTGCGGGAGGAGAATCGAGAGTTGTATGAGATGGTTCTTGGCGGTGGCGATGTCGGCCGTGATGGTCTTGGGATGTCAGGATGAAAAGCCCTCAACCCTGCGACAGCGGCAGGATGAGGCGATGCGAGATCCGTTCAACTACTCGCCGCATCCGGATCGCTATGATGTGAGCGGCGGGGGGATGACGGATTTCAAAGGCAAGGAGTTCAAGCGGGACGTGGATGCGGTCTTGAATCCATGACCGCAGGCGACAGGACGACGGAGCGAGCCAGGGAACGCGGCGGTTGTCAGGACTGCTGAAACTGGTAGAGTAACCGCGGCTAACTCGAAAGAGGTTCAGGCGATGCGCAAGATGGGATGGGTTCTGGCGGCGATGGGTGCGGTGGCGGTTGCGGGTTGCCAGTCGCACAAGTCATCCCGGCCGTTCGCTGATGTGACGGATCGTCAGAAGGCGGTGGCGTCGGATGCCGGTGCGCCGATACCGACATCGACGCCGGTGGCCGGGGCGCCTCAGGCCGCGCCGGCCGCGGCTTCGGCCGGGCAGCCGCAGATCGTGCAGGGGGTCGTTCCCGTGGTGGTGATGCCGGATTCGAACATTCTGCCCGCCGCGGACGAGCCGCAGTCACAGGTGGTGGTGAATGTGCGCCAGGGCGGTTTTCTTCGTCGGGCCTGGCCGGTGAGTGTGGCGTGGCGGCCAAGCGGGGATGCGCTTGCCTGGCCGACGTACTATCACCAGGTGGGCGAGTTGCCCCGGCGACCGGAATGGAGGCAGAGCGTATACGAGATCGGCTACTTTTGGTGGGACACGCTGGTGCTGCCGATCAACATGGTCCGCACGCACCCGGACACACCGGTGATTTATTCGGCGGCGGGGAACAAGGGCAATTGGCGCGAGGTGGAGCAGGCCGGGTACCTGCACTCGGAAGAGGTCAAGTAGTGCGGGTCGGTCGGAGGCCGCGGAATGGAATGAATGGCCCACGGACGGAACTCCGTGGGCTTTTTCTCGGATGACAGAACGATGGAGATTCTCAAGGGACTGAACGCATTGCGGTCGTTGCCGAACGGGTGCGTGCTGTCGATCGGGAATTTCGACGGCCTGCACCGGGGTCACCAGCGGATTCTGGAGGTGGCCAGGCAGCATCGAGGGGAGGGCAACGAGCGGAAGCTGGCGGTGGCGACCTTTGAGCCGCACCCGCTGTCGGTGATTCGGCCGGAGGCGGCGCCGCCGCGTCTTACGCCGCAGGGGACCAAGGAGGCGATGCTGGCGGCCGAGGGCGTGGATTACCTTGTGGTGTTGCCGCCGGAGCCCGGGGTGCTGAACCTGCCGGCGGAGGAATTCTGGGCGCTGCTGCGGGACCACGTGAAGCCCAGTTGGCTGGTGGAAGGAGAGGAGTTCAATTTCGGGAAAAGTCGCGGGGGTGACATCGAGAAACTGCGGCAATGGACGGCGCGCAGTGCCGTGCGGCTGGAAGTGGTGGGGGCGGTTGAGGTTTCCCTGTGCGACCTGACGGTGGTGCGGGTGAGCAGTTCGCTGGTGCGGTGGCTGCTGCGGAACGGGCGGGCCAGGGACGCGGCGATCTGTCTGGGTCGGCCATACGCGCTGGAGGGGGTCGTGGTGGTGGGATACCAGCGGGGACGGACGATCGGCGTGCCAACGGCGAATCTTCAGTGCGGTCCGCAGCTTTTGCCGGCCGACGGGGTGTACGCCGGGCGGTGCAAGGTGGATGGCAGGGTGTGCGCGGCGGCGATAAGCATCGGGACGATGCCGACGTTCGGGGAGAACAAGCGGCAGGTCGAGGCGCATCTGCTGGGATTCTCGGGTGATCTGTACGGCAGGCGGCTGAAGGTGGAGCTGGTGGACTGGGTGCGCGATCAGCGGAAATTCAACGGGGTTGAGCTGCTCAAGGCGCAGTTGGCACGGGACATGGAGGGCGTGCGGGAGAGGATCGGGCCCGATGTGTGAGGCGTCACGAAGGACTGGTGAGCGATGGGCGAAGGCTATGAGCGGATGATCGAGGAACTGGGCCGGTGTCGGCGGGTGATCGTGACGACGCACGTGAGACCGGACGGGGATGCGATCGGCTGCTGCGCCGCGATGGTGTTGGCGATGCGGCAGAAGGGGATCGAGGCCGACACACTGCTGCTGAGCCACCTTCCGCGGAAGTACGCGTTTGTGTACCAGGACACAGGGCTGCCGCACATCGACGTGGAGAAGGGCTGGCCGGCGGACTTGACTTTCGGGCGATACGACGCGGTGCTGGTGGTGGACACGGGAACGCGTTCGCAGCTGCCGGGGGTCCTGGAGCGACTGGAGGGCTACGGCGGACGGAAGCTGGTGATCGACCATCACTTGACGCAGGAAGGGTGGGCGGACGCGCGGGTGGTGGTGAAGGAAGCGGCCGCCGCGGGGGAGATCGTGGCCGAACTGCTGGAAAGGTGGGGCGTGAGGCTGGATGCGTCGATCGCGTTGGCGCTGTACGTGGCGATCGTGACGGACACGGGGTGGTTTGCGTTCTCCAACACGCGGCCGGAGACGCTGCGGCTGGCGGCGCGGCTGATGGAAGCGGGGGTGGACACGGATCGCGTCTACCAACTGGTCTACCAGAACGAGAGGCCGGCGCGGTTTCTGCTGCAGACGCGTGCGCAGCAGTCGCTGGAACTGCTGATGGGGGACCGGCTGGCCGTGATGACCCTGCGGAAGAGGGACTTTGAGGAGACCGGGGCGAACGTGCCGGATACGGAGAACCTGATCAACCTGCCGTTGCAGATCGCGTCGGTGGAGGTGTCGATGCTGATAACCGAGCCGATCGACGACGGGGCGGTGCGGGTGAGCCTGCGGAGCAAGGGTCATCTGGACGTGGCGCGGTTTGCCGAGCGGTTTGGTGGCGGGGGTCACAGAAGGGCGTCGGGCCTCCGGCTGGAGATGCCGCTGGAGCAGGCCAGGCAGCGGGTGATCGAGGCGATGGTGGAGCAGATGTCATGAGCGGCCGATTCGGGTCCGGGTTCCGATAACATCGGGCGGGGACGGGGCAAGGGCGGGGGCCTGATCCGAAATGGGGTTTGTGGATTGCCAAAGTGGGGGAACAGAGCGCAGAATGCAGCGGGAGGAAGGATCAAGGCAGCGAGGAGTTGACATCCATGACACGGGCGCGGTTGGCGATCTGGGCGGTAATGTTGTTGGCGGGGCTCCTGTGCGGGCAGGTGCGGGCCAAGGTTTCGCCCGGGGAGGTTGACGAGGCGATCCGCAAGGCCGTTGCCTATCTTTACAGCCAGCAGAAGGGGGACAACTGGGAGGTGGTGCCGCAGCGCGATCCGAAGGCGGCGCATCACGAGATCAAGGGTTGGCAGTGGGGCGGCGTGTCGGCGCTGGCGACGTGCGCCTTGCTGTATGCCGGTGAGAAGCCGAACGACGAGCGGCTCAAGAGGGCGATCGAGTGGCTTGCGAACGCGGAGATCTACGGCACCTATGCGCTGGGGTTTCGGTGCCAGGTCTGGGCGATGATTCCGCCGACGGACGCCATCGGCCGGGTGGCCCGGCGCGACGCGGACCACCTGATGGCGGCGGTCTTCAAGGACGGGCGTTCGATGGGGTACTTTCCCTACGCCTTCGCGGACGGCAAGGCGATCCCCGGAGGCAACCGGAACGACCAGATGGACCACAGTGTCAGCCAGTACGGCGTGCTGGGGTTGTGGGCCTGTGCCCAGTTGAACGTTGAGATCGACATGGCCTACTGGCGGGCGATCGAGGCCGCGTGGCGGGCCGGGCAGTATCCGTCGGGCGCGTGGGCCTACCGCTGGCGGGAGGATCGCTGGGGCGGATCAAAGAGCCCGGACTGGGGAGATGAGCGGCTGTCGATGACGGCCGCGGGCGTGGCGTCGCTTTTCATCACGCAGGAGTATCTGCACTCGATGGAGGGTCTGAACGCCTCGGTGAACATCTCGGATGAGCATATCGACCGGGGTTTGAAGTGGATCAGCGAGAGGTTCAACGATTACAAGTCGGCCCGCACTTATTACACGCTGTACGGGCTGGAGCGGATCGGCGTGGCCAGCGGCTACAAGTATTTCAACCGGATCAACTGGTATGAGGACGGCGCCGAGTACCTGGTCGGGCGGCAGAAGGAGGACGGCTCCTGGGGCGAAGGGGACGAGAAGAGCAACGACAATCCCAACCGGATCTGCGACACGGCGTTCGGGCTGATGTTCCTGTCGCGCGGGCGGGCGCCGGTGATCATCAACAAGCTCAACTATGACGTGCAGCTTGCCGGGGGCAAGAGCAGGCCGGGCCTGTGGAACCAGCGTCCGCGGGAGATCGCCAACGTGTCCCGCTGGATCGGCCGGCAGATCGAGCGGGACCTGAACTGGCAGATCGTGACGCTGGATGCGCCGGTGGAGGAACTGCTGGATGCGCCGGTGCTCTGGATCAGCGGGAAGGAAACGCTGAATTTCAGCTCGGAGGAGAAGGCGAGGCTGAAGGCGTACGTGGAGGCCGGCGGCCTGATCGTGGGCAACGCCAACAACGCCAACGCGCTGTTCGCCAACAGCTATCGAAAGCTTGGCGAGGAACTGTTCGGCGGCAAGTTTCGGGAACTGCCGGCGGATCACGTGATCTACACCAGCCAAGTGTACAAGAAATCGAACTGGCGAAGGAATTTCTCGGTGCTGGGGCTGAGCAACGGCGCGCGGGAGCTGATGCTGCTGGTACCGCAGGCCGATCCCGCCCGCTCGTGGCAGATGCGCGAGTTCCGGACCAACGAGGTCGAGCCGCTGGCCCAGTTCATGGCCAACGTGGTGTTGTACGCGGTGGACAAGACGGGACTGCGCGTGAAGGGGCAAAGCTACTGGGTGGCGCGTGACCAGGGCAAGACGCCCAGGCAATCGGTGAAGGTGGCGCGGCTTCAGTACGACGGGGCGTGGGACCCCGAGCCCGGCGGCTGGCGTCGGCTGGCCAACATCATGCACAACGACCACGACACCGAGTTGAAAGTGGAGACGGTGAAGCTGGGCGCCGGCGCGCTGAAGGCCGACTACAAGATGGCGCACCTGACCGGCACGGGCAACCTGAAACTGACGGCCGCCCAGCGCGACGAACTGCGAACGTTCGTGGACAACGGTGGATTGCTTGTCGTGGATGCGGCCGGGGACAGCGAGGGGTTTCGGGCGGCGGCCCGCGCCGAGCTGGAAGGCATCTTCAAGCCGGAGAAGGGCTTGGTGGAACTGGCGAAGGATCACGCCATTTACACGACCGGCAACGCGATCACGGAAGTGAGCTATCGCGTCCACGCGCGTCGGAAGATCGGGACCTCGCGCACGCCGATGCTCAAGGGCATCGAGAAGGACGGGCGGGTGCGCGTGATCTTCAGCGAGGAGGATCTGAGCGTGGGACTGGTGGGCCAGCCGGTGGACGGCATTTTCGGCTATGAGCCCGCTTCGGCGACGGCGATCATGACGAACCTGGTGCTGTATTCGGCCCGCAAGTAGGGGGGACGGCCGACGGTGGGCAGCGCCGACCCTGATATGACGATCCTGGAAGTCATGGAGATCGCGCTGAGGCACCACCAGGCCGGAAGGCTGGCGGAGGCCGAGGCGATCTATCGCCAGGTGTTGGCGCAGGTCCCGGAGCACAGCGATGCGCAACACCTGCTGGGGGCCGTTGCACTCCAGACCGGACGGGGCCGACTGGCGGTGGAACTGACCGGCAGGGCCGTTTCCCATGATCCGTGTCACCCGGAGTATCGGAACACCCACGCTCTGGCGCTGCTGGGGGAGGGGGAGTTGAACGAGGCGATCGAGCATCACCGCAGGGCGGTGGAACTGGAGCCGGCTCGGCCGCAGTACTGGATGAACCTGGGCAATGCGCTGGCGGAGGCTTTTGTGCTGGATGAGGCGGCCGGATGCCTGCGCCGGGCGATCGAGATCCGCGCGGACTACGCGGAGGCATGGCGCGGGCTGGGGCTGGTGCTGCTGCGGCAGGGGCGCGTGCCCGAGGCGATGAATGCCTACCGGGCGGCGGTCGGACATGCTCCGGCCGCGGGCCACCTGCACAGCGCGATGCTGCTGGCGCTGCACTATGATCCGGAACTGTCGCCCGAGGAGTTGTTCGCCGAGCACGTGGCCTGGGCCAGACGGTATCCCGAATGCGGCACGGGCCGCCAGAACCCCTGGGCCGAACGATCCCGCATCCGGATTGGATACGTCTCGCCGGATTTCCGCGAGCACGCGGCCGCATTCTTTATTGAGCCGATCCTCGCGGGCCACGACCGGGACCGTTTCGAGGTTTACTGCTACGGCCAGGTCGCGCGACCCGACGCGGTGACCGAGCGGCTCATGGCATACGGGTGCCACTGGCGGAGCACGGTTGCGATGGGCGACGCGGCACTCGCGGCCATGATCCGGCGCGACCGAATTAACGTGCTGGTTGACCTGGCCGGCCATACGGCGGGCAACCGACTGACGGTGTTCCCGCACCGGGTCGCCCCGGTGCAGGTGACGTACCTGGGGTATCCGAACACGACGGGGCTTGAATGCATTGACTATCGGATCAGCGACGCGCACCTGGACCCGCCGCAGGTGCAGGAGTTGTCCAGCGAACGGATCGTGCGGCTGGACGGAACGTTTGCATGTTATCGGCCGGCGCCCGATGCGCCGGCGGTGCGTGAGCCGCCGACGGTGAGAAACGGGTTCATTACGTTTGGGAGCTTCAACAGCCTGGCGAAGCTGAACGATCGGGTGGTGGGGCTGTGGGCCAGGATTCTGCTGGCCGTGCCCGGTTCACGGCTGCTGCTGAAGACCGCGGCGTTGAAGGATGAGCCGACGCGGCGCCTGGTGGCGGGCCGGTTTGAGCGGGCGGGGGTTTCGCGGCAGCGGCTGATTCTGGAGGCCGATGAGCCATTTCGGGAACATCTGGAGGCGTATGGGCGAATGGACATCATGCTCGACCCGTTTCCGTTCAATGGGCACACGACAAGCCTGCACGGACAGTGGATGGGGGTTCCGATGGTTGCACTGGCGGGACGGTCGCACGCCAGCCGGCGCGGGGCGATGATTCTGCGGAACATGGGGATGGATGATTTAATTGCTTGCGATGAAGATGGTTATGCTCAAAAGGCAGCCGAGCTGGCCGGGCATGTGGAGCGTTTGGGGGCGTTGCGTGAGGGGATGCGGGGGCGACTGGCGGGATCGGTCTTGGCGGATGCCGGTCGGCTGGTCGGGGCGTTGGAGGAGGCGTATCGCCGGATGCTGTTGGGGGTGGCAGGGACGGGAGGCGGAAGCGAGAGCTTGACGTAAGCAGTGCGTGACACTTTCCGCCGCCAGCCGTCCGCGATTGCGGGGATGGACCCCGTAGCACGGGTGTCTGGCCAGCGCCCAGGCTTCGCGCGGACACTGACGCTCAGAAGATCGTCAACATCGCCGTGCGGTCCTTCACCAAACGCCGAGATTGCCATGGATCCTGACGTAAAGCTCGGCAAGTATCGAGTTTGACTGACCTGCAAGGTTTTGTATACTCTCCGGTTCCGCGTTTTGCGCGGAATTGAGAAATCTTGATGGCTCAGGTCGAACTGGCGAAGGTGAGCAAGATCTTCCCGGGCGGCGTCAAGGCCGTGGACTCGGTGAATCTGACTGTTGCGGATGCGGAGTTCGTAGTCCTTGTAGGGCCATCGGGTTGCGGCAAGAGCACGACGCTTCGCATGATCGCCGGACTGGAAGACATTTCCGATGGACAGATCCGGATAGGCGACCGCATCGTCAACGATGTTTCGCCTAAAGACCGCGACATCGCGATGGTTTTCCAGAACTACGCCCTATACCCGCACATGTCGGTGTATCGGAACATGGCGTTCGGGCTGAAGCTGCGGGGCGTGCCCGGGCCGCAGGTGCATCAGCGCGTGATGGGGGCGGCGAAGTTGCTGGAACTTGAGCCGCTGCTGGATCGAAAGCCGGCGGCGCTTTCGGGCGGGCAGCGGCAGCGTGTGGCGGTCGGCCGGGCGATTGTCCGGGAGCCTGCGGCGTTCTTGTTCGACGAGCCGCTGTCGAATTTGGATGCCCAGTTGCGTGTGGCCATGCGGGGGGAATTGAAGCGGCTGCACCGGCGGCTGGGGACGACGACCGTGTACGTGACGCACGATCAGGAAGAGGCGATGACGCTGGGTGAGCGAATCGTGGTGATGAAGGAAGGGAAGGTTCAGCAGGCGGACGCGCCGCTGAGGACGTATAATGAGCCGGTCAACCGCTTTGTGGCCGGTTTCATCGGGACGCCGCCGATGAACTTCATTGATGGCGTGCTCCGGATGGCGGACGGCGAGCCGGTTTTCGAGGAAGGCCGGCTCGATGAAGCCGGCGAGCTGGCGTTGCCGGGAACGGGATTTCGGATTCCCGTTCCGGGACGGCTGCGGCGGCGGTTGTCGGGCTGGACGGGCCGGCACGTGGTGCTGGGCATCCGTCCCGAGCATTTTCGGTTGTCGCCGGCGGACTGCGACGGGCGGAGCGCATCGGTGGACGTGGAATTGACCGTGATCGAGCCCCTGGGCCCGGTCACGGACGTGTATATGGATCTGCCGCTGCACGACCGGGTGGTCGCGCGGGTTGAGGCCGGCGACGGCCTTGAGGCAGGTGCGCGGGTGACGATGTACGTTGACCTGCGCCGGATCCACTTTTTCGAGCCCGGAGAAACCGGGATGAACCTGAGCCTTCTCAACGAGCCGGCCCATGCCCATGCATAGCGCATCAGCATGGAACCGCTGTCGGTGCAGAGGCACGCTGATCCGGAGGCGAAAAGCCGCCGGATGAGCGGTTTGGCTCTTTTTCAGGTTCGCTCGATGAAGTGGGCTACCCGGCGGGTAGCCCAAATTGTTGTTGGTCGTGCGTATTCGGTTGCCGGCAGGCAGGAGAAGCAACCGGCCAGCGGCGATCCGGGACGAACGGCCGGGATTGGACAATGAGTGCTTCGTACAAGTGAATACCAAGTGAATAGAGAGGAATCATGCCGAATCCGGAGTTGTTGAGAATCGTGGATGGAATCGCCCGCGACAAGAACATTGAGCGGGGGCAGATTTATACCGACATCGAGCAGGCGATCGCGTCGGCGCTTCGCAAGCAGTTCAATACGGAGGATGTGGCCGAATTCGAGGTCAAGCTTGACCGCCAGACGGGCGATCTGAGCGCGACGCGTGCCGGGGTGCCGATTCCGCTGAGCGTCCTGGGGCGAATCGCCGCCCAGACGGCCAAGCAGGTGATGATCCAGCTCATCCGGCAGGATGAGCGGGGCAGCATCTACGAGGAATTCAAGGACCGCGTGGGAACGATCATCACCGGGACGGTGGCGCGGTTCGAGGGTTCGGCCATGATCGTCACCGTGGGTCGGGTCGAGGGGATCATGCCCAAGAGCGAGCAGATACCGGGGGAGACGCACCAGGTGGGCGAGCGCATCCAGGCGCTGGTCCTGGAGGTGCGCGACACGCCCAGCGCGGTGAAGATCATCCTCAGCCGCAGCCACCCGGAACTGATCCGGCGGCTGTTTGAGCGGGAGGTTCCGGAGGTCGGGGAGAAGACGATCGAGCTTAAGGCGCTGGCCCGCGAGCCCGGGCATCGGACGAAGATCGCGGTGTCGTCGATCGACAGCAAGGTGGACGCGGTGGGCGCGTGCGTGGGGGTCCGGGGCAGCCGCATCAAGAACATCGTTGACGAGCTGGGCGGGGAGAAGATCGACATTGTGCGGTGGAACGAGTCCTCGCAGATCCTGATCAGCAACGCCCTGAAGCCCGCGGAGGTGGCGGAGGTGTCGCTGTGCTTCGAACTGGGACGGGCCACCGTGGTGGTCAACGAGGACCAGTTAAGCCTTGCGATCGGCAAGCGGGGGCAGAACGTGCGGCTGGCGGCGCGCTTGACGGGCTGGGACATCGACATTCTGACGCCCGCGGAGTTCGGCGCGGGCGTGCAGCGGCTGGACCAGACGCTCAAGAGCGTGGAGGGGGTCACGCAGGAGATGGTGGACAAGATCATCGCGCTGGGCCTGATCGACGTGCGCGACATCGAGGAGGTGGGCATCGAGCCGCTGATGGAGGAGGTTGGGATGCCCGAGGACCTGGCGCGGCGGGTGATGGAGCGGTGCGCCGAAGAGGCGAAGATTGTGGCGGTGGAGCAGGAGCAGAAGAAGGCGCTGGAGGCGTCGGCGAAGGCGGCCGAGCCGGTGCGCGACGCGCGGGACGAGGCGGTGCTGCGTGCCCTGGGACTGTCCGGCGACCCGCCGGCGGACGACGGGGGCGGGACGCGGATGCCGGGCCCGATGGAAAGCACGGAAGGCACCGCGCCGGAGATCACGGTTCACAAGGAGAGCGGAGCGCCGCACAACGGCGAGCTTTCCCCGGAAGAGCAGGCGGTGCAGGGCGTCGCGGTCGATCAGAAGGCGCCCTATGCGGACGAGAATTCAGAGGCGGCGGCGCTGGCCGAGGGCCGTGTCGAGCCGCCCAAGTAATTGCGCCAGGGATTAATTGTCGAGCGGGCAATTTCCGTTGGGCCGTTGGCACGGATGGAACGTACAGAGAGACGGACCGTTTGAGGAGACTGTTTTGGCTAAGGCGAAAGGTATTCGAGTCAATCAACTGGCCAAGGAACTTGGCATACCGAGCAAGCTGATCCTGGACAAGATCAAGGCCGAGGGTCTGGGCGAGAAGGTTCCCAACCACATGAGCCTGATGAGCCTGGGTCTGGCGGAGACGGTGCGCGAGTGGTTCGCCAGTGGAGCGGGGGCGGTCGCCACGGCGGTGGAACAGGCGACCGAGTCAACCGCGACCGCGGAAGTGGCGGTCAAGCCGAAGACGGTTCGCAGACGGAAGAAGGCGGGCGAGGGAGAGCATCACGAGGAGTACGAGCCGCATGCGGCGGAGGAACCGGCGGGGGCGGCTCAGGAACAGGCGGCGCCCGCGGAGGTGAAGGCCGAGCCGCAACCGGTTCCGGTCGCGGAGGCGTCGGAGCCTGCTTGCGTGCCCCAGTCGCCTGCCGTGCCGGCGCCGGTGGCGGAGGCTGCACCGCCGGAGCAGGTCGCCGCGCCGGTCGCCCCTGTTGCGCCGGCCGAGCCGCCGCCGGCAGCCGTCGCTCCCCCGACGGCGCCGCCGACTCCCGAGGCGCCGCCCATCGCCGCCAGCGCTCCTGCGGCACCGGTCGCGGCGCCGGCTGCGGCGCCTCCGGCGGCGGGCCGCAGCGAGCAGTCGCGCGGATCGCGGCCGACGGTCACCCTGGCCAATCGTCCCGGGGCGCCGGCCAAGAAGCCCGCGGTACCGGTGGTCAAGCAGTTCACGCCGGCGCCGGCGCAGATTCGCGGCCCGAAGGTGGTTCGCGAGGAGCAACCGGACATTGTCCCGGCTCCGCGACCGAAACGGGGGCCGATCGAGCCTGCGCAGCCGTCGTTCGTGCAGGCGCGGGCCCAGGGCGGACGGGGAGTCAAGAGCCGGGACGACGAATCCGAGGAGAGCCTCGAGGCCAAGAAGAAGGGCAAAGGGGGCCGCACGCTGTCTTCGCGTCGGCGCGGTCCGGACGGGCGTCGCGGCGAGGCGATGGAGAAGCTCAAGGAGTACACCGAGGCCGATCTGATCGAGCGTCGCGACCGGCTCGCGGCGGCCAGCAGCTATCGGGCCGGTTTCGAGGGGGACCTGAAGAAGAAGGCCGAGCGTGGGCAGCACGGTCCGGCCAAGACGATCATCCAGCGGGGCGAGCCGGTGGAGATCGAGGAGCCGATCACGGTCAAGACGCTGTCCCAGTCGCTGGGAGTCAAGTCGAACGAGATCCTGATGAAGCTGATGCGGCAGGGGGTGATGGTCAGCATCAACGCGTCGCTGGACACGGACACGGCGATGGCGTTGGCGCTGGAATACGGGATCGAGCTGAAGATCAAGCAGCAGGCCACGCTGGAAGAGCAGCTGGTGCAGGAGTTGTCATTGCGGCAATCGGACCCCGAGAACCTTGTGAAGCGCCCGCCGGTGGTCACGATCCTCGGGCATGTCGATCACGGCAAGACGAGCCTGCTGGACAAGATCCGCAATGCCAACGTTGCGGCGGGCGAGGCGGGCGGGATCACGCAGCATATCGCGGCGTGGACCGTGGAGATCGAGGGGGAGGCCGGTCGCAAGCGGGTCACCTTCATCGACACGCCGGGGCACCAGGCGTTCACGAGCATGCGGGCCCGCGGGGCGACGATGACCGACGTGGTGGTGCTGGTTGTGTCGGCCGCCGAGGGGGTCCAGCCGCAGACCATCGAGTCGATCAACCACGCGCGGGCCGCGAAGGTGCCGATCGTGGTGGCGATGAACAAGATCGACCGCCCGGACGCCAACCCGGACATGGTGCTTGGGCAGTTGAGCAAGGCCGGCATCAATCCGGTGGAGTGGGGCGGGGATGTGGAAGTGGTGCGGACCAGCGCGACGACGGGGCAGGGGATTTCCGAACTGATCGAGATTCTTGATTACCAGGCGGAGCTGCTGGACCTGAAGGCCGACCCGACGGCCCCGGCGCGCGGCACGGTGATCGAGGTTCGCAAGGACGAGGGGCTGGGCGTGGTGGCGACGGTGCTTGTGCAGGACGGCACGCTTCGCGTGGGGGACATCGTGCTGTGCGGGACGGCATACGGCCGGGTGCGCAGCCTGGTCAACGACCGGGGCACGATGGTGACGGAAGCGGGGCCCAGCATGCCGGTGATCATCAGCGGCCTCAACGAGCTGCCGTCGGCGGGCGACCGTTTCTACGTGGTGGAGGACCTGGAGCGGGCCCGGTCGATCGCGGAGGAGCGGAGCTCCGCCACGCGGCGGCAGCAGCTGGCATCGCAGAACCGGGTGACGCTGGACAACCTGCTGAGCACGATGAAGTCGGGCCAGACGAAGATCATCAACCTGATCATCAAGGCCGACGCGCAGGGCTCGGTGGAGACCCTGACCAAGACGGTGACCGAGCACAACACCGAGGAGGTGAAGGTGCAGGTGATCCACGCGGCGGTCGGCGGCATCACCGAGAGCGACGTGGAACTGGCGGCGGCGACCAAGGATGTCAACGCCGACACGGTGATCATCGGGTTCCACGTGGTTCCCGACGAGTCCGCCCGGGCGCTGGCCGAGCAGAAGCGGGTGGAGATCCGCCTGTACCGCGTGATTTACGAGATTTTCGACGATCTGAAGAAGGCGCTGTCGGGGATGCTGGAGCCGGAGATCCGCGAGAAGCTGCACGGGCACGCCGAGATCCGGCAGGTGTTCAAGGTCAGCCGGCTGGGCAACATTGCCGGCTGCATGGTGACCGACGGGCACATCCAGCGAGGGAGCCGCATTCGGCTGATCCGCGACGGCGTGGTGGTCACGGAGAACCTGTCGCTGGAGTCGCTCAAGCGGCTGAAGGACGACGTGCGCGAGGTGAAGGCGGGATTCGAGTGCGGCCTGAAGATCGCCGGGTACGACGACATCAAGGTAGGCGACCGCCTGGAAGCTTACAGCAGCGAGAAGATTCACCGGACGCTGTAGCCGCGGTGGCCGGTTGCCCGTTGCCGGCGAAAGCGTTCCCGGCGGCGAACAACCCTGGTTATGGTCATTGGAGTCCTGCAACTGGAGCTGTCGATCGGCGACGCGATGTCGCTGAAGGACAAGCGCCGCGTGGTCAGGAGCGTGAAGGACCGGATCGCCAGCGGCCGCAACGTGTCGGTGGCGGAGGTGGCGGCGCTGGACTCGATTCGGACGGCGATCCTGGGCGTGGCGATGGTGAGCAACGACAGCCAGTACGTGGAAGGCGCGCTGAGCAGGATTGTCGATTTCGTGAGGAACGTCCGCGGAGCGGAGCTGGTGGATTACCAGATTGATCTTTTATGAGGCGCGGTTCGCGACGCGCGGGAGCCGGATTGTTCGTTTCTCCTGCGCGGCCGGAATCGCCGGTCAGGATATGTCCAGACGCACCGAACGACTAGGCAGCATCATCCGCCAGGAACTGGCGATGATCATTCTCCGCGAGCTCAACGACCCGCGGCTGACGGGAATGCCCAGCATCACGCGGGTCAAGGTGGCCGAGGACCTGTCGGTGGCCGAGGTCTTCATCACGGTGATGGGGACGCCCGGGCAGCAGACGGCGGCGCTGAACGCGCTGCGGCATTCGGCGGGCCTGATGCGGACGCGGCTGACGCGGTCGCTGACGATTCGGCAGGTTCCGTACATCAAGTTCTCGATGGACGAGGACCTGAAGAAGGAGCTGGAACTGCTGGAGCTGCTGGAGAAGGTCGGGCGGGAGAACGCGGAACTGGAGCGTCGCCGGGCGCAGTCCGGGGAGACGGAGCAGGGCGAATAGGGAAACGGGACATCGATGAAGAACGCAACGAAGTACGTCGAAGCGCTGCGGGGCCTGATCAAGTCGCTGTCGCGCGAATCCAGGCCGGCGCAGCTTGTGAAGATGGAGCCGCTGGCCGCTTTTGTGCGCGGCTCGCTGTCATACGACGTTCCCGACAGCCGCGCCGACGAGGCGGTGAGGGCGATCAACCGCGAATTCGTCAACCTCAACGAGCTGCGGGTGGCGACCGAGCTGGAGTTGCAGGACCTGATCGGGTCGCGGTATCCGGCGGTGGAGGAGCGGGTGGCGATGATGACGGCGTGCCTGAACGCGATCTTCGAGAAGGAACACACGCTGAGCCTCGACCGCCTGCGCGCGATCAGCAAGAAGGATGCGCGCCAGTTCCTGCGCGAACTGCCGCTGATGCACCCGTTCGTCGAGGCGTACGTCATGATGTACGCCCTGGAAAGCCCGTGCATGCCCATGGACCAGGAGACGTTGGCGTATCTTCGCGAGGAGCGCGAGGTGTTCGACGAGAAGACGACCATCGAGGACGCCCAGAGGTTCATCGAGAACAACTTCAAGGGGGAGGAATGTTACGAGCTGTTCCTCGGGCTGCGCCGGGCGGTGTACGGCGAGTCGGGCCGGTCGAAGAAGAAGAACAGGTGATCCCCGGTGCCGCCGGGTGCGTGTGGCAGGGGGCGAGGGTCTTTTTTCGGTGAAGGAAAGACAGGACCATGAACAATAAGCTGCCGGAGTCCACGCTGCGGCTGGGTTTGCCCAGCGGCAGCCTCCAGAACGCGACCGTCGAGCTGTTCGGCCGGGCGGGCTACAGGGTGAGCATCGCCGATCGCAGCGTGTTTCCCCGCATCGACGACGAGAAGATCTCGGCGGTGCTGTTCCGCGCCCAGGAGATCAGCCGCTACGTCGTGGACGGGATCATCGACTGCGGCCTGACGGGGCACGACTGGGTGGTCGAGAACGCCAACGAGAAGGACATCGTCGAGATCTGCGAGCTGGAATACTCCCGTGCCAGCCTGAATCCGATCAGGTGGGTGCTGGCGGTGCCCGAGGAGAGCGGGATCACCCGGCCCGAGCAACTCGCCGGGGGGGTCATCGCGACCGAGCTGGTGAACGTCACCCGCCGCTATTTTGCCGAAAAGAACATCCCGGTGACGGTCGAGTTCTCCTGGGGAACGACCGAGATCAAGGCGCGGCTGCTCAACGCGATCGTGGATTGCACGGAGACCGGCTCGTCCCTGCGGGCCAACAACCTGCGCATCATCGACACGCTCCTGATGAGCACGACGCGGTTCATCGCCAGCAAGGCGGCCTGGGCCATCCCCTGGAAACGGGAGAAGATGGAAAACATGGCGATGCTGCTGAAGGGGGCGATCGAGGCGCGATCGAAGGTGGGGCTGAAGATGAACGCGCCGAAGAAGAGCCTGCAGGAGATCGTGGCGTTCCTGCCGGCGGAGAAGAGCCCGACGATCAGCCAGCTTGCCGATGAGGCGTGGGTGGCGGTGGAGGTGATTCTCGAGGAGAAGCAGGAGCGGGAGCTGATCCCGCGGCTGAAGCGCGCCGGCGCGACCGGGATCATCACGTATCCGTTGAACAAGGTCATACCCTAGAGGATGCAGGATGCGGGCACGGTGGCGCTGGATTCTGGCGGCGGGTCTGATGGCCGGCGGGTGTGCTGCGCGGCGGGAGATTCCCCCGGCCGGCGAGGTCTCGGCGCCGGCGACGCGTCCATCGAGCGAGGCCCTGCTGACACTCGACCAGATCCAGCCGGTTCCAACGCTGAGGCGGCGGCCGGCCGACACGCAGCCCTCGCAGCCGCCCCCGCTGGAGGCGATACAGCTGTATGCACAGGCGCGGGCCGCCCAGCTCGACGGTCAGCGTGCCAAGGCGGTCGGCCTGCTGGAGAAGGCGATCCGGAGCGACCCGGACAGTTTCGATCTTCACTATGCCCTGGGGCAGGCCTACCTGGGACTGAGCGGCGACAACAAGCTGGCGGCGGTGGCGATGGAGCGGGCGTCGGAACTGGAACCCGACAACCTCGACGTTCACTTCACGCTGGGGCGGATCTACATGGGGCGATCCGAGATCGAGAAGGCCATCGAGCATTTCCGCCTGGCGCTGCTGACAAGCGAGAGCGAATCGCGACCGGAGTCACAGACGCTGGTGCGGCTCTACCTGGCGCGCGCCCTGCAGCAGAAGGGTTATGACACGGCCGCCCTCGAGCAGTATTCGGCCGTGCTGGAGGGCCTTCAGAACCGGCTGCACATCAGGGCCAACCCGGAGCTGAACTACCTGCTGAATCATCCCGAGGTTCTGCACGTGCAGATGGGCCAGCTCTGCGAGAAGCTGGGACGGCATGAGGCCGCGCTGGGACACTACCGGGCGGCGGCCGAGAAGGTCCCGGGCAACTTCGAGTATCAGTCGCACATGGTGCGATTGCTGCTGGTGCTGCGGAAATCCGGGGAGGCGCGCGAACTGGCCGCCAGGCTCGTCAGCCGGCACGGCGCCAGCGGGGCGTCGCTGGACCTGCTGAAGCGTGCGTACCGCGAGTCGGGGCAGGAGGGGGCCATCGCCGACGCGCTGCGGGCGATCCTGAAGAAGAATCCCGGCGACCGGTCGATCCTGTTCGCGCTGGCGGACGTCTTGAACGCCGGCGGCAGGCCGGAGGAGGCCGACCGGCTCCTGCGCGATCTGCTGAAACAGAATGCCGGGGATATCGCGGTCGTATCGCGGCTGTTCGGAATGCTGGCTGATCGCGGGCAGACGACGCAGGCCGCGACGTTGGTGATCCAGACCCTTGCCAAACGGCCCGAGGCGCAGCGGGACCTTGAATCGCTGTGGTGGCGCCTGCTGCGGTCGGGCACGCGCAATCGCCTGCGGCTGGCGGATGTGCAGAATCTGGCGGTTTCTCCGGACACGACGGCGGCAAAGCTTTACATGGTGGCGCGCACGGCCGAGTCGCAGCACCGCCAGTCGCTGGCGCGGGCCAGTCTCCAGCAGGCGGTGTCGCAGAGGCCGCCGTTTGCGCCGGCGTACCGGGAACTGCTGGAGGATCATCTGACGCGGGCCGACTGGGATCAGGAGCGGAAACTGGCGGCGGCCCGGGAACTGGTGCGGCAGGCTTCCGAGCAGCAGGCCGACGGCCTGGCCGCCGAGCTGGAAGGGCTGATCGCGATGGCGGACAAGCGGTTTGAGGCCGCGCGGGCGGCGTTTGAGCGGGCTGCGCAGATCGGGCCCAACACCGCCCAGCTCCAGTTCGCGATCGTGGCGACGCTGTTGTCGGAGAGCAAGGATGCGCAGGCCGAACAACTGCTTTGGAAGATCGTCGGCGACTGGCCGACATACGAGGACGCCTACCTGGCGTTGTTCCGGCAGTACCTGTCGAAGAAGGCGGGCCCGCAGGCGATCAAGGTGTTGCAGGCGTGGCTGTCGGCCGACCCGTTCAACGTCAACGCCCGGCTGCTGCAAGTGCAGTTGATGCTCGAGTCGCGGCAGGGGGAGGCGGCGCAGGGCGCTCTCAAGGCCCTGTTTCAGGAGGAGCCGGAGAACCCGCTGGTGGTGCAGCACGTGGTGCGGCACTACCTGCGGGCCGACCGCCGGGAGGAATTGATCTCGCTGCTGGAGGAGGCCCGTGGGCGTCAGCGCGACAACCGGACGGTGGTATCCGCGCTGGTTGACATTTACGAGGATGCCAATCGTTCCGCGGACGCGGTTCGGGCGCTGGACCAGATGAAGGAGGTCAGCGCCGGCGATCCGGAGGCGCTGTATTTCCTGGCGCATCTTTACGAGCGGCTGGAGCAGCGGCAGATGACCGAACAGACGCTTCTGGAGGCGCTGCGGATCGACCCGCGCTACGGACCGGCCAACAACGACCTGGGGTACATGTGGGTGGACCAGGGGCGCAATCTGGACCGGGCCGAGGCGATGATCCGGCTGGCCCTTGAGGTTGAGCCGGATAACGCGGCGTACATGGATTCGCTGGGCTGGGCCCTGTACAAGCGGGGCAGGTTCGATGACGCGCGCAAGTACCTTGAGCAGGCGGTCAGGTTCCTGGGGCGGCCCGACCCGGTGGTGCTGGACCACCTGGCCGACTCCCTATATCGTCTGGGCCGCGTCGAGGAGGCCGGCAGGCTGTGGCGACAGGCGGCCGCGGAACTGGAGCAGACGCAGTCGCAGCGGGAGGATCTCAAGAAACTGAGGCTGCAGTTGCGGGAAAAGCTCAGGCAGTACGAAAACAATGAGCCGGTGAACGTGGCTCCGACCGCCGCGGGGAACGAGACGCAGACGGCTTGATCAGTCGCCGGTTCCTGGTTCGGTTGCCAGCGGAAGCGCGCCGGCACCCGGCGACCAACAACCTGGAGTGTGGATATGGCTGGACATAGTCACTGGGCGAAGATCAAACGGGCCAAGGGCGCCAACGACGCCAAGCGCGGCAAGGTCTGGAGCAAAATCGCCCGGAAGATCATCATCGCGGCCAAGGCGGGCGGAGGCGATCCGGCCGCCAATCTGTCGCTGCGTTACGTGATCGACGAGGCGCGCGCCGAGAACATGCCGCGCGACACGATCGAAAAGGCCATCGCCAAGGGGACCGGCGAACTGGGCGCCGAGAACTACGAGTCGGTGGTCTACGAGGGATACGCTCCGGGCGGCGTGGCCATCATGGTCGAGGCCCTGACCAACAACCGCGCCCGCACGGCGCCGGAGATGCGGAAGATTTTCGAGAATGCCGGCGGCAACCTTGCCACCAGCGGCTCGGTGGCGTTCCAGTTCACCAAGCAGGGGATCATCACCATCAAGTCCGATGCCATCGCGGAGGATGAGCTGCTGGAAAAGGCCCTGGACGCGGGGGCCGAGGACGTGAAGAACGAGGGGGAGGTATACGTGGTCATCACCGCTCCCACCGCGTTCCACAAGGTGAAGGACGCCCTGGCGGCGGCCAAGGTTCCCATCGACGCGGGGATGATCACCAACGTCCCCAACACCACGGTTCCGCTGACGCCTGAGCAGGCTCAAAGGATTCTTCGCCTGATCGACGCCCTGGAGGACCACGAGGACGTGCAGAGCGTTTCACACAACGCGGAGATTCCCGATTCCGTGACGGCATGAAACGTCATCCCGGCGGCGACCGCAGGGCGCTCTCCAGGGTCCTGGCGGGGGGAGAACTGAGCCATCGCGGCGAGTATACCGAAAGCGGCAATGGCTGATGAGGGCCATGCGGCAGGCGAGCGCCTGCGGGGATATCATTGCGAAATGATCGAGACAGAGGTTGCTATCGTCGGGGCCGGACCCGTGGGGATCGAGCTGGCGGCCGCGCTGGGCAAACGCGGGATTCCTTACCTGGTATTCGACGCGGGACAGGTGGGGCAGACGATGTACTGGTGGCCGCCGCAGACGCGGTGGTTCAGCTCGGCCGAGCGGATCGCGATCGCGGGGGTGCCGCTCCAGACGACGGATCAGAACAAGGTGACGCGGGAGGATTACCTTCGCTATTTGCGGACGGTGGTGCTGCAGTTTGGGATCACGGTCAACAGCTATGAGAAAGTGGTGGGGGTCCAGGCGGCAAGACGGCAAGACGACACGGCGGCGGGATTTCTGATCACGACACGGGGCCAGCGGGGCGAGCGGGCGTACCTTGCCAGGCGCGTCGTGCTGGCCACCGGCGGAACGGCATTACCGGCGAGACTGGGCGTGCCCGGCGAGGACCTGCCGCACGTGAGCCACTACCTGCAGGACCCGCACAAGTACTTCCAGAAGAAGGTGCTGGTGGTCGGCGGAAGAAACTCGGCCATCGAGGCGGCGCTGCGCATTTGTCACGTCGGGGCGGAGGTGAGCATCAGCTACCGGCGCGGCGAGTTTGATCAGCGGAGCATCAAGTACTGGCTGTACCCGGAGTTCACGTCGCTGGTGAACAACGGCCGTATCCGGGCGTACATGAGCACCGAGGTGAAACGGATCGAGCCGGCGGGCGTTCAACTGGCGCCGGCGCAAGCGGCGTGCGGTCCGCAGGGGAAGCAAAGCAAATCCGCTGGCGGCGGTTTACCGGGGCCTGGCGAGCCGATTATGGTCGAGGCGGATTTCGTGCTGCTGATGCTCGGCTACGTCGCGGACATGTCGCTGGCCGCGGCCGCGGGAGTGGAACTGACGGGACCCGCGCAGACGCCGGTGTACAACCCGCGCACGATGGAGACAAACGTGCCGGGAATCTTCATCGCCGGGACAGCCATCGCCGGGACGCAGCGGCAATATCGCGTTTTCCTGGAGAATTGCCATATTCATACCGACCGCATCGTGGCGGCGATCACCGGCCAGGCGCCGCCGGAAGAACAGGGCGGCGTCGAGATTCCGGAGAGTTGAACGGAGCCGCGGGCTCATTCCACGGCGATGACGGCCTGGGAGGCGAAGAGAGGCCGGCCCTTTGCCGGGGGCGCAATCTCGACGAAGCGAATTCCGGCCTCCTTGAGGCGGACGCGGTTGGATCGAAAGAGGTTGAAGCAGACGCCAACGGGCTGCGGGCCGGTTCGGAGTTCGGCAAGCTGCGCGCGAAGCTGGCCGTTCCAGTTGGTTTGAAACACAAGGTAGGACACCGCGACGAGCAGGACGTTGGCCAGCAGGGCGGCCAGCGCGGCAAACGCCAGCCGACGGGCGAGGCGGCCGGTCGAGAGGATCGGGGCGATGATCAGGACAGCGGGAATCAGCCACAACTGCGGCGAATACCGTGCCCACCACATCTCGGGATTGGGAAAGGCGGAGATGAGCAGGGCCAGTGCCAGCAGAAGGGCGGCCGCGGTCGGGGGGCAGGGGCGGGACGCCCGCGCTGCCAGCAGCGATAGAAGGCTCAGCAGCAGCGCGGCGCTGTAGAGCGGTCCGAAACCGCCAAGTCGCGCATCGGGGTAGGCGAAGGTGCCCAGCGATCCGCGATGAAACGCCGGTAGGACGGGCCAGGCGGGCCGGGCCGGGGCGAAGCGGTCGGCGGTTTTGCCGTTGTCGGGAATCGCCAGCACGGAGAGGAGCAGCCGGTGCAGGCGATTGAGGTTGTCGAAGTTCGCTGGTCGGTCGCGGGTCCAGTCGATGGTCATGCGGCCGGGGCCGGCAAGGGGATGCAGCGGATGGCCGTGGTTGAGGGCGTTGGTGACGAAGGGGCTGTAACCGACGACGAAGATGGAAAGGACCAAGGAAGAAGGAAGAAGGATGAAGGATAAAGTAATGCGTGATGCGTGATGCGCGATGCGTGAGCGGAGGAAGGGCGCGAACATGACGGCGATGCCGACGATGGCGACGAGGGGAAGGGTGGTGAGCTTGGCGTTGGGCAGGGCGACCAGCACCGCGCAGAACAGCAGCAGGGACCGCCAATCGGACTCAAGGACGAGAAGCGTGCCCAACGCAAGCAGGCACAGGCAAAGCGAGGCCGTCTGGCCATCGACATAGAACGACAAGCTCTGGCAGATGGCGACCGGATTCAGCGCCAGGACCGCGGCGGACAACAGGGCGGTCCCGCTGCGCACGGGCGCCAGGCGCAGGATCGCGGCAAGAGATGCGCAGAACGCGGCCATGATGAGCAGGAGGTTGGCACCCTTGGCATACTCGATGCTCGGCAGCCAGCGGTAGAGGCTGGCGGCGACAATGGCCGGGCCGCGGGTGAGGTGATTGACGCGCCATCGCGATTCAAAGCCGGGCATCTGCCGCTCGGTCAATTCGCCGCGAGCGGGGTTCCAGCCGTCGGCCAGCGATATGACGGTTTCCATGTGGTAGAGCTGGCCATCAAAGGTGGTGTCATAGAACCGGCCGGCGATCAGGCAGGAGAGCGCGAGTGCGATCGGGAACAGGGCCGCGGCGAGGCGGGATTGGCGGAAGATCGCGGCGACGGCGATGAGGATGGCCAGGGGCGCGATGACGCGGTTGATGGGAAAGCCCAGGAGAAAGCCGATGGACGCCAGCAGCAGGGTGGCCGTGTAGAAGATGAGGATGGCGGCTGCCACGGGGTAGGCGATGCGGGAGATGGCGTGGCGCGTCGGCATTGCGGTGGCTTCGATTCAGCAGTCTGACTTCTGATCGCCCTCACTCCGGTCCATTTCAACAGGAAGAGCGAGCAACGCGATGGCGCAACAGAGGGCTGCCAGGACAAGAAAATAGTAATTGCAGAACGCCTGCTTGTTGACGACGAGAAAGGCGTAGAACGTGACGGCGATTGCGGCCGCGAAACCACCGGGACAGCGAGGGCAACGGCGCAGGGCTGCCACGATGGCGGCAATGGCGGCGACGAAGGCCGCGCCGCTGAGGCGCTGCGGCCATTCGCCGAGCGAAGCGGCGAACGTCAGTCCGAAACGGTCGGGCAGCGTCTTGTTCAGGAGCCACCACAACCAGGCCAGGTAGCTAAGGGCGTCGTTGCGGAACGGCTGGTGGAGCTGGAGCGTGACGGCCGAGTGGATGAACGCGGGCAGGTCCCAGAGCACCAGCGGCGCGGAGACGAGGATCGCGACGGTGAAGGCTTTGGCGAGGATGATCGCGTACTGCCGCCAGAACGCCCTGCCGGTTTCGTTCACCAGCAGCGCGACCAGCGGCACGGCAAAGACCAGGTACTGCTTGCCGGCCAGCAGCAGGCCCAGGGCGTAGGGCATGGCACGCGGGAAGCGCACGGCGCAGAAGATCGTCAATGCCAGCAGCAGGATGACGAACGGCTCGGTCCAGGCCAGCTCGATGAGCATGAACGAGCGCGGCGAAAACAGCAGCAGCACGGCGGCCAGAGTTGCCACGATGCCCGGGCGCAAGAGGGCGATCAGGAGCGCGGCCAGGGCAAACGCGACAAGCTGCGAGTAGCGGTGATCGCCGGCGATCAGGTAGCCCGGCAGGGCCATGAACAGCGTGATGGGGGGATAGGGGTAGCCGAAGTTGACGTACTCGGCGGCCTTCAGGCCCTGGCCATAGACGAAGGCGTCAGGGCCATAGATGTTGGGGAATCGGATGGCGTAGGGGTTCTGGCCGGCGAGCAGGGCCTTGCAGGATTCCTGTTGGAAAACGTGGACATCGATGTAGGGGTTGGGGCTAACGCGGAGAACGAAGACGCCCAGAACAAGAAAGCCGACGATCGCAATCGCCAGCACGACGGACGGCTTCCTGAAGAGGACCCCGGCGATCATGGCAACCACGGCGACCGCGAGCAGTCGGTTGGCAAAACCGGTGCCGCTGGCGCGGGCCAGCGCCCGCTTGTGCCGCAACTCGGCATTTGCGTGTTCGGGCGATTCCCCGGTCTTCTGCCAGCCGCGCTCAGAGAGGGGCGCGACATCCGGCCGATCGCCCAGCCACCTTGCGTTGAGCACCGTGCCGGGTGGCGAGAAGAATAGGGCGAGAAGCTGGAGAGCAATGCCGGCGATCAGGATGCTTTTGGTCGGGGGCGTCCTCAATCCAAACCGTCGCCCGCAAGAGAACGGGAAAACGGCCAAAATGCACCAGGCCAGCGCCAGCGTGAGCAGGAGGATGGCCCAGTTGTTGAACAGGCCTTCGCGCACGTTGAGGGACAGGCCAAGGCAGATGGCAGAGAGGGCAAGCAGAGAAGGATTGACGGCGGGTGTCGCCTTTGGGAGGGGGATGACAGGACTGGCGGGGTTTGATGCCATGTTGTTTGGGGGCACGGGCAAGATGCCCGTGCTACGCGAAATCGGGCACGGGCAAGATGCCCGTGCTACGCGAAACCGGGCACGGGCAAGATGCCCGTGCCGCCGAGCGGGCAGATCACGGGCCCGTGGCCCGCGCCACGAAGATCCACTGAAAACCAAACAGCCGCGGGGCCAGGTCGATCAGGATGTGCTGGAGCCGCACCAGCTTGTCGAACAGCCAGGTCTCCCGGCCGGTGCGCCAGACTTCCTCCAGCGGCACGCCCGTGGCGATGAACGCCTCCACGCGCAGGCCGGCCTGCCGCAGCAGTTCCTCGGCGGTGTCGCGCGTGAAATAGTGAAGGTGCGTGCGGTCGAGGATGCCCCGGTCCATCTTCGGAAAATAGCCGAACAGCAGCATCATGCGGATCGCAAGGTGCGCGACATTCGGCACCGAGATGATGAACCGCGCCTCGGGCTTGGCGGCCTGGCGCAGCCGCCGCAACACGCCGGCCGGATCCGGCACGTGCTCAAGCACGTCCGCGCACACGATGGCGTCATAGCTAGCCGGGGCCAGTTCAGCCTGCTCGACGGTGGTGGCGAAGATATTGCGATAATGAGGCCGGGCAAACTCCGCCCACTCCCGGCGCGGCTCGATGGCGTCGATGACCAGGCCCGCCTCGCGCGTGAGCTGGCCGAGGAAGCCCTGGGCCGCACCGACATCCAGCGTGAACGCGGGTTTAAACTCCCTCAGAAGCCTTGCGATCTGCTGATGGCTGCTGCGCGGATCCTCGTGCAGCCGGTAATGGAGCATGCTTTCTCCCTCGGTAGAGCAGGGCGTAGCGGAGGGTTTCCCAGACGCAGTGCATGGCATAGGGAATGCCGTTCACACGGCAGATCTCGTCGCCATAGTAGGTGGGGATGGGCACCTCCGCAATCCGGTAGCCTCGCCTGGCCATCTCCAGGATGATCTGCGTGTCAAAGTGCCAGTTGGTCGTCAGGTTTTCCAGCGGAATGCTTGCCAGCGCGTGAACCGAATACGCGCGGTATCCGGAATGAAACTCGGTCAGGCCCAGGCCGGTCAGCCGGTTCTGAATCCAGGTGAGGATGCGGTTGCCCAGGTACTTGTAGAGGGGCATTCGTCCCTTGCGAGCCGCGCCGGGAATCATCATGCGCGAGCCCATGACCATCTCGGCCCGGCCGGTCTCCAGCGGCGTGAGCAGGTCCTGCATGACCTCGGGGGCGTACTGGCCGTCGCCGTGGAGCAGGACGACGATGTCCAGGCCGCGCTCGATGGCATACCGGTAGCCGCGGCGCTGGTTGCCGCCGTACATGAGGTTGACGGGGTTCTTCGTGATCGTGAGCTTGCAGCCTTCAAAGACGCGCTGGATTTCCAGGCCGACCTGGTGGGTCTTGTCCTGCGAGGCGTCGTCGAAGACGAAGATCTCCTCGATCTTGGAGCGGATACTCGGCGGGATGCGCTCCAGCACCTGGCGCAGGGTGGACTCGGCGTTGTACGCGACCACGAGGATGCCGATGCGGGGATGCGACGCTGCGCCGGGATTCACGCCTTTTCCCCCTTGAGCCGGGCGATCTCTTCCTCGATTTTTCTCACCTGCACGATCAGTTCCGGCAGCCGCCGCAGCGCGCCCTGTTCCCGCAGGCTCTGGCGGTGGGGCAGCGCGGGCAAACCCGAGACGATCGTCTTGGGCGGCACGTCCTCCATGACACCCGAGCAGGCGGCCAGCATCGAGCCGTCGCCCATGGTGATATGGTCGCGGACGGCGGATTGGCCCCCGAGGACCACGCCCGTGCCCAGTCTTGCCGAGCCGGCCAGTCCCGCCTGCCCCACGATGATGCAGTGAGGCCCCACCTGGCAGTTGTGCCCGATCTGCACGAGATTGTCGATCTTGGTTCCCCGGCCGATGCGCGTGGCCGAAAACTTGGCCCGGTCGATGCAGGCGCACGAGCCGATCTCCACGTCGTCCTCGATGATCACGGTCCCGATCTGCGGGATCTTCACGTGCCGCGAGCCGTCCCAGCGGTAGCCGAAGCCGTCGGTTCCAAGCACGGCGCCGGCGTGGATGATGACGCGATTGCCGATGGTGATCCGCTCGCGGATGACCGCGTTCGGGAAGATTTCGCATTCCTCGCCGATGGTCACGTCGTCGCCGATCACGACGCCGGCATGAATGATCGTGCCCCGGCCGATCCTGGTCCGCTCGCCGACGCAGGCGCGGAAGCCAACGGCCACGTCCTGGCCGATGCTTGCGCCGGGCGCCACGCGGGCCGAGGGATCAACGCCCGTGGGCGGTCGCGGCGTCGGCGGCGCCAGCCGCTCAAGGATTTGCGCGGTGGCCAGGTCCGCGTCATCGACCACGAAGACAATCCTGCCGTGATCCGGGGGCAGTTTGACGCGCCTGTGCACGATGACGGCCGCCGCACGCGTTGCGCGAAACTGCGGAAGGTAGGTGTCGGAGCCGAGAAAGGAAATCTCCGATTCGGCGGCCTCATCCAGCGTCGCCATGCCCGTGATGACGCGGTCGTCGCCCGCCGGCGCGGGCTGATCCAGGAGCGCGGCGACCGCCGAGAGGGTCAGTGTCTTCATGGGGGAAGCAGTATACGCGGACTTGGGATGAAGAAAACGCCGGCCACGCGCGTGGCCGGCGCTCATCGGTCCGATCTTTCAACGTCGCGTCTACTTGGCCGGCGCGCCGGTACCGGCGGCCTGCTGGGCGTACTGCTTGTTGATCAGCAGCCGCACCGCCTCGGTGATGTCCGCCTTCTCGTTGATGTACAGCACGTCGCGCTGGCTGAGCACCGCCCGCACCTGGTCGGGCGTGAGCGAATCCCAGTTGGTCACCTCGGGGCGGCGTTCGGCGAATACCACGTCGAGCTTGCGGCTCTCGGCGACCTGCTTGGCGGCATCGGCGATCTTGTCGAACAGGGCGCGGATGTTTTCCTTTTCCTGGCGGGCGACCTCCGCTTCCTTCATCTTGGCCCACACCTCGAACTCCACCGCCTTTTCAAGCATCAGTCTGGTCTTTTCCTCGAACTGGGCGCTTCCGGGCTTCAGGTCGTTGCGCTGCCGCTGGAGTTCCTCGACCTCGGCCTTCTTGCGGGCGGCCTCGACCTTGAGCTTTTCCCGTTCCGCGACAACCTTGTCCTGGATCGCCTTGCGTTCATCCATTCCCTCCCAGACCTTTCCGGGGTTGCAGATGCCGATTCTCACCACGTCCTGGGCGTGGGCGGCGGTGGCCAGCAGAAGGGTCGCCAGCACGGCGAATTGAGTCTTTCCAAAGCGCATGTGTGTTTCCTTTCATGAAGGGGCCGGCGGACCGCGCAGGTTCCGCCCGGCTTCTGATAAGCACTGATCGTGTTACCCAAACAACGTCCACGACTGGACAGTGCTTCCCGGAAGTTCTATCGGCCGTTGTTCTATACGGATTTCCAAAAATCGCAAGTCTATTGCACGGTTCCCAGGGAGAAACTGAACAGCCGGGTTTCATCCTTGTCGTCCTTGGTGATGGGGAACCCAAAGTCAAGCGCGATCGGCAGTTGTCCGAAAAACGGCAGCGACAGGCGAATCCCGAAGCCCGCGGACGTGCGGATCGTCCCGAAATCGAAGTCCTCGCTGACCGTTCCGGCGTCCGTGAAAAGCACCCCGCGCAGTACGTCGCCGGCCACGGGGAAGTTCAGTTCCAGCGATCCGGTGGCCATAAAATCCCCGCCGATCGGGTCGTCGTCGATGCCCGCGCGGGGGCTGATCCCGCGGTAGCGGAATCCGCGCACGCTCCCGATGCCGCCGCCGTAAAAGCGTTCGAAGAACGGTGCGTCCCCGGTGATGTAGCCAAAGTCCGTCCGGACGGCCAGGATCGTCTTGCGGTCCAGGAGGTCCTCGTAAATCGTCGTGTAATAGTTGAAGCCCAGGGTGAATCGGTCGAATTCGTACTCGCTGAACAACGCCCCATAATGCTCGACCGCGAACGTGGTGATCGTGCCCTGGGAGGGCAGGATCGGGCTGTCGGTGGTGTCCCGGCGGATGTCCAGTCCCAGGCTCTCCAGGGTGTGGTGGCCTTCGGCCTCCACCACCTCGCGCGCCCGGTACTCCGGATCATCAATGTCGCTGATGCTCACATCCTCGGCCTTGAACGAGACGCGCCCCGACCAGATGTCGCTGAAACGCTTGCCGAGCTGGATGCGCCCGCCGGCCCGTCCCTCGGCCCAGTCCCGCCGCCACCGCTGGGACAGGTAGCCGCTGACGCCGAAGCTGTAGGGCTGGTCGAAGAGCCACGGCTCGATGAAATCGACCCGGGCCCGCGTCCATTCCGTGCCCGGCTCCAACTGCACCCGGAACGTCTGCCCGGCACCGGTGAATGCGCGGCTGGAGAACAGTTCCGACCCGCTGGCCGGCCAGTTGGAAATGTCGAAGTTCCGCTGCTCGTAGGTGATATTGCCGATCAGCCCGCTGTTGCTGGTCACGCCGGCGCCGATCAGGAAGCGGGCGGTGGCGCTCTCCACCACCTCGATCAGCAGGTCGCGCGATTCGGGGTCGTCGCCGATGGGCGTCAGCGAGACGTTCTGGAACAGGTTGGTCGCCCTGATCCGGTCGTTGGCGCGGAGAACCGCGTTGGAATTGTACAGTTCTCCCGGCGTGGTCCGCAGTTCGCGCATCACCACCTTGTCCTGCGTCTTGGCATTGCCCTTGACGATCACCCGACCCAGGCGGAACGGCTTGCCCTCGTGGATGTCGTAAACCAGTTCCACCTTGCCCGGTTCCTTCATGAAGAAACGCTGTTCGCGAATCTGCATGTAGTCCGGGTCGGGGGTGGGATCGGCCGGCGAGGGCGGCACGTAAATGAACCCGTACGGGCTGTACGCCCGCACGATCTGCCGCGTGTCCCGCTTGATCACGTCCTGGTCGTAGAACTGCCCCTCGACCAGCTTCAGGTCCTTGCGCAGCTCGGCCTCGGCGACCGTGGCGTTGCCCTTGAACGTGACCCGGTCCACGACATACCGCGGACCTTCCTCGATCACGAAGTCCACCATCACCTCGGTCTGCGTCGGCGACACGACCACGCGCCGTCCCACCCGCACGTCGAAGAAGCCCTTGCTCTCGTAGAACTGCCGGATCGAGGCCACGTCCTGGTCCAGCTGCTCCTGCTCGAACCTGCCGGACACGAAGAACGGGAACCAGCTCTTGGTCTTGATCTGGTCCTTGATCCGGCTGTTGCCGAACGACTTGTTGCCCAGGATGCGCACCTTGCGGACCTTGACCCGCGGGCCCTCGACCACGTTGAAGACCACCACGCCGTTCTGCGACAGCTCGTTCTCATCGACGGTGACATGCGCCTGGGGGAAGCGCTTGTCCACGTAGAGCTGCCGGATGGTGTCCCTGGCCAAACCCAGCCGGAACGAGTCGATCGCCTCGCCGGGCTTGAGATTCACGGCCTCCTGGAGCGTCTTGGTGTCGATCGAGTCGTTTCCCTTGAAGCGGATCTCCTTGATCTGCGTCTGCTCGGTGACCTCGTAGATCACGATCACGCCGGTATCGGTCGGCTCGACGCGGGCCTCGACATTGCTGAACCGGCGCAGGCCGAAGATGCGCCGGTAGTCGTCCTCGACCGTGTCGGGATCAAACGCCGCGCCCTCGCGGGTGCGGATCTGGTGTGTGATTTCGCTGGTGGTGATCGAGCCCAGGGGCTTGGTTTTGCCGAGGATGCGGACTTCGACGACGGGCTTGCCCGCCAGGTAATTGGGAATCACGCCGGCGGGGCGGGTGGCGGCCGGTTGTGTGGTGGCGGGTCGAGTCTGTCCCGGCGCAGACAGGGGGGTGGCGCACACGGCGGCCCAGAGGATTGAAGCGACGATTCTGCGCCTGGCTCCGGGAAGCCGATGCCTCCCGCAAGAACGCTGTTTTCGTGGTGTCACGTGCGGAACCTTCCATCCCTGGCGTTTAGTTCAAACCGCCATACCAGTTCGTGGGGTAAGTGTAGCGGCAATGCGGGCTTCGGCAAGGGGATGGGGCAACGCCGCCGGGTCGCCGGGTGCGTGACGGTTTCGGCGAGGTGGTGGACGGCACGGCGATGTTGAGGATGTTCCAAGCGTCGGTGTCCGCGCGGAGCCTAGGCACGGGCGAGAGACGCCCGTGCTACGGGGTCCGCCCCCGCCATCCCGGCCCGCCAGCCACCAAGAGTGTCACGCACCCGGGCCGCCCGCTCAATCGCCGGCGGCAAGGCGTGCAGTGGAACCAGAGGCGGCCGGGGAAGGACGCGAAGCGCTCAGGCGACGTGCGTCTTCTTCTTCCGTCCCGACAGATAGCTCTCCATGATGCACTCAGCGAGCCGATCGCTGCTGGTGTAGAACGCAACGCCGCGCGTCAGCCGGGTGAGCTGATCCACAAACCCCACCCATTCCATGCCCCAGTAGTCCTCGATCAGGGCGAATGTCGCGATTCGGCAGCCCTCCTTCACCGCCAGCACGCTTTCCTTGAGCGTTGCCACGGTGCTGCGCCGATCCGGGGGATACAGCAGGTAAACGCAGTCGCCTTCCACATGAGCGGTCGGCTGGCCGTCGGTGATGATGAACACCTGCTTGTTCTCGCTGGTCCGCCTGCGCAGGATTCGGCGGGCGATCTGAAGCCCCATGTGCAGGTTCGTGAAGTGCTGCGGCGCCTGGCCGAGCTGCGCGATGGGAACTTTCAGACGCACATGGTAGTCATAGATTGTCACCGGCCTGGGCATCGCCAGCGGCAGCAGCGGCTCGGGAATCCGGGCCGCTCCCGAATAGAATCCAACGAAATCCAGCGTGTCCTGCGGAAACCGCCCGCGAACCATCGCCTGCATGGCCATCGCGACCTTCTTGGCCGCCAGGAACCGCCCGTGGCGCATCATCGACCCGGACATGTCCAGGAGCACGACCGTCGAGCAACTGGTCGTGCCCTCGTGGAGATGCAGCTCGAAGTCCCGATCGTCAAAACGAATGGGAGCCGCCAGTTGGCGCTTCCCGATCGCCGGCCAGCGCCCGGTTTCCTGCGGCGACCGGCCGCCGGCGACCGGCAAGTTCCTTGGAATCCCATGACGGCTCAGCGCATTGCGCAGCGTCTGATGGATGTCCAGTTCCGAAACGGGGTCGCCGTACTGGTAGGGCCTGGTTCCCTCGATGCGCTGGCCGCCCTGCCCCGGCGTCACGCGCTCGTGCCCCTCGCGCGTTCCGCGTCGCAGGTGGGAAAAGACTTCCGTCAGCGCCCGCCGCTGCATCCGCCCGACGGCCCGGGGCGTCAGGCGGAGCCTGCCCTTTCCGTCGCGTTCGAGCATTCCTTCCTGGATCAACCGCTCGAGCAGTTCCGACTGCTCCGGGTCCTTGCCGTCCCGGAGCATCTGCTCGATGGCCTTCAGCGCCTGTTCCCCGTACTGCATGATGAACCCCATGAGCTGATCGAAGCCGAACAGCTTGTCGGGGGTGGGGAACTCCTGGCCGTCGTATTCGCCGTAGAAGTACTTCATTCGCTCCCATTGTAGGCCCGGCAGCGGCGGGGAGCGGTTTGCGGCCGGTGGCGGATTACCAGGCGTTGCGGCGCGGCGCGGCGGAGATGCTGAGGGTGACCGACTGCTGCCCGGTGGTTTCGCCGGACTGAAGCGTTTCCGCGGTGCCGCGCACGGTGATGAGGACGGTGGCCCGTTTGAGCAGGTCGTATCCGCCGCCGGTCTTGATCGCCGTCTGGCTCCGCATCGGCTCCATCGTCACCGAGAACGCCGTCACGCCCCGCGCCAGCACATGGGGGGTGCCCTCGATGGTGGCGATGACCTGCTGGTTGGCCGCATCGTGGGAGAAAACCACGTCCGTGTCGTTCTCGTCGAACAGGGCAATGGCGCTGCCCGTGACGGTGGCGCCGCCGGCGAAGGCGCTGGCCAGCGCCGAATCCTGCGGCGCGTGGGCCTTTCCGGTGCGGATCATCGTGGCGATGCGATGCATGGCCACGCGTGCGCTCTGCATGAGTGTCGCCTGCTCCTGGTTGACCGCGTAGGCCCGGATGGAGGCGTTCAGGGCCGTGGCCGCCGCCGTCAGCAGGAGCGCCACGATCACGAGGCTGAGCATCAACTCGACCAGTCCCAGTCCTTTGCGCGATGCCTTGCTCATGGTCCTTCCTGGTAGGTGCCGGCCACCGGCAGGATGTCGATGGGGACATTGATGCCGTCCGGCAGGGCGCGGTGGGGGTTGTAACGGATGTTCAGCTTGCCCCAGCCGCCTTCGGGCATGGGGGAGGTCGGGTCGGTGCTGCTGTCCGAGGGGCCGAACCATCCCTGGGTCGTGTTGCCGGCGCCGTCGCCGGTCACGATGATCGAACCGTCCACCACGCTGCTTCCGCGGATGTCGAGGTTGCCGGTGACGACCACGCCCACCAGCGTGCTGGGCGCGCTGCCGGGGTCGGTGAACGAGCCCATCTCGATGTTCGTCTGGGGGCAGACCATGGTGGCCGTCTGGTCCACCTGGTTGTCAAAGAGCGTGGCGCCGGTGAACTCCCAGGAATTGGTGAAGTGGGTGTAAGCGGTCGGGACGCTGCATGCCATCGGGCCCTTGATCGTGCAGTCGTTGAACCGCAGGTTGTTTCCGCGCACATAACCCCAGGAGTTGGTGGTCGTCAGCACGGTGCTCTTGCTGAACGAACCCGATTTCATCTTCTGCGACCAGGTCATCCCGTCCGAGGAACTGGTGGTGGTTTGCCCGGTGGACTTGGTGATGTTGGTCTCCATGTCCACGTAGGTGACTCCCTCGAACCGGCAGTTGTCGAACAGCGCGTTGAGGCCCTTGGGAATCCGGCAGTTGCGGAAGGTCATGTTCCGGAAGACGGGCCGGCGGTAGGTTGCCTGGTAGCTGGTCGATCCATAGGGCGTGCGCTCGTCCACGGTGCCGCCGTTGGCGTCGCTGGCGGAGAGCACCGCGTTCTCGATGACCGTCGGAGACTTGAGCGTCGTTCCGTTCTCCGGGCCGGTTCGGTTGTAAAAGCCCGAGGTGTCGAAGTTGGCGGGGTTCAGGTCGAACACGTCGCCGGTGGTGATCCCGAATTTCACCGGCGCCGCGGTGCCGGAGTCGACGCCCACCGGGCCGCGGATCATGTCCTGGATCGCCGAGCCCGAGGAAGCCAGGTTCGCCGACCACGCCGACGCGGACGTGGCCAGGGCGATCTGTCCGCGCACCTTCGCGTAGCCGTCACGGGCGTCGATCACGCCGTCGCGGTAGCCCGCCCGGGTCGGGTCGCCGGCGTACATCGGCCCGTTCAGCGAGTCGATGGCATCGAACAGGTCGCGGTCGTAGAGCTGGTTGGTGACCGGATTGGTGAATTCCGCCCTGCTGACGGCGTGGTCGCCGTCGGTGTCGAACTCGTCGAGAAACAGGTCGTATTCGTCGATGTATCCGTCGCCGCTGCTGTCGCCAAAGCCGTTGGCCACCGCCGCCTGGTACTCGGCGGCGTTGTTCACGCTGACGCGGTTGTCATAGCCGGCGTGGTACTGTTTGAGGAAGGTGGTGAACGCGTCGATGCGGTTGCGCAGCGGGGTGGTCAGGTGGCGAAAGTCGCTGAGCATGAACACCGGCGGGTACTTGCCGGCCGTGGTCATGGCGATCGGCCCCTCCACCAGTGTGTTGCGGCCGATCTGGATCGGCACCTTGCCCACGATGGCGAACTTGACCTTCTTGTCGATCAGGAACTTCATGGAGACCGACCGCGTGGCGTTTCGGAAAGTCCCCATGCTGGTCACCACCAGGTAACGCTGGTCGGCCGGGTCCTGTGCGATCGAGATGACGAACCGCGCCTGGTCGTTGTCCAGCGCGATCGGGGCGGTCCTGAGAACGCCGTCGGTGAAAGTCACCGTTCGTTCGGCCGGGTTGAGCATATCCGACAGGTCGTTTGTGATCGACGTGCGAATCGCCGGCCAGAGGGAATCGGCCACCGTCGGGCTGATGGTGCCGATGGTGGTTCGCGGCCGGCTCATCTTCAGGAAGCGGTGCTCCATCCAGCGCAGGCCCGACTCGGCCGCCGCGCGTGCCCGCTCCACGTCGCGCAGGTTGTGGGACGTCTGGTTGTTCAGGGTCGACATGGCGAACATCGTGACCGCGAGCGTGCCGAACAGGATCAGGTATGCCATCGCCAGCGTTGCGGCCGCTCCACGCCTGAAATGATGAGTCTGCCCGATCATGACCTGATTCTCCCGCTCTCCTGCGTCGGCCCGCGCTCACTGGTCCAGGCGAACCCAAGAGGTGCGATATACCTCGGTCGCCGGGCTGGAGGGCGTGACACGATACAGCACCCGCACGCGGATTCGAACCGCTCCCGTGTACGTTCCCTCGGGGATGTCCGGATTGGACTGGTCGGTGTTCGCGGCAAGCTGCTTGGGGTAGACCGGCATCACCGAGATCGCCTGCTGGTACTGGCCCAGGGCGGGGATTGACTGACCGGCCGCGTCCCGCGGCGGATTGAGCGTCACCCCGTGGTAATCGTCCACATCGTCGTAGTCGGCCAGCGTCTCTCCATACTCCGCCCCGAAGCTGCCGCTGCCGTAGGCCGGATCGCTGAACGGCAGACCCGACATCAGTTCCTGGACATGTCCGGCCAGCATCGTGGCCGTCGTGAGCTGCGCGGCGTTGGCGTTGTCGCGCGTGCAGGCCATGAACAGTTCCATCATGGCCGTCACTCCCACGCCGATGATGACCGTGGTCAGGGCCGCCTCGATCAGCGTGAAGCCGCTTCGGCTGACAGGATGGCGAAGATGGGCCGGATCGCGAAGCACTGATGGTGATATCGAATACAAACCATGGGAGGTCAAGCCGGCGGAGGATGGATTTCGGCCGCGAAAGCCGGGGCGGCAGGGTGTGCCTGGTGCCGACCGCTTCTCCGGCGATGTCCGCGTTCCTGGCCGATGCTTGTCTCGGCGGTCGTCAATAGGTGTGGGCCCGCCTGGGCGCGGTCGATCCCGCCAGGCGGACGCTGTTGTTCCCCACCTGCACTTCAATCGTGGCCGTTACCCGCACCACGTACTGAATCCCCTGGTCGTTGGTCTGCGTGTCGGCCGAGAAGGTGAGCATGCTCACGTTTTCGGCCATCGTGTAGTCCGGGTCGGTCGTGATGTCATTGGTCACCAGCAGCAGCCGCCGCCCGGCTACCGTGGCGGCGGAATCATCATAGACAGGTGCGATCCTCGCCGTCATCGGTGATCAGGTCGATGCGCTTGCCGGAGGCATCCACCGCCAGCGCGCTGCAACGGCGGATTTCAGTTAACATCTGGTTCAGGCTGACGCGGGCCGCCTGCGTGGCGCGGAAGAACTGATCGTTCTCCTGGATCACCTGCGACGAGGCGCTGAAGGCGGCGGCCACCGCCACCAGGAGCATCGCGGAGATGCTCAGGCTGATCAGCACCTCGATGATGGACAGGCCGCCGCGCCGATCGTGCGGTACGCCCTTCATGGCTTGACCTCCCGCCAGGTGTCCGCCAGCGGCACGTAGTGGCTGGAGAAGAAAACCCCGGCCGGATAATTGGTCGTGCCCGTGCTGGCGATGATCAGTTCCGAGCTTCCGCCCGCGCTCATGACCTGGTTCTCCAGGTTGATCACGCTGCCGTACACCGTTCCCGTGGCGTTGCCGGTCATGCTGATCTTGCTGGCGATGATGCTGCCATTGATCGTGCCGAAGTTGCCCGTGAAACTCACCGCGAAATTCGGCGCCAGCAGGAAGGAACCGGTCAGCTTGCGCAGCTCGCCGTAGGATGCCGGGAGCGTGTCCACGCCCTGCGCCGCCACGCTGCCCGTGAAGCTGATCGTATTGGTGGCCAGGGTTCCCGTTCCGTCGGGCAGGCCGTCGCCGTTGTTGTCCGGGGGGGTGTCGGTCACGATCACCCCCTGCACGTTCGCGTTGCCGGCGAACTCGATCTTGTTGGGCATCTCGATGTACAGCACGCCCTTGATGGTCACGTTTGCATTGAACTTCGGCGGGTTGGTGTTGGCCGGGATGCGCACGTTGTCGAACACGGTCATCCCGGGCGTATAGACGGTGGTCGCGAACGCCTTGAAGGCGGAGGTGTCCACCACGGGGAACTCCGGCTCGGCCACGCCCTTGTGCAGGTGGTAGGCGGCGATCTGCGACGGATTGGACGTACCGCCGACCGACGATCCCTGCTTGACGGCGATGGTGGCGTTGGGATTGGTCACGGAAATATCGCCCGACACCTCCTTGCCCTCGATCACCACCGGGATCGGGTCGGTCATGCAGGTGGACAGCACGCTGCCCTTCTTCGGGTCGGTTGCTCCGCGGATCTTGGCGTTGCCGCTGGTGGTAATCTTGCCGCGCGACGCCACGCCGAAGTCGAACACCTGGCTGGCGTTCTGGGCCGGCGCGTAATCCATCTCGATGACGCGCACGACGTTCGGATCGTTGTGCCGTCCCAGCACCCTGACCCGCACCTTCTGCCCCAGGTCTTCGATCGAAGCCCGGAACCGCGCCCCGTCGCCGTCCAGGTTGATGAACTGCGCGGTGTCCTCCGGGATGTTGATCACGTTGCCCACGCGGCCGATCGCCACCAGGTTTCCCGTGTTGTCCATCAGGCCTTCCAGCGACTGGTACAGCCTGTCGAACAGCGCGCTCTGCGGCGTGCCGTGAGGGATCGACACGTTCGCCAGCTGGTACCGCACAAAGTCCATGCCCGATTCGGCGGCGAGCTGCGCCCCGCACGCCCGCTGCTCGTTGGCCGTCACCTGCGACGACATCGTGGTGGCCGCGTAGAACCCCAGCGCCAGCGTCGAGAAGAGGACCAGATACAGCATCGCCATCACGGCGGCCACACCTCGTCGAATCGGAGCTTTGCGCATCATGCGTCGCCTCCCGCGCCGCATCGGTGCGGGTTTCCAAAGCCTATTTCGTGCAGAACGTGGTCCAGCTCAACTCGCATATCTTTCGGCTGTTGCGGCTGACCGCCACGGTGACGCGGATGGCCGGCGATGTGCCGTTGGGCACGGGGCTGGTCAGCAGGTCCGGATCGACGCTCCGCACCGTGATCTGCTTGTGCCCACCCGGCGTAGTGCGTCAGGCTTGTCCGCCGCGCGTCAATGGGCGGCGAGATCGAAACGCCGTCGAAATCGTCCAGATCGTCCCGGGCCGCAAGCGAGCTCTCGCCCGATTCCGGGCCCCAGTGCGGCGGCGACCCGGGATGCCATTGGTTGGAGAAGCTCGGGTCGGCGAAGCTCAGGCTCAGCATCATCTCCCGCACGTTGCGGGCCAGTGTCAGCCCCGTGGTCAGCTCCGCCCCGTCGCCGTTGGCCATGGTTCCGGCCGCCAGCAGCTGCAGCACCGCCACCACGCCCACGCCGATGATCGTCGTCACCATCGCCGACTCGATCAACGTGAAGCCGCGGGGGTTGCGAGCCGCTCTGGGAAACAGCCTTGCCATCACATCACCAGGTTCGATATCTGATTCGCCCGCGCGCCGGTCAAGCCGAATTGCCGAACCCGATCGGCCGGCGCAGGCGTCATATCCGCTACGGCCGTTATTTGACGAGCTGGCTGAGCTTGAAGATCGGCAGGATGATGCTCATGGCGATGAAGCCGACGATGGAGCCCATCAGCACGATCATCAGCGGCTCGATCATGGCCGTGACGCTCTTGATCACGGCGCGCAGCTCCCGCGCGTAGTACTCGCTGACCTCGTCGAGGACCTCGCCGAGTTTGCCGGATTCCTCGCCGGCGCTGATCATCTGCACCACCGATCGCGGCAGCAGCGGGCTGCGCTGCAGCGGCGAGGAGATCTTCTTGCCCTGCTTGACGGCCGCGTAGACGGCCCGCCACATGCGCCGGTACAGCGCGTTGCCGCTGATCTCGGCGGTGATGCTGATCGTGTCCAGCATCGGCACGCCCGCGTTGATCAGCTGCCCCATGGTGTGCAGGCTGCGGTTGATGTACAGGGCGCGGAACATCTTCTTGAACAGCGGGACCGTGAGCTTGAGCTTGTCGAACCAGAGCCGGCCCCAGTCGGTCCGGAGCATCATGAAGATGCCCCAGGCGCCCGCCGCGGCCGCGAACAGCAGCACGTACCAGTAGTTGACCATGAAGTTGGAGATCGCCAGCAGGAACTTGGTCGGCGCCGGCAGCGCCGCCTCCTTGCCCTTGAAGATTACCATGAACCTGGGCAGCACGAAGGTCAGCAGGAATATCGTCGTGCCCACCGCCAGCGTCCCGATGATTCCCGGATAGATCATCGCGCCGACGACCTGGGACCGCGTCTCGATCTGCACCGACAGGTATGCCGCGATGCGGTCCAGCATCTTCGAGAAGCCGCCGGACAGTTCCGAGGCCTTCACCATGTTGATGTACAGCGGCGAGAAGACCTTCGGGTAGCGCATCAGGGCGTCGGAGAACTGCTTCCCGGCCTCCAGGTCCCGCTTCATCTGCGTCAGCATCGCCTTGAACTTCGGGTTCTGGACCTGGTCGGCGATTCCCTCCACCGCCGCGCGGATGCTGATGCCGGCGCGGATCATCACCGCCAGCTGGCTGGTGAAGTTCTGCACGTCCCGCGCCGACGGGCCGAACGAGATGTTCACGTTCAGCAGGTTCGCCGATCGCCTGCCGCCGTCGGCCGGCGCCAGCGACAGGATGTACCCGCCGCGCTTGCGGAGCTCGGCGGATGCCGCCGCCAGGCTGGCGGCGCTGAGCACGCCCTGCGTGATCGCCCCGTTGGCGCCCTTCACTTCATATCGGTACGTCGGCATATCTCACCGCTGCTGCGTTCAGACAACCACTGATCACCCGCCACGTTCAACCCGCGGTGCCTCAGGCCACCAGCGCCCGCTCCAGCTTCTCCGGATGCGCCGCCATCGCGATGGCGTCCTCGCGGCTGATGTAGCCGTTGACGTAGAGCTGCTTGATCGAGCTGTCCAGCGTCTGCATGCCCAGGGCGCGGCTGGTCTCGATCACGTTCGCGATCTCGTAGATTCGATTCTCGCGGATGCAGTTGCGCACGGCCGGCGTGCAGAGCATGATCTCCAGCGCCGGGATCATGCCCGGCTGGTCGGCACGCTTGAACAGGGTCTGCGAGATCACGGCCTGCAGCGTGTTGGCCAGCATCGACCGGATCTGGTTCTGCTGGTCGCTGGGGTAGATGTCGATGATGCGCTCGATCGTCTGCGGGGCGTTGTTCGTGTGCAGCGTGCTGAAGACCAGGTGGCCCGTTTCCGCGGCGGTGATGGCGGCGCTGGTGGTTTCCAGGTCGCGCATCTCGCCCACCAGGATCACGTCCGGGTCCTGTCGCAGGGCGTGGCGAAGGCCGCTTTCGAAGCTCGGGCAATCGCTGCCGATCTCGCGCTGCTCGATGGTGGACTTGTTGGAAACGAAGGCGTACTCGATGGGGTCCTCCACCGTGATGATGTGGCAGGCCTCCCGCTTGTTGATCGCGTCCACCATGCCCGCCAGCGTCGTGGACTTGCCCGAGCCGGTCGCTCCCGTCACCAGGATCAGCCCGCGCGGCAGGTAGGTCAGCTTGTGGCAGATCTCCGGCAGGTGCAGTTCCTCGATCGGCCGAACCTTGTCGTTGATCGTCCGGAAGCTCAGCGCCACCGTGTTCCGCTGGTAGTGGGCGTTGACGCGGAAGCGGCCCACCCCGGTGATCTCGTAGGAGAAGTCCGCGTCGCGCAGGTCCTCGAAGGCGGCCATGCGCTTGTCGTTGATCATTTCCCGGAGCATCCGCAGGATGCCCTCGTTGGTCATGATGGGGAAGTCCGACGCCTTCATCACCGTGTGAATCCGGAACATCGGCGGCAGGCCCACGTTCATGTGCACGTCCGATGCCTTGTTCTCGATAGCCGTCCGGAGGATGTCGTTGAGGATGCTCATGTCTCTTGCCCGTTGTCAGTTGTCCGGTTGCCGGTTTAAACGGCGTTCTCCGTCACACGAAGGATCTCCTCGATCGTGGTCAGTCCCCTGATCGCCTTTTCAAAGCCGTCCTGCCGCAGCGTCACCAGCCCCCGCTCGCGGCAGAGCTTGCGGAGCTGCACCACGTCGGGGTTGCGCGTCACCAGGTCGCGCAGCGAGTCGTCCAGCACCAGCAGCTCGTGGATGCCCAGCCGTCCCGAGTAGCCGCTCATGCGGCACCGGTCGCAGCCCTTGCCGACGAACGTCTGCATCGGGTCGAAGCCCTGGAGCGTCAGGAACTCCCGCATCTCGTCGGAGGGGACGTACGGCTCCTTGCAGTGCTGGCAGATGCGCCGCACCAGCCGCTGGGCCAGGATGGCGTTGACCGCCGCGGAGATCAGGTACGGCTCGACGCCGATGTTGATCAGGCGCGTGATGGACGACGGCGCGTCGTTCGTGTGCAGCGTGCTGAGCACCAGGTGCCCGGTCAGCGACGCCTGCACGGCGATACGGGCTGTTTCCGGGTCGCGGATTTCGCCCAGGAGCACCACGTCCGGGTCCTGGCGCAGCAGGCTCCGCAGCGCCGCCGAGAAGGTCATCCCGATCTTCTCGTGCACCTGCACCTGGTTGGCCATGCCCAGCTGGTACTCGATCGGGTCCTCCACGGTGCTGATGTTCAGCTTGTTGCCGTCCAGGCAGCGGAGCGACGCGTAGAGCGTCGTGGTCTTGCCAGAACCCGTGGGGCCCGTCACCAGCAGGATGCCGTGCGGCTCGTCGATCTGGTTCTTCCAGATCGTCAGGTGGTTCTCGGAGAAGCCCAGGTCCTCGAGGTTCACGCTGATCGAGCGGTTGTCGAGGATGCGCAGCACCACCTTCTCGCCGCACGCCGTCGGCAGCGTGCTCATGCGCAGATCGACCTTGCGGCCGTGCATGACCGCGCGGATGCGCCCGTCCTGCGGCAGCCGCCGCTCGGCGATGTCCAGGTTCGCCATGATCTTCAGGCGCGACACGATGGCCGGGTGCATCGAGTGGGGCGGGTTCATCGACTCGTAGAGGATGCCGTCGATGCGATAGCGGATCTTCAGCGCCTTTTCCTTGGGCTCGATGTGGATGTCGCTGGCCCCCTGCTTGATCGCGTCGTGGATGACGTAGTTGACGAACTTGATGACCGGGGATTCCGATCCCAGCTTCTCCAGGTCCGCGACCTGGTCGTCGGTCTCCTTGACCACCTGGAGATCGTCCTCGTCCATCTCCTTGATGATCTGGTCCACCTGCACGTCGGACGTGCCCGTGGTCATCGCCTCGATCACCCGCGCGATGTCCGCCGGGGTCACCACGACGATCTTCAGCTCCCGCTTGAGTCTGCGCCGAAGCTCGTCGATCAGGAACACGTTGTTCGGATCGGCCACGCCGATCACCAGCGCCTTGTCCTCGTGCCGCAGGGGCAGGACCAGGTGCTTGCGCATGTAATCCGGCGGCAGCAGCGAAAACGTCTCGTTCTCGATCTTCGACCTGTCCGGCGTCTCGAACGGCAGGTTGAGCGTCTCGGCCAGCGCCGACAGGATCTGCGCCTCGCTGGCCGCGTTCATCGTCAGCAGGATCTGCGCCAGGCTCTTGTTGGGCGTCTGCGACTGCACCGTCCGGGCCTGGACGAGCTGCTCCTCGGTGATCTGCCCCCGGTCGCGCAGCAACTGCTCCACCGACTTGCGGCTCGGCGCCGCCGTCGGCGTCCAGATCTCCTCCATCTCCGCCGGCGGCTCCTGTGCCGCCGGCCGGGACACCGGCCGCTGGTTCGCCGGATCGTCTCGCACCGCGCTGGGGCGTCTGCCGAACATCGCGCACGCACCTTCCGCCCGCCTAGCGGGACATCTTCAACTGGTAGCGGTAGGTCTTCTTCGGGTCCGCCTCGCTCTCACGCCTGACCACCACGCCGTCGGCGGTGATCTTCTCGATCACGAATCCCTCCACCGCCGTTCCTTCCTGGCACATCGTGTTGTTCAGCATGCAGGTCTTGACGGAGCCGGTCAGCACCGACTGAAGCTTCAGCCTGCCCAGGTCCTTCTCCACGGCCGCCTTCTCCGCCGCCATCTTCTTCTCGTACTCGGCCTTGGGGTCCACCTCGGGACGCTTGGCCTCGGCCAGCGACGACCGGAAGGGATTGGTCTGCAATTCGTCCACCTGTACCTGCGTGAACAGCGGGTACTTCAGGAACTGCTCGACGATCTTCTCGGTGTTCTTCAGCAGCTCCCGCATCGCCATGATGTCCTTGTCGCCGGAGGTCAGGAACTGGTTGATGGTCTTGCTGGCCTCCGTCGTCTGCGGGCTGGCCGTCGCCTGCTGCGGCCCGGCCTTCCACCGCATCACGTAGATCGCCCCGGCGCCCAGCAGCATCAGGGTCATCATCACCATCGCCACGCTGTTGCGGGGCTTGCCCGTCTCCACCACGAAGGTGGGGTCATCCTCGCTCAACTGGTCGGCCAGCGCCGTTGCCTCGACCTCCGCCGAAACCTGCGCCTCTTCCGGCTTGTTCGCATCAAACTCGCTCATGTCGTCCTCACGTCCTGCGACCCATCCGATCCGCCACGGACAACGCTCACTGCGCCGATGCCGACGCCGCCGGCACCGCCGTCCCGCCCGACTCGAAGAAAATGCTCAGCGTCAGCTGCGCCTTCATCTCGCCTTCCCGGTCCGTGATCTTCTCCAGCTTCATCTGGCTCAGCCGCGTGATCCGCGCCAGCTTCTCCAGCTGCAGCAGGTACGAGTAGAAGCCGGTGAAGTCGCCCGACAGGCTCACCTCGATCGGCTGCTCGGCGTACCCGGCCGAACGCTCGCTCTTGAGCGTCTTGATCGTCCGCGTCTGGAGGCTGTTGGCCTCGGCCATCTGCCACACCTCGCGCAGGATCTTGTCGATCTCGCGCTCCTGCGGCAGCTTCGACTCGAAGAACCTGATCGCCCGCTGAAGCTCGTCGATCTTCTGCTCGATGTTCGCGATCCCCGCCGTCGCCTGCTTCAGCTCCGCCAGCGCCTTGGTCTTGGCCGCGATGTCCGCCTGCCGCGCCGCCCGCTTGTCCGCCGCCGGCTTGAACACGAAGAAGTAGCTGGCCCCCAGCAGGGTCAGCATCAGCATCACGGCCAGCAGTTGTCCCAGTCCGTACTTCATAACGACCTCCGGCTACTTGCCGAGTTCCACGCTCGTCTGCGCCTTGCGCTCGGTCACGTCCACCGTCGCGTCCGGGTTCAGCATCATGTCGATCTGGAAGCGGCGCAGCTTCTCCTCGCCGCCGGCCTGCTTGAACTCGTCGGTGATCACGAGGTTCACATCCCTGAGAATGCGCGACCGCGAAAGCTTCGACAGGAACTGCGCCACCTGCACATCCGTCTGCGCCACCCCGGTCACCTTGATCGTCACCTCGTACAACTTGGCCTCGGGCAGGGGCGGAGCGGCCGGGCCCGCCTTGGCCGCCTTCTTCTGCTCATACGCCGTCTTCGGCGCCGCCGGCCCGCCCGCGGCACCCGCCGCGCCCGGGGCGGCGGCCGGCTTGATCTTCACCTTCGACTCCATGTTCAGGTCCAGCAGCGACACGCCCGCGGGCATCGAGTTGGTGATCTCCGCCAGCAGGAAGCTCCGCGGAACCTTTTCCAGCAGCGACGCCGTCAGTTCCGCCTGGTGCGCCATCCGCTTCTGCTTCTCCTGCATCTGCCGAACCTGCTCCAGGCGCTGCGCCTCGGCCAGGTACTGCTGTTCCACCCTCGTGTACTCCGCGTCCACCCGCCGGGTGGCGCGCTCGCTGAGCGTGAACGCCGACCCCACCCCGCCCATCACCAGCACGAACATGATCGCGCAGATGGCGTTGGCGCGGCGCTGCGCCTTGCGCTCCAGATAATCGTCCGGAAGAAAACTCAGTTCATTGGGCTGTCCCATATCAAGCCCTCCGAAGGCTCGCGTGCGGCCAACGCCGCGACAAAAACAACTATGCGGCCCGGGTCGCGCTTGCGTCCGTCCGGGCCGGGCCCATGCTCAGGCCGATCGCCACAGCCCAGTTGGGCTGCGGCAGGCGGCAGTCGATACCGCTGTCGATTCCGATCCTGCTTTCGCGTCCAATCCGCACCAGCGGGTCCCCCACCTGTGCCGCCAGCCCCATCTCCCGCGCGATGTGCTGGCAGAGCGTGCGGTGCTTGGCTTCGCCCCCCACGAACACCAGCCGGTCCACCGGCCGGTTCTGGAACGTCGCCTCGTAGTACCGCCGGCAAAGGTCCAATTCCTCGACCAGCTTTCGCAGCGGCTCGGCATAGGCCTTCTGAACCGCCTGCGACTGTGCTATGTCTCCGCCCGCCTCCGTCGCCGGCGACGGGTCCAGAGCCATCGGGTCCTTGCCGGTCCCGCGCCGCTCCACCGGCCGCTCCCCGTTCTTCTGCGCGGCCGACAGCGCCGCGTTCAGCACCGCCAGCCCGCTTCCGTCGGCCGGCGCTTCCGCGGCGGCCGCCTGCGACGGTTCCTGGACCTTCTGCGCATCGCTCTGCGCCTGCTGACCGCACAGCCGCAACCGGAGCAGCCTCGCCTCGTCCAGGGTCATCCCCAGCGAGGCGGCCACCGCCCGTGTGAAGTGATCCCCGCCCACCGCGATATTCCGCGCAAACAGCATGTGCGTTCCACGCGCGATCACCACGCGCGTCCCCGTGCACCCGATGTCCACAAAGCAGTTCACCGCGTCCGCGTCCGTCTTCCGGCGGTACACGTGCGAGAAGCAGTCCAGAATCGCCTTGGCCTCAACGTTCATCCCCACGATGTCCAGCTTCGCCCTCGACGCCGCCGCCAGGTACTGGTTGACCACGTCGCGGCCAGCGGCCATGAGGATCACCTCCTGGCGCGCCTCCTGCTCCTGGTAAACCTCGCCGGCAACGTGGTGCCGCAGCAAGGCGTGCGATGGATCGATCGGCAGCTTGCCCCTGGCCTCCCACGGCAGCGCCTTGCGCGTCGCCTCGTCGTCCATCTTGGGAAGCCTCAGGTGCTGGACGAACGTTGTCGCCGCCGGCAACGCCAGCACCGCAGATCGCCCCTGGAATCGCCCCTGCACCAGCAGGTCTCGTGTCGTGGCGGCCAGATACTCCATCCGCAGCGCCGGGTTGTGCCGGACGTGCCCGGGAAGGTCCGCGCTGGCGGCGGCGATCAGCCGCCATTCCCCGCCGACCTGCGCAACCTGCGCGAGCTTCAGGCTTTCGCTCCCGAAGTCCACACCGATCGGGCTTGCGCTCGATCCCAGCCATCTAGTGACCAATGACCACATCGGCTCTCCGCTCCGTCAACGTCGTGTGACACTCGGACCTACGATACGGCGGCGTCCGGCGTCAAATCGGGCGGACCGCGCCGTTCAGGCGTCCTCTGCGGAATATGCCTGATCAGGCGATCCTGTGACGGTTATCGACGGTGAAATCAGGGCGGTTTAGGCGGGATCGGCCCACATCCGGCCGCAGACTGATAATACGTCGCCTTGCGCGCAATCACGACCGCGCCCCGTCGGCCGATAATCCTCCCCGCGCCGCGGACCCATATTCCCCTTCATCCCCGACGCCGGCAGCCTCTCCCTCCAAGGCCACGCCGCGCCCCATCAGCCCGGGCCGGCGCGCAAGTCCCTCCTACTCCAGTTCCGCCACCGTGATGTTCCGGAACTCCACCTTCATCGCGATGTTCGCGTGGATCTGCAGCCCGATCGGCGCAGCCCCCGCGTACTTCTCGTTCGTGTACTGGCTGACCTTCTGGTCATTGGCCCACACGGTGAACGTGTTGCCCCTGGCCTGCAGCCGCACCTTGTTCCATTCTCCCTGTTTCCACACCTTGCCAATGTCCCTGGCCTGCCCGGCCTCAGGATACCTCTCCGTGCCGCCGGTGTAGAACGAGCAGGTCATGTCCTTCTTCAGGCTCGCGCTGGTGCCCAGCTGGAGCTGCAATTCCGGCTTGCGGACCATGATGCCGCTGTCGATCTGCGGATCGGTCCACCTCACCTCCAGTTCCACGATCACATCCTTGTAGCTCTTCTCGGTCCAGAGCATGCTCCCCTTCTTCTCCGGGTTGTTCTCGCCAATCAGCACACCGTCCGCGACCTTCCAGAACGGATTGGGATCGGGAACTTTCCAGCCGGAAAGATCCCTGCCATTGAAAATGGGCTTGAACTCCTGGGCGAACGTCGCCGCGCAAAGCGATGCGGCCAGTACGAACGTGCCGATGATGTTCCGACGCATACGAATCCTCCGGATAAGCCCTCACCTGTTCATACTTCGCCGGCGCAAGTTCGTGGAGGTGCGCCGGCCACGCTGTCTGGTACAATCGCCCCGCCCACTGCGACCGGAGACCGCCCATGCCGGCCAATCTCACGCCCGACTACGAACGCGCCGAGCAGCGATACCGCGCGGCCCAGACCGACGACGAGCGGCTGGAAGCGCTTCGGGAGATGTACTCGACCATCCCCAAGCACAAGGGAACCGAGAAGCTCCAGGCCGACCTCAAACGCAGGATCAGCCAGTTTCGCAAGACCATCGCCAAGAAGCCGGCCAAGGGGGCCGATCCGTATCACGTCCCCCGCGCCGGGGCGGGCCAGGTCGTCCTCATCGGACCTCCCAACACCGGCAAGAGCGCCATCGTCGCCAGGACCACGCATGCGGCCGCCAAGGTGGCCGACTATCCTTTCACCACCGCCATCCCGCTGCCCGGCATGGCGCATTACCAGGACGTGCAGATCGAACTGGTGGACACGCCCCCGGTCACGGAAGGGAGCATGCCCGGCGGACTCTATGGAACTTGCCGTAACAGCGACCTCATCGCGATTGTCGTCGATGCATCGGACGAGCCCCTGGAGCAGGCCGAGCTGACGCTGGCCCTGTTCGATCACCGCGGCATGACGCTCAAGTCGCTGCCCACCAGCCAGCTCGATCCTTCGCGGCACAACCAGCACTGCGGCCTGATCGTCACCAACAAGATCGACGCCGCGGATCCCCAGAC
>Ga0209381_1001142_pt1 | contig 47191 bp, 42 predicted proteins | sample DewCreD2012metaG_FD_184111 | JGI IMG/M metagenome (GOLD analysis project Ga0209381, IMG submission 184111) | Hot spring sediment bacterial and archeal communities from British Columbia, Canada, to study Microbial Dark Matter (Phase II) - Dewar... ... | reverse complement strand
GGACGAATCGTGCGGGGACGCAACTCGTTCGTTGGAGTAGCACGCGGCGATGCATCGTCATCCGGTGTCGGCCGGAGGTGGTCACCGGGCAGGCCGTGAACTGCCTGCGGACGTTTGCCCGCGAGTTCCGCTATGATACCGGTCGAGCGAGGTACCTGATGCGCGACCTGGACCTGGCGACGCTCCAGCCTTCGGCGTCGTATGCCGGCCTGTGGACCGACTATGCGCAGGACACGGCCCACGGCGACCAGATCGGAACCAGCCGGTTCATGATCAACGCATCCGCCCAGACGGCGCGTCGGGCGGTTTACACCGCCTTCGGCGAGTTGGTGATGGCCGACGACGGCCACGGCCAGCCGGCGGCGGCGTCGCGTTACGGCTACGCCGGCGCGTGGGGCTACGAGACCGGCCTGGACGACGCTGGCGAGCCCGACCTGCCCCCGCTGCCGTTCATCCACGTCGGCGAACGCTGGTACGACCCGGCCTCCGGCCGGTTCCTGCAACGCGACCCGATCGGGATCATCGGCGGGCTGAACATCTATTCGTACGTGCATCATCAGCCGATCGCACGCGTGGACCCGCGAGGCCTCGCGGATGAGGGATATTCCGGGCATACGCCGTCGGGCACACCGTCACTTCACAAGGACGCGTCGCGGCCTCAGCTGCCGCCTGTAGATTGGGCTGCGGCGGATGCTGCGGGCGTTGCCGGGGCGGGAGTGGGCGCTGCGCGTGGATCCGCCCTTGGTGCGGCCCTGGGGTTCGTCTGCGGCCTTGCAGGCGCCGGAATGCCATCGGCTGGTGTCGGGGCTCCAGCCGGCGCGGCAAGCGGCGCGGCCGCAGGAGCTGCGCTTGGCGGGGCCTTGGGAGGTGCGATTGGATACTTTGGCGGCGCGATCGGAAACGTGACCGGTCAACTGGGGGCATGAGACCGACGCGCCACGGTGGCTTGTCTCATGCCGTGGCGACAGTTTTTCAGTGCCCTCGCCCTGTCGGCACTCCGACGAAAGGAGTGTCAATTGTCCGGAGCGCGTGGTTACAATGTCATGTTCTGCGGGACGCCCCGGCGCCGTGTTGTCCCGAAACGTGCTAACCGCCGCTGGGGCCGTTCACGCGCCCTGTGCGAGTGTGTTCAGTGCCATCAGAGCCCATGGTCAACGATCAACATCGCGAAGCAGCGGAGCCTCTCGAACTGATCGGCGCGCTCCACGGCTTTCCGCAAACTGACACAGCCTGGCGACGGCGGCGCACCTTGGTCTTCGCGCTCTCCGGCTGCTCCGCAGTATTCTTAGCAAGCGTCGCAGCCGCACCGATGCAGTTCTCGCTCAGACCAGCGATCACAGTTCTGAGCCTGGCCGCGTGCGCCGTGCTCCTGATCGCGACAGTTGCACTCGGCAGGCGGACGCTGCGAAACGAAGGTCGCGCCGTGCGATCGGAGGCGGCGGGCCCTCAGGACAGAGCCTCCGCTCGGCTCATTTGTCATGGCACGACGGCGGAAATCGCACAACTGAGCGACCTCATGGCGTCATCCTTCGAACCGATCACGTTCCGTGGAGGATGGCTGGGCTTCCAGCATGTCCGTGATGGGAGCCCTGCCCCAATCGTGTGCTCGGCCGTACTCGTCTTGGCCGGCATGGGGATCATCTACGCACTGTGGTCAACCGCGATGATCGCTTTCACGGTCGCGTTCGTGATGTGTGTCGTTGCATCGGTCGTGCACTCCATGTGGCCCATTCTCTACTACCGGGTGAGCCCCGGCCGGCTTGAGATTTTGCGGGGCTTGGCGTCGCCATCCCGAGCGCGGTTGCTTCATGCGTTCGACCTCTCGACAAGTCGCGTTGAGTGCCGATTCGACCAATCGCTTGTGGAATTAGTTGAAGGGCTTGGCGGCACCCAGAGACGATTCCAAATTCACCTCAATCACCTCGAAACGCCCCACGAGTTCTGTCGGGTGCTTTTTCGGGCCGCGATCAGCGCGCGCACGGCGGTGCAGCATCCAACGCGCCCTCCGTTAGCCTGAGGTTGCCAGACGTCGCAGGTTTGCAACGATACTGCCGGCCTGGTCGGCCACCGGCACTGGTGTGCGTCGCCAGGCTCTGATCCGCGACCGCTGGGAGGTGGTCGGCGGGCAGGCGGTGAACTGCCTGCGGACGTTCGCCCGGGAGTTTCGTTATGATACCGGTCGGGCGAGGTACCTGATGCGCGACCTGGACCTGGCGACGCTCCAGCCTTCGGCGTCGTATGCCGGCCTGTGGACCGACTACGCGCAGGACACGGCCTACGGCGACTACACGCTGTCGCCGGGCGCTGGTGGCCCCGAGGCCGCGACCGCGGCCCGCTACCAGCCGGGCGCGTGGGAGCGGGCGGGCGACGCGTTGCGGGTCCACCACGGCGACCAGATCGGAACCAGCCGGTTCATGACCAACGCATCCGCCCAGACGGCGCGTCGGGCGGTCTTCACCGCCTTTGGCGAGTTGGTGATGGCCGACGACGGCCACGGCCAGCCGGCGACGGTGAGCGCGCGGGGGAGTCGCGATATAATGCTTTTCGCCGGGCGGCGGCCGTCAACCGTCGCGTGACCATTCGAGGCCGGTCATCCAACTCCTGAGGGCGAAGCGATGCGAGTCGGCACGCAGTTCTCCATCTTCCTTGTGGACAAGCCGGGTGTCCTGGTCCAGATCACCGATGCCCTCGCGCAGGCCAAGGTCAACATCACGGCGCTGACCCTGATGGATTCGGTCGAGCACGGCGTCTTCCGCGTCGTCTGCGATGACGCCCCCAAGGCCCGAGCGGCGCTGCGGACCCTCAACATCCCCCTGACCGAGTCTGACGTCCTGATGGTCGAACTCCCGAACCGGCCGGGGTCGATGGCCGACCTGTGCGCGCGGCTCGGCTCGGAGCACATCAGCATCAAGTACGCCTATCTAACGGCCGGCGCGCCGGGCGGCCGAACCCTGGGCATCTTCAAGGTGTCCGACGTCAAGAAGGCGCTGAAGATCCTGAACCACCGGGCCCCGAAGCGAAAAGACCTCACCCTGCGCCGACCGCGGGCCTTGCGGGCATAGCGCCCGAGTCGTGGGCCGAGTTCCGGGCGTTGGGCTTGTCTGAGCGGGGCAGTGGTGCGACCTTGAATCCCACCGCCGTATGCAGTTCCTCCCAGAGGGCATGCGGCGCCTCGGCGAGCAGCACCGCCAGCAGCGAGGCCCGCCGCGCGCCCGTTCGCCGTTCGTAGTCGGCGATCAGTCGTTCACGCACCTCGTAGATTTCGCCGCTGACGAGCAGCATGTCCTCGCCCACGTCGACGCGAATCACCGCCGCGCTGCCGAGCGCGTCGCGCATCTGCGCCTCGATCTGCTGGGCCAGGGACCCTCCGGTGAACACGCGGATGGACAGAGGCGGATCGCTGGCCCGCCCGCCGCACAGCGCCAGGCGAACGCGCCAGTCGTCGCCGGACTCGCGCAACGCAAAGTCACGCAACTCCAGGGGAGTGCGCCAGTGACCATCGATATGAAACCGCGTTGCCGTGCGCGGGTCGCGTCGCAGGCGTGGCGGCGGTCGTCCGCCGACGCATTGCATGAGCACCGCGTGCAGTACGGTCGCGTTGTGGGCGTTGAGGTAATACGCCGTGCGGTCGGCCGCGGTTGGAAACCGCTCCGGCGTCGACGTCGGCCCGACCCGCGCCATGCTGCGGATGAATCGTTCGAGCGGCGCGGGGTCGGCAGCGAGCGCGGCGTAGTCCACTCCGTCGCCGCCGCGTCGAGCGCGATGCAGCACCAGCGCGTAATCGGCCAAAGCCAGTTCGGTGGGCGGCTCGGCCTGTGTCTGCATCGCCAAGTGCATGTCGGCGCGCGGCGGACATCCGGTCCCCGCGACCGCGAAGAATGCGGTCACGAGCACGCGCGGCGCGAGAGACGGCGGACTCATGTCGGGCGTTCGAGCAGCAGCGCGAGGCCCTGGCCCACACCGACACACAGCGTCGCGAGACCGCGGCGAACGCCGCGCCGCCGCATCTCATGCACCAGCGTGGTCGCCAGTCGCGCGCCGGAGCAACCGAGCGGGTGACCCAGCGCGATCGCACCGCCATTCACATTGACGCGATCGATCGGCAGACTCAGCTCGCGGATGCACGCCAGCGACTGGCTGGCGAAAGCCTCGTTGAGTTCGATCAGATCGAGATCGCCGACGGCCCAGCCGGCGCGATCGAGCGCCTTGCGGGTCGCCGGAATCGGCCCGAGCCCCATGCAGGCCGGATCGACGCCGGCCGACGCCGACGGGCCCACCAGCGCCAGTGCGCGAAAGCCCAGGCGCTTCGCGACGGCGGCCTCGACCAGCAGCAGAGCGGCCGCGCCATCGTTCAGGCCACTGCTGTTGCCGGCCGTGACCGTGCCACCCTCGCGGAACGCCGGCTTGAGCTTGGCGAGCCCTTCCAGCGTCGTCTCTGGTCGGGGGTGCTCGTCGGCCGAGATCGTCACCGTGCGACCGCGCTCGGCGGGAGCCTCGATCGGGATGATTTCCTCTGCCAGGCGCCCAGAGGTCACGGCGGCGGCGCATCGCTGCTGGCTGGCGAGCGCGAAGGCATCCTGCTCCTGCCGCGAGATGCGGTATCTCTCGGCCACGTTTTCGGCGGTCTCACCCATCGAGTACGGCTGGTGCAGCGCGGCCAGCCGCGGGTTGGTCATGCGCCAGCCCAGCGTCGTGTCGTACAGGGTCTGGTTGCCGCGGACCCAGGGCTCGTCCGGCTTGGGCAGGACGAGCGGCGCGCGGCTCATCGACTCGGCGCCGCCGGCGATGAACACGTCGCCGGCGCCAGCCTCGATCATGCGCGCGGCGATGGCCACCGCCTCCAGCCCGCTGGCGCACAGCCGGTTGACCGTGCAACCGGGCACCGAGTCGGGCAGACCCGCCAGCAGCACCGCCATGCGGGCGGCGTTGCGGTTGTCCTCGCCGGCCTGATTGGCCGCGCCCCAGTACACGTCGTCGATCAGCGCCGGGTCGATCTTCGTGCGGGTCACCAGGTGCTTGATGACGTGCGCCGCCATGTCGTCCGGCCGGACGGTCGCCAGCCCGCCGCGATATCGCCCAATGGGCGTCCGCAGGCAGTCGACAATGACGGCTCGACGGGTCATCGGGGGGTCCTGATCGACCGCGACCGAAGCAGCGGCGCTACAGCGAGTGCCTCAGGAAACCGTGCGCGACCTTCTCGCCCAGGTGGCCGTCCCGGACGTGCCGCTGGAGAAGCGGTGCCGGGTCGTGCCGACCGGAGCGATCTTCGGCCTGGAACTCCCTCATCAGGTCGAGCACGACGTCGAGGCCGGCGAAGTCGGCGGCCTCAAGCGGACCCTCCGGGAAGTTGAGGCCGAGTTTCATGCCCAGGTCGACCTCGCGCGGCAGGGCGATCGTCTCAGCCGCCAGCGCGGCCTCGTTGATGATCGCGGTCATGATCCGCGCGAAGAGGTAGAAGTTGCGATCGGCCGGCTTCGACAGCGCCGCGGCATAGGCCGACAGGGCCGGTGACGGCTTCCACCCGTCGGCCGCGCGAACCGGCGTCTCGAACGATCGCGTCGGCGGTTGGCTGGAATGGTCGTAGAAGCCGCGGCCGGTCTTGCGGCCCAGCCGGCCCTGCTCCACCAGCCTGGCCTGAATCGGGTTGGGCGCGAAGCGCGCCGGGCTGCCGAAGCCCTCGTGCACGGTTTTCGTCACAGCCAGGTTCACATCGAGCCCGATCAGGTCCAGCAACTCGAACGGCCCCATCGGGAAGCGACCGACACTCTTCATGGCGGCGTCGATGGTCTGAACATCGGCCACGCCCGCCTCGAGCATCGCCAGCGACTCCAGGTAGTACGGCCGTGCCACGCGGTTGACCACGAAGCCGGGACTGTCCTTGACCTTGATGGGCGTCTTACCAAACGCCCCTGCATACGCCACGCCGAGCACCTGTGTCTGAGCGTCGGTGGACGGACCCGAGACGATCTCGAGCAGTTTCATGACCGGGGCGGGGTTGAAGAAGTGCAGCCCGATGAATCGCTGTGGCGATGGCAGCCCCTCGGCCAGCTTGGCGATCGAGATCGACGACGTGTTGGTCGCCAGCACCGCCGTCGCGGGCGCGGCGGCGGCCGCTTCGGCGAGGACGCGCCGCTTGATCGCCAGGTCCTCCGGCACGGCCTCGATCACCAGTTCGACGTCCTTGAGGGCGGCCGGCCCGGCGGCGACGCGAAGGCGCTCCATGATGTCGTCGCGCTCGTGCCTCAGCAGCTTCTGCTTGTCGACCAGCTTGTCGAGCTGCGCGCGGATGCCGGCCTGTGCCTTGCGAACCAAGTCGGGGTTGGCGTCGAACATCTCGACCACGAACCCGGCGTGAGCCGCGGTCTGGGCAATGCCCGCGCCCATGGTCCCGGCGCCGATGACGGCGATCTTCCGCTCCTTGATGGCCTGGTTGGCAGCGTCTTTAGTCACCACTGAACTCCGGAGCCCGTTTGTCGATGAAAGCCTTCACGCCTTCCTGATGATCCCGGGTGCGGCCGGCGATGCCCTGCAAATCAGCTTCGTAGTCTAACTGCGACTCGAGGTCGTTGATAAGGGCCGCGTTCATGGCCCGCTTCGTCAGCCCCAGGCCACGGGTCGCGCCACGGGCCAGCGAAATGGCGAGCTCGCGCGTTCGCGCGGCCAGATCGTCCGGCTTGACCACCCAGTTGACCAGTCCCAGATTCTCGGCCTGCTCGGCCGACAAAGGCTCCGCCAGCCAGGCGATTTCCAGCGCCTTGGCCAGACCGACGGCCCGCGTCAGGGTGAAGGTCATTCCGGAGTCCGGCAGGAGACCGATCCTGGAAAAAGCACCCACGAACTTGGCTGATTGAGAGGCAATCCGCAGGTCGCAGGCGAGCGCGAGACTCCAACCGGCGCCGGCGGCAACTCCGTTAATACTGGCGAGGACGGGTATTTCGAGCGTTCTGAGCTTCAGAACCACTGGATTGTAGCGCCGCCGGAGTTCCGCGGCAAAGTCCATTTTCTCGCCCGCGGCGGCGCGTTCCTGCGTCGATTTCAGGTCCTGCCCGGCACAGAACGCACGCCCGGCTCCCGTCAACACGAGGCAGCGGACGCCGCGATCCCGCTCCGTCTTTCGCAGCGCGTCCTGCAGGTCGGTGGTCAATTGCTCATCAACGGCGTTGAGGGCGTCCGGCCGGTTGAGGGTCAGGGTGCGAACACCCGCGTCGTCGTGTACGAGGACCGTGCTCATGCGGCCTATTCTTCAGTCCCGCGGGAGGAATTGCAAAGCCGGGGTCCGCCGCCGAGCGACACGTTTGCCCAGCGCGATGCGGACACTTCAGCGGCCCTCGAAGTTCGCCGGGCGTTTCTCCCGAAAGGCCCGCATGCCTTCCTTCTGGTCCTCGGTCGCGAACAGCATATAGAAGCACTTGCGCTCGAAGTCGAGACCATCGGACAGTGAGGACTCGTGCGCTTTGAGCACGGCCTCCTTGGCGAGGCGGACGGCCAGCGGCGCCTTGGCTGCGATGGTCCGCGCCAGCGCAACGGCTTCGTCGAGGAACAACTCGTTGGGCACCACTCGGGTGACCAGGCCCATCGCGCAGGCCTCGCGGGCCGAGATGAACCGCCCGGTGAGAATCAGCTCCATCGCCCGGAACTTGCCGACCGCGCGCGTCAGCCGTTGCGTCCCGCCCGCGCCGGGAATGACGCCGATGTTGATCTCCGGCTGGCCGAAGCGGGCGTTCTCGGCGGCGATGATGCAGTCGCAGTGCATGGCCAGCTCGCAGCCGCCGCCGAGGCAGAAGCCGGACACGGCCGCGATGATCGGCTTGCGCACCCGACGGATGCGCTCCCAGCGCATGAACTGGTTGCGCTCGTACATGGTGGCGACCGATGCGTCGGCCATGTCGTTGATGTCGGCCCCCGCGGCGAACGCCCGCGGACCGCCGGTCAGCACGATGCAGCGCACGGCCGGATCGGCGTCGTGGCCCTCGAGCAGGTCCACCAGCCGAGCCATGACGTCGAGCGACAGAGCGTTGAGGACGTCGGGCCGATTGAGCGTGACGATCGCCACGGCCTGATCAACGCGACTGAGAATGTGCGTGTCGGTCATGGACGGGATAATAGCCGCGGACGCCGTCGCAGTTGAAGGGAGACCTGTGCCAGCCGATTGCCCGCCGGCGTGGACCAGAGGGGCAAGCTTCCGGTCATTCTGGCGGTCGGCCGGGAAGTCGTCGGTGAGCTGAGTTCGATCGGCCGGAACGATGCGCATGAGTCGTGCGCCGATCAGGCGGTCTTCGCCGGATTCCCGGTCAGACCAATCGCAGCGTGAGGGTGGAACTACCTGCCGGAGTGCACGAAACAGGCCGCGGTCGGATTCGAACCGACGAATAACGGATTTGCAATCCGTCCCCTTGAACCACTTGGGTACGCGGCCGACGAGGCGCAGCCGGGCGCGCCGCGGCTCGGGAAATGATACCCGCGTTCGGCCGGACGGCCAAGCGGGGTGTGCGCATCGGCGGCCATGCGCGAGGGGGGACTCGAACCCCCACGGTTTTCACCACCAGATCCTAAGTCTGGCGCGTCTGCCAATTCCGCCACTCGCGCGACGAGCGGCTTCCATTCTACGGCGGAGCACGCGTGCTTCAACGCGAAACTGGGCGCATCGCGACCGCGGGTGCGTCACACGAACCATCACCCGCAGGCGGCGTCGCCGGCGGCGCGACCGTCACGTCGGCGAAGGGGGAGTCCGCACGTCCTGCATCGAGTACAGCCCGGGCGGGCGACCGACAATCCACGCGGCCGCGGCGAGCGCTCCGCGAGCGAAGGTCTCCCGCGTGTGGGCGGTGTGGCGGACCGAAACGGTCTCGCCCATCGCCACGAATCGCACCTCGTGCTCCCCCACCACGTCACCGCCACGCACCGCGTGAATGCCAATCTGGCCGCGAGGCCGCGGCGGACCCAGCCCGTGCCGCCCGTAAACGACATCGCCGCCGGCCGTGCCTCGCCCGCGAAGCACCGCGTCGCGCAGCGCCAGCGCGGTCCCGCTGGGCGCATCGGCCTTGAGGCGGTGGTGAGCCTCGATAATCTCGACGTCAAAATCGTCACCCAGCGCGGCGGCCAGTCGCTCGACGGCGCCGAGCAGCACGTTGACACCCATACTCATGTTGGCTGCGTGCAGCACGGCGATACGGCCCGCGGCCGAACGCAGCGCTTCGCGAGCCGCGTCGTCATGGCCCGTCGTGCCGACCACCAGCGGACGGAGGGCCTCGACGCACAACGTCAGCGCGCCCGGCAGCGCCGCGGCCGTGGAAAAATCGACCAGCACGTCAAATGGAACGGCTGGGCGGTCGGTCAGCGGCACGCCGCTGCGCCCAATGCCGGCCACCTCACCGGCGTCGCGTCCCAGCATGGGGCTCGTCGGCGCGTCGAGCGCCGCGACCAGCGCGAAGCGGTCATCCTCGGCGCACAGCGCCACGATGCGTCGCCCCATGCGCCCCGCCGCCCCGTTCACAGCCAGTCGAATGGGCACGTCGTCTGCTCCACGAGCCGGAGGCCGATCAGGGAAAGCGCCCGAAGCGCTCGCAGAGCGGCGTCAGTCGCCCACTCCCACGGAGGTGGACGACTCGCGCCAGCCGGACGCCGACGAAATGGAGCCCTGCACGCCGGCCGGCCGCGCGGGCCACGACGAGCGCGTCGCAGCCGGGTTCAGCCACGGCGCGTCGAAATACACCGCCGATGTCGCCGAGGGCTGCGGCCGGATGGTCGCGGTCCGACCCTGCCGGGCATAGACCATGCTCGTTTCGCGCCAGTCGCCGGCCTCGGTCAGCGGAGCGCGACCCTGCTCAATGACGGCGGTGCGGCCCATCCGGTCGGTGCTGAACGAGACGGCCGGCCGCGGCGGCCTGGGCGCGGGGCGATAGAACATCAGCCCGGAGCCCGCGTCGCGCTCGGAACAGCCGGCCAACGCGATGAGAGTCGCCGCGATCGTGATGGGTAGCGTCCGACGTACCATAGTCAGTCGATCGGCACAACGCGGCCTTCGCCGCTCAACGTTTCATCCGTTCCATGTCGCGCTGCCGGCGGGTGGCCGTTTCCAGCGCGCGGCGCTCGGCGCGGGTCAACGATTGTATGCCCTCGCGATGCACTTTCGAGAGAATGCGGTCGACCGCCTCCATTTCGCGGCGATGACGCTCGAGTTCCCGGGCCTCGCGGCGGCGGCGGACGCGCTGCCGCCAGGCCGCCCACCACGCCAGCGGCCCGCGACGGCGAGCCGTGGGGGTCTCGTAGGCCACGTAGCCGAACTCACCCTCGTCGTCGCGGAGGCCGGCGGCCACCATGCGGCGCTCCATCAGGCAGGTGATGTACCCGAAGGCCGCCACGGCGATCAGGATGAAGTCGCCGCGGACCATGCCGAACACGCCGAGGCAGACCGCCCCGATCATCCCGACCGATGTGGCCGCCTGCGTCGAACGCCGCAGTCCGATGCGCGACCACAGCACGGCCTGCAGGATGCGCCCGCCATCCAGCGGATACATCGGCAGCAGGTTGAATAGCAGCAGAACGTAGTTGACGAGGAAGAAGCGGTAGGCCCACGGGAACCAGTCGGGCGTCGTGCCCAGCAAGGTGATCGCACCGAACGGATTCCAGGGGACTGACATCAGCGAACCGCCGCCGATCACCAGCAGCGGCGCGGTCAGCATGCAGAAGAACACGTTCACCAGCGGCCCGCCGACGGCAACGATGAACTGCGCCGCGGCCACCGGCGGCGCGTGCACCATTGCCAGCCCGCCGAGCGGCCAGAGCAGGATTTCACGGGCCGACCCGCCGACGAAGCGGGCGGCGAAGCAATGGCCGAACTCGTGCAACAGCACAACGCCGAACAACATGCCCAGGCCGACCACGGCGTCGCGGGCCTGCCGCATGTTCAGCAGCTCGGTGATGATGTAGATCAGGAACAGGATGTGCACGCGAATGTCGATCGCGAACAGCCGGCCGACGCGCAGCGACCAGTCGAGCGGATTCTCGCTCAGCCTGGGGTAGCGGCGTCCACCGCCGTACGGGTCATCGGCGTAGGGGCGTTCCTGCCAGCTCATGGCCTCTGCCTGACCAGTCGGTCCCAGCGCAGCAACGTGACGAGCGTCTTGGCGTCCACGATTTCCCCGCGATCAATCGCATCCATGGCCTGCGCCGGCGACCGCACCTCGACACGGATGCGCTCGGTCTCCTCCAGACGCTGCGGACCCGGCGACAGGTCTTCGGCCACGTAGGCCCGCATCGTCTCGGTCATGATACCGGGCGATGTATAGAACTCGGCCAGAAGCCGGATTCGGCCCGCGCAGAAGCCGGTTTCCTCCTCAAGTTCGCGCAGCGCGGCCGCCTCGGGCGCCTCGCCCGGGCGGTCCAGCGTTCCGGCCGGAAGTTCGAGCAGCTCGCGGCCAGCCACCTCCCGCCAAACATGACAAAGTACGATGCGACCGTCGGCCAGGATCGGCAATATCACCACCGCCCCTGGGTGCACGACGAACTCCCGCCGGCGTGTGCCGCCGCCGAACGCGGGCACGTCGCGTGCGACAACCTTGAACTTGGTGCAGGTCAGCAGGGTATCCATAGAAGCGATCACTCGCCCGCATTATATCGATTGAATCCACCCCGGACGCCACAGGATCATCTGCCCGGTGGTCACCCCGCCAGGCTGCTGTTACAATACGATCGGCGGTCAGGCGATCGCCGAAGTCCAACGATCACCATACATGCGGGGCGGTGTTGCCGAGCCACCTGGCAACCCGGCCACGCGCTGGAGTGAATCGCCGCATGCCCGAACAGAACGCCAAAGCCCCCCATCTGCCGGCCGGGACCCGGGTTCGCGTCATTACGCCGGGCGATCCGCCGCCGTGGTCGGAGTGGGACGACGACGGCGGCCGAACGGGGGGGTCAGTCAAGAAGCGAATGCAGCAGATGTTCTTCCGCGGCGACCGCAAGATCAGCGCCGAAGTCGTCTTCATCGGCAGCGAGGCGGAACGCGACGAGCTCCGGCGCAAGGGGCGGGTGAAGGTGCGGCTTCGCGAAGCGGCCGGCACAATAATCACCATCACCGCCGACGCGCATAACCTCAAGAAGGCTTGAACCCGCGCGAGCCGGCGCCGCTCCATGCCGGGCGGGCCGCCCCTCGGGGCGAGCTCTCACGTTGCGGGGCGCGCGCTCGAAGTCCGGTTATGCTCCGTCGATGTTCGGCACCGTTCGAGTCGGCTCGAGGACCGTATCATGAGCGACGCCGCGCCCGGCAAGATCACGTTTGACGACTTCGCCAAGCTCGACCTGCGGGTCGCGCGCATTCTGGAAGCCGCGCCGCACCCCAATGCGGACCGGCTGGTGGTGCTGAAGATCGATCTGGGCGCCGAACAGCGGCAGCTCGTGGCAGGCATTCGAGGCTACTACGAGCCGGATGCTCTGGTCGGACGCCAGATCGTGGTCGTGGCCAACCTGGAACCGCGCACCATGCGTGGCGTCGAAAGTCAGGGCATGTTGCTGGCGGCATCGACCGAGGATCGCTCGCAGGTGATTCTGGTGTCGCCGGAGAGCCCGATCGCGGCCGGCTCGAAGGTGAGTTGAGCGCCGTCAGCCGTGCCCCAGGTCGTCGAGCTCGTCCTCGTCGAGCCCGAAGAAATGGCCGATCTCGTGACGCACGGTGATGGCGATTTCCTCCACCAGTTCCGCGCGCGTGCGGCACATGCGTTCCAGGTTTCGCTGATAGATCGTGATGCGATCGCCCGGGTGCGGGCCGTCCTCCATGCTCCGTTCAGTGAGCGGCACGCCGTCGTAGAGTCCGAGTAGTTCGTCCGGCGGCACGCCGGCCCGTTCTGCCTCGGCGACGGTCGGCTCGGCGGCGACTTCGATGCTGACGTCTTCGAGGAAGTCGCGAAACTCGCGCGGGATCGACTGGATCGCGTCGAACACGGCGCGGCGAAACTCATCCGGGGTCAGCTTCATGGCGGCTCCACCGGGTCACCCTGCGGCGCACCTTCTCCCCTCCGCAGCATACAATACAAACCGATTGACCGTCCGGCCGAAGGAGAACCCGACGCATGTCCGCCTGCCATCGCACTCGATCGATCGCGGTGTTGCTCCCCGTGCTGATCGCCACCGCCGGCTGTGCGCCATCCGGCGGGTTTCGCGTCACGCCGGTGCCGGCCGATCAGACGCTCGAAGAGCGCGAGGTGATCCGTGAATCGGCCTGGCTTCGAGACAAGATCGCCATCGTGGACATTCAAGGCGTGATCGCCAACGAACCGACGCGCACGCTGCTGGGTGGATCGGAGGACAACCCGGTCTCGCTGATTACCGAGAAGCTGGAGGCGGCCCGGCGCGACCCCAACGTTCGTGGCGTCGTGCTCCGCATCAACTCGCCAGGCGGCACGGTGACCGCCAGCGACATCGTGCACCAGGAGATCACCCGGTTCCGGAAAGAGACGAATCGTCCGGTGATCGCGATGCTGATGGACACTGGCGCCAGCGGCGCGTACTACGCCGCGTGCGCGGCCGACGAAATCATGGCGGAACCCACCAGCATCACCGGCAGCATCGGCGTGCTGATGCAATCGTTCTCGCTGGCGGGCGCGATGGCGATGGTCGGCGTCAAGTCGGACGCGATCAAATCGGGTGAGATGAAAGACGCCGGATCGCCCTTCCGCGACCTCCGCACGGAAGAGCGAACGTGCTTCCAAGAGATGATCAACGACCTGCACCGTCGCTTCATCGAGGTCGTCGTCGCCGGGCGTCCGAAGCTCACCCGCGATCAGATCATAACCCTCTCTGATGGAAGAGTTTACACTGCAACCCAGGCGGTCGAGAACGGCCTGGTGGACCGCATCGGCACGCTGCGGGACGCGATCCAAGCCGCCAAACGGCGCGCTGGCATAACTAAAGCTAACACAATTATTTACAGCAGGCCGTTGGGATGGAAGGGTTCCGCTTATGCTGAGGCCGGCCCGCAGCCGACGGGAACATTAAACCTGAACCTGGTTCAGATAAACGGGGCTTGGCCCTTGAATACGGCACCGCGTTTCAGTTATCTTTGGTGTCTAGAATAGTATGCGTGGCGGTGCGCGTTCTCGACCCGCGCTCTGCGCAGTGGCGCCAACGGCCTAAGGCATTTCCCTGATACGGCGCCGAGCAGAGTCAGCAATTCGGGTCGGCCACCGCTGGCGGTGACGCAGCCGGGAGCAGGGCATCATGCCGCTGCACGTTACATGCAGTCGCTGTCTCGCGACGCTGTCAGTCCATGACGCGTTTGCCGGGGCAGCCTGCCGCTGCAGGCATTGCGGCACGGTCAACGACGTGCCCGCACGGCCGCGTGCTGCCACTCGCGCCGCCACTCGTCCCGATCGGCCGCGATTCGTCCACGAAACTGCTGCGCGACGAACGGCGCCGCGAGCCGCCGCCGCTGTCGCGTTGGCCGGCGCGGCCGGGCTGGGCGTCGCCGCCGCAAAACCCAAACTGTTTTCACTTGCCGCGCTGGCATCCAAGTGGTGGCTGACCGCAACCGCGGGTACGGCTATCACGGTTGCGGTGATAGGCACGACCTCATACGTGCGCCAGGCGCGCCAGCCGGTCGCGCCGACCGTGGGCCCTGTCGCCGAGATTGCCGCGCCGGACGACATGTTCGTGCCGGTCATGCTGGCGAGTGATGAACCCGCGCCGGTCGTCCGCTGGCCCGTGCCGTCGCAGGCGGTCAAGACGTTCATCGGAGCGCCGCTGAAGGCGAGCAGCATCGCCTGGGTGATCGATGGCAGCGAGGCGATGAACCCCTACTACAGCACGGTGCATCGGCTGATCAATACGGCGGTGCTGCAACTCGAGCCCGACTCGCAGCGGTTCGGCGTTGCCATTGCCACGGCGGCGGACCCGCGGGTCAGCAACATCGATGCGGCGACGCGCGACGCCTACCTGCGATCGAAGGACGTGCTCGGCAGCGTCAGCCCCAGCTCGCACGCCGACTTGGCGTCGGCCTTTTCGGCAGCCGTCCGACAGCGGCCCGAGCAGGTGGTGCTGGTCACGGCCAGCCCAATCGCCCCCGCGACGCTGTCGCAGATGCGGCGTCAGGCATCAGCCGTCGGCACGACAGTCGATGTCATCGCTCTGGGCGAACATCAGCGAGCGCTCGATCGCTTTGCCCGCAGTACCTCCGGCGAGTACCGCTACGTCTCGCGCGACGACCTCCAGACTTGGGCCAACCTGGTCGCCCAGTACGGCACGCTCGGCAAGATCGAAAAGGAACGCTTCGGTCTCTGATCTTCGGCCGTCCCCGCCCTTCTGATCTGAACGTATTCAGCTCGCCTGTCGTGAATCGCGACTCTGACGTCTGATCGCCGGTGATGGGCTCTGCTCTTCGCCGTCCGCGCGACGTACAATCCTATGGAGACCTTGCCGGCCGCTCCTTCGAAAGGAGAACCGTCATGCCCGAGAAACCCTTCAAGCACGATCCCGTCGTCGCGAAGATGGTCGATCGCCAGATGCGAAACCTCGAACTGCTGCGCAGCCAGCGTCCGCCTGCACCGGCGCAAGGCCCCGCCGTTCAGGATTTCATCACGGTGTCGCGGGCCGTCGGAAGCGGCGGCAGCGAAGTCGCGCGGCTGCTCGGCGAACGGCTGGGCTGGTCGGTGCTCGACAAGCAGATTCTCCAGCATATGGCCGGTGACGACAGCGTCCGCGAACGGCTCTACGCCTCGATGGATGAGCGCGACCTGAGCTGGGTTGAGGAAGCCATGCGGGCGTTCCTGCAGGCCGAGTTCGTCAAGAACGACTATTTTCATCGCCTCGCCGAGACGGTACTGGCGACCGCGCGACAGGGACACGCCATCTTCGTCGGCCGCGGGGCCGACCTGGTGCTGCCACGCGACCTGGGCCTGCGGGTGCGACTGGTGGCAAGCCATGCCGACTGCGTCCGGCGATACGCTGAGCAGAATCACTTGGCACCCGACGTAGCCGAGCGAGAGATCGCCAAGATTGAGAAGGAGCGAGAGCAGTTCATCCGCACCCGATTCCGCGTCGACCCGGCGAGGCCCGACCGCTATGACGTGGTGCTGAACCTCAGCCGGTTGACGGTGGCCGGCGCGGTGGACGTGGTGCTGGCAGCCATGAAGGCTCGCGCGCCAACGTCCTGAACCGGCGAGGCCGACCCGGCCGGCGCGTTGACTACGGGAAGAGCAGGTTCCGGACGAACGGCTGGATGTCGCCGCCGTCAACCGCGCCGTCGCAGTTCGCGTCGGCGGCGTCGCGGCGCGCGGCGTCATGGTCGAAAGCCAACAGGACGTCGACGAACAGTGGAATATCCAGCGGGGAGACCACGCCGTCGTCGTTCACGTCACCGCGACTGCACACCCATCGCAGAACCAGACCGGCCGGTCCGTTCAGGCCGCCGGCCCCGCCGGGCACCAGCGGACCGAGAAACTGTCCCGAGGCAGCGTCGAACCGGAGGACTTCGTGGGACGCGAAACTCGATATGAGCAGGTCGCCGCCCGGACCGGGGGCGATCCCGACCGGTGAGGTCAGGCCGCCGGTTCCCGGCTCGATGAACACGTCGACCACCTGACCGGTCGTGACGTCGTAGCGCAGCACCGCGGCGTTTTCGCTGCTGACGACATACAACCGGCCGTCGGCGCCGAACACCAGGCCGTACGGAGACGACAGCCGCGGATCGGCATCGAGTTCGCCGAGAAAGGCGCCGCTGACCGCGTCGTAGCGCAGCACGCGATTCGTGCCGAAGCTGCTGACGTACAGCCGGCCATCCGGGCCGAATGCCAGTCCAAACGCGCCGCTCAGGTGGCCGCCGATCGTGAACGGACCCATCGCCGCGCCGGTGAGGCCGTTGAAGCGAAGGACCGCGGTGCCCGATCCGCCGACGTACAGATGGCCGTCGGGGCCGAACACCAGCGACTGCGGGAAGGTCAGGCCGCCGCCGAACGCGAAGGCTCCGAGCGGCGTGCCCGTTTCGACATCGTATCGCAGGACGGCATTGTTCAGCGAGCTGCAAACGTACAGTCGCTTGTCCGGACCAAGCGCCGCGCCAATCGGAAATGCGAGTCCACCCGAAGAGGGCGCGACCAGCGTGCCGCGCGGCGTGCCGGTCCAGGCGTTATAGCGGATGACGCTGTTGGTGGTGAAGCTGGTAACCAGCAACTCGACGCCGGCGGGCGCCGGCACGGCGGCGAGGAGCGTCAGCACCGTGCCAAGCATCGCAGACCGTTTCGGACGATGACCGGGGGACAGGTGCATGGAGAGTCCATGGCGGCAGCCGGTGCCCGCCCCGCTACCGATTCGACCGCCGGAGCCCAATCACTGCCGCAACAGGCCGGGGCCGGCCGGCCGGAACGACAAGCGCCGCCGCATCCCGGCGCCGCAGATCATCAAGCCAAGCAGCGCCAGCGATGCCGGCTCCGGGACGATCGTGATCTTGGTGGAGCCGAGGGCGCCGGTGATTTCGCGACCGGCGACGAGGCCGTCGACAACGAACGTCCGCGTGAACAATCCCGCGGTAGCGGGAATCGTGATCAGGGTCGAAGGCGTTTCAGCCAGCGCTTCGAACGTCAGCGTGGTGACGAGCAGGCCCGCGGGTGTTGCGAGCGCCGGCGCCGTGAAGTTCCGGAATGAACGATAATACGCGTCGCCGTCGTTGGCCGGGACGGGTCCGAACGGGCTGTTGAGGCCGTCCAGACCCGAGTCATTGGGAAACCCGGAGGACAGCCACGCATAGGGACCGTTATTCACGAGGCCGGTGAGCTTCAGGTACGCCGGATCCCAGTCGAGGATGGCATCGATGCTGGCAACCGGTGCGTCCACGCTGGTGCTGGAGACGGCGTAGAACTCGACCGAGATCATCTGCCCGACCAGCGCGATCTGCGCCGCGGGACGGAACTCGAGATTCACCGGGGGTGTCACGCCACCCGACGCAGCGGCAGTCATGCCCGCGACCGCGAGGACAGCCGTGCCGCCCATCCACCTGATTCGACACATACGCTTCTCTCCCACTGGTCTGGCGAGCGCGAGCCCGCCGAACCAAATCCTCCGCCTCCCGAGGGCCGATCCATCCCGCGCCCCGGCTCTTCGAGTCGGTCGGGGTCGCTCGGCCTCATCAGTCCCTCTGCACGCCGCCGCCGGGCTCGCCCGACTGGAGCGGCTGCGTACCCATCGGCCTCACGATGTCGACGGCCTGGTCTCCCGGCCGGACGCCGGCCAGCCACAGCGCCACATCCGTCTGATCGAGGATGCGGTCACCGTTGAGATCAGCGATCGCCAGGTCCCCGAGCCCGCGTCGGCGTAGTTCGGCCACGCTGATGGATGTGATCGGCGTCGGACCATAGTTGCCGCCCGGCGAGTCGTCGCCCGTGACAATCGTATTGGGGTTGCCGTCGCAGTTGGCATCGCGAACCGCCAGGAAGTTGTTGGAGATGAACGAGAAGTCGAGGCTGTTCACAATACCATCCCCGTTGATGTCCGCATGTCGAAGCGGCGGCACCTGGGAGCAGTTGGTGCTCGCTCCGCCCGGCGCCGGGGTCAGGTCCTGCAGGGTGTAGATGCCGAAATCGAGGATGTCGATGAACTTGTCGTCATTGAGGTTGCCGCCGGTCAGAGACCGGGCGCCGGTGAAATCGGCCACGTACTGATCTGAGATGATCGGCAGCGGATCCATGGTACGCCGCAGCGTATGCAACCGGTCGCGGGCCGTGATGCAGGTGTAAGCGCCGCACGGCACCCCGATCGTGGCCGGGGCCATCTGGCCGAATGCGAACGTGAACGTCTGACTGACGGTGTGCACCAGCGTCGCCCCGTTCCAGAGCTGGAAGGTGATGCACCGGGTGTACGGGCCGGCCGACATGGCGCCACCGCCCAGATCAATGTCGACCACCAGCTCGTTCACCGCGTGGACGGTGACCGTTTGAATGCAACTCGAGCTGTTCCCGCACTCATCGGTGGCCGTCCACGCGATGGTCGTCGAGCCCGATGGGAACGCGGCCGAAAGCGGCTGGCTGTCGCTGCGAACGCCGACGATGACCGGCGCCGGATCGCAGTTGTCGGCCACGCTTGGCGGCGTGATCGTCACGTTCGCCGTGCAGCCACCGGCTGCGGCGTTGACGGAGACATCGCTCGGACAGGTGAACGTCGGTGCGGTCTGGTCATCGACGGTGATCGTCTGCGTGCACGTCGCCGTGTTGCCGCAGTCGTCCGTCGCCGTCCACGTCCGGGTCAGGGTGAACCGGTTGGCGCACGTCTGTGCGCTGACCACCTCGCTGAACGCCACCGGCACCGGACCATCGCAGTTGTCGAGCGCCGTCACCGGCTGCGTCGTCGGTACGTCGCCTGCGCAATCGACCGTCAGCGTCGGCGGCGTCGGGCAACCGCTCAGCACCGGCGCGGTCTGGTCATCGACCGTGATGGTCTGCGCGCAGGTCGACGTGTTGCCGCATTCGTCCTCGGCCTGATAGGTGCGCGTGATCGTGTAGCGATGGGCGCAGGTCTGAGCGGAGATCGCGTCACCCAGGTGCGTGATCGTCACCGCCCCGCCGCAGTTGTCCGTGGCCGTGCCGCCCGCCGTCACGAACGACGCGTAGTCGGTCGCCGCCGCCGGCACGTCGCTGGCGCAATCCACCGTGACATCCGCCGGACAACTCAGCAACGGCCCCGTCTGGTCATCGACAGTGATCGTCTGCGTGCACGTCGCGGTGTTGCCGCAGTCGTCCGTCGCCGTCCACGTCCGGGTCAGGGTGAACCGGCTGGCGCACGTTTGTGCGCTGACCACCTCGCTGAACGACACCGGCACCGTACCATCGCAGTTGTCGAGCGCCGTTACCGGCTGCGTCGTCGGCACGTCGCCCGCGCAATCGACCGTCAACGTCGGCGGCGTCGGGCAACCGCTCAGCACCGGCGCGGTCTGGTCATCGACCGTGATGGTCTGCGCGCAGGTCGACGTGTTGCCGCATTCGTCCTCAGCCTGATAGGTACGCGTGATCGTGTAGCGATGGGCGCAGGTCTGAGCGGAGATCGCGTCGCCCAGGTGCGTGATCGTCACCGCTCCGCCGCAGTTGTCCGTGGCCGTGCCGCCCGCCGTCACAAACGACGCGTAGTCGGTCGCCGCCGCCGGCACGTCGCCAGCGCAATCCACCGTGACATCCGTCGGACAATTCAGCACCGGCGCGGTCTGGTCATCGACGGTGATCGTCTGCGCGCAGGTCGACGTGTTGCCGCATTCGTCCTCGGCCTGATAGGTGCGCGTGATCGTGTAGCGATGGGCGCAGGTCTGAGCGGAGATGGCGTTACCCAGGTGCGTGATCGTCACCGCCCCGCCGCAGTTGTCCGTGGCCGTGCCGCCCGCCGTCACGAACGACGCGTAGTCGGTCGCCGCCGCCGGCACGTCGCCAGCGCAATCCACCGTGACATCCGCCGGACAACTCAGCAACGGCCCCGTCTGGTCATCGACGGTGATCGTCTGCGTGCACGTCGCCGTGTTGCCGCAGTCGTCCGTCGCCGTCCACGTCCGGGTCAGGGTGAACCGGCTGGCGCACGTCTGTGCGCTGACCACCTCGCTGAACGACACCGGCACCGTACCATCGCAGTTGTCGAGCGCCGTTACCGGCTGCGTCGTCGGCACGTCGCCCGCGCAATCGACCGTCAACGTCGGCGGCGTCGGGCAACCGCTCAGCACCGGCGCGGTCTGGTCATCGACCGTGATGGTCTGCGCGCAGGTCGACGTGTTGCCGCATTCGTCCTCGGCCTGATAGGTACGCGTGATCGTGTAGCGATGGGCGCAGGTCTGAGCGGAGATCGCGTCACCCAGGTGCGTGATCGTCACCGCTCCGCCGCAGTTGTCCGTGGCCGAGCCGCCCGCCGTCACGAACGACGCGTAGTTGGTCGCCGCCGCCGGCACGTCGCTCGCGCAATCCACCGTGACATCCGCCGGGCATGTCGTCAGCGGCGGCGTGTTGTCGATCTTCGTCGCGGCCAGATCGATGGCATTGATGTCCACCGGATCTCCGTTATCGTCACTGAGCAGGCTGACGGCGTCGTTGGGGCCGCCCGGCCGCCAGATCACGAGGTCGGGCGTCAGCGAGCACACGTTCTGAATCACGCTGAACGTCAGCCTCGCCATGGTGGTGTTGGCCGCTGTGCCGGTGCCGCCATCGGCGATGCCGACGGCGTAATCGATCTCACCTGTGCTCTCGTTGACCGACTCGTGGATTTCGCGAACGAAGGGCGCGTCACCCGGCACGGCGCTGACGAAATCGAGCACCGCGTTGTCGTACGCAAGGAAGAACTGCCCGCCGACGATGACAGCCGGCGCGCCCGACAGGTTGACCTCGACCACCAGCGTGCTGCCGGTGACACAGGTCGCGGTTGACAGCGTGACCGTCGCCTGCGAGTTGATCGTCAGCACGGCCGGATCACTCTCGACCGAACCGCACGCGTTGCTGACCACGCAGGTGTAACTGCCCGCGTCGCCCGGCACGGCCGAAGCGATCGAGTAGGTGGAGCTGACGGCGCCGCCGATCGGAACGTTGTCCTTCTCCCACTGGTAGTTCAGGCCACCGCCGGTCGCGGCCACCGAGAACACGAACGGGCTGCCGGCGCTGATCGCCCCGCCGGTTGGATGCATGGTGATGTTCGGACCGGTGTGAATGCTCAGCGTCGCGTTCGCGCTGGCCGGCGTCGAGCAGGGCGTGATGGCGCTGGCTGTCAGCGTGAGAGTCACGGAGCCGGCGGTAACGTCGGCCGCGCTCGGGGTGTAGGTCGTGCCGGGCTGAGTATCATCCGCGAAGGTCCCGCTGCCGCTGGTCGTCCAGAGCACGCCCGCGGCATTTGACACCGCGCCGCCCAGGGCAATCGGACTTGTCCCGCAGGTGACGTAAGGACCGCCGGCGTCGGCGGTGGGATTGTCGACCACCGTCAGGCTCACGTTGTTACTCGTCACGCTGCCACAATCGTTGCTGACCACGACGTTGTAGTCGGTACCGGCGTCGCCCGGTCCGGCCGGATTAATGCTCAGGGTGGGCGAGTTCGCACCGGAGATGTGGCCGCCGTCGCTCAGGTTGGTCGTGCCCCGCCGCCACTGATAGGACAGCGGCGCGGTGCCGGACGCGACGACCGTGAAGCCGGTACTGCCACCGTTGCAGACCGAGGTGTTGACCGGTTGCGCGCCGATGCCCGGGGGCGTGCAACTGTAAGTCGTGAATCGGTTGTAGGTCGAGTAGGTACCGGACTGGTCGTTTCCCGGGTTCGGACTGTTGTTGAGCGGCGGCGAGGGCGGGATCGACTCGTTCGAAAGAAAGCTGTTCTGGCCGTTCACCAGCGCGACGAAGAAATGCACGTTGTTCCCGGGACTGAAGGACCCGAGGTTGGAATAGGGAATGCGGATCTCGCGGAAGTCGGAGGCGAGCTGGCCCGAGCCGGCCGTCGTGTTTCCGCTCAGAAAATTGAGGCTGCCACCGGTCAATTCGAATGCGAAAACCCCGAAGCGGTTCACGGCGATCGCGAAGTCGGCCAGAAAGCCCGTCGGGAACGTCTCGTTGCCCGCCGATCCGAGTTCCGTGATCGCCCGGCGGGAGTCGTCGGCGGTGTCGCTCATCGTCGCATCCGTGAATCCGCCGGAGCGCGTATCCAGATAGATGACCACGGTGTCGGCCGACGGGGCGCCCCCGAGATCGGCCCCCAGTCGGACGCCGACCTGGAGCGCTGAGCTGTCGCTGTTGAAGTAGACCCCGCGCACCGGGCTGGTGGCGGCGTTGAAGCCGATCATGCCGCTGAAGCCGCTGCCGTCGCCGCGGAAGACGTACGAGTTGCCGGGACCGTACTCGTCGGCGCTCAGGATGCCGTCGGCGCTGGCCCCGCCAGGCGTCGAGTCGACGAGGGTCTCGCTCAGGCCGCCGGCGCAGGTGTTCAGGGGCGAACCGCTGTTACGCGGCCGGGCATTGGCGACGATGAAATCACTGCCGTTCTGATTGGTGTCCTGGCAACCGTTGAGTCGGCGACACATCGAGAGGCTGTTGCTGCTCGGCTGGGTGGCATTCGCGGAGCCTTCGCGGCACACCACGGTCGTCGAACCGTATCCCACGCGATCCACGTACGTGCCCGGACATCCGTCGGGCAGCGTGCTGCTCGACGTCACGAGAATGACCTTCCCCTGCGTCGAATTGAGGTTGGTGGTGCCGGTTGCATCAGGCGTTGGGAGGGGGGACCCCACGGCGCCGCCACTGCCGAGCGCGACCAGATAATAGCGATTCGGCTGGATCGATCCATTGAGCACCGCCGACACGGACCAGGTGTTGCTGTTCTGTGTCTGGTACTGCACCGACCAGCCGGTCACGTCCACTGCGACCGCCGTCGGATTGAAGAGCTCGACGTAGTCGTTGAGCCAGATTGCGCCTGAATTGCCGCCCGCGCCGTAGATCTGGCTGATGACAATCTGCCCGTTGGCCGAGGCGACCCACGCGCCGCACATGCAGACCGACGCCGCCAGGATCCCTGCTCGCTTCGCTCGTGACATGTGCCGGACCTCCCTCCGCTGGCCGGTCGTCGCTCCTCGTCGACGCGCCGATCGCTCGCGGATGCCGCAACTGTTGTTACCTGATGACGCGCCTCGTTCAAGGATCGCGCGAGTGTCGCACCGCCGCGCCGAACGTCGAGTGCCTCAAGAACGAGGACTGCCCTGAATGCCGAAGAGCTGATTCGAGCTCACAACGGCTTTCCGAACCAGTTCGAAGCGTACCCGACTCGCGGGTGGTCGTTCAAGGCTCGGCCACGCAAGTTGAGTCGGGACCCCAGGGCGGCGCAGCCGAAAGTGTCGAAGCCCGGTGTTGGTCTGAGCCTGGAGATACTCGGTCCAGGCCCGCCCGTGGAGAGCTGGCGGGGCAACGGCGATGGAACATCAACGGGCTACCACCTTCCTGAGGCACTGCCCGCCGATGCGGATAAAATTTCTTCTCATCACCCGTTCGCGGCCCGAGCCATCAGACCGGGTCGGAGCGCTCCGCCAGCCACTTGCAGACTCGCGGCCAGAGGTCCTTATGAGCCTTGCCGCCGACCGCCATGCCGATGTGGCCGGCGGGGAACTGGATGGTCTGGCGATCGGTCGAGCCGACCGCGTCATTGAACGGCAGGCTCTGATTCGGGGGAACGAGGTGATCGTTCTCGGCAATCAGATTGAGGATCGGGCAGCGGATATTCCGGAGGTCGACGCGCTCCTCGCCGACCATCAGCTCGCCCTTGATCAGCCGGTTCTGCTGGAACATGTACTTGACGAACTCGCGGAAGACCTCGCCGGCGACCGGGATGTTGTCGTTGAGCCAGGTTTCCATCGCGAAGAAGTCCTCGAGGAACTTCTCGTTGTCCATGTTCTCGTAGAAATTGACCCACTTCTCCATGCAGTTCTGGACCGGCTTGAGCAGCAGGAACGAGCCTTGCAGCCACTGCGCCGGGGCGTTGCCGTACACCTCGATCACGCGGTCGATGTCGAAGTACTTGGGGTTGGCCCAGACGCTCAGCAGGTTCTCCTTGTGCGACCAGTCGATGGGCGCGGTAAGGATGATGAGATTCTTTACCTTTTCGGGGCGCAGCGCGGTGTAGATGGCCGCCATCGTGCCGCCCATGCAGTAGCCGAGCAGGTTGACCTGCTTCTGACCGGTGCGCTCGCGCATGTGGTCGATGGCGTTGTCCATGTAGCGCAGCACGTAGTCGCGCAGGCCGAGATGTCGATCGCCGTCGGTGGGCACGCCCCAATCGGTGTTGTAAGTGTCGAAGCCGTGATTGAGGAAGTGGCTGACCACGCTCTTGCCCGGGCGCAGGTCGAGAATGTAGGGCCGGTTGACCAGCGCGAAGACGAACAGGAACGGCGTCTTGTACTTCTTCTCGACCTCGGACTCGTAGCGGAGCAGGGCGCAATTGTCCTCGCGGCAGACGGTGCGCGCGGGCGTGCAGCCGACCTGCACGCGCTTGGCCACGTCGAACACGCGCGGCAGGTTCATCATCTTGCGGGTGAAGGCCTGCCAGTTGGCGAACACCTGCTCGGGGGACATCATCCAGGGAAAGGTACCGGGCGTCGTGGACATGGCTTGGCTCCGCGTGATCAGGACTTGACGGCGGATCGCGACCCGCCAACCGCACTCTCCATTCGCTCGACGCGCCGGGTTACGTCGTCGAGCCGCTCCAGCAGGCGTTCTTCCATCCCGCGAATGAGAACGACCATGTGATCGACGTCGTTCCGCGACGGCATCTGCGCGGCCGAGAGCCCGCGCTGCAGCGTCTGATTCATGGTCTGCTGCCACGCCAGCGACATGTCCATGCTCTGCTTCAGAGCGTTGAGGAACAGCTCGCTGCGGAGGAACTGGTCGGCCTGCTCCGCCATCGCGTCAAAGAACGCGCGGCGGATCTGTGTCAGCACATCGGCCGGCGGCTGCTGCGTCGGCATGCCCGCCGCGGTCATGCGGCCGGCCAGGTCGCTCCAGAACTTCATGAACGGATCGACCATCGAAAAGGGGTTGCTGTTCTCGGACATCGGATTCTCCCGTTCGAGCGAGCGGGCCGCGCCGGCAAGAGGCGTCCGACGCGACCCGTCCGACCCGATTGTCTCAGGCGACGCGCTCGACCGCCAGTGCCATGGCTTCACCGCCACCGATGCATAGCGTCGCCACGCCCAGCCGCTTGTTGCGGATCTTGAGGGCCTGGATCAGCGTGGCGATGATGCGGCAACCCGATGCCCCGATCGGGTGTCCCATCGCAATGGCCCCGCCGAACACGTTGACCTTGTCATGCGGCAGGTTGCAGTCCTTCATGGCGGCCATCACGACCGGGGCGAAGGCTTCGTTCACCTCGAACAGGTCGACGTCGCCGAGCTTGAGCGACAGCCGCTCTGACAGCTTCTTCAGGGCGGCGACCGGGGCGGTGGTGAACCACTCCGGCTCCTGCGACGCCGACACGTACCCGAGCAGTCTGGCCTGCACCGGGATCCCCAGCGCCTTGGCCTTCTGCTCGCTGACCACGCAGATGGTCGCGGCACCGTCGCTGATGGCCGAGGCGTTGCCGGCCGTGATGGTCCCGTTCTTGTCGAAGGCCGGGCGAAGCGAGCGGAACTTGCTCTCGTCGAACTTGGCCGGCTCTTCGTCGTGGTCGAAGGTCACCGTTCCCTTGCGGGTCTCGATGGTCACGGGGGCGTGGACGTCCTTGAAATGCCCGGCAGCCTGGGCCGCCAGCACGCGCTTGAAGCTCTCGATCGCGTAGTCGTCCTGCTTCTCCCGCGTGAACTCGTATTTCTTAGCGCACAGCTCGGCGAAATCGCCCATGTGCTTGCCGCTAAACGAGTCGGACAGGCCGTCGCGCAGCATGCTGTCGAGCAGTTCGCCATGGCCGAGGCGGTAGCCATTGCGGCCCTTGGGAAGCAGGTACGGCGCCTGGGTCATGTTTTCGGTGCCGCCGGCAATGATCAGATCGGCGTCGCCGCACTGGATGGCCTGGGCGGCGATGGTGACGGCCCGCATGGCCGACGCGCACATCTTGTTCACCGTGATCGCGCCGACGTTGTTCGGCAGGCCGGAGTGAATGCCGACCTGGCGGGCCACGTTCTGGCCCTGGTTGGCGGCGATGCAGGTGCCCATGTAGATTTCATCGACATCGGTCGGCTTGATACGGGCGCGTTCGAGGGTCGCCTTAACGGCGAACGTTCCAAGCTTGACTGCGGAGACATCGCTGTAAAAACCGTTGAAGCCGCCGATCGGGGTGTAACTCCCACCCGCCAGAAAGATGTTCTTGATCACGATTCAGGTCTCCTTCAGGATTGCGGTTAGGGACTCGCCTGCGCTGACTGGGTGATGGCCACGAGCGGCGCGCTGATCCGCGCGGCGGACAAGAGCAGGCGCCGTGAAACGCTCGTTCAGCCCTTCTTTCCGGCGGCCGCGGGGTGTTCGCCGGCCTGCGGCATGGCGCGGACGATTTCAGCCCAGCTCTCAAGCAACTCCGCGTTGGCCTGCGCGACGACGTCGGTCGACTTGCGGAGCGAGTCGAGTGACGTCTTCCACAGCTCGAGCAGACGGTCGTAGGCGTCACGCGAGTCCCTGGCCTTGCCGACGTCCATCGTCTGACGGATCACGTCGAGGCGCCTGGCCGATTGCTCATCGAGGAATCGGCGGAATCGCTCGACGTTCCGCTTGCTGAACGGGGCGTTCTCGGCGGCGAGCTTCTCCCAATGACCGCGAAAGTCGTCCATGTTCCTGGCGACCGTGTCGTTCCAGAAACGGGCTGCGTCCTCCTGGAACTTCACGCTGGCCTCCATGGTCTTGGTGAAGCTGTCGACGGCTTGCTTGAACGCCTCGGTCATGAAATCGTTCGGGGTGGTCATGGCTGTGGACTCCGTGCCGCGCGGGGTGGCCGTTCCTCACGCTGATGTCGCAAAGTATAGGACGACCGCGCCCCGGCGTCAAGCAGATTTCGTGCGTTTGCAAAAGCAATCGTTATTTCATAAGAGCATGTTTGACAATAATATAAGAAACCTATGTCCGGTGGACATTGACCATTTTGCGGTTTTGCACTACTATTGATGACGCAGGTGCACCCAGCACCCTCCCGTGGACGCGGAGCGGGCCCACGCATGAGCGATCCGACCTCAACGCACGAACCGCTGACGGTCAAGCGTTACGCCAATCGACGATTCTATGACAACACGCGCAGCCGGCATCTGACGCTGCGCGAGATGTACGACCTGGTGCGCGCCGGGCACGACCTGATCGTGATCGATTCCAAGTCCGGCGACGACATCACCAATCTCATTCTGACCCAGATGCTGCTCGAGCGCGATCCACCCAAGCTGGACGCCCTGCCGACCAACGTTCTGCATCAGCTCATCCGCACGCAGCAGCAGCTCATCGGCACCGCGGTCGAACAGTACTTCCGCCAGATGTTCGAAGCGCAGCGCGTTTCGCACGAGGGCTGGCAGGCGTTCATGCAGCGCATACTCGGAATCGAGACGCTGCCCGGAGGCGGCGCGCCGCTGCGTGACACGTCACCCCACGAGCCCGTTCATCCGACCGCGCACCCCGCGGCCGGCGAGGCGGACCTTGCGCCGCCGGCTTCCGCCGAGGAGGAACTGCGCGAACTCCGCCGCCAGTTGGAGGAGTTGCGGCATCGGGTCGAGAGCGCCTATCCTCAGCCGCAGAACAAGACGCGGCGGTGACGATTGATCGCGGCGGATGACTGCTCGCCCCCCCAGCCGGAATCACCCCTGACACCCGACGCGCGCGCCGGTACCACGCGTCCGTTGCTGCTCGAGGTCTCGTGGGAGGCGTGCACCCAGGTGGGCGGCATCTACACGGTGCTCCGCAGCAAGGCACCGGTCACGGTGCGTCGCTGGGGCGACGACTACTGCGTGGTCGGCCCGTATCGCGAGGCGTCGGCTCGCATCGAGGTGGAGCCCCAGCCGCTGGCGGGGCCGCTGGCCGCGGCGGTCGCCGACCTGCGCGCCACCGGCGCCGGGGTGCACATCGGACGCTGGCTGATCACCGGCCGCCCGCAGGTCATCCTGTTGCACCCGCAGGCCGGTTTCCGTCACCTCGGTGACACGAAGTATTTTCTCTGGCGGGATCACGGCATCGACTCGGCCCGACACGATCCCGAGTTCGACGAGGTGGTGGCGTTTGGCGTGCTGGTGGCGGATCTGCTGGAGGCGATTCATCGCCACCTGCCGGACCGGCCGCTGCTGGCTCACTTCCACGAGTGGCAGGGGGCAGCCGGCCTGCCGCTGCTGGTCCACCGCCCGGTACGCGTGGCGTCGGTGTTCACCACCCACGCCACGCTGGTGGGTCGCGGCCTGAGCGCGGCCAACGCGAATCTGTACGACGAGATGGGCGGCTTCGACGCGGATGCCGTGGCGCGCGACCACGGTTTCCTGGCGCGACACGGGCTGGAGCGCGCGGCGGCGCGGCTGTGCGACACATTCACGACCGTGTCCAGCGTGACCGGGGTCGAGGCGAAGCAATTCCTCGGGCGGTCGCCGGACGTGGTGCTCCCGAACGGGCTGAACGTTGAGCGCTACACCGCGCCGCACGAGTTCCAGGTGCTCCATCAGCAAAGCAAGGAGTTGATCCACGAATTTGTGATGGGGCACTTCTTTCCCAGCTACACCTTCGACCTGGATCGAACGTTGTACGTATTCACCGCGGGGCGCTACGAGTACCGCAACAAGGGGCTGGATGTCTTCATCGAGGCGTTGCACGAGTTGAATCGCCGGATGCAGGCCGACCAGGCGAGCTCGACCATCGTGGCGTTCATCATCACGCGGGCGCCGTATCGGGCGCTCAACGTCGAGACGCTGAACCGGCACGCCATGTTCCACGAGCTGCGCGATGTCTGCGCCAGCATCAAGGAGGACATCGGCCGCCGACTCTTCCGAACGGTCTCGCTCGGCCGGCTGCCGCGGATCGAGGACCTGCTTGACGATTACGCCAACGTGCGCCTGAAGCGCATGATGTACGCGTGGCGCCAGGGCACGCCGCCCACGATCGTGACGCACGATCTGCACGCCGACGCCGACGATCCCGTCCTGCGGCACCTGCGGTATCGCGGGCTGTGGAACAAACCCGAGGACCGCGTGAAGGTGGTCTTCCACCCCGAGTTCATGTCGGTCGCCAGCCCGCTGCTGGCAATGGACTACGACCAGTTCGTGCGCGGCTGCCACGTCGGCGTCTTCCCCTCCTATTACGAGCCGTGGGGCTACACGCCGATGGAGTGCGTCGTGCGCGGCGTGCCAGCGATCACCAGCGATCTGGCTGGATTCGGACACTATGTGGCGGAGAATCTGCCGGACCACGACGCCGACGGCATCTACGTCGCCCGCCGGCGCGGCGTGCCCTTCGACGCCACCGTTCAGCAGGTGGCCGACTGGCTCTACCATGTGTCGCGCATGTCGCGGCGCGAGCGGATCGCCCTGCGCAACCGGGTCGAGTCGTACGCCGAGGTGTTTGACTGGAACCATCTCGGCCGGCACTACGTGGAAGCCCAGGAGGCGGCGCTGCAGCGGCGGTACGGTATCCGCGGCCTGGTGCCACCGGACCCGGAGGGCGGTCCGCTCCCGGCCGTCGTCCTGCGGCGCGGGCGCGCCCCCGGCCCGCCGGACCACGAGTGATCGTACACGGAGGACGCGCTTGACCTTGCCACCCATGTCTCCCGACGACGTGACGTCCGACCCGGTCAGCGCCACGCCCGGCGAACCGGACGGCACCGGCCTCATCGCGCTCGACCCCTGGCTGGCGCCCTACGCCGATGATCTGCGGGCCCGCTATCGGCGCTTTCGCGATCGACTGGCCGAGATCGAGCGGGCCGAGGGCTCGCTGCTGGCGTTCGCTGAGGGTCACCGTCACTTCGGGCTGAACCGCGGCCTCCGCGACGGCCAACCGGGCGTCTGGTATCGCGAGTGGGCGCCGGGCGCCGAGGCGCTCTTCCTGACCGGCGACTTCAACGGCTGGAACCGCCACAGTCACCCGCTGACCTGCGATCGGTACGGCGTGTGGAGCCTGTTCCTCTCGGACGACCGCTACGGCGCCAGCCTCGTCCACGGCAGCCGCTGCAAGGTGCACGTGGTCTCGGCCGTGGGCGCGCTGGACCGCATTCCGGCCTACATCCGCCGTGTTCAGTACGACGCGTCGGGGCGGGAATTCGCCGGGCAGGTGTGGCTGCCGCCCCATCCGTACGAGTGGCGGCACGCCGCGCCGGCGCCGCCGCGCGGGCTGCGGATCTACGAGGCCCACGTCGGCATGGCGCTCGAGGCCGAACGGATCGGCACCTTCCGCGAGTTCACCGAGCAGGTGCTGCCGCGCATCGCGCGGGCCGGTTACAACGCGGTGCAACTGATGGCCATCCAGGAACATCCGTACTACGGCTCGTTCGGCTATCACGTCAGCAACTTCTACGCGCCATCATCCCGATTCGGCACACCGGAGGACCTGAAGGCCCTGATCGACACCGCCCACGGCATGGGGCTCGTGGTGTTCCTCGATCTCGTGCACAGCCACGCCGTCAAGAACATCTATGAAGGGCTGAACATGCTGGACGGCACCGATCACCTCTATTTCCACGCCGGGCCGCGCGGCCAGCACCCCGCATGGGATTCGCTGTGCTTCGACTACTCGAAGTGGGAAGTGATGCGCTTCCTGCTGTCGAATGTGCGCTACTGGATCGACGAGTTCCGCTTCGACGGGTTCCGGTTCGACGGCATCACCAGCATGATGTACCTGCATCACGGGCTCGGGCGGCAGTTTGGCCACTACGACGACTACCTGCGGAACGACATCGACCACGACGCGATCGCCTATCTCCAGCTCGCCAACCGGCTGGCCCATCAGGTGCGCCCCGAAACCATCACCATCGCCGAGGACGTCTCGGGCATGGTGGGACTGGCGCGGCCGATCGACGAGGGCGGGCTGGGATTCGACTATCGCCTGGCCATGGGGCTGCCGGACTACTGGATCAAGGTCCTGCGCAACAAGCGCGACGAGGACTGGCACATGGGCGAAATCTATCACTGCATGCTCAACCGCCGCGCCGGCGAGAAGCATGTCGCCTACGCCGAGTGCCACGACCAGTCGTTGGTGGGTGACAAGACGCTCTCGTTCCAGCTCATGGACGCGGACATGTACTTCCACATGGGCAAGGGCACGCCGCATTCGGTCATCGAGCGCGGTATCGCGCTGCACAAGATGATCCGCCTGGTGACGTTCTCACTGGGCGGTGAGGCCTACCTGAACTTCATCGGTAATGAGTTCGGACACCCGGAGTGGGTCGACTTCCCTCGAGAGGGGAACAACTGGTCATTCAAGTACGCCCGGCGGCAGTGGCGGCTGGTCGAGGACCCGCTGCTGCGATACCGCGACCTGGCCGAGTTCGACCGGGCCATGCTGGCGCTCGACGACCGGTTCGGGCTGCTGAGTGAGCCGCTCACGGAGCTGGTGTGCGCGGACGAGGAGCGGAAGATCCTGATCGCACGGCGCGGGCCGCTCCTTCTCGGCTTCAACTTTCACCCGACCGCGTCCTTCCCGGATTACCGCATCGGCGTGCCCGAAGCCGCCGACTGGCGGATCGTCCTGAATACCGATGACCTGTTCTTCGGCGGGCACGCCATCGTACAGACCGGTCAGATCTACCCGCTCCAACGCGTCGAGTGCCACGGCCGGGCACAGAGCATCCAAGTATACCTGCCGAGCCGCACGGCGCAGGTGCTGGCAGTCGAGCGGTAGCCGTCGACGCGCCCGCGCCCTCGGATCGGCGCGGAATCGACCGCGTTCTACCGCGCACGACGTTGGCACACGCGTGACCCCGGTGCGAAGGCAGGATTGGCGTGCGTTCATGCGTCCAGCGACAGGTCACCGACTCGATAAGCGGTCGACCGTCCGCCCTGATCGATGAGGATGCCGCCGGTGTCGTCGACACCTACCAGCCGGCCGCGCGCATCGCTCGCCAGCGATGCGTCGGAGAGCCGCACGGCGCGACCCATCCAGGCCAGGCGCGGCGGCAGAATCTCGGTCAGCGGCGGCTGCCGGCCGGCGTCGTAGGCCGCGATGACGGCTTCGAGTCGGGGTAGCAGGTCGGCCAGGAGCGCGTCGAGATCGACGGGTTTTCCCAACTGTGCCAGGAGCGTGGTGGCCGGGTGACGCAGGTCACCGGGCAACGCCGACTCGGGGAAGTTGCCGTTGATCCCGACACCGACGATGACGAAGGCCCGCTCGCCGCCGGCCTCAGCTTGACACAGAATTCCCGCCAGCTTGCGGTCGGCCACGAGTACGTCATTCGGCCATTTTACTCGGCAATCAAGTCCGCAGACCGACTCGAGGGCGTCGACGACGGCGAGGCCGATCGCCAGCGGCATCGCCGCGAACCGGCTCATTGGCGGGTGAACCGGCGCGGCCATCGAGAACCACAGCCCGCCGCGCGGACTGACCCATGATCGTCCGTGCCGACCCTGACCCGCGACCTGTTCGTCGGCGCGGAGCACGAGCGGCTCGCGGTCGGTCGCGGCCAGCCATCGCCGCCGGACTTCGACGCTGGTCGAGTCGATGGTTGGAAGGTGCGCCACGCGCAGCCGCTGGGACATGACGCTCTCGCCTCGTTGCGTGCGCCGCGCCGCACGCGGGCCCCGGGCCGATCGGGCGGCTATTCGAATTCGACCAGCACGTCGCCTTCCTTCACCGCCGCCCCGACCCGCGTGCAGACCGCCTTGACCTTGCCGGACACGGGCGAGGGAATGCTCGATTCCATCTTCATGGCTTCGACGACGATCAGGGTCTGGTTGTGCTCGACCACGTCGCCGGGCTTCACCAGGACCTGCGTGATCGTGCCCGGCAGCGGGGCGGTGCAGGCGCGAACCCCCACGACCACGGGCGGCGGCGCGCCCGGCGCGGCGACAGGCGCTGCCACGCGCGCCTCCGACGGACGCGCCAGCGGCGGGACGCCGCCCCCGGACGATGACTCATCGAGAACTTCAACATCGACCTCGTAAATGCGGCCTTCGAGCGTGATGCGGAGCTTCATGCTTATTTCTTTCTGATGCCGTGCGTTCCCACGCGAACGCGACCCTGCACAACCCACGCCAGGCTCGGATCCCGGTAGAGTCTGCGCACTCGACGCACGCGGAACGGCTTGCCGATCGCCGCCGCGGCGGCGGCCACCAGCAGCACCACGGTACGGGCGTCCAGTTCGCCCGGCTCGTGTCCGACAGCCTTCTCAAACGGGTTCATCGCCAAGCCTCTCCGATCCGGCGCATCCTCACAGCGGGATCAATCCATGCTTCTTCTCCGGCCTCAGTTCGCGCTTGTTCTGGAGCGCCTCGAGGGCATAGGCCAGATAGCGGCGCGTGTCGGCGGGTTCGATGATGTCATCGATCAGCCGCCGCGCTGCCGCAACGTAGGGCGTCGAGAACTCGCGCCGGTAGGCTTCGATCAGCTCCGCCCGGCGCGCCGCCTGATCAGTTGCCGACTCGATCTCGCGTGCGAACACCACGCCAACGGCGCCCTCGGCGCCCATGACGGCGACCTCGGCCGAGGGCCAGGCGGCGCAGTAATCAGCGCCCAGGTCCTTGCCGCACATGGCCAGATAGGCGCCGCCGTAGGCCTTTCGGAGGATCACGCTGACCTTCGGCACCGTTGAGGCCGAATACGCGAACAACATCTTGGCGCCGTGGCGAATGATGCCGCCGTGCTCCTGCTTGACTCCCGGCATGAAGCCCGGCACGTCGACCAGCGTCACCAGCGAGATGTTGAACGCGTTGCAGAATCGCACGAAGCGCGAGATCTTGTCGGAGCTGTCGATGTCGAGGGCCCCGGCCAACACCATCGGCTGATTGGCGACGATTCCAACCGTCCGGCCCTGGATGCGACCGAACCCGATGACAGCGTTCCGCGCGAACTGCGGCTGCACCTCCAGGAAGTCGCTGCGGTCGACGATCCGGTAGATGACTTCCTTCATGTCGAACGGCTTCTTCGGGTCGTCCGGGATGATGGTGTTCAGGCTCTCGTCGGCCACGATGGTTTCGGAGTGTTCGAGTCGCGGCGGGTCCTCGAGGTTGTTCTGCGGCAGGAAGCTGAGCAGCTTGCGGCAGAGTTGCGCGGCGTCGAGGTCGTCCTCGGCGACGAAGTGCACCACGCCGGAGTAGTTCATCTGCGCGCCCGGCCCACCGAGCTGCTCGGCGGTGACCTCCTCGCCGGTAACCTCCTTGATGACGCTGGGGCCGGTGATGAACATCTGGGCGCGGCGCGTCTGAATGATGAAGTCGGTCAAGGCCGGACTGTAGGCGGCGCCGCCGGCGCACGGGCCGCAGATCAGCGAGATCTGAGGCACCAGCCCCGAGAGCAGCACGTTGTGATAGAACACGCGACCGTAGCCGGCCAGGCTGTCGATGCCCTCCTGCACGCGAGCGCCGCCCGAGTCATTGATGAAGATGAACGGAGAGCCGGTCTTCATCGACAGTGACATCATTTCCGCGATCTTCTCGCTATGCACCTGCCCGGCCGCGCCCCCGGCCACGGTGAAGTCCTGACTGGCGAGATGCACCAGCCGGCCGTCCACGGTGGCAGCCCCGGTGACAACGCCGTCGGCCGGCAGCTCCTTGTCGGCCATCGAGAACATCTGGCAGCGGTGGCGGGCGAACAGGAAGAGTTCCTGAAAGCTGTCCGGATCGACGAGGGCCGCAACCCGCTCGCGGGCGGTCAGCTTGCCCGCCTTATGCTGCCGGGCGATGCGGTCCGGACCGCCGCCAAGCAGGAGCCGGGCGCGCTGGTCCTGCAACTCCGCGATCTTTTCCGCAACGGTCATGCCACGACGTTCGGCCGGTTCAGGCATTCACGGTCCTCCCTTCGAGACTCATCGATCTACCTCCTGCCTGCGGTACCGGCGCGGGCCATCCGGGCCGGCGGCGGCTTTATTCCGCGCTCCGCGCGGCGGCCGCCGCCATCGGTTCACACAGCTCGGTCAGAACTCCGTTGGTGCTCTTGGGGTGAATGAAGGCGATGCGCTGGTGATGGGCGCCCGGTCGTGGCGTATGGTCGATCATGCGCAATCCCGCCTGCTGCAATTCATTGATACGGGCCGGCAGGTCGGCCACGGTGTAGGCCACGTGGTGAAGTCCCGGCCCGTGCTTCTCGATGAAGGTCGCGATCGGCCCGGTTGGATCGAGCGACTCGAGCAGTTCGATGCGCACGTCCCCGATGCGGTAAAAGGCGACGCGCACCTTCTGTGACGGCACATCCTCGACGCCCTCATACACGGCGCCGAGCGTGCCTTCATACAACGACCGGTGCTCATCCAGGCTCCGGACCGCGATGCCGATGTGATTGACTGCCCGCACTGGTTGCACCGTTCACCTCCGCAATGGAAGCAAGTCCGCCCCAACCGTGACGATCTGATCTCAGGGCCCGCCCGTGCTCGGCCCACCGTCAGGGCCGGTCAGGCCATCGAGCCCTCGTCATACTCGCCAAACTCCTGCCGCAACACGCGGCAGATCTCGCCCAGCGTCGCGTAGGCCCGCACACACTCGAGGATCGGGGGCATCAGGTTCTCTTTCGGGTCGCGGGCGAGCGCTCGAAGCTGGCTCAAACCGCGTTCAACCGCGCCGGCATCTCGCCGGGCACGAACCTCGCTGAGTCGCTCGATCTGCCGCTCGCGCACCTGCTCTGCGACCTCGAACAGGTCCACGGCCGCCGGTTCGTCGGAAACAAACTCGTTGACGCCGACCACGATGCGCTGCTTCTCCTCGATTTCCATGCACCAGCGGTAGCCGCTCTGCTCAATCTCACGGGCGATATAACCGCTTTCGATGGCGGGCACGACTCCGCCCATCTCGTCGATCTTGCGAATGAGGGCCTCGGCTTCGGCCTCGATCCGGTCGGTCAGGGCCTCGATGAAGAAGCTGCCGCCGAGCGGGTCGATCGTGCCGGCAACTCCGGATTCGTGGGCGATGATCTGCTGCGTCCGCAGCGCGAGCCGGACCGACGCCTCGGACGGCAACGCCAGCGCCTCATCCTTGCTGTTGGTGTGGAGGCTCTGCGTGCCTCCGAGCACGGCCGCCAGCGCCTGCAAGGTGACACGCACGACGTTGTTGTCGGGCTGCTGCGCGGTGAGCGTCACGCCGCCGGTCTGCGTGTGAAACCGCAGCATCTGGCTGCGCGGGTCGCGGGCCCCGAAGCGCTCCTTCATGATGCGGGCATAGAGGCGCCGGGCCGCGCGGAACTTGGCCACCTCCTCGAACAGGTCGGTGTGAGCGGCGAAGAAGAACGCCAGACGCGGGGCGAATTCGTCGACCCGCAGACCGGCCGCGATGGCCGTTTCGATGTAGCAGATGGCGTCGGCCAGCGTGAAGCCGACCTCCTGCGCGGCGGTCGCGCCGGCCTCACGGATGTGATAGCCCGAGATGGAGATCGTGTTCCAGTTCGGCACGTGCCGGGTACAGTACTTGAAAATGTCGGCGATGATCCGCAGGCTCGGCCGCGGCGGAAAAATGTACGTGCCGCGCGCCACGTACTCCTTCAATACGTCGTTCTGAATGGTGCCATTCAGCTTCTCGGGCGCGACGCCCTGCCGCTCAGCCACGGCGATGTACATCGCCAGCAGCACGGCCGCCGGCGCGTTGATGGTCATCGACGTCGAGACCTGGTCCAGCGGGATGCCGGCGAAGAGAGTCTCCATGTCGGCCAGCGTATCGATGGCCACGCCGACCTTGCCGACTTCGCCGACGCACATGTCGTCGTCAGAGTCGAGGCCGATCTGTGTCGGCAGGTCGAACGCGACCGACAGCCCGGTCGAACCCTGCTCGAGCAGGTAGCGATAGCGGCGGTTGGACTCTTCGGCGGTCGAGAACCCGGCATACTGCCGCATGGTCCAGAGCCGGCCGCGATACATGGTCGGCTGCACGCCGCGCGTGAACGGGTATTGGCCCGGCAGGCCCAAGCGATCGACGTAGGCGTCCAGCATTTCGGATTGCGGGAGATACAGGCGTTCGATCGGCAGGCCCGACACGGTCTTGAAGACGCCCCGGCGCTCCGGCGACTTGGCCAGCGCCTTGGCGACCATGCCGCGTTCCCACGCTTCGGCGGCCTTGCGAATCGGCTCGGGGGTCATGGTGCGTCACTCCGGTTGCGCTCCGCCGCGTCGGCCGACGACTCGTCGGAAACGGCGGGCGTCAGGCTGAGCTGCAGAAGCCGCTTGGCCGCGGCGTCGACGGTCACGCGCCCAGCGAGGATGTTCTGCAATTGCTCGCGGGCGATGCCGTTGCCCCGCCAGGCCCGCTCGAGCTGTCTGCGTGCGGCGAACATGACGGCCTGCTCGAGTTCCTCGTCCAGCGCGCGGGCCCGGCGGGCGGCCATGCGATCAGCGGCCGCAGCGGCACAACGCTCCATGGCATCGACCCATTCAACAATGCCCCGGCCGCTCCGGGCGGAGACCGGTACGACGTCGGGACGTCGCTCGCGCACGCGTGTCATCAACAGCAGCCCCGTCAGGTCGCGAACGAGTCGGTCGGCGCCGTCGCGATCGGACTTGTTGACCACGAACACGTCGGCGATTTCAAGCAGACCGGCCTTGAGCAACTGCACGGCGTCGCCCTGACCCGGCGCGAGCACGACGCAGGTCAGGTCGGCGATTCCGCAGACATCGATCTCGTTCTGGCCAACGCCGACGGTCTCAATCAGCACGCGATCGCAACCGACCAGCCCCATGACACGCAGCGAGCCGTGAATGCCGAGCGACAGCCCGCCCAGACGCAGGCGGTTGGCCAGCGAGCGGATGAAGACGTTCGGGTCGGTGGTGTGACGCATCATGCGGATTCGATCGCCCAGCACCGCGCCACCGCTGACCGGCGACGACGGATCCACCGCCAATACGCCGATGCGCGCGTCGGGCCAACGACGGCGCCATTCGCTCACCAGCCGATCGGTCAGCGTGCTCTTGCCCACGCCGGGAGGACCGGTCAGCCCGATCACGAGGCGGGCCTGCGGCGCGTCACCCGCCGCCGCGAACAGCTCAGGTATGCGGCTCGGGTCGTCCTCGATCAGCGTGATGAGGCGACTGGCGGCGCGAATGGAACCGCGGCGAGCCTGGTCAACCAGCTGCTGCATCGGCCCGCCCCTTCAGGATCTGGCGCACCGTCGAGACGATCGACTCGGCCGACGTGCCGGGCGTAAAGACGGCTTTGACGCCCAGGGCGAGCAGGCCGGGGATGTCCTTTTCCGGGATCGTTCCGCCGCCGAAGACAACGATGTCGTCGGCGCCCTGCGCGCGGAGCAGGTCGAACACGCGGGCGAACAGCACGTTGTGCGCCCCGGATAACAGGCTCAGGCCGATGGCAGCGACGTCTTCCTGAATCGCGGCCTGGACAATCTGTTGCGGGCTGCGACGGATGCCGGTGTAGATCACCTCGAATCCCGCGTCGCGCAGCAGATGGACGATGAACTTCGCGCCGCGATCATGCCCATCGAGTCCCGGCTTGCCGATCAGAATTCGCTGCGGGCGCATGGTCTATTGCACTCCGTCGATCTTCCGGGAGGAATCCCAGCAAGCGCCATGCCGCGCCTGGCGCCAATCGGCGGCGGCGCCCCCTGTGCGGCTGTAAGCCACACTTGCAGGCGGGGTGACTCCCAGCGCAGTTTCGGCCATGAGTCTGAATTGGACGCTTTGTTCGTCCGCCGGGGCCGCATGCGGAAATTCACGCACTGGCCGCCAAAGCCGTCGCGCGGGAGTCGCGATGACTGAAGAATTCGACCGCAGGGCCGGGGAATAGCGCCGCCAGCAACAGGTCCCGGTGCGTTCTGGCCCGACCGCCGGACTGCTGAACCAACTGTTCCAGCTTGACAGCCGGCGCATACCGCGCCGGTCGATCGGTGCAGGTCTCGCCCTTCGGGGCACACAGCCTGACCACGTCGGGGTTGGCCGGTCCCGGAAGGCGGCCGTACTTGCCGAGCACAAGATCGCGAAACTGCTCCGAAATGATGGCGTAGCGCTTGTTTGCGTTGACATTGAACGCGGCCTGACTGCCGACGATCTGGCTGGTTGGCGTCACCAGTGGCACGAAGCCGGCGTCGGCCCGGACCCGTGGAATCTCCTCCAGGATGCGCGGCAGATTCTCGAGCTTCCCGACCTGCTTGAGCTGGCTATGCAGGTTCGAGATCATGCCGCCCGGGACCTGGGCATCGAGCTGCGAGCGATCGACCGCCGGGTATCCCTGCGGCACGAGGATTTCGTCTTCGATGATGGCGATCGCGGCCTCCAGTTTTGTGCGATCGCGGCTCTCAATCAGCTTGGCAGCTTCGCGAATCTTCTGACGCATGTCGGGCGGAGGATCGTCCGGCCACGGATCACCGAAGCGCTCCGGGTCCTTGTCGAACGCCGCCAACTCGCGTCGGATGACGCGAAGCTCGTCATCGATGCGGCGGAAGCATGCCGACTCCACGTTCGTTTCGAAGCCGAGCTCCCGCGCGAAATACCGAATCAGCTCGACCGGGGGCTGGCTGGTGGAGCCGGCCATCGGGCCGTGCCCGGTGTCGAGGTGGTCCACGCCCGCCAACATGCCGGCCACGTACGAGGTGGTCGCCAGTCCGTTGGTGCAATGGGAGTGAAGCGTCAGCTCGATATTGCCGAACCGCCGGCGGATCGCGTCAACCAGCTCGAAGCAGTCCGCCGGGTGAAGCAGGCCGGCCATGTCCTTGATCGCCAGCGAGTCGGCGCCGTTATCGACCGCGGCCTCCGCGAAACGAATGAAGTGCGGAATATCGTGAACCGGACTGGTGGTGTAGCTCAGGGCGACCTCGGCGTGGCCGTTAAACGTCTTGGTCGACATGACGGCCGTCAGCAAGTTGCGAGAGTCGTTGAGGGCGTCAAAGATGCGGATCCGCCTGTTGCCGCTTCGCACCGCTTCCTTGATGAACTCGAAGACCAGGTTGTCGGCGTAGGGCGTATATCCGAACAGGTTCTGGCCGCGACAGAGCGATCGAATCTCGATGGAATCGCCGAGCACCTCGCGGAACCGATCGAGCCGCTCGAACGGATCGTCGCGGGTGAACCGCAGGGCGGCGTCCAGGGTGGCTCCGCCCCACAACTCGAGGATGCGATAGCCGCTGTCGCGCAGCATGGGCAGCACGCGCAGGGCCTGTTCAGTGCTCATGCGGGTCGCCAGAAGGGACTGGTGACCGTCGCGCAGACTACAGTCGATGAGATTGATGCGCCTGGCCATGACACGCCTCCGAGTGAGGACCATCATTCGACGACGATCAGCCACCCCGGGTCCCTAGACCCTTTGAGGGGCGCGTTTGTCCATCGATACGTAGTCGCGCATCGGCGCGCCGATGTATCGGCTGCGCGGCCGGATGATGCGATTGTTGTGGTGCTGCTCGATGAAGTGCGCGCACCAGCCGGTGACTCGCGATGCGACAAAGAGCGGCGTGTAGATGTCGGGTGGCAGGCCCATGAAGTAGTAGATCATTCCGCAGGGGTAGTCGAGATTCGGGTGGAGCCGCTTGCGCTCCCAGACCAGATCCTTGACGGTTTGGTAGATCTGAACGCGCCAGCCCTCGGGATGCGAGCGGCCGATCTGCTCGACGTACTTCTCCAGGATACGCGCGCGGTGGTCGCCGTTCTTGTACACGCGGTGCCCGAATCCCATGATGAGATGCTTGCGGGCCATCGCGTCCTCGGCGAACGCGCGGGCCTCCTCGACCGAGCGCAGCGGCACGAGCATCTTCACGACCTCTTCGTTAGCGCCGCCGTGCAGCGGCCCCTTGAGCGTACCGATGGCGGCCACGACTGCCGACCAGACGTCGCTCAGCGTCGAGGCGCAGACACGCGCCGCGAAGGTGGACGCGTTGAACTCATGCTCGGCGTAAAGGATGAATGTGAGGTTGAGGACCTTCTCCTCAATCTCGCTCGGCAGCATGCCGTAAGCCATCCAGTAGAACTGAGCCGCGTGCGACAGACCGGGCTTGGGGTCGATCGGCTCCTGGCCGTCGCGATATCGCATCCGGGCGGCGATGATGCTCGGCACCTGGGCCATGATCGCGGCGGATTGCATTCGCAGGGGGCCGATGTGGTCGTCGTCGCGAATGTCGAAGTGGCTGCACATCGAGACGCCGGTGCGCAAAACGTCCATGCCGCCGACATGCCGCGGGATGGCGCGGATCGTGTCGAGCACCGGCGCCGGCAGTCGGCGATGCTCGTCGACATAGCGGCGAAATCGGTCCAGCCGCTCGCGTGTCGGGAGTTCGTGATCGAGCAGCAGGCAGGCGACTTCCTCGAAGCTGGCGTGCTCGGCTAGTTGATCGATGGGATAGCCGCGATACGCCAGGCTGTCCTGCTCAACCGAAGAGACCTTGGTTTCGCCGGCGATGATGCCGTCCAGACCCGGACGATATAACTCCTCTGCGGTATCCGGCATGGCTGCCCTCTCCTGCGGATAGAAGCCGCGCACCCGTGAATGGGCCCGATGCCCTCCACGGCTGACCCGGGATCGGTGCAAGCAGCTCCGCTCCGGTCGCCGACAGTATATGCCGCTCCAGGGACCGCAACTAGCGCAAACGCACAATGACAAGTCGGGCGAGGCCGGCTTGCGCCTCACCCGCCGCGCGTGTGCATCTCGAGCCGGACATCCCGGCGCAATTCGGCGACACTGACGAACGGACCGCGCCGGGGCTCGGCCAGCCGGTCCTCCGCGCCTCGATGGCGGCGGGCCCGCCAGGTCGAGGAAAGCAAAGCCAGCAGCGCGCCTCGGCCGACGCCGGCGCGGAGCGGTGTCTTCAGGTCGACCCCATCGCCATCGTAGAGGCAGGTGTACCACATGCCGTCGGCGGTCAGTCGGCTGCGATCGCACGCCCCGCAGAAGGGAGCCGTGGTCGATGCGATGATCCCGAAGGTCGCACCATCGGGCAGGGCAAAGAGTTCGGCCGGGGCGCGCGGGTCGCCGGGGCACGGGACGACTTGGCCGCAGGCCTGCTCGATCCGGGCCAGCATCTCGCCCCGGGGAACGACCTGATCCATCGACCAGCGCGTCGCGCCACCGACATCCATGTACTCGATGAAACGAGCCTCGGCCGACAGCTCGCGCGCCAGCGCGAGGAGATCCGCGAGTTCGTCATCATTCACGCCTCGAATGATGACGCTGTTGATCTTGAGCGGCAGTCCGGCCGCCCGGGTCGCGCCGCAACCCGCCAGCACGCGCGCCAGTTCGTCGCGGCCGGCTAGCGCCCGGAAGCGGTCGGCCCGCAGCGTGTCGAGGCTGATGGTCACGCGCCGTAATCCGGCTGCCGCGAGGGTCGCGGCGCACTCGGACAGCAGCACGCCATTGGAGGTCATGGCCAGGTCGCGCACGAACGCATGCCGCGACAGCATCCGCACCAGCGTCGGCAGGTCGTGCCGGAGCAGCGGTTCGCCGCCGGTCAGGCGCAGCCGGTCGGCGCCCAGGGCTCCGAAGACCTGCACCAGCTCGTCCAGCTCCTCGAAATGTAAAATGTCCCCCTTCGGGAGCCAGAGATAGTCTTCCTCCGGCATGCAGTAGCGACAGCGCAGGTTGCAGCGATCGGTCACCGAAAGCCGCAGGCTGCTCAGCGGACGCGCGAACTGATCGAGCAGTGGCATCAATGCGGCTTCCACCCGGGCTCGGCCGGTCCGGTCTCGGCCGGCCAGCGCGTCATCGTCATCCGCTGCTGCGTGTGGAAGTGCATGCCCTCCTTGCCCTGAATATGAAGATCGCCGAAGAAGGACTGGTTCCACCCCGTGAACGGGAACCACGCCATCGGCGCGGGCACACCGACGTTGATACCGATCATGCCGGCGTTGAAGGCGTGCTTGAACTGCCGCGCAGCACGGCCCGATCGGGTGAAGATCACCGCGCCATTGCCGAACTCGCACTGACGCCCCAGCGCCAACGCGTCCTCCAGACTGGCGACGCGGGTCACGGTCAGCAGCGGTCCGAAAATCTCGTCGCGCACCAGCGGGCTGTCCGGCGCGACCCGGTCCACAATGGTCGGACCGATGAAGAACCCGCCCGGGGCGTCGACCACGCGCACCGCCCGGCCGTCCAGCGGCACCTCGGCCTTCTGTCGCTCGGCCAGATGCACGTAGTTCCGAACGCGCTCAAGGTGCTGCCGCGTGATGACCGGGCCCATGTCGACCGGTGCCCCGGTGTCCGTGCGGCCGACGGTCATCCGGCTGGCGGCGTCGCACAGCCGCGCCACCAGTTCGTCGGCCGCCGCGCCGACCGGCACCGCCAGGCTGCCGGCCATGCAGCGTTCGCCGGCACACCCGAAGGCTGCGTGCTTGAGCCCCTCGACCACCACGTCCATGTCGGCATCCGGCATGACGATGACGTGATTCTTGGCGCCGCCGTTGGCCTGCACGCGCTTCCCGTGGGCGGCGCCCACCGAATAGACGTGCCGGGCGACCGACGTGGAACCCACGAACGAGACCGCCCGAATGCCGGGATGAGTCAGAATCGCGTCGACGCACTCGCGACCGCCATGCACGATCGAAAAGACGCCGGGCGGCGCGCCGGCCTCGAGCATCAGTTCGCCCAGGCGCACGGCCGACAGCGGTACGCGCTCCGACGGCTTCAGGATGAAACAGTTCCCGCATACCAGCGCCGTCGGAAACATCCACATCGGCACCATCGCGGGGAAATTGAAGGGCGTGATACCGGCCACCACGCCGAGCGGATGACGAACGGTTTCGCAGTCGACGCCGGCGGCGATGTTCTCGATGGTGTCGCCGGTCAGCAGCGCCGGCAGCCCGCAGGCGAACTCGACCATTTCGATGCCGCGCTGGATCGAGCCTCTCGATTCGCCGAGCGTCTTGCCGTGCTCACGCGTGATCAGCGAAGCGAGGTCCTCGGCGTGCTGAAGCAGCAATTCCCGCAAGCGGAACATCAGCCGGGCGCGCTCGACGGCGGGCGTCTCGGCCCAGGCCGGGTAGGCCCGTGCCGCGGCCTGCACGGCGAGATCGACATCAGCCGGACCGCACATGGGAGTGGCGGCGATCTCCTCGCCGGTCGACGGATTCCAGACGGGCTGTGTCTGCTCGACGCGGGCGTTGGTCCAGCGACCGTCGATAAGGCAGGGACAAGCCGCTCGGGTGGCCATCTGCCGTGCTCCTCGTCCCCCCATGGAGAACGCATTCGTGCAGTGCGGACGCCCCCATCGTACGGCATTCGGCCGACCCGGCACAGTCCGAAGCAACCGCCCACGAGCAACCGTGCAGCGCGCTGGACGCGGTTCCACCGATCGATATTGCCTCGCAACGGGCTTTATAGTTCGTATCTTGGCACATCCAAGCGGGTTCGGCCGAGAGCCACCCGCGTAGCCGCCCACTCCCGCGGCGACTGGAGTCCGCCCCCGTCAGCGGCGCCCCGCAATTCGTGTTCTGTTTGCTTTCCTGAAACGGACATGCGGCACGCCGGAAGAGACCCAGGTCATGGGTCAGGACCTTCCAGAGGATCTCTTCCGTCTGGCTGCGGTCGCCGGTCGACCGCAAATCGGCTCCCAGTTTCCGCTTCATCCGCGAAATCGCGCTCTCGACGTGCCGGCGACGGCCATACAACCGACGGGCAAAGCGGCGTTTCATCTGCCGTCGGTAACGGCCCTTCGGCCAGCGTCGCCCGCCCGGTCCCACGCGCCCGGCTGATAGCGAGCCGCGGTCGTGGCCGCGGGGCCACCAGCGCCCGGCGACAGCGTGTAGTCGCCGTAGGCCGTGTCCTGCGCGTAGTCGGTCCACAGGCCGGCATACGACGCCGAAGGCAGGAGCGTGGCCAGGTCCAGGTCGCGCATCAGGTACCTCGCCCGACCGGTATCATAACGAAACTCCCGGGCAAACGTCCGCAGGCAGTTCACGGCCTGCCCGCCGACCACCTCCCAGCGGTCGCGGATCGTGGTGATCGGACAATCACATGTCGAAGAGACGCGTCGCCATCTCCGAGTGCCATTCCTGGTCAAGAGCACGGTGACGACTGTCGCTGTGGTCCGCTGTCGTCTCTCGACTCAAGACATGGCGCCGTGCCACACTCCGGACAACGCGCCTCATCCGGCAGTCCGCGACGACTGTATCCGCATGCACCGCAGACCGGTAAGCGACCGTCTTCTCGTGCCCGGGAAATCGGGTCCGGTACCAGCCTGGATACGAACTTCGCAAGGATGGCGCATAGCAACAGTGCGACGATCGCATTCCTCGCGGCGACGATGACGAACGGAAAATCGACTCCAATCGGACCAGATGCGTACACGGGGTGTACTGCGAACCGAAGGGCTTCACCGATCGCGCACGCAACCCCGCAAAGCACAGCCGTGACTTGGCACCGCCGCGTGCCACGCTCTAGGAGCACCGTAAGAACGACGGTCGGCCAGTACACCGTCAACTCAATATAACCGGCCAACGTGTGAAAGCCTGCGTTGTGCGAGACGATAACGTTGACGTCTGGGATCGCACAGCCAGCAACAGCCGACCACGCCACGAGGCACGCGGCCGGTTGAGCGCGACGCCGCGCCCTCGCGAGCAAGCCAACCAATTCGCTACCCTCGAGCCGACTCATTCAGTCCTCTTGAGTCTCATGCGCGCCAAGATACTCCCATTTACCATTCCGCTTCTGCCAATAAATGAGTGTCGCGAATGGACGTTGCTCCGGGATGCAGCCACCGATTCCAAAACCCCATCGATCTTCCCATTTCGTCTGAATTAACACGTCGCCGTCCTTGCCATAGTCCGAACCGTAAAAGGGCGGATTTTCGCTGAGCCAGATTTGCCCGCCTGGGGGCGGTATCGGTGGACGCGGGGGGAGAATTGGCTGCGGCTTCGGCGGGGGCCCGGGAGGATCTCGCGTGATCTCGGCCCAAAGCGATGGTGTACCCGACCCGACGTGACCGGTGTAACCCTCATCGACCAGACCTCGCGGGTCCACAGAGTCGATCGGATGGTTGCGAACGTAGGTGTAAACGCTTGGGCCACCTACAATCCCGATGGGGTCGCGTTGCAGGAAGCGGCCGGTGGAGGGGTCGTACCAGCGTTCGCCGACGTGGATGAACGGCAGGTCGGCGAAGCCGAAGGATTCGTAGCCGAAGGCCCCGGCGTAGCCGTAGCGCGAGGCGCCGGAGCCCTCCGAGAGCGCCTGCTCGCCAAAGGCGGAAAACACCCGCCGCAGGAGAGTCGCACCGGTGACGCCATCGGTCAGCCGCCGCAGCGTGCCGACCTGGTCGCCGTGTACGTACGCCGTCGTGCCCGTGACATCATCAAAGTGCCCCAGCCCCGGCAGGTAACGGCGCTGGTTCACCGGCTGGCCATCCGAGGCGTTCACGAGGTAATCGACGTACGGCTCGTCGCCGTCGTAGTCGGTCCAGAGGGCGTCCCCGAGTGGCTCGAGGAAGTCCCAGCCGGGCGACGACTCGCGCGTCTGCATCAGATAGCGGCTGCGGCCGCCGCCCTCGTACCGAAACTCGCGGAACGGCAGGCGGACGCAGTTGGTGGCGTTGCCCTGGCCGTCGACGTCCCAGGTTTCCTTCAGGGTCATCCAGAGACGCTGGGCCGTGTCGTAGTAAAACGTGGTACGCTCGAATCTCGGAAGGCCCGGGACCGCCATGATCCGCTCCCGCAGCATCCGGGTCGGATGGCCGGCGCGATTATAGTCTGAGAAGGTCACGCGCCAGAGCGGGTTCGGCCAAGCGTACACGGTGTAGCC